>JAABUH010001621.1_pt1 | contig 24187 bp, 28 predicted proteins | sample 5559121 | NCBI WGS metagenome assembly JAABUH01 (sample SAMN10711871, study PRJNA513364) | rock metagenome | isolation source: Antarctica rocks | place: Antarctica: Victoria Land, Battleship Promontory nord | collected 2015-12-28
GATGAGCCAGGAGTGCCAGCCCGAAACGCCCCTGTGCATGAGCACACAAAGGCCTGGCAAGCAAAAGTAAAGACCTTTGATGGTTTTGTGTTTGTGAGTCCTCAGGTAAGTCATATCTGTACCAGAGGTCAGCCTTTCGATTCACACTAGAAAGCTTTTTTGTTGGTTCAAAGACTCTGCTGCATGCATGCTGCCAGCTTGTGCTTGGCCAGCAATATGTCAAAGTTAGCTGAAGATGCCCTCCTGTCTCATGATCTGGAATAGTGCAGATGAAGTTTGCTTGCTATGTTCCAGTACAATTGGGGCTATCCAGCGGCCTTAAAGAATGCACTTGACTACTTGTACCATGAGTGGCTTGGCAAGCCAGCCGTCGTTATCACCTATGGCACCAGAGGTGGCGGCAAAGCAGCTGCTCAGCTGCAGCAGGTGAGCATGAATACCCTTGCGGCTGCCAACATGCTCTGTTCAGCTCTAAATCAGCATCAGCTCCTTTCTTAGGCCATTGCCATCAAGTCTATTACTGATGATCACAACCTTGCCTACCCATCATGTATATGCTAGGGGTATCTTGCTTGTTCTACGCGTATCGTAGTTGATTTGTGCATGTAACAATCTTGCAGGTGTTGAGTGGTTAAACGATCTTGCAGGTGTTGAGTGATTTAATGATCTTGCAGGTGTTGAGTGGCTTAATGATCTTGCAGGTGTTGAGTGGTTAAACGATCTTGCAGGTGTTGAGTGATTTAATGATCTTGCAGGTCTTGAGTGGTTTAAGGATGAAGGTGATTCCGAACATGCCTGCAATGGCACTTAGCGAATCCTTGTTGCTGGGCGGCGTGGCAAAAGCTGAGGAAGGCGGTACTACAGAGCTTTCTGTATATCTTGAAGACATTTTGGCAGCAGTGGGACAGTTGGAAGAAGCTTTGATTGCAGTGTGATATGCATATGCATTAGTGCCAACAAGCAGGTATCTAAACATGACAATATGCTTGCCCTTGAATGGAGCATACTGCAACTCTGTTGCAGCTTGCAGCCTGGTGCAAGGAACTGCGACCGTATACTCCTTTTTGTGCACGAATTCAGCACCGTTTGGCCAAGCTTTGTGCATTTCCACATCAACAGGACCGCTAGTCTCTGGTGCGCACGCATGCTGTGTACCTTTTCTTGAGAAAATGCAGCAAGCTGCCATGTGTTCAACTGGAGCCACCGATATTGTATTGAGCTTTCAGGTCAGGCAAGGCACACTAATTGTTATATCTCTTGCCAGTATGTATCACTAGTAAGATACTCTATTGTTCAATTGATAAACCACATTGTAGCTCATGCAGTAGGCTGTTTAGTAACCACAGCAGCTTGGTTGTTTGCCGTGTAACTGCATGTTTGCTTTCAGCTTACTTGTTTGCTCAGCAACTACATGCCTGCTGGCAGGATGATCATTGTGATCCGGTGTATCTACATATATGACAAAGCGCCTAGTTCTCTCATGTAGATCTGCATATGCATGCGGGCACCAATGATAAGTACTGGTGAAGCAGACATTGGCTGAGCTCAGATTGTGTCTGTGCTTTCAAGTTGCTTCAGCTGGTATATACATGCACACCACATGTGTACATCCGTACATTGTGATATTGCCTTGACCTGACAGCAAGGATTTGTAATGGCAGCTTTTGCAGAAGCTGCGTAATGTGACCACTACGCATGTGGGCGGGGTGAAAGTACTCATTGCTTTCCGCGGGCAGAATATGGTGTCCCTCACCAGTGTTGTGCCGCAGGTCCGCAGTCCGCAGTACCCGCAGTACGCAGTACGCGCGGCGCAGTACGCGGCGAAGGACCCCTCCATAAATTGGGTTGGAGGTCAAGCCCTGGCAGGGTCTTAGTCAGCGGTCTTTTAGGTCACAGGAGGGGTCAATCATGTGCGCATAAATCCAACGGACTTGCAGGCTTCTGCCGGAGCAATACCTTGTCGTTCCGCCGACAAAGTCTTTGGCGAGGCGTCACCAATGGCTGACAAGTCAGCAAAGGTAGCCTTTGCAGTCCTGTGTGCTTGTATTTTACGATGTTTGTAGAGGCGAGCCAGAGTGTTGCACCGCCTGAGTCCCATTTCTGGTGCAGACGGAGGCTGCAGGGCGTTTTGACGATATGAACTTGACATGGCGCTCTTCAGCAAGCTTTCTAATGACCTATGGCAAGGTGAGTCCGAAAGTCCTATGGTTGCAGGCAAAGGGAATTCGCCCAAGCTTTCTAGCCTTTGCTGTGGCTGTTTTGTTACTGATTGGCTCCTGCCACCAGCTGTCATCACTTTACACTGGCGCTTGCTTCTCGCCGTCAACTCATTCGGTTTCTGCAGGTACTTCCATGCAGCAAGCAATATTGTCACGACTGGCTGGTCTGTGCATTTACACACCCAGGAGAAGCTATGTGCAGAAGAGATCCCACCAGATTTGAATACACCGGCATCGCATGTCCAGATAAGAAGGTAAGCAATGAATGGACAGATAGTTGTTGAGCTGACTCAATCTGCACACTCAAAGACTGGCAGGAGTCACAGGATGGACATTGCAAGAGAGGCGAGAGCTGCCCCTATTCGCACAACACATTTGAGTATTGGTTACATCCAACAAGGTGTCTTGTTCAATAACATTTTTTGGTACATGTTGTTGCTGCAGATGATCTTCATGATGATGTGGACTGTGTTCAGTACGGCTCTTTTTTTTGCAGGTATCACACACAGCTGTGCCAAATTGGTGCTCAGTGCAGCCGTCCCATCTGCTTCTTTGCTCATAGCTCTGCTGAGTTGAGAGAGCCAACCTGGGGAACTTCCCTGCCTCAAGATGTCCTTGCTACAGCTAGGCTTGCTGTGTCCGCTGAAGTAGCTCGCCAGAATATGGTAGGCCATGGCTGCTGCCTAAACAAGAGTGTCAATTGATGGACTAAAAGCTGAGAACACCACTTTTATATAATGTGTGCTAAATGTTTCTTTGCACCTCTAGTAATACAGATGGTGTCTGGACATGATGTGTACAATGGCCATGTTTGGCATCTGGTTACCGCCACATCAATGTATTTACATTAGGTTTGCATTGAGTTTGTTTACATCAGGTTTGCATCAATATAGGTGCAGGTGGATGCCACTCAGGACCTCAGTGCACTGCAAGCTCTTGGCAAGGCAGTAGCCCTGGCAATGGTGGACACATTTGCTCCGCGTCAAGCAGCCATCAACCCAGCACTGAACGTGCTGTCGTCAAATGCTATAGCAGCCGACTTGCTGTTGAAGTTGTTGGCGGAACTACACCTGAGCAAGCAGGTACCCTCTTGGGACCAAGTTTGGTTGCTGAACTTGCGTTTCTTGATTCACTTTGGAGTAATTGAACTTATACTGCAGAAGCTGGACCTACCTGCGCTGTCATCAGACCTCCAGCGCCTGGCATACTCATTGCTTTCCTGATGACACAGTTGGGTCCTTGCACAACATTGTGTCGCTCATGCATCCTGCCAAACTTTGACAATCGTGAGTACAGTCGTGGTAGCCGTCATGCAAACACAAAGCTTTTGTCTTTCCACAGCAGAAAATCAAGCAGACCTCAAGCAGACGGGCTATGCCAAAGCATGTGCAAGACGATCAAGGATTATCCCTGCTCCAGCCAAGAAGGAACCGCTCCCCCAGTCTTGGGGCTGCTGCATCTGAAAGGCAGCAGCTGGCATTGCACAGTTTCAGTAAGGATGCAACAGACCCTGGCAATCGGACTCGCTTGAGCAACAAGCTAGTGCTTCTGCAAGTAAGCTTGCATGTCTGGTTGTACTACAGTAGCAGTACACTAGTACACCCCTTGTACCACCTCCTTGAGGCGGGCATAAGGAATACATGTTGATGATTCCTTGTGGCACTTTGTGCCTCTGCATATGTGGCAGCCCAGTTCTAGCATGTAATGCAAAGAGTATAAGCAGGATCGTAATATTATATTGCTGCCTGCAGGCTCAGCTCCAGTCGGCTGCTGACCTTGGCACCACGAACGGTGCGCCCAGCTCAGTGTGGGCATTGCAAAGCGCTTTGTACGCAGGGCAGCAAAGAGAGGAGCTTCATCCCCAACCCTTTTGTGCTGAGTCTCACAAACCATGGGCTGTGCCGTTTGACAGCCCCTACCTTTCTGAACTGGATCCAAATGCGGATACAGGTTATTTTCAAGGGCCCACTAGCTCAGATTGGTATTGCCCTCTGAGCAATGAGAAGTGGTCGCACTTTGCCAGAAGCAGTGCCCAGGCTGGAACTGTTGGGGTGAATGCTGATGGTCAGCTTCGGCGCAATGCCTTTGATGTAAGGCAACTTCATCAGGTGTTTGTATGTGTGCAGCTGAATTTTTGAACCCAAAACTTTGTTTGCAGCAGAATTTCATCACATATTTGTATCAGCACCTACGGCTGTTATCCAACATACTTTTGCTGTCTCTTGAGATGACAGTGTTGTGCAGGAGGTGCGAAGGAGTGACTACATTCACGCAGCTGGTGACATCGACCGGGCCTCTCAACATTGAGAACCTGTTGTATGTTTACAATGTCTGGCGTGGTCCTGCCAGCTTGGACTCTCACTCAAGCTCCAAGGGCAGCTTAGACACATGGACAAGCCAAGCAAATTCACCCGGCAATAACAAGATCTTTTCAGCTAAAGCGCAGTAGTCATGCAAGAACTGAAAGCACTGGATTGCACTTTCATGGTAATGATTGGCAGCAGGCTGACATTGGGTCTACCGACAGGGGTTCCCCAAGCAGGGAGCTGAGTGGCTTGATCTCAGACTTTGGTCACAGGCCAGATTGGCCAAGCCTGGCTGCAGACAATGGTTGATTTGCTGACTGTCTACAGGTATCCCAGTTTCATTTTCTGGCATTGTGGCAAGCCGGCAATCTGGTGCCATTTGCAGGTGCTGCGTTTTTGCTCGTGGTCGCTCTGCATCTTGATGTTTAGGATTGAACTCACCTCAGGTTGTTGTAGTAGCTCTGCTGGAGGTATTGGCTCTGTCAGGTTTAGGGTTTGGATAATGTATCTGCTAAGCAAGACCATTTCAGAACTGATCTGTGCTCCACTGTTTCTGGCAATGTCCCATCTGCTTTCTGTCAGCCTCTGATCAGCTTTCACAGCATTCTCAGTATGTCTCAGTTGTGACATTCATTTGTGGTTCTGTACAGCAAAACAGTCAGCCAGTTCAGCCAAGAAGTTCAGTCCGACTTCCCCTTGTCAATAATAAGTATGTATTGTAATCTCGCTTGTTTGGGTGGACAACAACATAATCTTGTATGATCACTATGAAATGTGCCACATCACATAAGTTCTGTTTTTCTAATGCACTTGCGCATGTGCTGGTTTGTTTGCTCTTACATCACAAAATGTTCTGCTGCTTCTGGCAGACTTTGTACCTGTTCCTTCGTCCGTGGACTTGCATATTTGGCTTCTTCTGTGTACTTGTCCCTGTTCCTTTGTCCTTGCGAGTGCACTAGCAATGCACACAATATGACTTCTGCTGGCCTCTGTCTCTGATGTGCCTATGAAGGATCAGTTTCTTTGTCTTTGGGCATGTCTACTGATTCTTTGATCTGTGGTTTTGTCTTCGGCATGTCTACTGAGTCAGGCCATGCTCAAGAGCATAATCATGTTAGCAGTTCTGCTGGCTTCAGCACATCTGATACAAACCCCTGCTATTGCACAGACAGGTAGCAGCTTAGGGCGGAGTGCTGCTCCAAGAATCACACGCTGGAATGTTGCTTTGAGCTTGCTGGTGTGTCTACAGTTACCACTTATCACATCAAGTTCCAGGTTTGGTGCGGCAGGCACATGCTGAACTCAACAGTGTTGTTGTGTCATCCTGGCTTTGCATGCAATGCATGCAAGTTGGCCAGCAAAGAAGCCACCAACAGAACTGCTTGCAGTACAAGCATCCCAGTGGTCTTACCTGGACAGCTTTTCAAAACACAGCCTGCAGTGCTGTGTGAGTCAAGACGCTGCTCAGGGACTTGGGACCGCTGCCAATATGTCAGTATTGCTGCCTCACCCCTGCTTGCTCCCCATTGCTTGAGTCATTCAGCAGCAATCTTGCTCGACATGTCTTCTGTCTCTACATGCTCACCACATTGTCTTCCTGTCATTGTGCACCCATGGTGTGCAGCTACTTTGGCATGGAGGGCACTGTGCATTCTCTGGCACCCGCTACTTATTGCAAAATGGATGTGACCTGGACAGCCGCTAAGGGGCACCCAGCTTGAATCAATTTGGTGATCATGCAGAGCATAGCATACAGAAGTTAGCACCTCAGAAGCTGTATTTGCTGGTGTTTGCTGAACTAGCAGCCTTTGGTCACAGCTGTGTCAGCAAATCTTGTCATGCTGAACTGCAAGCAAGCTCGTGTTATGGCTGTAGTACCTGATGCTGCAGGTTTCCTATCACTGTGGATGCCGTGCAAGCTATCACATGTGTGTACAGTTTTGGTTTGCACTGTCATGACACAATGTGTGAAGCAAATATAGGTCAAGGCAAGAAGCGTGTCTCAAGAGCCTGCAACTTGATTGGGTGCATACTGGCAGCCACTGTGCACAAAGCAGTAGCTGAGGACTGTGTGTGAGTAGTGGTAAACGTTTATCCCATGTAGACGCGCCTGCAGGGTTCAACCACTGGTGTCACTTTTCTGGCTGTGCAGGTTTCTGATGGAGTGAACGTCCATGATGTGTGTTTCTAGCTGATAGCCCTGTGAGAAGTGATCCAAGCAGAAAAGGGCACCACCACATATTGAATCCTTTAGGTCCAAGTTTACAAATGATATCTTAATGACGACAAAGCGCCTTATCCTTGGTGTTATGCCAGGACTGTGTATGCACGAAAACAAAGTGTTAGCAAAACTAGATCTAGGGTTATTGTGTAAGCCTGATGAGTTCTATTGTGGGCACCCAGACCTGGTGATCCATGTGCAGCAGGACCATGCAGCATATCCATATCAAATGCGGACCTTGAGGCAGATACTGGGGGTCATGGCAGAACAGGTGTCGATGGAGGAGTTGTAGACTTGCATCAGGGTTGAAGGCGGTCCCGCAGTTTGCAACCAATCTGCCTCATGAAGTGACCTATGAAGGATGCCACAGCTCAGACCTTACATTGAAATCAGACTGACATAGCTGGGCAGAATAGGAACATGTAAATGATCTGACTGAGACATTCAAACATGGCTGAGGTGGTACAGAGCGGAGCTAAAAACAGAGCTGAGAACAGGAAGTTGAACTGAGAAAAATGCTAAACCCAGGACGATGCTGACGCTAAAACAGTGTACACAGCCGAGGTGATACAGAGCAGAGCTGAAAACAGAGCTGAGAACAGGAACTTGAACCAAGAACAATGCTGAGCCAGAAACGATGCTGATGCTGAAAAGTGAACACATGCTGAACTAAGAACGATGCTACTGCTGAACCCAAGAACAGCGCTCATTCTGGACTAAGAACACTGCTGAAGAGGCAAAAACTCAGTGCACACGAAACTTGTCACTTAAACTTGCTTGGTTGCTGATTCCGTCACAGTCCCTTGACCAAGTGCATCGAGTGCTGCCAGATCTGTACAGGATGTTGACATCCCCACTGTAGTCCCTCGCTGAAGCACAGGCCCTCCCTGGTCCCATGTGCAGACACCACAGGTGTCTCCGTGACTGACTCAACACAAACACGTTGCATCCTTTTGTTTCTTATGGCATCACCACAACAGGCGTACCGTAAGACCCTGATCCGCTGGCAGTGAAGGCAATGAGCTCGCGCCCGGCGGGTCTCGTCTGCTGCAATCATCTCGGAAGGCAGTTGTATCATCACCAAAATTGGAGATCACAGTGAAAACAACGAAAAGAGTTAACAAGACGAGATCGATGTGGCGCAGCACCATAGCGGGGGCTTTTAGGTCTCAGATTGGGTCTTCTCAATTCAGCATCGGGACGGAACGGGCCCTTTCAATTTCGCTTCCCGACTGCAGACATCGAGCGTTTCTGTTCCTCAGCGGGATTTGTTGTCTTTGGTGACTTTTTGGGTGCCAGTATGCGTCGAGGTAGAGCGCCAGCCGACAACTCGGATGTGTTGGCGATGTTTTGTTTGCAGTACAGTGGCGAAAGGGCCACACAGCCTCTGGTAGACGATGCCTCGTGAGTCAACGTTTTGTGATCACAAGAGTTACTCTGCCGCTGCGGAAGGACTTACTCGAGCAACAACTGTTGGAATTGACCTAGCAACTGTGTTGCAGACTCACCAAAGAACAGAAGTGGCAGCTACTATTCGACAAAAACTGGCGAAACCTGGCCCCTTCGAGCCAAACCAAGTGGTTCGTCTACCTCAGAAAGTGGAAGGTGAGATTTGTTACCCTATAGCCCTCTTGTGGTATGCTCACGCAAGAAGAGAGTTTGTAAGCTTGACTTGTGTGTTACTTGACCAGCAGAAGTGGATAGATGACCATCCTGAGCAGCCTGAAGGGTATTTAGTGTTTCCCAGCAGTAAGGTCTCTGCTTTTCTTTCGTATATCCTGGCAGACTGTACCGCCAGCAACAGCAAGGATCCGCATGGCGCTGTGAAGTCTGCAAGGAAGGCTCTGCGACACCTGAGAGCGTGCCAGACCGGCATACCAGATGAGGGGGTAGAGTTCCCTAGCCAGCCTTACATAGCTGGTGTCACAAGCAGAGCAAAAACAGCAACAGCTGAGGCTCGCCAGTGGTTAGTAGCTGTTTGCTGGCAAAGCACATTGGCAGGTCATGCCCTTGAGGTCTCATGAGAGGTGCATGCTTGTGTGTTGTAGCAAGGAAGCTGATCCTAGCTGCTCTGCCAGCACTCTGAGCCATGAGGAATATGCTTCTCTGCTTGATGCAGCCATGCGCTTCCCTGACAAGCAGGTATACCTGTGATATGATTTTTGCATGATGTGGTCCAGTGCGTCAGTGTTGGCATCTGCATAACAGCCAATAGGCTGTCACAAAAAGCCTATGTCAAGATACACAGGTCTCTCAGGGACAGTATTGGCACACAACAGACTTTTTGTGACAGTCAAAAACATTGACAGATTGAATGCTTTGCAGCTGTATGTGTAATGCTACCACGCCATGCTGTTGTTTGCCTGCTTGTCCAGGTTATGCAGAGCCTTGTGTGTGACTGTAGGTCGGTCTTTGTGTGGCTTCCATGGTCAGTTGTGGCTTGGCAGCAGGTTTTCGCTCAGGTCAGGTTGTGTGCTTGATATGCTGGCTCCTGGTCAAGCATTGTGCCAACATTCTGTTGTACAGATGATTTGCAAGACACCCGATACTTCATGGAGTTGATCTGCAGCGTGCCTGCCGAACCCTTGCCCATGCAGATCTTGGCACTGGCCAACAATGCCGGCAAAGCGAATCAGGTGAGCAGTCCGCAAACCTCTGTTGCAGACACTTATGGCTTCCAAGGCTCACCACCTGTGAGGCACCACCTGTGATGACTCGCCTCTACAATGCTGTTGTGCAAATGCAGGATGCTCAGATGACCTATGCAGCATTGGCTAATTACCGTCAGCCACACTTAGACTGCTTGGCATACCTATCGCAGCTTGTGCTATACCACATCAATGTCAGCAAGCTCCCGCTGCTGGCATTGATATACCAGAACAACATGAGCTGGCGCTCTTACCGGATGTTCTTTCGGGACCCCTCAATGGCAACGAGCAAACAGACCTATTACGACTTGTCCACTATGTTGTTGAAGGTCGCAGCAACCATGCCTGATACTCTTGTCAAGACAAAGGTGTGCTGCTGTCACACAATGGTAGTGCAAAGCGATAGTACCCTTCAAGGCGTTTTGCAGTCTCTATGGGTGTTGGTATAAATAGCAGCAAGCATTCCAATGTTACTGGTCAGCAAAACAGACAACGCGATGTTTGATGTCATGACCTGCCTGCTGATGATGAGCCTGGACGTCCGTGTTATGCCACCTGCTGAGTACATTCGTTGAGAGTTTGCGTCAATTTCTAGTGAGCACTTGTACTCGCACGGAGCAATCAAGTGACAATGATGTTGATACATGCAGGTCATGCACCTGATGCGTTGTAGTGGAACAGTCAGTCTAGCAGCTGCAGCTTGCAGCATGGATGTTCTGCCAGTTTGGGGCAGGTATGTACTCTGCTTTTGTTGGTCACTTGCATGCAGAGCGGGCATGTAGACAGCACATACATTGTCACAAGTTTGCTGCTTGAAGAACACAAGTCTGTTTAGGAAACAACATGTCTCGTCAGGGGACTTTTGTGACAGTATCAAACACATTGATGGTGGCACACATTTTCTGCTTGAAGTACACAAACCTCTTGGGAACATTGTTGACCCATCAGAGTGTTATGTGACAGCAACAGACCACATTGATGAGATGGTCACGGATTCCTACTTGAAGTACACAAATCTATTGGGAATATCTTTGGCTCACTGGTTTTTTGTGACAGCATAAAAACAGGGTTTCTTGACATCACACACTGTGTGATGTGAAGGTGGGCGAGGTCAGAAGGTGTGGTGGGCAAATCCTACTTGCCCAAGTCGCCTCTCTCTGCACTGCCAGCAATTGGCGTTTTGGCAGGGTTTGGGACTGACTTCATGACCAACCATGCGTTTGGCCGAGGCATTGTTGCAGTTCCAGTTGCATGGATTGATGGTCTGGCGCCCCATGCCCGCGTTGTCCTACAAGCTGTTCGTCTTCGCAACCGCATGCGCACCGGCAAGGCAGACTTCAGTGGCCAGCATTGCGTTGAGTCCATCCTCTACCTGGTGCGATGCCTGCTCTGCATGTTTTTTTAGGATCTGATGTGTGTGCTTGCCAGTCAGCTGGTTGACATATTCCAACGTAACATCATTCTCTTCCACAGACCAGCAGAAGGTCAGAACCAAGCACAGCATTGCACAGCACATCACAGCATTTCACCAAGAATGTCCTTTCTGACCGGGGAATCTAGTGACAGCAATGGCATGTGTGGTGTTCATTTGCATGTTTCTGAGAACCTGAAAGTTTGACAGATGTATGATTGACAGCCACATACACACAAACACGCATACAACTGCTCATTGATGGCAAGTCACCAAACAGGGGTGGCCAATCTCTGTGAGGCTGAGCTGATGCATCCCTCTGAGCCTTTTGAGCATGTTGTGCTGCACAGGCTGAGACTTTTTGGCAGAGCAGCCCCTTTGCGCTGCAAAGGTATGGCCTGAGCTGGTGGGCACTGCAGCTGCCCGTGGTTCGTTTCATTGTGGGCAGTTCTTCATTCCGTCACTTTGAGCAACAGGTGAGCATGAGTGAATGGCAGACCAGACTCATATGAAGCACGTCTCTAGGTTGTTGTCTTCGGAACGAACAGAACCTGAAAAACATCATTGCATGTTGCTTTCATTTGGGTGCCAAAGCACTCCTATGTGAGAGGTCTGAGGGGGCTCTCCCGACTGAAATTGCATTGTGATAGTGAAGCAAAGCGCTGAGGATTGTCTCGTTAAGGGGATGTAACCGGTTGTCTTCTTCTGTACAGGTCATCAATGCAGAAATGGAGTGCAATACACGCCCGCTCAGCCCTCAAATGACTGAGGCATTTGATAAAATCAGCAAACAGGTTTGCTCCCTTAGCGAGCAAGTGGCGCACTTGCAGCTCAGCCTGGATAGCATGAAGCAGCCATTGGACGGCGATTTGGCGGCTGACCACTGCATGCCTGCGGCTGGCAGCTCAACTCTGCAGACCCCCCACCTTGAGCTTGCAATGGAGGCGCAAGTCGGGTTGTCCTCAGGCTTGAGTTCGGTGCAGGAAGCTGTAGATGAGTGGTTCACAGGCCTTCACGGGTTCCCAGCACCCCCTCTGTTGTGTGAACAGGCAATCCAGTGTGGCCAGCGCCTTAGCAAGAAGGCCATTGACAACTTGAGCAGGCGACGGCATCTGCCTTTGCGAATACAAGCACTTGCCACAGACCGGTGCTGGCCACTGAAGAAAGCATTGGCTGTATATGAGCTTGTGATGCAACGACACAGCCTGTCCCTAGCTGAGTTGCGAGATGCTGTCCGCTTAAGCAGCCCAGTGCGGCACCCCAATGCCAAGGGCGGCAAGCCAGCCCAATCTCAGCATGTCAACCGCTCTCCTGGTTTACCATGCATCCTCATCAGCCAATTTGCTGTGTGGGTTCAACAAGCAACTGATGAGGTTGCGTCAATGTCTATGTGCTGTGTCGAAGTGGGATTGCAGTATTCCAGGATGGACAAGCAACATGACCTATTTCAGAGCTAACAATTCCTGGACTACTAAGCCTAAAAACATCAAGAAAAACAAGCATACAACATATGCCAATGTTTTGACAAAGCCCTTTACAGTAAGATGTTTGGCACACCGAGTCTCCAGTGGTGCGTCCTTAGCGTGGACTGGCTCTGCCGCCGCTGGCGTGGAACTTGTTCTCAACAGGTGTTTCCTTACAACCCTGACAGCATCTGGTAGGCTTCTAGCTTGCCCATACTCCTCATGATGGAAATAAGACTGTATGCAAACAAAGACTGTTGCCACAACAGCAGTAAAGAGCAAGGTATGATGTAGACCACTGTTGATGCTGTGCAGGCTTGCAACACATGTTCGCTGCTTTTAGGGTTCTGGCTCATCAACATCACAGGCTGTGGTGTCTGTCCCAGCCTGAACTTTGGCAAACATTTCATGCAACCGGGTAATCTGAGCTTCTTGCTGCGCTGCCAGCCGCTCTTCTAGCGGGAGCCTTGCTAGCTCTAGAGCTTTCTTGTGAGCAATATTGACAATTGTAGAGTACTCCATGTAGCGTACGTCTTGTACCAGGTTGCGTACCTTTTGACTACCACGCACAACCACCAACTTCTCAGCTGTGTATAGATCAAGCAGCAAGGGAAGGCCATACAGGAACACATGGATAAGCTGCCTCTCTGCCTGCACACTCTTTTGCAAATCGGTCAGACGGGTGCGCGCCTTCTTGTTGCACTGCCATTGCTTTTCCTTGTAGGGCAATGTATCAAGTTCCTTCAACAATCTTGCCACCTTGTGTTCGGCAGCCACTAGTGAAGGGCGCAAGTAAGTCACAAACTTATCAGATACATCAGCTGCCAGCTCGACAGTGCTACGGCCCAAGAAGCATTCTTTTTTGAAATCAGTCCCCCAACTTGCCAGCAGCATCTGTACCGGCAGGAAGTGAGGACTTGGCGTCATAAAAGATCCCCTTTGTTGACTGGGCACATCTGCCCCATGAGCTGACCTTGTCCTTGTCAGCTCCCTCAATCTCTAGTATGAGATTGCCTGTCGATCGGAAGATGTGCAGTGCTGTGCCAGCCTTTTCATCAACAAGTCCAGCCCCTGCCATGATCTTGCTGTGTTGTGCATGCAGCATGTCATACTTTACTTCTCCCAGGTTTTCAGTGCCTTTGGCAAGCAGCCGGTGCTCCCAGAATGTGTCATCACCGTTTAGAAAGGCTTCTTGGTAGCTAGGCTGGGATTGGATTAGTAAGCATGCAACTGTTAGCACGGGACAGCATTCCGGCCGGGCGCTCTCCACTACTGTGAACCATTCAGCTTTGCCCTTGCTTGATGTCTTGCTGCCAGCCCTCTTGAGCCCCATCAAGAGCGGAACGCAGGGTGCTGGTCTGACGTTCTCAATGGGCTCAGCCATTGCTAACATTGGCCACCCGAGCTCCCTTGAGTCTTCGGCTCTCAAACCACAGTTGGTGGCAGTGGTTGCTTCAACTCCCATGAGCATACCTGTCAAAGCATGCTCCGGGGTGGTCTTGAACGTCCAACTTTTGTTGAGGTAAGCACCGTATTGACTAACAGTCAAATGCTGCTGTCCAAACTACCAGTGCATGCCCCGAGGTCGGCCTGCAGGTGCTGGCCCTTGTGAATGGCCCCTTCAACATGTCTTCAACATGTGCTTCAACTCCCATGAGCATACCTGTCAAAGCATGCTCCGGGGTGGTCTTGAACGTCCAACTTTTGTTGAGGTAAGCACCGTATTGACTAACAGTCAAATGCTGCTGTCCAAACTACCAGTGCATGCCCCGAGGTCGGCCTGCAGGTGCTGGCCCTTGTGAATGGCCCCTTCAACATGTCGCTTCCGGGATTCCAGCCAATCGGCTTGCCCGGTAACGCCCATCTGACATTTTGTCACACAACTGAGCGCTTGCACTGCATGCTCCAACTGTTGTGGTGGAGCAATGATTGGCTTCCGTCTAGGGTTGCCATTGTGCACCTCAATTGCGTCAAGCAGCCAGTCCAAAAAGCCACACAGCTTCTCATTGTTGTCTTGCAAGCTGGTGAAGGATGCATCATTGTCCTTCATCACTGCCTCATACCTGCAAAACAAGAAGCATGTATGTCATCCAATAAGCAAAGCCAATCGTTGTTCATGTTGAACGATTGTGCAACTAAGAGCTGTACCGAAGCCACTTGCGCAAAGCAACCGTGTAAGGTGCCTGTGACTTGGATTTCAAACCGGCTTTCCACACGTGTTGAAGATGGTTTCCCTTCGCTTCTCTGATTTTGAATCAGAGACCCAGTCGGACGTTATGAGCTGAAACAAGTTGTCTATCGTTCTTGCTTTGTCCGCCTCGCACCATGATGATCGCTTCTGATTTGTTTCATTGTTACAGGTCCTTATGAGCTTGTGTCCCGGAACTCAACAAAGGCTAAGGCGGCTACCGGTACTACCGGTGGCCGTTATACCGCTGAGTGTGGCAAGAGCTATAGGAAGCTAATCACAAATAGACGGACACAAATATTATGAATGCACTAGAAGGCAAACTGGAGGCCATGGTGATCACTAAGCCGGATCGAAAGACAAAACAGGGCAAAAAACAAGCTAATCATATGTGGTACCTCAGAAATAGAGTTCAAAAAGCAAAATCCAGTGCAAAGTACCACGCGGAGCATCAAAACGTAATCAATCGTGCGAAAGCTATTAAGAGGGGAAATGACAGCAAGTATCTGAAACCGTCCACTCTGGAGAAGTACATCATCAAGTGGAATCAAAATACACAGAAGTACTACTGAATTGGCAAGATGCGCTAATGGAGATTCGTCAAGAATGACGACTCCATAAATTTCTGAATTGCTTGATCTTATGGATTGCAAGCAGAGCTTGCCCTTAAGTAATTCAGCGCCTTTGTTAAACAATCAAAGTGTCTATGTTGTAAACATGTAATGATGGAAATTCCATCATGTTTTGTTGGAAACTCTACCGTTGCACAAGCGTTACATGATGTAGACATGTAATGCTGGGAATTCCATCATGTGTTGATGGAAATTCCATCATGCGTTGATGGAAACTTTACCTTTGCACCAGCTTTGCTTCATTGCATCATAACTCACGTGAGACTGAACAAATCTTCCAGATGTAGACAGGTAATGATGGACTTTACTAGATTTGCTTCATTTCACCGTGACGGAGCTCTGAAGTCAAGAGGCCTTCAAACACATGCATTTACTGATGGAAAATCTAAGAGGTTGCACATGTTCACATCAGCATCCAGTTTCAAGTAAAGCCAATACATAACCTATTGCAAGGGTGACCATCCCAACAAGCCACAAACGCTATTAAGGCACACCCTGACACCCCAACACAAAACAACTGCGGCACAAAGACAGACCCACATCACCTTCAATGGCTCTTCTGACAGCTCTCTCCAACGACTCTCCTGGGTAGGTCCTTGAGGATGCACTCAAAGGTTCTTGGTGTGAATCTGGGAGAGATTGCTAGAGCTGAACAAGATCACTGCAGCGCCTTGCAGCCATTATCCAAGGTGAGGCAGTTGTCACGCTTTGTATAGGTTTTTAAACAAAGCCACAGTCGGGTTCAACACATCTGGTTGGCTCTGCACCCACCGGAACTTGACTCAGATTCCAAAAATCGTGTTGGTCCACAGTCAAAGCCCCACTTTGCTGCCCTGTCAAGTGAAACAAGTCCTATTGACGCTAGCTTACGGTTAATTTGTGCTGTCAGCCTTGCCCCAAAGCCCCGCTTTCCAAAACTCTCATTTTGTCAAGGTCGCCAGGATTTCTAATACGGTGGACAAGGAGAACCACATAAGGCGTTGGCTGTATCCAATACCCACACAAAAGGTTCAGCACTTCATCAGCCGGCTTCAAGCGAACAACAGACCTTCAAACATCTGTGGAAATCATCAATTGGCTCTTGGGTCCTAGACCTCTACTACCTTTAGAGTGTATGGTCAAGTGAGTGCATACTAAATTTTGTTCTGCACACACCGGAAGTTGGCTCAGACTCTGGTAAAATCCTGATGGTTGCCCCTGAAGCGCTCTCCTAGCCCCACTTTGCCTCCCCAGCAACTAGGCTGGTAAGTCATGCACTTTCTAGCAAGGCTAGCTTGAGCTATCTCGGGCTCTCAACCCCCCCAAAAGCCCCACTTTCCAAAACTCTCTGACTTGATTTTGTGCAGGACAGCCAAATTACTAATCCGATCAGTGAGAGCCACATAAGGGACTGGCTACATTTAGCAAGCAAAAGCAACTCAACTTGCCATTCACCTTTCAGCGATCTTCAAGTCCACAACACAGTTCCACAATCGTGAGGCCGGACATCATCTTCGCCACAACCTAGAGCGCCACTGTCTGGGACAAACGACTGTCAACATTGTCAACAGGCTCCTTGACTGTTAGATCTCCACTACCTTGGAGTGTGTTCTTAGGTGAGCGCATGTCAAACTGGGCTCTGCATACATCAGGAGTTGGCTCTTGATGAAGAACCGCAACCTCCTTGTCAAAGAAGCCCTCTCTCAGCGCCAGTTGGATGCCCGGAAGCTAGGGCCCAAAGCTAGGGCTCCTCAAAGAAAAGGCCCCACCAGGCCCAGCTGTGCGCCAACAAAGGCCTACAACCCCATAAGTTTCACTCTTCCAAATGCTCTAACCTGTTTGAGTGCAGGGCAGCTGGATTACTTATCCAATTCACTAAGAACCATACAAGGCATTGGTTAAATATAGCAAGCACACAAGCAATTCAACTTCGCCACATAGCCCCCAAGTCAACGACATACCCTCACCATCGCGGCGGCCAGACATCTTCTTTGCAACTTCTGTCCCACTGCCCTCAGCAGACGCTTGCCAATGGGTCATCAACTGGCTTAAAGTCCCTGCTATCTTGGAGTGTGTATTCTCAGGTGAGCTCATATCAAGTTGATTCTGCACACATCGGAAGCTGGCTCAGATTCAAGCAATTGTGACAGGGGTGTATTAAAGAGCGACAATCTACCTCCACTGTCACTCAAACAGGGCTGACAAGTCAATACCTTCTAGCAAGGCTAGCTTTGGGCTATCAAGTGCTGTCAGACCAGCCCCACTTTGCTTCCTCAACAGTAAAGCTAACAAGTCAAAACACTTTCTAGCAAGGCTAGCTTGGGGCTATCTAGTGTTGTCAGCCCAGCCCCAATTTGCCTCCTTGACAATAGGGCTGATAAGTCAAACACTTTCTAGCAAGGCTAGCTTGAAGCTATATTGTGCTGTCAGCCCCGCCCCAAAAGCCCCAGTTTCGAAATTATTTTTGTGTGATTATGTTTTCTGTTATCCTTAAGGACTGGCATGCTGTTGCTTCATGGATGCGTTCTGTTGAGACGGGAAAAGTTGTCAGCTTGATGTAGAGCAGGCTTGCATATGACAGCTGAGACCCTGGGAGCCTCACAAATGCAAGCAATACAACATGCTGGTGGCAAGTTCTAAACAAGCCATGACGAGTTCTTGCATGAGCTAGCTCAAGTATGTGCGTCTTCTGAATGGTTGAAACTGTACATGGGTAGGCTGGAACAAATGCGTTTATACAGACAACAAAGATACCACAGTGATGCTGCTTGCAGGAAGGCTGTCATCCACAGTAACAACGCTCGCACCCGTTTGAAGCGACAGGACCCTGAGTATCGAGCATACGAGGCAGCTCTGCAACGCAAACGTCGCCAAGAAGCCAAGGCCTCTTCGAAATAAACAACTTTGTAAGCTTGCTTGATGTTGACTGCTTACAACTGTACAAACGTACACTGCGCAAAATCTGACATCTTAATATGTGTTGTGTTGTCAGCAGATAACACATCATGGCGCCCAGCAAGGCAACATCTAACACGCAAAGAAGCTTAGAAGAGAGCTCCATGCATCACTTCTTGCTAGCCTATCGAGTAAAAAAAGGAGAGCCATTCAACTTTACATACATGGCCAAATCATATGGATCATTCATGGTGCCTGAAGACAAGCGTAACGCATTCTATGAGGCATACACCAAAACTATCCAAGCAGGCATTGTACCACCGCTGACAGAAAAATAAGGTTTGGCTGGGCCCCTTGTGGTTGACCTGGACTTAAAATATCCAGTTGATGTTAAAGACCGTCAATACACGTCTGACATGGTTGAACTGTAGTTAAGAAATACTTTGATATTTGGGTGAGTATGTACAGTTGGATGCCTACAACAAGTGTTATGTATTTGAGAGGGCAACTCCATACGTGGAGGAGAGACCAGGCAAGGCTGCCATCGTGAAAGAGGAGCACCTGATGTTTCCAGCCATCAAGTGCTACGAAAGGCTCAAATGGATGGCATGGAATCATGTAATGAAGGAGTGCAAGACTTTGTTTGAAAAGCTTGGCACTACCAACTCAGTTGCTAACGCTGTGGATCAGGCTGTAATTAGCAGCAACAACTGGTTTGTTTACCTCAGCTCCAAGCCAGGTCGCCAACCACACAAGCTCACCAGGGTTTTGGACAATGCACTGACAGATATTGACTTCAAGCCCAAGCGATGAGAACGACCCTGTGCAGCGCCTTGTCCAAGAAAACCTGCAACGAGATGCAGAGTGTTGTGTTGAACTTAGCGAGCTGCGAGGGTTATGGGGCTGCAACGATTATGGAGCCATGAAGCTAGTTGATTTAAAGAAGGAGCTGACGCGAGTTCTAGGGACTAATTGCAGGCCGGAAAAAAGGTTGAAGGGACGCAAGTACAAAAACGTCTACATGGGGTACAAGGTGCTGCCCACTGTAATGTAGAGTCTGATTGTCTAGTAGGACAGGAAAAGACATGGGACCTCTGGAATTGGGATGACGGCACTAGTTAGACCTGAGTTAGCCTATCTTGTCCTTATGATCATATTCAGATTTCAAGCACCATACTCAATGGGGCTGCATTCAAGCCTCAAGATCGGAATCAACATTCTCCAACCCAGAGTTTCTGAAAGCAGGGCTTTTGGGGCTGGGCTAACAACCCTAGATGGACCCATAACAATCTTTCTAGACCATGTTTGCTTGCAAGCCCCAAAATACCCTGCAGGAATGGGGCGGCTTGCAGTCGAGCCTCAAGATAGGAATCAAACATTGTCCAACCCAGAGTTGTGTGAAAGTGGGGCTTTTGGGGCTGGGCTGACAGAACTAGCTGCACACAAGCTCGTCTTCCTAGACCATGTTTCCTTGACCAGCCCCAATTGTATTTCCAGAAGTGGGGCTGCTTCCAATCAAGCCTCAAGATGTGCATTGAAATCTGTCCAGCCCAGAATTTTGTGAAAGTGGGGCTATTGGGGCGGGGCTGACAGCACTAGCTGCACACAAGCTAGCCTTTCTAGACCATGTTGCTTTTGCTATCCCCGATTGTACCTTTTGGGGCCGATTTTAATTTAGTCAAGGCATCATACTTTGTCAACTCAGTGTTTTGTGAAAGTGGTGCTTTCCGGGCTGGGCTTACGGCACTAGCCAGACACAAGCTAGCCTTTCTGTACGGTGTTGGATTGCAGCCCCAGAGTACATTGTACTACTTGGTGGGACATGGGCCGCTGTTAGGCAAACCTTAAAACACAAGGTCCATGCGCTCTAGTGTTGAAAGTGCCCCAAGTTGCGCAAGTTCGTTGATGCTTGCGCAATTAGTGCTTGCTGCACGGACAGTTGCTGCACATGATAAATACTGTGCACCTGAGCTCACTACCTTCATTTGCTGACGGATGCGCACTTTTGGCTGAAGCGATAGCGCACAGATGTGCACAAGACAATGCAAGCACATCTGACAGACTGACTCACTGTGCAGAATGAGGCACAAGAGCAAACAACCTCAAAATCGCAGGTGCCTTGAAGGAAGTGTACAACATGCGAAGCCTTGCAAAGTTTCTGCATTGGCGATGCCATCTCACAAACAAATAAAAAGACAGCCAAATCAACGAATTGACTACCACAAGCCATGATTACAGGGCACCACATGCAGCTGTACAGCAAGGACAAACATGAATGACACTTTGCTGACACACAGGGCCCTTTCTACATGCAAACCTCCTTGCCAATATGCACCGTAGTCAACTGAACTACTGAGGTTTCCAATCATTCTTGATCAAGCATCGGATTGACATATGGAAAGCACACCTGGGCTAGTACAGGAGCTGTGTTGCCTCGCTCAAATGTGCTTGCGCATGGTATGAGAGACAACCATTGAAGGCGATTGGGCTCTGCTGATCAAAGGTTTGAAGCAGCTTGCTTAGTACAACAGGCCCCTTTTGAGCATCTTAGAACAGGGTCCTTGGTGCTGCTGCAACAAGGAGGCTTGCCAGTGATGACGTCAGCAGTGCAGTGTTCATCATGCTCAGCGACAATTGTGCCACTGCATTGCTTGCGACTGCTGCAGCAGGGAGACTTGCCAGTGATGCTGTTAGCGACGCTGTGCTCAGCAGCCATTTTGCCATTGCAGCACGGCTTGTTGCTGCATGCACCAGCCTGGCCATTACCGCTCTGTTTTGTTGACCGCTTGGCTCCTGGCAGGCGCCAACGCATCAGAAGCATGCCATGCAGAATGACAAGCAATGCAGCCCCAACATCCACGAGCACTGCGCCCCACAGCGTGAACTTGCCTAGCGCAGCAAGCACCAATACCGCTACCTGCAGCCAAGTGATGCATGCTGACTGGCGGACTGGCTAGTAGAATATGCATGAGTCATGCCTGCAACCCAGGAAAAGTCTGACTATTATTGCATTAACCCATGAGCATTGTTAACTATGTCGCATATGTGCACAAGGAGATTGATTCCAGCTATATTATGTATGATGGCTGACCAAGGTAATTGCACCAAGCCTTTTATAGGCCACAGCCAAAGACGCCTTTGGATCTGGTACTACTGTGGCATGGCTGGCAAGGTGCACCTTGGTTACCACGGACAGGCTGATGTTCAGCAAGATCTTGCGCTTTGCGTTTCTGCCTAGCTTGATGACAGGCGCCAGGCACTTCAAATCGTTTGTGAAAAGAGCCACATCCGCTGCATCAATAGCTATTGCAGCCCCTGCAGATCGCAAACAGACATAGAGAACCAGTGCAGAACAGCATGACGGCAAGGCATGGGGCCTAGCAAGCTACCCCATGCTTGTCATGGGCAGGCGTGGTGCATGCTGCGTATGATTGGAGCTCACCAGCTTCAATAATGCGGGCCACCAAAGCGCATGGCAGGCACCTAGTGCTTAGAATGTCACAATTGGGAAAGCAGGCTGACCTGCAACACCCATGGCTACCCCAACATCCGCTGCTGCTAGGGCTGGTGCATCATTTATGCCATTGCCAATGTGCACAACCGAACCATGCCTCTTGCGGTACACGGCCACCTGCGCAGCATGCCAATCGGTGCCCACACACAACATGCTCCTACTTCCTAAGGCAAGCCTTGGGCACGCAAGTGCTCACTGCCAAAAACCTTACAGAAAGTTGCAAGCATGGTGCCATCTCTCTGCTAAGACGGATGTTCAATATGCAATTCAGTAGAGCCGCCAAAGGCAATTGCCTTGGTTCCTGTCATCTCTGGTTGCATACGTATATTCAGTATTGTAGTTGCACGCGGAGTTTAGATTTGCAAACCGACAAATTACAATCGCAAATCGACTTTGTGAATGCGTTTGAAAAAGTCTGTTTTTGCCATCGGCAAATTTTGTCAAATGCAACTTGCAAAATGCAAAATGCAAAATGGAATGCAGTTGCAAATCGAAAGTTCTCTGACGTGCTCATATTTACAAACTACCTCCTCGCATTTTGTGCCGAGATTAGTAAGTCCGAGTAAGTCTAAAATATTGTTTGAGGAAATGTCAAAAATTTGGCAATCTCCCAAACTTTTTGCCGATGCTGTCCCAAAGTATAAAGGCCAGCATCCGTGCAACTTGAACATGAAGCAAATTTGTTGTTGAATCCATGATCGCTTCAAAGTTATTTGTCAGTTTGCAAAACAAATTTGGACAACCAACAATGTGCCAAATACTCATCAAGCCAATTTTGCATCCCGTAGACATATCATTCAAAATTGCCAACATCCTATTTTTTTAAGCCATTGTTGTGCCAAATTTGGAAGGTTCAACAAAGTTCCCAGTTTTGATTCTTGTAATTTTGATGGTGTGTTTGCAAACTTGTGGAGAATACATTGTCTACAATGACACTCAACTGACCTTGCAAGGACTCGCGCAAGCATGCCAATATGCTCGTCGGATCTAGGCTTACAACTTCAAGTCCGCTTTGACTCCTACTTGGCTCAGCTCAGCTTGCAACGGCTTTGCATGCCACAACAAGATCTGCCCTTTGGTGACAAGAGTCTTACTTTTGTCACGAGGCATTATGTCATTGTCTTTCCGGCTAGCTGGTCTACCTCCTTTGGCTCTGCTATCGGGCACTGGCTCAGCAAAGTTGACAGCATCGCGCAATTCCGCCAAAGAGAAGCCCCCTGGCTGTTGTATATGTGCGTAAACCCGGCATGCTGCTGTTGCTGACAACCCATGTTCCATGAGCATGCTAACACGTTGAACCAAATGACGCCGCTTGTTGTAGTTGTTTCTGCTTTGTTTCGATATTTCTTTCCAACCTCCACAACCCTCTACTTGGGAGTCAACTTTTGGCCACTCATTGAATGCATCCTCCACTGTATTGAGATCAGCAAAATGCAGCACTCCACTCTTTGCTTTAACCAACGCTGATTTCGGCAGGTCTGCAATAGGTGCTTGCTGATTCTTGGATCCGGATTCATCAGCAGCACATGTGTGACTTGTCACAAACTGAGCTTTAGAGCCGGCAAGCATTGCTGTTGTTGCATGTGAAAGGGCTTTTGCTTGCTGCATTGCCAGTCGCTGTTGTTGCGCTTCCATTCGCTCTTCAATTGGGAGCCTTGCCAGCTCTATGCGCTCAAGGGCATTCCGGTGACCATCTTTGACAAGTGTACTGTACTCTATGTAGCGTGCATCTTGTAGCAGTTGTTGTACCTTTTTGCTGCCGCGCACAACTACAAGTCTTTCTGCTGTGTATTGGGCTACCAACAAAGGCAGACCATACAAGAATACCTGAATGAGGCGCCTCTCAGCCTGCACACTCTTTTGCATGTCTGCCAAATAAGTGCAAACTTTCTGGTTGCACTGCCACTGCTTCTCCTTTTGAGGCAAAGCATTGAGCTCCTTGAGCTTGTTTGCCACTTTGGTCTCGGTCTCAACAAGCGAAGGGCGTAAGTGACTCACGAACTCAGCAAGTACATCAGGTGGCAACGGGACAGTGCTACGGCCTAAGAAAAACTCTTTCTTTAGTTGCTTCCCCAGCCTCCAAGGAGCATCTGCACCGGCACATTGTGAAGAGAGGATTTGTTGTCATAAAAGACCTCCTTTGTTGACTGAACCCATCTGCCCCAAGAGCTGACCTTGCTTTTGTCAGCGCCCTCGACTTCTAACATAGCGTTACCGGTTGACCTGAAAATGTGAAGTGCTGTCCCAAACTTGTCATCAGCAAGTCCAATGTTGGCCATGATTTTGCTGTGTTGTGCATGCAAGCTATCATATTTGACAGGCTCTGACTTGAGAGTGCCTTTAGCTAGCAGCCTGTGCTCCCAGAATGTATCACCACCGTTCAAAAAGGCTTTTTGATAGCAGGGTTGGGACTGAACCAGTAAGCAAGCAACTGCTAACACAGGGCAGCATTGTGGCAAAGTGTTTTCAACCACGGCAAACCACTCAGCTTTGCCTATGTGTGATGTCTTGTTGCCAGCCCTCCGAAGTCCCAGCTGCATAGGGATGCATGGTGCTGGCCTGATGTTGCCAATCACTTCAGCAGTTGCTAACATTGGCCACCTCAATTCCCTGGAGTCCTCAGCCCTAAGGCCGCAATTGGTGGCTGTGGTGGCTTCAACTACCATGAACATACCTGTCAATGCATGCTCCGGGCTGGTCCCAAATGTCCA
>JAABUH010001625.1_pt1 | contig 24149 bp, 16 predicted proteins | sample 5559121 | NCBI WGS metagenome assembly JAABUH01 (sample SAMN10711871, study PRJNA513364) | rock metagenome | isolation source: Antarctica rocks | place: Antarctica: Victoria Land, Battleship Promontory nord | collected 2015-12-28
GGAGACCTACAGTAACTACCTAGGTACCTAGGTACCTAATGGGGAATGGCCGTAGTGGGCGATTTACCGATCCATGTCAGCTTCAGTAAACCACTGGGGTCGTCATTAGGACGCGCAAGAGCAAGTCCCGAAAGAAGCGTATATCGGTAAGATAGCGCGACGCAGGTTCAAGCCCTTATAAATGTAAACTAAAGACTGTTCTCTTGTCTGTCTTATCCATCAGGCCTCGTTTAATCCTGAGCTCCCCCTTGATACAAGGTCTCTCGGCTTCTTTCCTCCCAGGCTCCCATCGGTCTATCTCAAATGGAGGCCTACTTGCCCAAAGATGCCGGTTTACGTGCTGCCGTCGCCGTTCTTGGCATAAGCGCGTTCTATGTTTCCAGCCTAGTCATTCATCGCCTCTTCTTCTCTCCTATAGCAAGATTTCCAGGTCCCAAGCTTGCCGCAATAACAACTTTGTACGAGTTGTACTACGATGTTGTCTACAAAGGGAAATACCTGTTTGAGATTGAGAAGATGCACGACAAGTATGGTATGTACTATAACTTTCCTGATTGTCAAAATTTCCACTGCACAAGAATCACTGCGCATGTTGCAAAGGAAAAAAACTCATATTTTCAAACTATGTAGGACCGATTGTAAGGATTAATCCGTACGAGCTTTCCATTCGCGACTCTGAATACTACGATGAACTCTACGTCGCGGGCTCCGTCCGCCCAACAGACAGATATGAGGGTTTCACAAAGGGTGTTGTCGACTTCGAGGGATCTCATCTTGCGACTACACGACATGAGCTCCACCGCAAGAGGAGAAAGCCACTCGACCCTTATTTTTCTAAAAATGGCGTGACAAGGCTAGAACCCATGGTGGCAGAGCTCTGCGAAAAGCTAGTTATAGGACGGTTCGAAAGCTTTAAGGGAACCGGGAAAGTAGTGAGGCTGGATCATGCCTTCACTGCCTTCTCTGGCGATGTAATCAGCAGGCTTTGTATTGATGACCCGCCCAATTTCGTGGACGATCCGGAGTTCGCTCCGGGGTGGTTTGAACTTTACCACAATGGTATCGTATCATTGCCACTGTTCATGGGTCTGCCTTGGCTAATCCAGTAAGTAACCTCCGCACTCAAAGAGTTCATTCGTTAATCAGAATAGTTTGATCCGTCTTATTCCTGAGCGCATTCTTATGTGGCTGGATCCCAGGAGCCAGACCTTCAACAAGTTCAAGCTGGTATTAATAAACCCTGAATCCTATTATTTCTGCCTTCATTACCTTGCTGAAATTTATTTAGATGTGCGAAGGCCATATCGGGGTGGCCAAGCGTGAAAAGGCTGCCCTAGGATCCAAAGATACGTCAACGACGGGTGCGCGCCTCACCCTTTTCCGGCATCTTGTCAACAGTGACCTTCCGCCATCTGAGCTCACAGACGAGCGCCTGTCAAGGGAAGCCCAGGTCCTGATCGGTTCTGGTACCATCACCACAGCTGGGACGTTAGGCTTCATTTGCTATTACATAATGGCAAATCCGGCTATCAGGAAGCGTCTAGCAGAAGAGCTGAAGGGTGTCATGAAGGGCTACCCGCAGAAGAAACCGACTTGGGCCCAACTTGAGCAGCTAGCATATATGCAGGCGTTGATTAAGGAGTGCCTTCGGTATTCTTTCTCATATCCCTCGTGGCCGAGCCATCATTAAAACAAGCTGACTGACATTGTGTAATAGCCTCAGCTACGGCACCATGCACCGCCGTCCGCGTGTTTCTCCAAAACAGCCTCTCCAGTTCAAGCAGTGGGTGATCCCAGCCGGCGTCCCAGTCGGCATGTCCGCATACTTCCAGCATCGCGATCCTCGCATTTTCCCGCGACCATTAGAATTCATACCCGAGCGATGGCTGGAGAACGTTACTCCAGAGATGAAGCTCAACTTTATTCCTTTTTCAAGGGGGTCACGGTATTGTTTGGGAATGAAGTAAGCCTGTCCACTAGCCTTGACCTGCTTGTCAACCGGGTAGATTGGAGGGGAAAATGTCTCTGACTTGCCAACTTGAATAGTCTTGCGTATTGTGAACTCAATCTCATCATCTCCGCCCTCTTCCGTCCCGGAGGTGCCGATTTCGACATGTACGAGACAGATGAATCGGACGTCATGCCAGCTCACGATTTGATAGTACCTATGCCAAAGCTGGGCACAAAGGGTGTTCGGATCATATTCCATTAAGCGCCGTAGCGCGCTTTGCGGGATTTAGGAGACGGTCACAGGTATTAGGGGTTTTTGGCAGCCAGCAGTTTCCCCCATAGAAAACCACCTCAAGACCTTTTTTTGGGGCCCTGACGGTCTTCGAGCTGAAGATGGTCTTTCAGAAATAGTCTATACTTCTGAAAGGAGCGCCGTCAAGGAAAGAGCGTCCTATTCTCCGCTTATATTCGTCCTCCGGCTTAGGTACGAAAACTAGCCGTCGCACAATCATTTGGCGATACTCTGCAGGTATTTTTTTCTTTCGATTTCGGCAATTCGTCGGCGATATCTCGAGGATTTCAATCCAGTTCAATTTAATTGATTCAACTCTTGGACTTAAAGTTCCTCCATATCGTTGAAGTCCGCCTTCCTTCTTCAGGCTGGCAACCAGTGTTAACAGATCCGTACCAAAATATGCGGTCCTTCTGTTGAACAGCCCCATAACCATCTTTGAGCCCGAAAACCATTGTAGAGAACAAACGGTCTAGAGGTGGTTTTGGAAGCGATGGCCAACTGCGATATCGTGGAAAGCCGCTATAATCGTCTCTTAAATCCCGGAAAGCGCGCTATGTCGTGGTGTTATCTAGAGCAAAAGTGAGAGGCAAAGATTAAATGGCATATAACGAGTGTGTGGAGGGCTAGAACGTTTGCATCTGGGCAGGCCCGGCATTGAAGCTAGATAATGTATATATCTTTCTCAAGTTCGCCAACTCTTATTTCAGCTTGCGCCAGGCTTGCCGTCTGCGTCTCTCCCAGATCCTTGCTACCCATGTTCTTCATGTCTGCCAACAACTCCATCACCGCCCTTAATTGGAGAATGATTAAAACGCGGACTAGATGCTCCCATTCCAGAGGGGAACTAATCTCGTAGTCACCTAGAAGGAGTTGTCGCCAGTCCGACGACGTGCCCGTGCGCGTTGACATGATTGAGCCGGAGTGCATGCAGTCGGTCTTGGATGAAGAGGAGGAAGCGGATGTAGCAAGATCCCGATCCTCAACGTTGACGCGATGTGAAAGGCGATCGGTGGGTAAGCAACCCAGCAACGAGGATGGTAGCGAGCCTGCCCGGCTGTCGCCGTCTTTCATACGGTACAATACGACAATCCGTCCACAAGCCGCAACAATTTTTTCGGTCACGAAAACCAATAGAACAAGATTCTCTCTCTTAGCCATACAACTGCTGCACTTGAGCATCGAACGACAGCACTTGATGGCTTGCTTCTGATATGCGACGATGGAGTCCAGTTCGGCGCGGTTGCCGGAGTTGCAACTAGCCTCAAATTCCTCGACGGCGAAGACGACTGCAGCCAAGCACTGGCATGACTGCCCGGAGGGGTTCTGAGACGAAAACGCCGTTGAGACTAAGGTGGATGCGTGTAAGGATGTGGGCGTAGCGTTGGAGCCGATTTCGAAGAGGGACGAATCTTGGGATTGTCTGGTAGGTGAATCGTAAATCGAAATCATAGAATCTAAATCGGTAGGTGGAATGCAACGTGGTATCTCATCTCCTGAGCTTAATGACGGTGATCGGAGATTTCCAGACGTCCTAGCAGCCGCGGGTTGGATTGGCTCAGGGTGCGTGCTGGGCAAAATCGTAGAGAAGAAAGGCAATGGTGAGAGGGCAAGGTTGAAGATATTATCTCCGTCTTGATAGCTAGTTTGTTGGCCAAATTCAGCGAGAAAAGACAGGTCAAAGTTCGGTTGAATGTCGGCCAATCTGTCAGTTAGAGGTTCCGTAAGTAGTTGTCCTCGCTCACTATCATCAATGTTGCCGTCCGCTAGGAGTGAAGACGCAATGGGCCGCTTGTCTGAACACACCCCTTCCTCATGCCCGGTGTCTTCCAAGCTCGAAGAAGCCGATGACTGAACTAACAAGTCCAGCGAGCGCTCCTGCTGTGCAAAATTGATGCTTGACTTCCGTATTCTCTGATTGCCTTTATGCTTTAAGGAACTGGAAGTGCACGTCTTTCCAAGGCGCTTGCATCGGCTGCAACCGTCGTCATTGGTACTGCATTTGACCTACATACGTAGCCCAAATCTGTCAGTATGAATGTCCTGATTTCTATACCATATGTGATCTAGATTCGCATGACATTACCTTTTTGGCCCTGCATCGATCGCAAGCTGAATTCTTTTCTGGATTTGACGATTCATGTAGCCTCTCAACAAACTCCGCCTCTTTATCATGAGAATTCCAGTGCAAAGTCCCGAACATGATGAAACGAATCTTTCGTGCCCAAAGCCACCCCAATGGCGGCGAAGAGGGTCTCGAGTCCTTTCAGGTTTCGTCGAGTTCAGCTTACGCAGGTATCGTAAGGATCCGTAAAAGTGGATTTATCACCTAAGCAATGTTTCCGCTTTATTACTAAAACAGCTGCCACCTTAGTATATATGGATTAAACTATCAGGCTGAACCCGAGGCTATCGGCAGTCAGCATGCTCAGCTCGTTGGCTAGGCGGAAGGATTGTCGGTGAGTCAAGGATCAAAAGTGGCCTTGGAAGGGATAAAAGGGGCCGAAGGAGTTGGTAAAATGGGGCATTCTGCTCGTGTGCTCGCCCTCATCCATTTGGAATTCGGGCAAGCAGTCATTTGATAGAATTTTCGCTTTTGCCCGCCCACCCACTCCATAGGCTCAGCCGCATAGACAGAGGGAGTTCTTCGCGCCCTGGGGCAGCTTTGACAGCCAATTTGGCCGAGGAAGCTGCTTCTAGGGGCGGAGTTTGCGCAAACACTACCTTATACAAAAACGCCAAGATGAAACCCTGCATGTCGTATGCACGGGGTTTCCGCGCACATGGGGTTTCCGCGCACGCTAACTAGGACTAATTATCTTAGTGCTCTTTTTAGCACGCTAAACCCGATACTATCTGTAAATAACCTTTCTAGGTTAGAGTGCGCGGAAACCCTGTGACACCACCTTCCATTCCTCGCGATTAAACTCCAACCTCATTCTTCCCCACCGTCATCTTACCTTCTACCGCCGCCACCCCTCTACGACTTCTACGTCTGCGCCGAAATGTTGCTATAAGTGACTTCGTCTTGTTTAAACTTTACTCGTAGAATAGGGGATTTTGGTGGGGAAACGCGAATTTACGTGTTTTCACTACTCGTATTTACGGGGTTTCTGCGCACACTGGGTTTCCGCGCACGCTAACTATGACTAATTATCTTAGTGCCCTTTTTAGCACGCTAAACTCGATACTGTCTAAAGCTAACCTTTCTAGGTTAGAGTGCGCGGAAACCCAGTGTGCGCGGAAACCCCGTAAATACGAGTAGCGCGCATTTAGGAAAAAAATTCCTCCGTACAGCTTTGTAAAGTGCAATGACATCTTGTACTGTCAGAGTCATACTGTGAGCGTTCTGACAGTCTGCGACATCAAGAGCTACGGCGCCGCACTTGATCTCGCATGGTAGGAAGGGGAAGTACATCCGGTAGGTTGCGACGAAAAAGGAGGTATCATAGATGCTACCGATGAGTGGATCAAGCTTGTTGAGCTGCTCGTCTGTAAATGCGGACCGCCTGAATCTAACAGAGTAATCCGGCTGTGGCCGCGAAGAACCCTCCACTGCTATGCTGCCTGTCCAGCCTTCGTTTACCCCTTCAATCAGATGATCGAGATGTGTAGCCCCATAGGTGGCGAGGATTACTGCAGAAGGGACGATCAATCCAGAGATGTCTTGGATAACCCTCGCTTCATTCCTGTCTTCTATCTTCCAGCAACTCTTCTTGAATATATCTTTGCGAAATAAAGAGTCCTGAGGAACAGTTTGCTCCTTTTTCAGCAATATCTGGCAGAGATCCTCCATCTCCTTTGGAATGTTATCATCATCAAATCCACGCATATAAATCCATTTGCCCTCAAGTAATGTGGTGCAACGTGTGTCTCGGTATGGAGCACTCTTGCTCTCCCTTATCTTTTGGTCGCTAGAGCCAGTCAAGCTCGAGTCCGACTGTTTCCGATGGAGCGAGGTCGAAACTTTCCTAGTAGGAGGCGGGTATCTATTTCCATCAATCTCCACGTATTGGACAACCTGGGTAGAATATTCCATTATTTCCTCTGGCCAGCTGTCCTGTTCGTGCTCTTTACTGAGGTGGCTGTCTTGTTCGAAGTATTTCTTAGGCCACTTCCCTGTCCAAGTCCAGAACTTGATTGGAGAGCCGTCCTTACCAATGTCGCTCGCCGCTCGCCGGTCAAATGTATCCTCCTCTCGATGTTTGGCTTTATTTGACCGCGGGCCATGTCGATTGGAACGAGGGCGTAGGAGATGTCTTTATACAGGCGCTGGCTCGAAACAAGACAAGATTGGATGGATGTAGGGGAGTTTCATAGAAGATGGTGTGGTCAAGGCGGGAAAGTCTTGGCAAGATGCATGGTGCTAAATTAGCACCCACCCCTGACCCCCGCGGCTAGCTCACAGAAATGAGTCATAGCCACTGTTTCTGGTGCAGCTAGCTAATGCTTCCTGCAGTTGCAGAGAATATACGATGTAAGTATCTAACATGTATTAATGGGAGTCTCGTCGCTGTTATCGCGTGATAGACCGATCGTGAGGAAGAGAATTCCACGAAACAAACTAGCCCCTGTCACACGTCTACTTCTTCTCCTTCTCGACCAGCTGAGCCCTTGTCCCTCGATGACATTTCACGGGTATGTCTTGCCCTCCTCGCAGACGCACTTAAACACCTCCTCGGTATGCTGCACCACCTTCTCCACCGCGCCCTCGCCCCTCGTCTTCTCCAATTTCTTGTTCGCCGGGAACACCTCCCCGTCCCAACTCACCCAGTAACAACCACTCCCCTTCGTCCCATCGCTGCCAACCACGACATCCCCTTCCATCCCCTCCCCTTCAGCTTTTGGAGGAAACCTCCCACTCGTCGCCGCAAACAAATGCCTCTCCCCACTCTCCTGAATCGGCACCATGAACGCACTCAATAGCGTCTTCAGCACAGCCGACAGCACGCGTCCAACCGGCAGTTCACGCATCAGGCCCGTGGCCACGCCGGAGGGGTACGCGTGGACGAAGGAGGTATGCAGGTGTCGCTGCGCCATGCCCTCCAGGAAAAAATCACCCATCAGGCTGGCGTGCGCGCCGCATTTGTTGAGGCTGAAGGTGCGCTTCAGACTGAGGTCTGAGAAGTCGAGCGTGCCCGAGCCGCCGGCGCGGACGGAGACGTGCGGGTCTAGGACGGAGACTACGCGGGATAGTCTGGCGTCGGCGTTGACAGAGGGGTCTTGTGCGGCTGCGATTAAGAGGGGGAGCAAATTGGCGATGAATCGCATCCGCGCGTAGTAGTGCAGCACGAATTTGCGGTCCAGGCCTTCGGCCGTCTCGTCCCGGCCTTTCAGCGTCATGTATCCGGGTGTCATGAATAGCAGGTTTAGCTTTTTTTCTTTGGCTGCGATCTCGGCGCACACGCTGTTGACGTTTTTGAGGAGGGATATGTCGGTTTGGAGAAAGGTAGGCTGGGCCGAGGGGTTTATGGTTTTCATGGAGGCGATGGCGGTGTCGGCGGCGGACTGGCTGCGGCCGATGAGGTAGATTTTGGGGAAGGGGGTGTGACGGGCGAAGGCGAGGGCCGTGGAGAGCGAGATGCCGGAGGTGCCGCCGACTGGGGGTTGTTAGTGAGACGGAAGGTTTCCAAGAGAGGAGATAGGGTAGAGAAGAGCCTTTGCAGTGGGCAAATTGCTTCAAGAACAAGACGGTTTTCGGTGAGAGCATCGTAAAGAGTGGAATGTTGGAGCAGGTTGAACTTACCGAACACCGCGACGAGACCTGGGGCTAGGGATTTGAGAGCCGCATTGTGGGCTTGGACGGTTTGGAGGTTCACCATTGCTGCTTCTATCTCTGGCGACTGGATACGGGATTGTAGGATGTAGGACGCAAATGGGATCTGGGTTTCCTTATTGCAATGAACACTTGGTCCAAGAAGAAGAACTGGAAAAGTAGGAGAGAACGTTCGGAAATATGGATAGCCCAGCTGCACTTTGGGAAAACTTGAGATGAGCTTCAGCAACTGGGATGAGGTGAAACAGCGTCAAGTAATACGAGTACCTTCCCGTGCGTGATTCGTCCGTGGGTTTAGCTTCGGCGGAAGAAGGCTGGACAGCACGATCTGGGTATCACCGGCTCCTGAACAAAGATTGAGTTTTGGATATAGACGAACAAAGCTTGAAAGGACTTGAGGTACCGGAAGGGCGTAAGTATACGGTGACCGCAAGTAGAAAGCTGAGCAAGCAGTGGTGTCCAAAGTAACGCCGAAACCTTCTGTGACGCTGATGAGGTAGGTGCAATCCAGAAGATGACTCCAAGGGCAAAGGTCAAATGTGAAAGCTCGAACTGCACAGTATAGGCGAATCAAACCCAAATCAGAACACTGCAACACCAGAGATGTTCTCAAAAGTTGAAGTTGGATGGAGATGCTTGGCATGATGTTGTTGTTCCCGGACAAAGGCACCAGTCTCAAAGAGGCTTAGCATACTGCGGCAAGCAGTGATGGGCAAGAGCAAGGTGGGGCAGTGGGGAGCGGTGTGAGCACCGGGCGCGGGGTGTGGGCAGAGCCGATCACTGGACAGGGATCTCAGTCGGATTCTGGTCCGAAACGGCTCAAGCCCGCTTGGGCTCCCAATCTAAAATAGAGTTGTAGGTGGGTGCCTAGATAAGGTCCAGATAGAGAAATTCCGTCTGTAGCGGGAGCGGAGAATAAGACTGACCGCTCATGGGCGACGCGCTTGGGACCAACCACCGGATAAGGTGACACTTCCGCGACGCTAACCCGGCAGCGCGAAGAGTGCAACCCTACCCGAGGGCTGGTGCTTCTGGGCTAGCCGAGCGGGAGGCTGCTTGGCTTTTGCCCGCGAACGGGATGCGGACGACCTGTTCATCCGAGCGGCTGCTCGCTTGCGTGTTCCAGAGGAACAAAGTGGAGGTCAGAAATACGAGAGCGAGGCCAATCAGCGCCCCTCTCTGTACGATTCCTAGAGAATCATCCGCCCATCTCCCAAGTTGTGTGAATTCTTGAACACAGCAGCCTCCGGTCCGACAATTCACCGACGGACGCCCTCGTCCCCGGTTCTGCTGCAGAGATTGTTTCAACAACCAGAGAATGTGCGCTGCACGCGCTTACGACTGTGTATGTATCTCGTCAGCCATCAGAGCGCCCAAAGCGGGAGTCGATAGAAGGGCCGTACTACCTTTTGCTGCTTTCTCTGCCCCGCGGCGCGCCTCTTCTATCATGGATCCCATTGTTTGCATGACACGGACCAAAACGGTCGCGAAACACCTGCAGGCCTTGTTGCCCGTCAGGCATGGATCACGTTATCCACGCCTTCAGCCCAAACCGAGAGCGAAGGAGCCTGGGGGCGCGCACTAGGCAACGTGCTACTTTACCTAATGACCTGCTCCCTGCTCCCCTGTGGCATCTTCTGCTCCCGACAGTTGACACCCACCCCGACAACCGTGTTCAACCCTTCCAACTTCAGTCCTTCTTTCTTTACTATACTTAATACATTCGATTGACGCTCATTGGCGCATTCGAACCAGGACATCCACAAACATGAGCTTGGTGGGCAACTTCGTGGCCAATGGCGACCGCGAGGCTGCACACAACGGCGTGCCACCTTCAGATACAGTACAATGCCGTCCATCCCACCGCACTGGCACCGTAGGCTCCGACCCAGATGCTTCCACAATTGCTGCAAACGCAGGCGGCACAAGTTCGCGCAAACCCAACCAACATTTCAGGGCCGAAAGTGCGAAGGACGGCGTCTCCAGTGTGGAGAGGAGAGAAGGGGAGGTTCATCAGCTGGCCAGACGGTTCACAGAGCAGAGCAATTATTCAACGGCTGGACAGAACCCCTTTGCTGCGGAGCCTGGATCGACCCTGGACCCCAATGGTGAACACTTCAATGCCCGGGCTTGGTGCAAGGCCATGCTGCAGATGTACACCGAGGACAACCAAGCACATCCACTCCGGACCGTGGGCGTAGCCTTCAGCAACCTGAATGTGCACGGTTTCGGTTCCGATACCGATTATCAGAAGAGCGTAGGCAACGTCTGGTTAGAGACTCTCGGTCTGGCGAGGAAGGTCATGGGTCAACGTCAGCGCAAAATCGAAATTCTGCAGAGCTTGGATGGATTGGTGGAGGCTGGAGAGATGCTTGTGGTTCTTGGACCACCTGGATCGGGATGCTCGACTTTCTTGAAGACCATCACTGGAGAGACACACGGCTTCTTTGTCGACAAGAACTCAAACATCAATTTCCAAGGTACGTCCGACGTCATTCACGTGAAGGTTTCCTGCTAATAGTCACCAGGTGTGAGCGCAAAGCAAATGGCCAACGAGTTCAGTGGAGAAGCCATCTACACCGCTGAGGTCGACGTCCACTTCCCCAAGCTCACGGTTGGAGACACCCTCTTCTTTGCTGCCCGGGCCCGAGCACCACGCCACATTCCTGGAGGAGCAACTGTGAACCAGTATGCCACACACATGCGAGACGTCATCATGGCCAGCTTCGGTATCAGCCACACCAAGAACACCATCGTAGGAAACGACTTCATCCGCGGTGTATCCGGTGGAGAGCGCAAGCGTGTCAGTATTGCCGAAGCCTGCCTCAGCATGGCGCCGCTGCAATGTTGGGACAACTCCACTCGTGGTCTCGACAGTGCCAATGCCATCGAGTTCTGCAAGACTCTGCGCATGCAGACAGACATCAACGGCGCCACGGCCTGCGTTGCCATTTACCAAGCTCCTCAGGCTGCCTACGACCACTTCGACAAGGTCCTGGTTCTATACGACGGTCACCAGATCTACTTTGGTCGCACAACCACGGCTAAGAAGTACTTCCTTGACATGGGTTTCATCTGCCCTGACCGACAAACCGATGCCGATTTCCTCACTTCTATGACTAGCCACCTCGAGCGTGTCGTGCAGCCAGGTTACAAATACCGCGTGCCCCGGACGCCCGATGAGTTCGTCGCACGATGGAAAGCCTCAGCAGAGCGAGCACAGCTTGTGCAAGACATTGAGGTGTACAACGCAAAGTTCGCACTCGGTGGTGAATACCTGGACAAGTTCAAGCAATCCCGGAGAGCTCAGCAAGCCAAGGCCCAGCGTGTATCGTCACCCTACACTCTTTCATACGTACAACAGGTCAAATTGTGCTTATGGCGTGGATTTCAACGATTAAAAGGTGATCCCAGTATCACAGTTTCTTCGTTAATCGCAAATTCCATCATGGCTCTTGTCATCGCCAGTATCTTCTACAACCTCAAGGCCGACACCAACAGCTTCTTCCAGCGCAGTGCTCTCATCTTCTTTGCCGTTCTCATGAATGCCTTCGGTTCCGGCCTCGAAATGCTCACTCTTTATGCTCAACGACCGATTGTGGAGAAACACTCTCGATATGCCCTCTACCACCCGTCCGCTGAAGCATTCGCATCTATGCTAATGGATTTGCCCTACAAGGTCCTTAACGCCATCACTTACAATTTGGTTCTCTACTTCATGACGAACCTAAGGCGAGAGCCTGGTCCTTTCTTCTTCTTTGTATTCACCTCGTTCGTCCTGACTCTAACCATGTCCATGTTCTTCCGGTCCATTGCATCGCTGACAAGATACCTCGTTCAAGCCCTGGCCCCCGCCGCGATTCTAATTCTGGCTCTCATCATGTACACCGGTTTCACCATTCCGACACAGTACATGCTCGGATGGGCCCACTGGATTACCTATATCAATCCTGTCAGCTATGGCTTTGAGTCTTTAATGATCAATGAGTTCCACAACCGCGACTTCATCTGTGTCAATTACGTCCCGTCGGGTCCTGGCTACGCGTATGTCGGGCCTAACAACCGTGTTTGCTCCACAGTCGGATCAGTACCTGGACAGCCCTATGTCAATGGCGACGACTTCATTGAGTCATCTTACGGCTATACCGCCTTGCACAAGTGGAGGAACATCGGCATTATATTTGTCCTCATGTTCGTCCTCATGAGTGTCTATCTGATTGCTACCGAGTTTATCACCGAAAAGAAGTCGAAGGGCGAGGTCCTAGTCTTCCGTCGCGGACACAAGGCCCTGAAAAAGAGCAAGTTAGAGGAGGATCTCGAAGGCGGTAGTGGCCGCGGCATTGCTGTGGAGAAGACTCAATCGGACGACATTGCCATCATCGAACGCCAGACTGCTATCTTCCAGTGGAAAGATGTTTGCTACGATATCAAGATTGGAAAGGAGCATCGCAGGATTCTTGATCACGTCGATGGATGGGTCAAACCGGGTACCTTGACCGCGCTTATGGGTGTCTCTGGTGCCGGAAAGACCACGCTATTGAATGTCCTGGCTACTCGTACCACCATGGGTGTTATTACTGGAGAGATGCTTGTCGATGGCAAACCTCGTAATGACTCCTTCCAGCGCAAGACCGGCTACGCTCAACAACAAGATCTGCATTTGAACACCTCCACGGTTCGCGAGGCCCTTACGTTCTCTGCTCTTCTACGCCAGCCCGCTCACGTTCCTCGTCAAGGGAAGATCGACTATGTTACGGAAGTCATCAAGCTCCTAGAAATGACCGAGTACGCTGATGCCGTCGTTGGTGTTCCTGGCGAAGGTCTCAATGTCGAGCAACGCAAACGTCTCACAATTGGTGTGGAGCTTGCCGCCAGGCCAGCTCTACTTCTCTTCTTGGACGAACCTACCTCAGGACTTGATTCTCAGACATCATGGGCTATCCTCGATCTCCTTGACAAACTGAAGAAGAACGGCCAGGCTATTCTGTGCACCATCCATCAACCCTCTGCCATGCTGTTCCAGCGCTTCGATCGTCTCCTCTTCCTTCAGGCCGGTGGTCGCACCGTGTACTATGGAGATGTTGGCGAGAACTCGCAAATCCTTATCGACTACTTCGTCCGCAACGGTGGCCCCCCGTGCCCTTCCGCCGCTAACCCCGCCGAATGGATGCTCGACGTCATCGGCGCCGCTCCTGGATCCCACACTGACATCGACTGGTACGACACATGGCGCAACTCCCCCGAATATGCACACGTCCAAGAACATCTCGCCGAACTGAAATTCGAACGCTCCCAACAGGTCAACCTTGCCCGCACCGTCTTGGGCCAGAAGCGCGAGGACAAGGCCAGCTACCGCGAATTCGCCGCTCCCTTCGTTGCACAGCTCCGCGAAGTCCAGATCCGAGTGTTCCAGCAAATCTGGCGCTCACCAACGTACATCTACTCCAAGACCGTACTGTGCGGTAGCTCAGCTCTTTTCGTCGGTTTCTCTCTGTACAATACGCCCAACACGATCCAGGGACTTCAGAACCAGATGTTTGCTATCTTTATGTTGTTGACTCTCTTCGGTCAGCTCATTCAGCAAATCATGCCACATTTCGTTGCCCAGCGCGCTTTGTACGAGGTCCGCGAACGTCCATCTAAAGCTTACTCTTGGAAAGCTTTCATGATATCTAACATCGTCGTCGAACTCCCTTGGAACTCGCTCATGTCCGTCCTCATCTTCGTTTGCTGGTACTACCCCATCGGTCTGTACCGCAACGCCGAACCCACTGACTCCATCACGCTCCGCAGCGCGCAAATGTGGCTCTTCATCTGGACCTTCCTTCTCTTCTCATCCACCTTCGCACACTTCATGATCGCGGCTTTCGAAACCGCTGAGAACGCCGGTAACACGGGTAACTTGCTCTTCATGCTCTGTCTCCTGTTCTGCGGTGTCCTCGCTACCCCCGCCCGGCTCCCAGGTTTCTGGATCTTTATGTACCGCGTCTCGCCATTCACGTACCTCGTCAGCGGTATGCTGTCCGTCGGCATCTCCAACACGGAAGTCATATGCGCGCCAAACGAGTACCTGCACTTCGACCCGCTTAACGGTAGCTGCGGCGAGTACATGGAAGTGTACAAGTCCACTATGGGCGGCTACGTCGAAAACGAACTCGCGACCTCAAACTGCAGCTTCTGCCCCATCAGCGACACAAACGTGTTCCTTGGTGCTGTCTCAGCCAACTACTCGGATGTGTGGCGCAACTTCGGCATTATGTGGGTGTACATCGTCTTCAATATTTTTGCGGCGTGTGCGCTGTACTGGTGGGTGCGTGTCCCGAAGGTCAAGAAGGAGAAGGCGAATGAGATCCCTGTTGCTGCTACGCAGGACCCCATCGACAGTGAGCTTGAGGCTGATCGGGAGGGGGAGATCGTCGAGCACAAGGAGAACAAGAGTGCGAGGCAGTATGAGCCCATGGTTGAAGGACAGGAGGCGGGGACGAGGGATGCTGAGAAGTACAGGAAGGCTTAGTTCTTCCCTCTCTTCCTGGATGTTTTTCTCTCCCCCATAAACGAATGTTTTTCTTTCTCTCATCACCCTCCCTATCCAACAACGAGGTTTCACTTTGTCATCCCGCTTTTTGGAGATTGCACAGATAGTGTTATCTTACGCACGCGCTTGCATATTTCTTTTCAGGCAAGCTCTTAGATGCGACATAACAAACTTTGTGGTTAAGACTCAATTTGAGGATCTGTGCATTTCTCAGTAATGGTAATTACACTGTGCGGCTTCTGAATGTTATATATGCGTACAGAGGGCCATAGATAGAATGTGATATTACTTGCATCTTATCAAGCTTCCGTCTTGCACGCCGTGAATGTTCGTCATGTCATACTATATCTCAAGGATGATAAATGTCTAGCGTGGTCGGCTACAAAGGGTTTACAATAGCATTAAATCTTCAACCATGAAATTAAATCTGATTCTACAACAGGCTTAACCACTAGCTGCATACTTCATAATTATGAGGAGATTTAAAACAATTTTTTGGCGTCATCATGTGGATTTGGTCATCTTTAACGACGACCAATTAATACCCATGAGAGGTAGTAGATATTCCTAGGGTGTCAAAAAAAGATTTCAAGGCATTGTTGGCAAAAGGGTAGAAGTAAAGAACGGTGTCCTCTCAGATTTCAGTTTTGCTACCTATAGCAAGGACATTGAAATCGTGTCCCTTGCAGAACAGTGAGTGAATATGCCCGTCTCTCGTCTGACCCTAACCCTACTCGTATGCACGGGGTTTCCGTGCACACTGGGTTTCCGCGCACTCTAACCTAGAAATGTTAGTTACTGGTAGTATCGGGTTTAGCGTGCTAAAAAGGGCACTAAGATAATCAGTCATATTTAGCGTGCGCGGAAACCCAGTGTGCGCGGAAACCCCGTGCATACGAGTAATGGGGAATGGCCGGATTAGGCGAGTTACCGATCACATGCCGATCCATGCTAGCTTCAAGAAAAGCAAGTCCCTAAAGAAACATATTCCGAATAATGACAGCACAGTAGTTCTCTGAGCCTCTCTGAGCAACGGAAATTCGTCTGCGCTATCGTCGCCCTCTTTTCATCCATGGCCTCGGCCCAACTATTAAAAATGCACTGGATTTCCGCTCTGAGGTTATATAACATCTATTCACCATCAGCCTACTCGCCCTTCCGATCACATCAACTTAGCGATGCATCCCGTAACTTTCTCCTTAGTTTCGCTTTTGGCCTGTATTCTCGCATCGACTGTTGTTGGTTCAAGTACGCCTTCAATATTTGATCTAAAGAAATTTAAACCCCAGGACATTATCACACGGGATGTGGCTGTCATTGGTGGCGGCTCTGCAGGCACATACTCAGCCATTAGCCTAAAGGATAAAGGCAAATCGGTCATTGTCATTGAAAAGAAAGATAGGTTAGGTGGCCACACTGAGACATATATTGATCCCGCGACCGGCACTCCTATCGATATGGGAGTCATGATCTGGCACAACATTACCGTTGTAAAGGACTACTTCAAACGATTTGGTATTCCAATCACCAATGCTGCTGATTTCTTTCAATCAACGTTAAACTATGATTTTCGTACCGGAAAAGCAGTCACTCTATCGTTCACTCCATCGGCAGCGGAGGTATCCGCAGCCTTCTCTGCCTATACGGCACAGCGTTCCAAATACCCCCGGCTGAACGATGGGATATTCCTTCCAAGCCCTGTGCCCGAGGACTTGTATATACCGTTTGGGGAGTTCGTACAGAAGTATGGACTTCAAGCGGCGGTTCCCACCATGTTCAACTACAATCCAGGTGTCGGAGATATATTGGCGAACCCGACGGTCGAACAATTCCGATACTGGGGGTTGAATATGGTGCAGTCCTTATCGACTGGCTTTCTGACTACGGCCCACCACAACAGCAGCGAACTGTACACCAAAGCTGAAGCAGAGTTGTCTTTGTCCTCAAGTCTCCTCCTTAATTCCGAAGTCGCGAATGCGGATCGAGGCGAAGGAGGGGCAGGTATCAAGCTCGTTGTTCGTACACCCCAAGGCAACAAGCTTATTCTCACAAAGAAGCTCCTCGTTGCCATGCCCCCAAAGCTTGACTTCCTGGCCCCGCTGGACCTCAGCGACAAAGAGAAGATAGTCTTTGGAAAGTTTATTGATGCGGGTTACTACGTTGGCATCGTAAAGAACACGGGCTTCCCCGACAACACCAGCATCACGAATGCAGCCCAGAACTCGGAGTACAATTTTCCTCCTCTTCCAGGAGTGTACAGCTTTGCCCCAGCTGGACTTCCCGGATTGCAAATGGTCACCTACGCCACTCCGCAGAGTCCCAAATCCTCTCCCCTGCCTGACGCGCCAGTGAAGGCGGACATAATAAAGTCCATCAAGAGGCTTCACAAGCAGAATCCGGACAAGTTTAGCCAAACAGAGCCGGAATTCGTTGATTATAGATCGCATGCACCGTATACTCTTCAAGTCAGTTCTGAGGATATCAAGAACGGGTTTTATAAGAAGCTGTATGCGTTGCAGGGCCTAAGAAATACATACTGGACTGGCGCAGCGTTCAGGGCGGAGGATAGTAGTTTAATCTGGAGGTTCTCGGAGGAAATAGCGTTGCCGCAATTGCTTGCGGGTCTATGAACTTTCGTACAAGACTGATAGATTAAACTTCCTTGAAAATGTCGGGTATGCCGAGCTCGGGCCATGGCTGTCGCATCTGCGATTCAGATAAACAACACAATTCAACAATCACAAATTTGATTGACTTCATACTTTGTGCATTTTAATTTCAACCCTATTCAAAACATCTTTTACAATTTCATGTATATATTTTAAATGTTGATGTGATTACTTTTGCAGTACATGTGAGTAGCTTAAGAACTGCTCGACTTCACTAAAGAATGTGCGAGTAGGTAATAGAATCAAATTCGGTAGATAGCTTAGTAAAGCTAATAATATGGAAAATTAACACTAAGCTATGAAGTACAGAAGCAAATCGTTCTTTATATACTCAAAAGATCAAATTCAAGCATCATCAATCAAGAAAAGCATCTTTGATGAGATAAATAAGATTGCATGTGACTTTGTCAAGGGATAGGGAAACAGATACGGTATAGAGAGCTTCGTAGAAGCAACAGGGTGAGCAAACAATGAACACATGCAATGGTCGCTCTAGTAGATAGGTAGATCTAGAAGGTAGGCTAGATACAGATAGGTAGATAGATGAATGAATAGATAAAAGGTAAGGTAAAGAGTAGATGCCTGTGTCTCATGTAGAAGTATATGATGAAGGAAAAGGAAAAACCGCTCGGGAAACCCCTATCAGTAGTAGCCAATATCCCCATGGACCCTGAAGGTGCGGCCGGATCAATGCTGTTCCGTGGGTCATCATGGTGCAAGGTTTCGCCCCAGGACATTCTTCCCCCACCCATTTAATGCTCGTCCCATGAGCATCAACCTGACCGTTTGATGGTACCAGCGAGACGAAGGCGAAGGCGAAGGCGAAGGCGAAACCGGAAGCAAAAGCGAAGGCGAAAGACGAAGATATAGAAGAAACTCAAGCAGAGTGACAAGAAGCGAAGATATTGAATAGCGAGTAGATCGATAGCTAGATGATGATGTGTTCAAGAACGACGATTTAGACATTTACTAATCAGTAGATCGATAGCTAGAAGACGAGATATTCAAAGGCGAAGATTTAAACATTTACTAGTCAGTAGATCGATAGCTAGAAGATGAAGTTTTCGAGAATAGACTTTTGAAGCAGAGATGATTCAAGCTTAGATAGAACAAGAGCAAAGCTCTCAGTAACTCTTGCTGTACGATTGAAGGCGAGATATATGACGTGACTTCGTAGAGAATAAACTGCGAAGCAGAAGATGATTCTGCATCCGCAATTTGTAAAGGGTGGCAGTGACAGATTTTAGCGCTTTTAGCGGCCAATATCCCGAATATTCGTTTAATCTCATGTCCCAGATTTGCGTCACTTTTAACTGAGGCATATTCATAAAAGCGTCAATATCCATAAAAACGTCAACATCTCTAGAACTTCTATGAGCGCAGTATGCGCCTTTATCGTTTGGTTCAACAAACATGACTATTCTGACATTTGTAGCATTGATAGTTGCAACGTTGAATAATTAATAATTAATTTGACTATCTAAATAATAGCTATTTACACAGTTTAATATATGCGCTGGGAAAGTCAATGAGGAAGTTAATGGGGAAGTTAATGGGTAAACTAATGGGGTAGGGAGCCATGTAGTAGGATGTTCGATAGGGAGTCATGTAGAATGTTCGGTAGGGAGCCATGTAGAATGTTCGATAGGGAGTCATGTAGAATGTTCGGTAGGGAGTCATGTAGAATGTTCGGTAGAGAGCCATGTAGAATGTTCGGTAGGGAGTCATGTAGAATGTTCGGTAGGAAGCCATGTAGAATGTTCGGTAGGGAGCCATGTAGAATGTTCGATAGGAAGTCATGTAGAATGTTCGATAGGGTTATATTTGATGCTCGATAGGGAACAAATTTGATCCTTGATTGCGAGTAGGGTGGTGAGTAGGATGGTGAGTAGGGTGGTCAGTAGGGTGGTCAGTAGGGTGGTCAGTAGGGTGGTCAGTAGGGTGGTCAGTAGGGTGGTCAGTAGATAGCTCAGTAGGGTGGTCAGTAGATAGCTCAGTAGGATGGTCAGTAGGATGGTCAGTAGGGTGGTCAGTAGGGTGGTCAGTAGATAGCTCAGTAGAAAGCTCGGTCGAAAGATCAATAGAAAGCTCGGTCGGTAGCTCAGTAGGTAGCTCAGTAAATGGCTCGGTAGATAGCTCAGTAGGTAGCTCAGTAGAAAGGTCGGTAGAAAGGTCGGTCGGAAGCTCAGTAGAAAGCTCACTAGTAGAAAGGTCAATAGAAAGCTCGGTCGATAGCTCAGTAGGTAGCTCAGTAGATAGCTCAGTAGAAAGCATTGTTTGAAGCACTGTTTGACCCGTGTTATGCGCCCGATCGACGCGTTTTATAGAGCGTTTGATAGGGCGTTTGATAGGGCGTTTGGTAGGAAGATTGGTAGGGCGAGTAGGTGAAGCGAGTAGGTGAGCGAGTAGGTGAGCGAGTAGGTGGGCGAGTAGGTGGGTGAGTAGGTGAGCGAGTAGGTGAGCGAGTAGGTGAGCGAGTAAATGAGCGAGTAGGTGGGCGAGTAGGTGGGCGAGTAGGTGGGCGAGTAGGTGGGCGAGTAGGGTGATGAGCATGTAGAATCGCGAGTAGAATGGTGAGTAGAATGATGAGTAGAATAGTGAGTAGAATGGTGAGTAGGTGAGCGAGTAGGTGAGCGAGTAGGTGAGCGAGTAGATGAGCAAGTAGGTGAGCGAGTAGGTGAGCGAGTAAATGAGCGAGTAGATGAGCGAGAAGATGAGCGAGTGTTGACATATGCAACATATGCAACATATGCGACATAAGCGACGAAAGCGAGATTCAGTTCAGCGCATATGAACAAACGCAGATTTTATCGACAAAAGCGAAATTCAGTTCAGCGACATATGAATGAATGCAGATTTTATCGACAAAAGCAGAACTCAGCTCAGCGAGATCAGCTTAAATTCAGATTTTATTCGACTTTAAGCGACGAATGTCACTTAAGCTAAACCCTAAAATTTAGTTCACTTTACAAACTGTCGATGTGACTTAAATAAATCAAGACGAAATTCTTGCTGAATGATTGAATGCTGAGACAAAGACGAGATATATGACTAGACTTCATAGAAGATAGACTTTGAAGCAGAAGAGTGACGAAAGATTTAAATAGTTGCATGATCTTACAAAGTAGTAAATGAATTACTCTGTGTTACGAATGCATCAGAATTGAATAAGATCAAAGATTTAATTCTAATCATTATACAATCAACGCTAGCAAGTTGATTGTATATTGATTAGAACTAATCAAGATTTAGTCGAGATCTGATTTAGATTTAAACTGATCATTGAGTTGAGTCTCAAGTTGACATTTTGAACTTGAATCAATATTGAGTTGAATTGCTCACATTTTCAACTCAATTCAAGTCAAGTTGCTCATATTTTCAACTTGACGTGACTCGACTCGACTGAGAATTGAGTCAACTCAACTCGACTCGCCAAGAATTCAAGCTTGACGTCAAGAGAGTTAAATATAGAAAATTTTCCGGTTTTTTGCTTTTGCATTATCTTTTTTAGATCTGTCGTCAAGTTAGAATTGAGTTGAGTTGAAAAGAGTCAACTCAACTCAATTCTGAGTTCAAGTTGAGATTGAGTTGACTTTCTTCAACTCGAGCTCAACTCAAGATTGAGTTGAGTTGCTTGAACTTGATTTCTAAAAATAGTATACTTACTCATATGCACAGAATTTTCATGCAAACTGAATTCAAACTCGATTTCTAAAAATAGAATAATTACTTGTATGCATGAGATTTTCATGCAAACTGAATTTTCGCGCACTTTAATTTAAAAGATTAGCAACAAATAGTATCAACTTTGACGTGCTAAAATGACATCAATATAGATAGTTTTAATTAACGTGTGCAAAAATCTCGTTTACGCTGAAATTTTATGCATACAAGTAGTTAATCAATTGACTTTACATTCAAGAGAAAAAAAACTAAAGTTCTTGACAAAAGCGATAAGAATTAACTTGAATTATGCGTGAAAGCAATAGTATCATTAACAGTGTGACAGTGCAAAAATTGTATTTACTATCTATTTGTTTTATGACAGCGTTGCATTCTGATTGCATAGTAACATGACTATCTACTTCGTCATGTAATTTGAACAAGCTTCAAATGTAAACTTTTCGCTCATAAAACGAAAAATCAATCTCATATTCTTCATTTGAATGATTATACGCTTTGCGTGAATTGTGCAAAGATTGATGTCTATTAAGTAATCAGTATTTGAATTGCAAAATTGATTGCAAAATTGATCATGAAACTAATCTTTGTACATTGCAACAAGTCATGCTTCTGTCATCTTCTACAATGTCTCTATAGCTTTTGATTGAAAGCGAAGATTGACTTCAATTAATTCATGACACACTTCGCGAATCACACGCTGAAACGACAGCTTTGAAATAAGTAAGTTGATTGTTCTTTGATATTGATGAATTTCACGAAGTGTCACAGTTTCTTTATGATATTTTCGCATTTTCTTGAGCTTGATAAGTAAACTGATCGCGTCAAGTTGAATCATCGAGGTCGAGCCGAATTTTCGACTCGTCAAGACTCAATTCGAGTCAGAATTCTTGACTTAAGTATTCAAGTTGAGTTGAGATGTTCAACTTGAGTATTCAAGTCGAGTCAGAGAATTGAAATTGAGTATCGACTCAAAATTTTCAACTCAATTCGTCAAAACATGAAGATAGATAGATAAATATTCTATTATGACTTTCTATTATGACTCTCTATCATGACTCTCTATCAAATAGTCTTCATGTTTTTCTATCATAGCTCTTCTTCATGACTTCTCTTCATGACTCTCTATCAAACAGTCTTCATAGTTTCTCGTCATGACTTTCTATCATAGCTTTCTATTATAGCTTTCTATCAAAGCTTTCTATCAAATGATTTTCATGTTTCTCTTCATGTTTCTCTTCATGTTTCTCTTCATGTTTCTCTTTATGACTTTCTATCAAAAAGGTAATGCAAAGGCGAAAAATCGGAAAAATTTCTATATTTAGCTCTCTTGATGTCATATTTGATTGCTTGATGAGTTAAATTAAGTCAGCGAGTTCTGACTCAACTCAAGATCAATATTGAGTTGAGTCATGAGATTTGACTTGAGTATTCAAGTCGAGTCAGAAGATTCGACTCAAGTACTTGAGTCGAGTCAGAATGTAGATATGAAAATTCAACTTGATGATCAGTCTATTGATAAGATCACTTTTTATGATGACATTGATAACACAAGCTGACTCAATGAGTTTAACATTCTAACATATGATCAGTGTCTTTGAAATCACTTTTGCAACCATTTCTGCAATCTAGTAAGACTCAAAACTTACTCTGATGAGTTTCATCTTTCTATCATCAGTTCTCAACTTTACTATTGACTGTTTTCAAGACATCTTTTTAACAAATTGCTTGTTATGAGATTTTTTACTGAATGATGATGAGAATGATGATGATGAGAATGATGATGATGAGAATGATGATGATGAGCTTGATAATGATGATTCTGAACTGCTTGACAATCGCGATCTATTGTTTGACTCATGATCAAGATTTGATTTTGTAAGCTTGAATTTAGAATTCGCTGCAATATTATTTCTACTTTGCAATCAGTTTTGCAATCAATTCAAGAGTAATGAGAAATGAAATATATACATAGATTCGTGCAAGTTGAAGAATTCATTTGAATTCAAAATCGATTTCAAAATCTCATCAGTTGCAAAATCAAAGATGCTGAATAATATTTTGTTGTTAAAATTAAGCTCATTGTTTTTGTATTGCAATCAGTTTTACAATCTTCTATAAACTTGTAAAATTGATACATAACTTACTGAGTTATTGCAATCCTGATTGCAGTATGTTGTTGTTGTTTAAAAATAAAAGAAGAAAAAAGTTGATGATTACACAACTTAATTAATGTTGAAATGATGATGATTTAAATCTTAAAATCTTAAATCAAGATATCAAAGTTTAAATTTCATATCTTATCATTGCAATTAATCTTCACTATTTTATCTCATTATTTAAATCATTACATCATTGCTTTTACAAGTTAATTATTGTTCTGCATTCATAATGATATCTACTCACAAGCGCAAGACTATTGAAGATTATTTCAACAATACACATTCAAAAAAGACTAGAATTTATGTGTAAAATATGACAGATGATGAGAAGAAAATTGAAGATGTGAAAAACAGAGATAGAAATATTCATTTCTACTAAATCAAGCAATTCAAAAAATCAAATGTCTATCTACAAGCATTGAATGATGATCATAAGTTCTTGTTGACTGCGCATGTGAATAACAAATGAAATCAATGATATTTTTTACAATCTTTTTTGCAATCAAATATTAATAAATTCATAGAATTGCAAAAGAAAATACAGTGAATCATGTAAGAACATGTTTCAATGTTGCAAGTCTTAATCAAGATTCTTTGATACTAAGCATTTGTTTCAATATGAGTGTGAAGAGTTCTTAATGAAAGAAGCTCTTTGACATCAATGATGTTCAAACAAAAGAATGATATCAGATGAATGACTTGCTTCTGAGTGAAAAGTTCAAGATGATGATGAACGAAAAGATGATGAATGACTTGAATGTCATCAGAGAAGCATTGATAGTAAAGATTCTTTGACAGTTTCAGAATTTCTGAAAAAACGTAACATGTCATCTTATTGTGTAAGTTTTTGACAGTTCTTTTTATAATTTTGTTTACAACATGATTATTATTATTTTTATTATTTGAACTTTGCTTTTGATTTTACTCTTGATGTTGCAATTAATTTTGCAATTAATTTTGCAATTAATTTTGCAATTAATTTTGCAATTAATTTTGCAATTAATTTTGCAATTAATTTTGCAATTAATTTTGCAATTAATTTCGCGACTTATATTTCAATATTTATACTAACATTGTGATATAT
>JAABUH010001628.1_pt1 | contig 24100 bp, 20 predicted proteins | sample 5559121 | NCBI WGS metagenome assembly JAABUH01 (sample SAMN10711871, study PRJNA513364) | rock metagenome | isolation source: Antarctica rocks | place: Antarctica: Victoria Land, Battleship Promontory nord | collected 2015-12-28
GACGGGCATACTGACCCAGTTTCAAGCCGTGATGTTACCGACGAGCCAGATGAAAGGGAGGGAGAATAGGGGGGAAACAGGCCCATAGAGTTCTCGCATTGGGAACAGTTATAGTATAGAGCACAGGAAAAAGCGGTTTGAGATGCGGAAAGGGAGCTGCGCGAGCGCAGCGCCCGCTACATTATATAGAGTCTCGCATAGGCCCATAGTGGGTGTTGAATCGAGTAAGAAAAAAAAAGAAAAATTTAAAATTTAAAATTATTTTTGGCACAAAGTGCAAAATATTTGATTCTACAAATAATACAGTATTGACTACTATTAACAACAATGAATTATATACTTTTCCAATTGCAAAATTGAATAAAAATGCGAAATACGCATACTCGAGCAAAGTTGTTGATAGTAACAATATTTTTAACATATGGCATTAACGAATAGATTATATAAATGAAAAATTATTGAAAGAACTAAATATTCTAAATTCAAATAATTTAAATAAATTTATATGCGAGCCGTGCATTTTAACAAAGGCAAAGAAACATATAAATCATAATATCAGTAGCAATAAGTGCACTAAATATTTAAAGTTGATACAATTCGATTAAGTTGCTAGCTTTAGTAATAAAAAATATTTTATTACTTTTCTAGATAAATTTAGCAAATGACTTGAAGTTGAATGTTAATCATTTAAAAATGTTGCATTCAAAGCATTTGAGCGCTATTCAATAAAAGAAGAAAGAATTTCTTTTGAAAAATCAAAGACTTTACGCACAAATAATGAAACTCAATTTTTCGAAATTCATGATCTCTGTTCTAAAAAGGGAAGTAAATCAGAAAAAACTGCACATGATCAAGCTAAACGTATAAACTTAACTTTGTTATTTAAAATACAAGCGTACGAGCATTATTGTTTACAGCAAAATTATCAATTAAATTTTGAGCTAAAGCATTAAATGCAGTTGTTTATTTACATAATCAAACGACGCATGCATTGCTAAATTATAAAAGTCCGTATAAAATAAAATACAATAGAAAAAACCAAACCTAGTAATTATTAAAATATGAGGTTCAATTGCGTACAATAGAATTGATAACGCAGCTTGATAAACGAGCTAAATCTTACATATTAGTTAGTTACAATAGTAATCAATATAAATTACTAGATTTGAAAACAAAACGTGTTGTTTAGTCACGAGATGTTACTATATTAGAAGTTATATTCTCTAATAAGTGGAAAAATATAAAAGACTATTCATATCTCATTCAAGAGGGCTGTTAATGTTGATAGAGCTGAAAATCAGCCTACTAATTAACAAATAGAATGTGATATATCTTTTAGCAAAAATAATACGCAAAACACGCAAGATAAATCAAATATCAATGATATCACAAGTGCGTCAAATGCGAATTCGCATATCACAAGTTCAGAGTTCAATGAATTTGATGAATTAAATAGCGGAAATAGTCAAAATAATATATCTAGTAATAATGCTAATACTACTCATGAAAGAGTAATATAAGATGATGAATTAGCATTTGCTATTATAGATAATAACAATATCAATGATCTTGTTACTTATAAACATGCAGAAAATTGAAAAACTACTATGAAAAGGAAAATTGACGATTTAAAAGGTCAAAATACCTAAAATTTAGTTAATACGCCTAATGAGTGTTCAAAACTAAAGTAAATAAAGACGGATTTATTGATAAATATAAAGCTCAATAGGTTGCAAAAGAATTTCAGCAAAAGTACGGTATTGATTATATCAAAACTTTTAGCAGTACGGCTAAGCTCATGGTATTTAGAGCTTTATTTGCTCTTGCAGCATTTAATAATCTAGAAATACAACAATAGAATATAAAATTGGCTTTTTCAAATGCAAACATAGATGAAGATATTTATGTAATTCAACCTATTGAATTTGAAGAAAATTCAAATCAAGTTTGTTTATTAAACAAAGCTTTATATGGGCTAAAACAGTGTGCTCGGCAATATTTTCATTTTTAGCAAAATTGCAAAAAAGAATTAAATTTCAAATTAGTAATTGCTAATCAGTCCGTATTCTATAATAGCGAAAGTAATATTATTATTACTGCTTACATTGATGATTTGTTAGTTTTCGCTATTAATAAATGAAAAAAACGCATTAAAACAGCAATTAAAAAGAAAACTCGGAATATTAGTTACTATCTCGAAATAGAAAAATCACGAGATAGAACTAAAAATAAGTTGTTTTTATCACAAAAGAAATATGTAAATGATTTGCCTAGTGTTCAAGATGTTTGTTTAGAAAAGAACACAGAACAAGCCGAATTAAAAGATACAAATTTATATCAACAGCAAATCGGTTTTTTAATGTATTTAATGACTGTCACGAGGCCGAATATTGCATTTTCGGTGAGCAATTACGCTAGATTTATGAGCAATTCAAACAAAAAGCATTTTAATGCTTTAAATCGCATTTGACAATACGTCAAAACTACTAAAAATAAAGCTCTACTTTATGAAAGTAGTGACGAGTATTTAACCTTAAAAGGTTATGTAGATAGCGATTGGGGTGGTGATTTTACTACTAGAAAATCTACTACTAACTACCAACTATCTATTCTTACTAGGCAATGCGCCTATTTCATAGTCTTCAAAATTGCAAAAATCGGTTGCTATAAGTTCTTGTAAAGCTAAATATATAACTTTAAAGAAAGCTGCAAAAGAATTAATTTGGTTAAAAGCATTGTTTAAACAATTAAAACTGCAAAAGAAGTTTTTTTCATTATTATTTCAAATAAATATCAACAAGATTTCATGATTATTTATATTATTAAGTTGTGACATTGATTAAGTCAATTTATAAAGAATGCTATGCTACTTGTATTGAGTGAACAAAACTTTTTAAGATAGAAAATCACTTGCAGTCTATGCAATCACTACACGCAGTTGATACAGCAAGTTTTGAGTCTATGTATCAAATTTGTTTGCGTTGATTGCATGTTAAAGTATAAGTGTTCTAGTCACTTTAAATTGTTTCAGAAGCGCTGTTTTCATCATCATTTTTGCAGCTGCTTTGAAACTCTTTGTGATTGCAATGATTTTTCAATAATTCAAGAAGTCAACGTCTTGTAACATTCTCAATCGTAGATGTGTTCATTTCACGCAGTGTATAAGTACATGCTTCGCAGTCTGATAACTTTATTTGCAGTTACATCATGAATTGTTCACGTCTAAAACGTTTCTAAAGTGCAGATAAACATTAAAATCTATGCATTCAATTTTGATGTAAATTGTGAAAGTGTTTTTTGCTTTTTGAAAATCATCATGCATCTTTACTGTCTTGTTGCTCAAATACAATCTTTGTGCTGAAATTGCATTAACATCTGCAACACATTTTCTGTACTTATTTCATCATTAATTTCATTGTTTCTTGTGATATTGTGCTATTGCAATGCTGTCGCTTGTTAAAGTCATGATGAAAGAGAGAGTGCATCATTTGCATCTTGACTGCATCTTTGCATTCTTTCAAATAATAATATTCAGAAGTATTGTTTTTCTGAAAATGAATGAACGAGAAATAATTTGATTAATTTTTATCAATTGAGCGTGTATTAATTTGCATGCTTGTCTGATCTTCTGCATTCAATTAATGACTTGACTTCGTAGCATGACTTTGTTCTGCAGCATATTCAAATAAATATGTAGTGAGCTTATATATATTTCTGTCTTCAAAGTTTTAGTACTTGTTCTTTTAAAATCTTTAACTACGTGATGTAGAACTTGATTCTGAAGTGTTTTTAATCTATGTTCTTTGTTTGACAGTTCATCTTTCTTGTTTCGTTAATGTCAAACTGATGCTTCAAATGCAATTTCTGATTTTATTATTGCTGAGTAAACTTGTCTCACTTTTGTGAAAATTACTTTTCATGTAAAAACATTAAATCAACTTAGTGCTAGCATTCTTGTGACGTGATTCACTTTTATTTATTGAAGATGCGCATTTTATTGCAGTTTTATGTTCAGTTGAATTTTTAAAACTTGCACTTCTGATTTCAATCTGATAATCAAGCTGTCAATCTGTATGCTAATCATCATGTTGAATCTTCTTGATTTTCTGATGAAGTGTGTAAATTTGTACTTCTCAGATGCAAATGTTGCATCATGAGTGCAAGTTCATTTCACACAGACTTCATGTATCTTGTTCAATGTTCTACAAATTTCTTTGTTTGATTTGTCATAAATCAGAATGTTAATATCATTTATAAATTCAAGCACTTTCATTTTGATTTTTAATGTTTTGCACTTCTTGATTAAACTTATGTTGAAAAACAAGAAAAAAATCAATAAAATGAAAGATTCTTGAGATATGTCTGCATGCACTTCACGCATAACACTCGTTTATTCATTGAATAGTAGCAATGTTTCATGATTCTTGAGAAAGCTACATAATTGAATAATTATGTAGCTAAATGTTTTTTTCATTTTCAGCATATGTAAAAGTCTGATGTATGAGACTTGACTAAACACTTTGATAACATTTAAACTTAGCATGAACGTCATGTATTCAATTTTGCAGTCTCATACTGCATGAACTTGATCAATTAATAAATTTAATGTTAAAATCATAAAATGTTTACATTTCGCTTTCATTTGAACATTAAATAACATGTTATGAATCTCTGCAATGTTACTACTCAGTCTTTTGATCATGATTAACTTCAAAGCTTTGCTTATGATGTCAAGCAAAGCAATGAATTGATATGCTCTCAAGTCAACATAGTCACTTTTCTTCAATTTGCATATCACTATTGTTTAAACTTTTTTGAACTGCTTTGAATAATACTTGTGTATCACGCATGCATTGAATAAACACATCAGTACTGAAGTCAGTTCTGTAAGATTAATCTGAAGTGCTCTGTTTAAAATGTTTGAGATGTTTAAAACTTTATCAACTTTTACTTTTTTGATTATTTGTTTCATCTCATCTTCTGTGATGCGTGAATTGAATGACATTGCTAAAGAAACAAATAAATCTGCAATGTTGCTGATGTCTGTTTAAGAAAGTGAAGAAAAAAACTTTTCTTGCAATATTTCAGTTTTTTCTTCAAACGTTGTTATCATGCAATCGTTATCACTTCACTTTAATGATGAAAATTGAGCAAGTTTTTTTAAATAATTGACTTTCGATTCTGACTCGTTTTGCAAAGCATCATATTGATTGAAATACATCACTTAACTTATGCATTTGCAATCTGAAGTGTGTACATTTTATTTGTTGAATGATTTCACTTTTATAATCATTATGCTTGAAATATTTATTTCACGCATCTAGAGTGTTTTGCATTTTTCATACAATTCACAATCATTTTAATTCTTTTATTGTTTTGAAGCAGCTTTGATTTCAAAAGTTTTTTGTTCAATTTAATGATTTCATCATAAAAGTAAATTCTTTAATAATTTCTTGTAACATTCTGATAATCTTGCACACTCTGTCGTTTATTATAATCTTGTCGTTCAAAGAATGATTTGAAGATAAATGTATTTGCAGATAAACACTCAATGCTTCTATATTTATTTTCTTTCATAGTCAATGAATTGTAAATTGCACTGAGATTGTTTGTAAACATAACTTTGTGATGATTGAAAGATAATCTGATTTCTGATGCAAACCAATATGTACTTTGCACTTGCATGTTATAGACTGTACTTTCTTATTGTTAAAAACTAGATCAATAGTTGTGAATTAATTGTAAGTTTTGTAAGTAACAGTGTTTAACTTCAGCAATAATTTTAGCTTTGCATTCATAATGATGTTTAGTAGAATGTTAATTGCTGCATGTTGAATGTAGCATTTACATTTCTCTCAATGAGAATGATGTAGATTGAAATCTTCTACGATCAGTTGTTTGCAGTCATTATTGAGTAGTTCGCTTATGTATGAAATGATTGAAAATTCTTCTGTGAATGTATAGAATAGAGAGCACAAATTGTAAATGTTTAAAAGTCGTAACATCTGTATTTTATCATCTGTGTTGCAAGTCAATATTCTGATTGAGCAAATATTTGACTTGACTGTTTCTGCTATTCATTGATTGAGTTTCAAATATCTGTTAACATATATACATGTTCTTGATTGAGATAATGAATTTTTCACTAAATAAAAGAAATTGTGAGCTGCATTAAATGATTGCAAATGATTGACATTGCAATCTTGCTTTTATATGACTATTATGTTGAATTTGTGAATCTCTCTGTCAATTAAAAAGTATTTTTAAATTTTCAATAACTTTCTGATATTATACTGTAGAATTTGTAGCAAGAACTGTTTTATCATAAAGATTTTTTACAGTTGTTATTGATCTTGCAATGAGAAAATTCTTTGTATGCTCTCAGTCATTGAGAATCTTTCTTACTTTCTTGTTGAGCATTCATAATTTTGCTCAGTTATTATCTCTTCTGAATCGTTGCTTACACAGAAAAAAAGATTAATTCATTTCTTTTTGACTTTTACTACTTATCATGCTGACTCATCTGTGACTTGACTGCGTGTTTTCAACATAACTATTGTTGAGCTTGAAAGATTCATTGAATCGAGCGAATTTATTGAATCTGCAGAATTCGCTGAATCTAAAGAGTTCAATGATTGCAAAATGAGTGCATGATTGTATTTAAATACTTCAGAGTATTTGAATGATCTGTTTTTATAAATTTTAGATAATTGTTTCATCTGCTGATATCACTTGATGCAAATGCGTCTTCAGAGTTCATGTTTATCATTGCAGTTGATGCAACATCTTTTATTCAAAGATATCATGTATTTTTCAATGTAATGCTTGCTTGCACACTTGATACAACATTGATCTTTTTTGCAGAATTTAATCATGTGATTAAATTCAAGGCATTTAAAGCATTGTGTAATGCAACAGTTCTTTTTAAACAGTTTGCATTCACATTCTTGATATGAATCTAGTATACTTACATTCATAAATCAATTCATCATCGCTTTGATTGTTATTTCTATGATGAGTGATGAATGAATCTTTTCACTTTCTACTATTTTCTTGAATCAGACTATTTTTAGAATCTTTAGATTTTCATGAAGTCTTACATTATCTTTTTATCAATCTTTCAATGATTATTTTCTGATTGCTTGTATCAGTTGTAATGCATATTTCATGTGCTAACATTATAAAGCTTCAACGTGCTATGCATGCTGATTTCATGATTTCTTTTATTTATATTTATAATTTTTTCAGATTTGCTCAAGCTTCTAAACTAACTGCGTGCAAAGCAATGTCATTGCTACTCAGCTTGCAAAGTGACATAATCAGATCTTTTTGATCTGCTAATCTGCTCAACAGTTTTTTTTGTATCCTTTTTATTTCTCTTCTGTTTGTTATTTTAATCATGACTTTTTGTTTCTTGCAAAACGATGACAGACTGTTCTTGAAGCATTGCTTCTCAATCATTATTCTTTCTTTTGTCATATTCATTCAAGACGTGATTTTCAATGAGAAATGTATATTTTTCTGAATTTATAACAGCTTGTTAAACAGTTAAACTGATGCTTTCAGTTTTTGTACATTCTTTGCAATGAACACGTCTTGATCTGCATGATTTTTTTTCTTTAAATTGCGTCGCAGACGTTGAATCAGTCTTAGTGCTATCTTTTTTCATGAATGATCTTTGCTCTTCTCTTTCTCTAACGTTGATGTCTTTATTAGAAGATTTATAATGTTAATAATGTTCTCTTCATCATTGCATGAATGTATCAATCTCACGTCGTTATTTTCTTGCAACGAGTCAACATTGCTTGCACTCGCTCTGAAGCTTACATTGCTACAATTCATATAATTCATTGTTGTTTAATCATCTTTTAGATTCACTCTGTCTTGCTTATAGTGTTCTTTTTCAAAATTTGTTATGCACATCTTGTGATTATTTTTCAAATAATTACTATATAAAGTATGTTTTTTTATTTTTTGTATCTTTTTCTGTATTTTTAATATTTAATTGTAATTATTTTTAAAAATCAAACAATATTCAACTTTAACTTTCATTAATTAATTCATTTAAATACAATTTAAACAGTAAGTAAAACTTGTAATATTTTATGCAAAGTTAAAAACATCATCTTGAAAATTAAAGAAGAAGTTAAATGCATGAGTTTATGAAAAAACACTTTTAATTTATTTATTTTACAAATTATTGTATTTTTTCTCTTACTTATCTTGATAAGTAATGTAGATAAACAAGTTTGTTTATTTATCAAAGTGAAAAAATTAAAGTTTAAAATTTTTATTTTATTTAAATATACATGAAATTGAAGAAAGAAAGAAAAAACATCATATATATACATTATCATTTTTTTTTAAAAAGTTTTAAAAGTTTATAATAATAATAATAACCTCATACATTCTTGTGACATCGATTAAGTCAACTCATGAGAGACTTTATGCTATTTATATCAAGTCAACAAAACTCTCTGAGATAGAAAATCGCTCGCTGTTTATATGACTGCTTTGTGCAGTCGAGACTATAGTTATAAGACTATGTATCAAATTGATTCGCGTTGATTGCATGTTAAAGAATGAGTGACTTAGTCATTTTAAATTGTTTTAGAAGCTTCGTTTTCATTATCATTCTTGCAGCTGCTTTGAAATCTTTCGTGATAGCGATGATTAATCAATAGTTTAAGAAGTCAACGTTGTGTAGCATTTCTGTTCGCAGATGCAATCATTTTAAGCAATACATTAGTATGTGCTTAGTGATTTGATGATTTTATTTGCAACTGCAACACAAACTGTTCATGTCTGAAATCTTTCTGAAGTGTAAATATACATTTAAATTAATGCATTCAATTTAAATGTAAATGATGAGACTGTTTTCAATTTTATAAAGATTGTTTCGCATTTTTATTATCTTGTTGAACAAGTGCAATCTTTATGTCGAGATGACGTTGATGTCTGCAATACATTTTCTGTATTTTTTCATCTTTACTTTCACTGATCTTTGTAATATTGTGTTATTGCGACGTTGTCACTAGTCAAAGTCATCATATCAAAAACTAGTTTTCTGCTTCTCAACTACATATTTACATCTTCGCTGATTGCTTTGTTAAGAAGCATCACTTTCTTGATGATAAAAAAGCGAGAAATAATGCAATTGACATTCATCAGATGAGCGCATATCAGTTTGCATGCTTGTTTGATTTTCTGTATACAATTATTGATTCAACTGCGTAGCGTGATCTTGTCTTGCAGTATGTTCAAATGAACATGCAGTAAAGCTGTGTACATTTCTGCTTTCAAAGTTTTGATGCTTACTCTTTTGAATACATTTATAACCTGGTAAAGAATCTGATTCTGTAACATTTCAAGTCTGCATTCTTTGTTTATTATTTTGCTCTCTTTATCTTGCTGATGTTAAACTGATGCTTTAAATGCAATGTTTAATCTTACTACTGTTGAATATATCTGTCTTGCTTTTGTGAAGATCACTTCTCATATGAAGATCTCAAATTGACTGAATGTTAACATTCATGTGACATGATTAGCTTGACTTGATGCAAATGTACACCTTATTATAATTTCATGTTCAGTTGTACTTTTAAAACTTGCACATTTGATTCAGATTTGATGATTGAACTTTCTATTTATATGTTAATCATCATGTTAAACTTGCTTGATTTTCTGATGAAATGCATAAACTTGTACTTCTCTAACGTGAATGTTGCATCATGAGTGCAAGTTTAATTTACGCAGATATCATGCATCTTGCTCAGTATTTTACAAATTTTCTCAATGAATTTATTGTAAACTAGAATATTAATGTCATCAACAAAGTTCAGCACTTCAATCTTGATTTCTAAAGTTTTACACTTTTCAATCAGACTTGCATTGAAGAAAAGAAAAAGAATTGATGAAATGAAAAATTTCTGCAATATGTCTGCGCTTGCTTTGCACATGTTGCTTGTTTATTTATTGAACATCAATAATGTTTCTCAATTCTTTAGAAAGCTGCATGTTTATTCAACTATGTAATTTGAAGTTCTTTTCATTTTTAAAGTATGTAAAAGTCTGATGTGCAAAACATGATTAATGATGTTCAAACTTAACATGAATGCAACGTGCTTGATTTTGCAGTCTCATACTGTGTGAATCTGATCTATCAGTAGATTTAATGTTGAGATCATGAATTGCTTGTGTCTCGCTCTCATTTGAGCGTTAGATAGCATGCAATGAGTCTAAGTTAAATTGCTAAGTTTTCTAATCATGATTGACTTCAGAACTTTTTCTATGATATCAGGCAAAGCAATGAATCAATATGTCTTTGAATTAATGTAATTGCTCTTTTTTGATTTGCAAAGTACTACGTGAATCAAATGACATTGCTAAGAGTATAAATAAATTTGTGATGTCATTGATGTTTGCTTGAAAGAAGAAAAAGAAGAATTTTTCTTGCAATATTTCAACTTTTTCTTCAAATGATGTTGTCATTTGATTGATATTGCTTTGCTTCACTGACTTAAGTGCGTTGCTCAGCTCATGCATTTGTGATCTGAAATGTATTCACTTCACTTGTTGAATGATCTTGTTCTTATGATCGTTGTATTTTAGATACTCATTTCATGCACTTAATGTATTTTGTATTTTTTATACAATTTGCAGATGTCTTGATTTTGTTACTATCTCTGAGCAGTTTGAATTTCAGAAATTCTTTGCTTGATTTGATGACTTTGTCAAGAGAGTAGATTCTTGAATGACTTTTTGTAGCATCTTAATAATCTTGCACACTCTGTCATTTATTATCGTCTTGCTGTTCAAAGAATAACTCAATAATAAATGTATTTGCAGATACACATTCAATATCTCTGTGTTCATTTTCTTTTATAATTGTCAATTCAAAGATTGTATCAAAGTCATCTGTAAACAAAATTTTATAATGATTGAAAGATAATCTGATTTCTGATGTAGATCAATACATATCTTGCACTTGCATGTCATAAACTGTATTTTCTCGCTGTTAAAAATTAAATCAATTATTGTAAGTTGATTGCAAGTCTTGCAAGTAATAGTGTCTGGTTTCAACAATAATGCAAGCTTAGCATTAATGATAAAATCAAGTAAGCTATCAGTTGCTGCGTGTTGAGTGAAGCGTCTTCATTCTTCTCAGTGAGAATGATGTAGATTGAAATCTTTCACTATCAATTGTTTACAATCATCTTTGAGTAGTTCACTTAAGCAAGAAATGATTGACAATTCTTCTGTAAATAAAATAGATAATGAACATGAATTGTAAACATTTATAAGTTGTAACGACTGCGTTTTACTCTCTGCGTTTTAAGTCAATAATCTGATTAAGCAGATGTTTGATTTGATCATTTCTATCACTCATTGATCGAGTTTTAGTTGCTTGTTCACATATATGCAGATTCTTGACTGAGATAATGTGTTTTCTACTAAATAGAAGAAGTTGTGAGCTGCATTAAATAATTGAATGTTATTAATGTTGCAACTCTGCTTCTGTATAATTATGATGTGGAATTCGTGAACTTCTCTGTTAATAAGAAATGATTTCTGAATTTTTAATGATTTTCTGATGTTGTACTGCAGTATTCGTAGAAAAGATTGTTTTATCATAAAGTTATTTGTAGCTGTTGTTGACTTTGCAAAAAGAAAACTTTCTGTATGCTTTTGATCATCAAGAATCTGTCTCACTTTCTGATCAGACATTTCAAGTCTTACAAATCTTGTTTGAGCATTGTTTTCTTTAAGTCGCTATTCACGCAAGAAGAGCAATTGACTCATCTTTTCTTGAATTTTACTATTTGTCATGCAGACTTTTGAAAAACTAGATTGCACATTTTTAGCGTGACTGTTGTTGAGCTCGCAGAGTTTGTTGAATCTAACAAGTTCAATAAATCTGAGAAGTTTGAGAACGTCAAAGAATTCAAGAACTACAAGAGTGTGCAATTGTATTTGAATGTCTCTGAATATTTAAATGATCTGTTTCTATAGATTTCGAACGCTTGTTTCATCTGCTGTCATCACTTGAAGCAGATACATCTTCAGAGTTCGTGATTTTTATTGCAATTAACACAACGTCTTTTATTTAAAGAAGTCATGCATTTCTTGATGTAATGTTTATTTGCACACTTGATGCAATGTTGATTCTTTCTGCAGAATCTGATCATATAATCAAACTTGTGACATCAAAAACACTGCGTGACTCAACAGTTCTTTTTGAACAGTTTGCATTTGCATTCATAATATGCATTTAGCATGCTCATGTTTATCAATTGATTTATTATCGCTTCAATTGCTATCTTTACAATGAATAATGAATGAGCTTTTTTGCTTTTTGCTATCTTCTTAAGTCAGACTATTCTTAAAATCTTTAGATTTTTATGAAGTTTTGCATTATCTTTTATCAATCTTTCAATAAGCACTTTCTGATTGCTTGTGTTTGTTGTGATGTGTATTTTATGTGTCAACACTGCGAAGAATCGTCGTGATATGCATGTTAAGTTTGCAATTTTCTTTGCTCATTCTTGATTTCTTTTCAGATTCGCTCGCGCGTTCAAACTGATTGCATGCAGAGAAATGTCTTTGCTTTTCAGCTTGCAAAGAGATATTATCAGATTTCTTTGCTCTGTTGACATATTTACTATCTTTTGAAAAATCTGTTCAGTGATCTTCTTCTGTATCACTTCTATCTTTTTTCTATCCGCAATCTTTATCATGATCTTGCGTTTCTTGCAAAGCAACAATGAATCTTTTCTGAAATGTTGCTTTTTTGTTGTTGTTTCATCTTTTGTCATGTTTGCTCATGACGTGATTTCTGATGATAAATGTACGTTTTCTTGCATTTGCAACTGCTTGCTAAACAGTTGAACAGACGTCTTTAGTTTCTATACATTCTTCGCAATGAATGTGTTTTGATTTATGTGATGTTTCTCTTCTGACTCGAGTTGAAGACGTTGCATCAGTTTCATTGCTATTTCTTTTCATGAAAGATCTTTGCTCTTCTTTTTCTTTAACATTGATGTCTTTATTAGTAAATCAATAATGTTAACTATTGTTTTTTATCATTGCAAGAGTGTTATGACTTTGCGTTGTTGTTTTCTTGCGACTTGTCAACATCATTCTCAATCATTTTTGAACTTGCATTGCTACAACTTATGCAATTCATCATCATTTGATCATCTTCTGAATTCGCTCTGTCTTGTGTGTAGTGCTCTTTTTCAAGAATTTGTTGCGCGCTTATGTGATTAGTTTTTTTTTCAAAAGTTTATAATAATATATTTATATTTATATTTATATTTATATTTATATTTATATTTATATTTATATTTATATTTATATTTATATTTATATTTATATTTATATTTATATTTATATTTATATTTATATTTATATTCTGTGCAACATTAATAATGAATTAATTCATGAAAAACTTTATGCTATGTATATTAAATGAACAAAACTTTCTGAAGAAGAAAATTGCTTATTAATTATACAATAATTTTTTTATCATTAAGACAATAATTTTAGAACTATATATTTAATTATGAATTTATAATCTATATTCATGTAATGATTTAGTTGATACAAAAAACAATCACAACATGTGCAAAATAAACTTTTAAAAAAAGCATTACAAATAAAAAAGTAAAAATCAAAGTAAATGAATAAATAATGACAAATTGCATAAGTAGTTGACAGCAATAATACTGATTCAGAGATGATTATGATCAACGTTGATTTATTGCAAAAAGACAGCGATGTAAAGTTTAAATGTTTACACAAAGATGAAATAAACATTAATGATATCATTGATCTATTAATACAAACATCAATGTTAGAGAAAAAGAAACATTCATGAAAAGAAGTAATTCTGAAGCTGATTCAACGTCTTCAAAATATCTTAGAAAAAAAGATAGAAAATCAAGATGCATTCATCACAAAAAATGTATAAAAGTTGAAGATATTCATTTAATTTTTTAATAAACAGTTATAAATGCAAGAAAATATACATTTTACATTTGAAACATCATCATGAACTAATGTAACAAGAGAAAAAGCAGCAACAAAGAAGAAGCAATGATTTAAAAATGAATTATCATTACTTTGCAAAAAATATGAAGTTTTAATAAAAATAATAAAAAAGAAAAATGTAAAGAAAATATAAAGAAGTTAATTAATCAGATCTTTCAGAAAATCAAAAGTGTATTGATGATGCAACAAAATTTAATCATGTTGCTTCATAAACTTGAAAGTGAAAATGTTGCATTACACGCAATAAACTCAGAGATTTAAATGATTTTGAAAAGATTTCAAGAATGAATAAAGAAAATCATTAACTAAACGTATGTAATGCATCAAAGCTTCATGATATTGACACATAATGTATGCATTACATTGAATATAAGCAATCAGAAGGACGTCATCAAAAGATTGAAAATAAACAATGCAAAATTTCATGAAGATTTAAAGATGTTAAAACTAACTTGATTCAAAAAGATAATTAAAAGTGAGAAGATTCATTTATCACTCATTGTAAAGATCATACATAAACAAAGTGATGATGAGTTAACTGTTGAACATGAACATATTAAACTTGTATTAAAAGTGCTTTTGCAAGCTGTTTAAAAAGCACTGTTGTATCATGCAATGTTACAAGTACTTTGATTTTGATCATGTAACTAGATTCTGCAAGAACGAAACACGTTGCTTTAAATGTATAAACAAGCATCACATCAAGAAATGCATTGCATTGATGAATAAAAAATGATGTATAAACTGTAATGATAATTACAAACTTTGAAGATGTTTTTGTTTCAAATAAAGACTATAAATAAAGCAATTTGAAGAAATCTTTTAAAACAGATCAATTAAATATTCTAAAACATTAAAATACAATCATTCATTCTTTTCTTTCTTTCTGAACTTCTTGAGTTCAATGAATCTTATGAGTTCAATGAACATTTTAATGATAACAAGCAGTCAAAATGTTGATAAGTCTACATGACAAGTCATAAAAGTCAAGAAAAAATGAGTTGATCATTCTTTATGAGCAATCAATAACTCTGAAGATGTGAAAACTGAATAAACATAAGAATGTTTAATCAGAAAATGCAAAAAACTTATGAGAATTGAAAGCATTAAAAGAGCTGTTTCAGCGCAGAGTCAACAGCAATTACAGATAATTTTATGATGAATTGACTTAGTTTACAAATTCTATAGTACAACATCAGAAAGTCATTAAAAATTCAAGAATCTTTTCTGATAAACAGAGAAATTTGCAAATTTAACATAGTAGCTGTTCAAAAGCAAGATTGCATTATTGATGTTTTATAAACATTTAGCTCAGCTTACAACTTTTTTCATCTAATGAAAGATTCATCAGCTCAAGCAAGAACATGTATTTATGTTAATAAACACTTAAGATTCAATCAATAAATAGTGAAGATGACTGAGTCAAACATCTACTCAATCAAACTATAAATTAGCAACTTGAAAAATGAAATGTAAATGTTATGATTTATAAACATTTACAATTCATGCTCTCTGTTCATCATTTTTACAGAAAAATTATTTACTATTTCTTGTCTGAAAGAACTAATCAAAAAGAACTGTGAACAGTTGATCATAAAAGATTTCAATCTGCATTATTTACATTGAGAAGACAGAAAATGCTTTACTCATTACACAGTAATTGATGCTTTACTAAACATTATAACAAGTGCAAGATTAAAGTTACTGTTCAAGTCAGAAATAATTATTAAAGAAATTTATAATCAATTTACAATATAGATGTAGATGTATATTCATACTCTGTGCGACATCGGTAATGGACCGACCCATGAGGAAATCTATGCTATGTGTATCGAACGGACAAAACCCTCTGGGGGAGAAAACCGCTCGCCGACTACACAACGACTGCACGCCGCCGAAACAATATCGTCATACGACGATATCTCTGAGACTATGTACCTGGTTATGAACCTATAGCTTCTATCCAGCGCGTGACGCTCGAGTAAACTCTTACTGCGTGTCTGTGCTGTTTTATTGCATTGCATCGTTCTTGCTCTGCTCTTCATTGACGATATTCTATACAACGATGTTCCGGTTTCCGATCCGAAGACCATGATTCTTTGCATCCGTGGTGCTCGTGGTTGTAATGTCGAGGCTGTGTTCCTTCGCTCGATGATTGCCATTCATCTAGCGAGAAAGTATATGTGAAAGAGAGGCGCGTACGATGGGAAGGTAGAGTGTGGTTGTAGATGACCCTATCCTGCTCTTGTCTTGTGTCACGTAGACGTTGAATAAGTTGCTGTTATAGATGTGCGGTCGCAGTCGTAGTCAAATGCTGAGCTCTGATCAATGATGAAGAATGCGTTCTGATCGTTCTTCCGGACCTTTGATCGTCCACGTAGATAGACGCATGGCTTGTCGCTACTCAGGTACAGAAGTCGGGCTCGTCGAGCCCCTTCAGTATATCAGCGCAGCCGACAGGTCATTACTCCTTCGGCCACATGTAGTAACGGACTCAGGCTCATCACCTGGAACGATTCATCTACCTGATATCTTTCCATCAGAGTATTGTTCGCGACGTCAATGAGTAGAGAAGTTCGGTATACCAACGCAGCCGACGAGGAACCACTCCTTCGGCCACTTGTAGGACAACCCAGATTTGCGTCCTGGGCCGACTCTTCTACTAGTGATATATTCCTCCATCTCTTACTGACATCGACTTGCCATTAAATTCTCTTCGTAGGTTGATTGTGGCTGTTAGGATGGGTGCTGTCGCGTGGGTGAAAACCTTGCACGGCAGTCTTCGCGACCACGCAACGTCTTAACTTCGATCAAACTGCGTTGAATTGAGATCTCTAGGCTCTTTTGATTCTATCCGGACGCAAAATAGAATCAAAAGGTTTGTAACCGGCATCACGTACAGGTGAATCTCGTCGCCGGTCAATCAATTTACAATAATAAATCTAAAATTTGACAGCAAGAAAATACAGTTCATAATATACAAATGCAAGATGAAAATCAATCTACATCAAGAATCTGATCATTTTTCAATTGTCATGAAGTTATGTTTATGCACATTCTTCATGCAGCTTACAACTCGTCAAGAATAAAAGAAAATAAACATAAAAACATTAAACATTTATTTAAAAATACATTTTTTCATTAATTTTTTTCTGAATGACAAGATGATGATTGATAACAGATTAGTTGAGATTATTCATGCATTATAAGAAATTATCAAAAAATCTACTTTTTGAGTAAATCATTAAATTGAGCATAAAACTTTGGAAATCAGAACTGCTGAACAATCATGATAAAGTCACAATGATTTCAAGCAGTATGAAAGATGCAGAGTACTTTAGAAGCATAAAATGACTATTTAAAATACAACGATCACAAAAACAAAATCATTAAAGAAATAAAATGATTACATTTTAAATTATAAATGCATGAGTTAAACAATGATCTGAAATGGATTTGATGCTTTGCAAAATGAGTCAGAATTAAAACGCAGCTTCTTAAGAAGTTTTCACAGTTTTCATTGCTAAAGAATAATAATTTTAATTGCATGAAAAAGTTATTTAATGAAAAAACTGAAATGTTATGAGAAAAGTTCTTTTCATTTTCATTTCAGATAAACATCAGCAACATTATAAAATCATTTATATTGCTAGCAGTTTTATTTAATTCAGTCATATCATAAGATGAAATGAAATAAATGATTTAATAAGTAAAAGTCAATAAAGCATCAAGTGCATTTGAAATTTTAAATAAAATGCTGTAAATAAACTTAATGAAACTGACTTTGATATTAATTAGTCTGTTCAATGTATGCATTATTTACAAATATTATTTGAAGTAATCCAAAAAGACTGAAACAATAGTATTATATAAGTCAAAAAAGAATGATTACATTGATTCAAAGATGTATTCATTCATTGTTTTGCTGAACATTATGAGTAAAACACTGAAATCAATCATAATCAAAAGATTAAATAATATTACTGAGACTCATTACATGCTTTTGAATGCTCAAATAAGAACAAGATGCAAGTAATTCATGATTTCAGCATTGAATCTACTAGTAGATTAAGTACATGCAGTATGAGACTGTGAAATTAATTACGTGATCTTCATGCTTAGTTTAAATATCATTAAAGTGTTTAATCATATCTTGCACATTAAACTTCTATATACTTTGAGAATGAGAAAAATGTTGAACTACATAATCAATTGAACTTGTAGCTTTCTAAAAGACAGAGAATCATTATTAACATTCAATGAACAAATCAGCATAATGCAATGAATAAACATTAATATATTGCAAAGATTTTTTATTTTATTAATTCTTTTTCTATTCTTTAATGCAAATTTAATTGAAAAATGCAAAGCATTAAAAATCAAAATTGAAGTGCTTGACTTTGTAAATGACATTAATATTCTGATTTATAACAGAATCATAAAATCAATTTGCAAAACATTAAGTTAAGCATATAATGTCTGTGCAAAGTAAGCTTGAATTTATGACATCATATTTATTTCAGAGAAGTATGAATTTATACACTTTACTCACAAGTTTAAAAAATTCAACATGACAGTCAATTTATACATTGAAAACTCAATAATAAAGTTAAAGTCAAATGTATAAGTTCTTGAAGTTCAACTAAACATGAAACTGCAATGAAATTCACATCTTCATCAAATAGAAACAGATCACATCATTAAGATGCTGATGCTTAATCAACTTGAAATCTTTACATGAGAAACTACATTTTCAAAAGCAAGATAAATATACTTAATGATGATAAAATTAAAAATAATGTTTGAAGCATCAATATGATATTAATGCAATAAAGAAGAAGAATTGTTGAATATGAAATGATAATTAAAAACTCTTCAGAATCAAGCACTGCATCATGTAACAGACATCTTCAAAAAATTAACATTGAAATGCTGAAAGTTAAAATATATACATCTTCACTTCATGTTTATCTGAACAAGCTTTAGAATCAGACTACATTATGCAGTCAAGATAATGATAAAATGTGAAAGATTTAAAGAACTTGCAAGATCATACATGCTCATTTAATAAAAACTAACAGATTCACTTCTTGCTTTTCAATCTTTAAGAAAATAATGTTTTTAAACATTGCAATTTATAAAAAAACAAAAATACAGTTTAAATGCAGATGATTTATCTTCATAATGTTGATTTTAACAAGCAAGTGAATGATTATACAGTTCTACAGAAGTCAATAAAATCTTTGATGAAAAAATTACAAGAAATGCATTGCAGACATTAACACAATTCTTGTTCAATAATCTCAATCATCTCATTTATTCAAGAAGTCAATAAAAATACATGATGATCTTCAAAAGATTGAAAACATTCTTGCAATTTACATTAGAATTGAACATATAGAATTGAATGTTTATCTGCACTTAAAAAATATATTGAATGCAAATAGTTTTTAATGCAATTGCAAATAAAGTCATCAGACAGTCAAATATATTCTAATGCATTGCTTAAATTGAACTCATCTTTGATTAAACATGTTGTAAAACATTGACTTTACAAACTATTGAATCATCATTGCAATCACGAAGAGTCTTAAGATGACAGGAAGAATGATGATGAAAACAAAACTTTTGAAGCAGTTTAAAGTGACAAGAACATTTATTCTTTAACATGCAATCATCATAAACAAATTTGATACATAGTTTCAGCTTTACAGTTTTGACTGCGTGTAGCAGTCATGTAGATAGTGAGTGATTTTCTATCTCAAAGAGTTTTGTTCACTCAATATATATAACATAGTTTTTCTTCATGAGTTGACTTAATTGATATCACAAACGTGTATGAATTTATTATTATTATTGAGAAGTGATGTTTTTTAATGAAAGTAATTCAAAGAAATTCTTGTAAATTTTCTGTTAAATAAATAAATACAATATTTAAAGAATTTCTTGCAAATAAAATGATAAAAATGAAGATAGAATTGAAGAATTTCTTGCAGATTTTCTGAATAATTAAAGTAAATTATTTCATATTATTTACACGTTAATAGCAAAGTAGTTAATTAGCATTTATTTACTGTTAAAGATTGATTTAAAGTAATAATAATAATAAATTCATACACTCTTGTGACATTGATTAAGTTGATTTATGAGAAAAAACTATGCTAAATGTGTTGAGTGAACAAAACTCTCTGAAATAGAAAATCGCTCGCTATCTATATGACTGCTACACGCAGTCGAATCTGTAAAGCTGAAACTATGTATCAAATTTGTTCATAATGATTGCATGTTAAAGAATGAATGTTCTTGTCACTCTAAACTACTTCAAAAGTTTCGTTTTTATCATCATTATCGCTGTCGTCTTAAGACTCTTCGTAATTGCGACGATGATTTAATAGTTCATGAAGTCAACGTCTTGCAGTATGCTCGATCAAAGATGTGTTCAATTTGAGCAGTGCATCAGAATATGCTTGACTGTCTGATAATTTCATTCGCAATCGCATTAAAAACTATTCGCGCTTAATATGTTTCTTAAATGCAGATAAACATTCAGTTCTATACGTTCAATTCTAATGTGAATTGCAAGAGTGTTTTCAATGTTTTGAAAATCATTATACATTTTTACCAACTTCTTGAATAAATGAGATCTTTGAACGAAAATTGCGTTGATGTCTGCAATGCGTTTCTTGTAGTTCTTTCATTGAAAATCTCATTGACTTTTATGAAACTGCATGATTGCTTACTCGCTCGTTAAAATCGATGTTAATAGATTGAATCATTTGCATCTAGATCATATTTTTGTTTCTTTGCAAATTGCAACATCTAAAAACGTCATCTTTTTGAAGATTGAAGAGCGAGAAATGAGTCTATTAGTTTTTATCAGATGAGCATGTATTTTCTTGCAAGTTCATCAAGTCTCTCGCGTTTTGTTGTTGTTTCAACTGCGTAACATAGTCTGATTCTGTAGCTTGTTCAGATGAACATGAAGCGAAGATGTATATGTTTTAACTTTCAGCGTTTCGATGTTTACTTTTTTGAACATCTCTGCTACATGACACAGCGCTTAATTCTGAAGAGTTTCTAATCATAATTTCATACTCAACAATCTCTCTTCTTTATTGCGTTAATGTCATATTGATGTTTCAAACGTTATTCTCAATCTTATTATTGCTGAGTATATTTATCTCGCTTTTGCGAATGTAGTCTCTTATGTAAAGACTTCAAGTTGACTAAGCATCAGCATCTTGATGACGTGATCTATTTCTATTTGATGAAGATGTGAATTTCATTGCAGTTTCATGTCTAGTTGAACTTCAAGAACTTGTACATCTGATTTCAGCTTTATTATTGAGTTTTCAATGTGTAAACTGACTGTCATGTTGATTTTTTTTGACTTGTGAATGAAGTGTGTGAGTTCATACTTCTCTGAAGCAAACGTGACATCATGAGTTCAAGCTCACTTCACATAAACATCATGTGCTCAACTTAATGTTTTACAGATTGATTTTATGATTCTGTCATAAATCAGAATATTGATGTCATTTATGAAGTCGAGCACTTTGATTTTAATTTTTAATGCTTTGCATTTCTCAATTAAACTTGCGTTAAAAAATAGAAAAAGAATCAATGAAATGAAAGATTTCTGTGATATGTTGACGTTTATTCATTGCATTATGCTAAGTTGTTCATTGAATAGTAGCGATGACTCTTTGTCTTTCAGAAAGCTGCGAGTTCAATTGATTATGTAGCTTGACGTTTTTCTCATTTTCAGAGTATGTAGAAGTCTGATGTGCAAAACATGATTGAATGCTTCAATAATATTTAAACTAAGCATAAAGATTACATAGTTGATTTTACAATCTCATACTGCGTGTACTTGATCTACTAGTAGATTCAATGCTGAGATCATGAATTGCTTGCATTTTATCTTTATTTGAGCACTTGAAAGCATGTGATGAGTCTTAGTAATGTCACTTAGTCTTCTGATCATGATTGATTTCAGTGCTTTACTCATGATGTTCAGCAGAGCAATGAGTTGATACGTCTTAGAATTAATGTAATCATTCTTTTTTAATTTATATAACACTATTGTTTGAGTCTTTTTAAACTGCTTTGAATGATATTTGTGAGTAACACACACGTTGAACAGACTGCTTAATATCAAGATCAGTTTCGTTAAGTTCATCTGCAGCACTTTATTTGAAATTTCAGATTCATTTGACACTTTATTAACTTTTACTCATTAAATTATCTGTCTCATTTCATCTTGTGATATGACTGAATTAAACGAGACTGCTAGCGATATAAATGATTTCAAAATGTCGCTGATGTCTGTTTAAGCTGAAGATGAAAAGAATTTCTTTCATAGCACTTCAGTTTTTTCATTGAATGACTCTGTCATGCAATCGAAATCATTGTTCTTTAGCAACAAAAACTGTGAAAGTTTCTTGAGAAGTTAACTTTTGATTCTGACTCATTTTGCAAAGCATCAAATCGATTTCAAATCATTGTTCAACTCATGCATCTATAATTTGAAATGTGATTGTTTTGTTTTTTTAATGATCTTGTTTTTGTGATTGTTGTATTTTAAATAGTCGTTTCATGCTTCTAAAGTACTTTGCATCTTTCATACTGCTTGAAATCATCACAACTTCATCATGACTGTTGAGCAGTTCTGATTTCAAAAGTCTTGTGCTTGATTCAATGATTTTGCTCAAGAAATAGATTTCTCGATGACTTTTTGTAATGCATAAGTAATCTCGACTATTCTGTCATCAATCATCATCTTGTCGTTCAGAAAAAAATTGATGAAAAGATGTATTCTTAAATGAGCATTTAATGTCTCTGCGTTCATTTTCTTTCATAATCAACGAGTCATAAGCTGCATGAAGAATGCGCATAGACATAACTTCGTGACAATTGAAAGATGATCAAATTCTTGATGTAAATTGATTTTTATTTTGCATTTGTATATCATGAACTGTATTTTTTTGCTGTCAAACGTTAAATCTATTTTTTTTTCTTTTTCTTACTCGATTCAACACCCACTATGGGCCTATGCGAGACTCTATATAATGTAGCGGGCGCTGCGCTCGCGCAGCTCCCTTTCCGCATCTCAAACCGCTTTTTTCTGTGCTCTATACTATAACTGTTCCCAATGCGAGAACTCTATGGGCCTGTTTCCCCCCTATTCTCCCTCCCTTTTATCTGGCTCGTCGGTAACATCACGGCTTGAAACTGGGTCAGTATGCCCGTCGAGAGTATCATTCGGATGATTGCCGTCGCTGCGCTCGCGGTTCCTAAGAGCTTTCTCAAGTCCGTGGTGTTTTCTCTTCGTTGCATTTCCTTTCGTTCTACCCTCCATTTAGGGCATGTCAATAGAACGTGCTTGACTGACATTCGACCTCTGCCACACTCGCACGCCGCCGTAGCAACCCCGGGTACTCGTCTCTCATGAAGAAACTGATTGAAGCCAATTTTTCCCGTGCGAAGCTGCGTCAGCAGTGCGCTGTGAGGCTTCGTACAACCTCTGTGCAGCCGTAGATGCTGATGTGTCACCTCTGGTGCCAGATATCGAAAATGGGCTGCGTTGGATCCCTCTTTCCAGGCTACCCTCCATGTTTGTCTAGCCTGTTCCTGTATGAGTGCCAGCCGCGCCGCCACCTCGGTGCGCTGACGCTCGATCAGCGGTAGAGGCAATTCGTGTGCTTCGTCGGCCACCTTGTCCGCTGCTTCATTTCCGGGTACTCTTGCGTGCCCTGCCACCCAATGTAACTCCAGCGTGGCTCCATGAGATCGAATGTTCTCATGCGCAGCCTGAACTCGTCGCAGACGTTTCTGGTCTTTTGTTGATGTCATGGCCTCCACTGTTTTCAGGGAGGCCTGACTGTCACTGTATACCTTGTATATCTTTCCACGGCATTCGCGATCCGCTGCCACGACATCTGCAAGATGTTCCGCCCCCGCGACCAACCCTTCCAGCTCTCCATGATGGGTGATGGCTAAAGTTGGTCCCCCCAGTCTCTTACCTAGCTCCCAGTTGATTCCCACC
>JAABUH010001629.1_pt1 | contig 24089 bp, 27 predicted proteins | sample 5559121 | NCBI WGS metagenome assembly JAABUH01 (sample SAMN10711871, study PRJNA513364) | rock metagenome | isolation source: Antarctica rocks | place: Antarctica: Victoria Land, Battleship Promontory nord | collected 2015-12-28
GATCCCTGCACAGTGTGTGAAAGACCCCTGCATGACATGTGGATGATCCCTGCACAGTGTGTGAAAGACCCCTGCATGACATGTGGATGATCCCTGCACAGTGTGTGAAAGACCCCTACATGATATGTGGGTAATCCCTGCACAGTGTGTGAGTGACCCCTGCAGTGCATACCACAAGCAAGAGAGGCTTACTCTGTGTGACATTCTTGAGGGAGACAGCCTTCATGACGCGCTGCTGCATGGTCATCTGCTCAGCAGCCGAGGCGCCGTCATCAACAGAGGGGCGGGCCTTCTCAGGGTCCAGGTACTTCAGAGCTGCCACAGTGAGGGTGGTCAACACAAACCAGAAGAACCACAGGTAGGCCACACCGATCCAGATCCAGTACCTGCCACATCAGCCCTTCATATTTGAAATTTTACCTTGAATGACTGTGCTGTAGGCTGTGCCATGCTGTTTTGCCTGTTTAGTCTTCAGCTTGATCCAGATCTGATAGCAGGCCTGTTAGGCTAGGTCATGTGTTGTGTTGCGACAGTGCCCTGGTTTTTATGCTGTGCTGACCTGCACAGCACAGTGCAGCTCAGCACAGTGCTGTGCATGCTTTGCTGTCTGTCATGCTATGCTATGCTTTACAGTGCTGTGACATGCTGTCAATCTCAGCACACACGTCAAACAGCAAACATATAATCAGTGTCGCTGCCAAATTGTCTGCTGCCTTTCTGTGTGTCATTGCAAAAGAAACGCTTGCTAAATCTCAGCAGTGCTAGGGAGCATGCTGTGCTAAGCCAGGTCATGCTGTGCTGCGCTTCAATCACATCACGCAATATTTTGCATCTCACCTTACAATCAACACGCCAAAACCGTTGAACAGACCCCACATGACAGTTCCTTTGGTAACAGAGTGCTTGCTTTGCTATGCTGTGCTGTGCTGCATCACACCATGCTATGTTTCAAGCCTCACCTCTCAGTGTAGAAGCCAAACTCCTTGAGGGAGTACACGCCAACAGTCTCAGTGGTACCAGCCTGGATCGCGTCCCATCCAGGGGAAGTCAGCTCATTGATGACGACCCCCCTCAAGCCGTACGCAAAGGGGGAAATCCAGTAGGCCCAGATCCACCAGCCGGGGATGGAGGTGCGCACAATGGCGTAGCCAGATGTGATGATGAGCACCAGCATACTCAGGGCACCTGCAGGCAGAATGCAGAATCAGCAGAAGAAGCATAAAGCTTCATGCTTTTGGCGGTAAAATTGAAAAGAGTCCAAAGATGAGGTGGACTGGGCTGCTCTGTGGGACGGCCGGAAAGGAAATCAGGGTGGTCCTCCCACCCATGGCCTTGCCCCACGCATCACTGTCATCCCTACCAAAGTGTTTTGATTACGGGGTGTGTAACAGAGTATGCGCACACAAACGCAACAGTCTACATCTTGCATGGCCCACTTGCCGGAGGCACATGAGGAAGGAAAGGAGGCCAGGAAGCCCCTTGGGGAGAGAGGGGGGGGGGGGGTGGCAGAATTTGGGGCGGGGGGGCAGGGAATGTACGCTTCACAATGTAAATTTGCATGACGCTGAAGCTTCAGAGAGTGCCAAGGATAGCACATACAATGTGCACAGCTGTGTATGAGTACCTGCTGAGTTGGATATGACCATGTTAGGGGAGGCACATGCGTTGAAGCGCATGATGGCCGCCATGACTTGCATGGTAGAGAAGCACAGCAGGTAGAAGGTGAAGAAGTACCCAGGGCCTCTCTCATAGCCAACAATGAAATACACTATGCAGGTGTACACCACTGTCTCAATCAGACCAAATGGCACCTGCATGTTGCACACAGCACTTTGTAAGGGGCAAAGACAGCAGCAATAGCATGATTTTCAGAGCCATGCAAGCCTGTATCGGTACTTTGCATGAGGTATGGCAAATGCACAGTGATGAATCCTGTCAATCTGTGGGCCTTTCTTGGTTCTTGGTAGTATGCAGCCAGGGCTGCACAGACTGAATCAGCACATGATGAACAGAGTCAGCTGTGTTCCAGCTGAGCACAGGCAACATAACATGAGCGGTCACAGGCCATACATGCAACCAAATTGTCAGCTGTATAGCTCTGCAAGAGCGGGCAGTCAGTCTATCGTTCATGTGTGGTTTGCTGAGAGCCCACCAGACATGGCAGTGTGCATGTGGTAAGTAACAGGGAGTCTGCATTTGTGATGATAGATGATCATCATGTGTAAGATGGATGACAATCTCATGTACTTATATGCAGTTCATGGTAAGCCAGGTACAATCCGACACATTGCTGATGCAATGTCAGCAGCTTACATGGGAGATGGCCATGGCATAGGCGTAGGTGGACACCGGGAAAAATTTGTTGTTGCGCTGCTTTAGAACACCCTGCAAACAGATCATGCTCTGGTGTCAGTGAAGGCCTACGATTAAGCTTATCATCTTGTTCCATAGGGCCTATTCAGCTTCGTTGGTGGAGCACGCGTTTTGCAGGCACACCATTTTGTTGGTGAGGCTTCAGCCTCACATACACAGCATAGCCTATACATTTACATTGCAAGTCATACGGCAAAAATGCCAGCTTGAGACATGATGTGATACTGTGTAACATGGCACTTTGTAGGATGTCGCACTATGCCCGTTTCTACATTCACACAGTGTATGCACATACATGAGTCTGTGTGTGGGTGTGTGGGTGTGTGAGTGTGTGTGTGTGTGTGCACTCACCCATTGAGTGCAACATTGAAGTCAACCAGGCAGCCAATTGTGTGAGGATACGTGTGCTTACCCCTTATTCATGAAGGTGGTTGCCAGCTGAGGCATTGCACCCATGGCAAGGAACATGATGCTGAGGAAGGACACACCAAAGATGGCTCGGGACCCAGTCGCCGTCTTCTGGATACCAGAAAACAGGGATCCAATGATCAATGACATGATCACCACCTGGATCAGCCTGTGGGATCATGAGTTGGTGAGTCATTCAGGGTTGCAGCTCTGCAATCAAGGCACATACAGCCAGGCAAGAGCAGAGGAAGCACGCCATGCATTCTTGAGTAGATCACACTTTCACACCCACAGCACATGCCGAGTGCAGATTCAATTTCATAACCTCAGATCTCATGACCCTTTCCTATGTGAGATCTCATGCCCTCTGGCTTACACAATAACTACCAACAGCACACAGCAGCCAGGTGTAGCGATGGATGGGCATTACCTGGCAATGACAAGGGCTCTATCACGCAGGGCCAGGGTCCACTGGCGGCGCGACACCACCTTGAGGGCTTGGTACCATGTCAGAGCGCTCTCACTGGTTGTCAGTGCTTCTGGGTGTCCCTTCTCCCTGCATGGCAGTAGCAGCATGAGTGACTTGCGGGGGTTTATGATGCTGTTGCAGTTGCAGTTGGTGGCAAAGATCATAGCTTCTGGCAATGGGGCTGCAGGCCGTGAGATTATGAGCTCATGACGTGGTGCCACGTCAGTGTATGGTCACCATACACATTGTTTACTTGATTATTCACTTGTTTTCATATGTAGTTTGAATCTTTAACTATTCCTTTCAGGTTAAAGGAAATATACAAGTATTCAGTGCTTGACAATTTGAGGTCATTTTGTTCCAGTGCCAGAAACATGTGCCAGCAACCCAAAGCTGTCAGAGCCCAAGGGGCAAGCGGAAGTGGGGGTCCAAAAGGCTTACTTGGGGTAGGGGTGATTCTTGAGCTCATCCCTCATAGCCTTGCCCCAGGGCGTCTCCCGCCAAAAGGCCTCTGAAATCTCCCCGACCTCCATCATCATTTTGCTGTTGTACTGCCCTGCCCCTAGAAGGGGGTCATATTCTGGCACCCCTGGGGGAGCTGGGCCCTCCAGGGGGGCACCATACCGGGCTGCCCACTCAGCCTTGGTTGGGATCCCTACCTTCTTCTTGAGCTCATCAGCGGCAAATAACACTTGACCTGCAATGAGACAGCAGGCATGAAAAGCAGATGTCTGGTCTAACAGGGCGTGGTGCTCGAGCTCTGGCACTACGCAGCAAGTCTGATTCAGTGATATTGGACCCTGGACTGCAGCAACATTGCAGATCCTGTAGCACTTACATGAAGTTTGTTGCCTAAATAAGGCCATTTGGTGGGATGTTGCACTTGCACCCAGACAAAAGACGGCTGCAAAAGTACGTCTGATGCTCAAAGAGAACAGAGGAAAGGCCCACTGCAGCAGCCATGTTGCCTAAGCAAATAGGCGAGTACGGTTATGTAACACGGTATACGGTTATACCTTTGGGGGTGGTGACCTCCTGCAGAAAGTTGGCAGGGTCCTTCCGTATGGGACAGTCAAAGCCTAGGCTCCTGAAGAAGGGTATCGCCTCGTCCACCGGCCCATGAAAGCACACTTGCCTGCATATGCAGCGTCAGCTGGATACTAAATTCCTGACACATATAGGCACGAGCATGCATCTATCTGCCCACTTACAACCAAATGTGATGGAACATGCTTATGGACAAAGATGATGCAGCAAGGTGCCTGAAGATATGCATTACATGCAGAGTCCTTTGATGTATAAAGTACAGTGCGGAAGATCACATCAACATGACTGCAGTGCCTCTGTAAGTCACCTGTAACTTGCCATAAAACACATGCAGCAGAGTGCCCAAACACAGTCATTGCATGCAGAAGCCTTAATACACACTGGGCTCTGCACTGCCGCCCCAGGAGGCTCCGGTCGTGATCGCTGACAGATGTAGACTATTATTTTCTTTTCTATCCTACAGATTAGGGCGTAAGCACACAGCGCCAGAAGAAGCACACAGGTCAGATGATGTCATTGCACGTTCGCCCTAACGACTTTGAACTGCCTGACCTGATCAAAGAAAAGGATGCTTACCCATCAGTGAGCAGCAGGACGTCATCAAAGACGGCATAAACCTCAGGAGGTGGTTGCAGCAGGCCTATCATGGTGGTTAGGCCCATCACATGGGTGGTGTTGGACAGGAACTTCACCACGCTGTAGGTGGTGGCACTGTCCAGACCTGTGCTGATCTCGTCCATCAGCAACACACGCTGCATCACACAGCAGGGGAGGTATGTAGCAAACCACAGAGGAGGTATGCAGCAAACCACAGGGGAAGAAAGCTTGCTACATTTTCAGCAACACATGCTGTACAAGGCAAGACGGACGTGTAGCGTTTGTCAGGTGAGGATCGCTGCTGAAACCCCAATGTCAGCATCACGCGCTGCATCACATAGCAGGGGAGGTATATAGCATTTGACAGGCAAACAAGGATGCCACAAACATGACATGCTGTCACAGGCAAGGGAGGTACATAGCACACGGTAGGTGAAGAACACCGTTTCAAGTGTCAGTATGACATGCTGTATTAGGCAAGACAGATGTGTGGCGTTCGTCAGATAAAAAATGCTGCCAAGGTTCCAATGTCAATATGACATGGTGAATAAGACAAGAGAGAAATGTGGTACTTGACAGGTGAAGAACGCTGCCACAACACTGACATGACATGCTGTCCCATAAGCCAGTGGGCCTGCTGCACGGCATTCAGAACCAGGGTGAGGCACAAACCTGACATCTGCCTAGCTTCGACTGGCACGGCTTAACATCATATGATGTCGAGTGAAATGCAATGAAATCACAATAGATTAACTCAAATGAAATCAAAACAAATCAAATTAAGCCCCATCAAACCACATGCATGGAATTCGCCTAAAACCACAAGCAAATCAGTGCAAAGCATGAATGGCAGCGCCAGGTGTCACCTTGGTGCCAACCAGCATCTCAGCAGAGGTGACACGCTTCCTCTCCCCCCCAGACACGCCTCTGAGGTAGGCGTTGCCCACCACCGTGTCCACACAGTTCTGAATACCCAGCAGGCGGATGATGACCTCCGTCTTCACACCAGTGCCGCTGATTTCCTCCAACAAGGTCTCAAACTCCTTCTCGTCATCTTGGTCCTGAGCAGCCAAGCAGGAAAGAGTTTAGAAGAGCATTCGCCTGAAGTGTGGAGCTTCGTGGATGGTGATGGTATTCAAAGATTGGTGGCAAGCTTGAGAGGTGCTCTTGAGGCGCATCACGGCTAAGAAGGTTTTGAGAGCAGATTTCAAATTGCATGAGTCTCTGGAGGGCAGAATTTAAACTCAGGCCCATGGTCCAACAGATATTGTGCAGGGCTGATAATGCATGAGGGTCTCATACAAGTACCCAACCTTCACTTTGTACTTTGACAGAAGATGCTCAGGGACTCATGCAGTGCTGTTGTAGCCAGCATCAGCGTCATCTGGCATATTTGCCTACTAGATTGACACGTGATGTCTGCTTGGGTGGTGCCACGCAACTGCCAACCGTGATCACATGGCCCAATGATTACACTCTGAGCGTAAACATGAGCACAGAGATGACGTCGAGATGGTGATGGTGAGGCCATGGGCTGAAACAAGATGTGCACGTTGGGCCAACACCTTGCTCACATTAACTGCAATCCTGCAGACTAAGCATAATGAGCTGTCACGAGACAACTTACGGAAATGATGATATCCTCTGTGTCAGTGGGGTTGTTGAGGGCATTCTTGATGCTGGCCTTCTGCTCAGCAGCACCGGAACCAGCAGTGCCAGCTTCTGCAGCAGCCAGACGGTCCTCTGCTTGCACAGCTGCCATTGGCTGACCTGCACAGCATGCTAGCTCTGTCAAGATGAAGAGCCAGAAGGCATACCAATGGCAGAAGCCAGCAAGCATGAGGCTGACATAGCAAAGGCTTCAAACATGCCTTGCTTGGACACAGCATGACCCCTCATAATAGTGCTTGAAAGCAGAGGGCTAGCTGCATGGACAGCTGCAGCTGACTGGGCATGTGTGAGCTGCCTTGTCAGGCATTGTGGTGTGAGCTTGTCCTCTGCATTTGAAGATGATAATGCTGCACATGCATTTGCAGGGGGAAATTCTAGGTGTCCCCCTGCAGCTTCAGAATCTGAGAGGGGACGAGGCTTTGGGGGAGGCGGGTGATGGGAAAGGGGGGTATGTGGTCTGGGCAGAGCGGGTGTACCTGAGAGGGAGCTGGTGAGGGCCTGCCCTTCCTGGGCGTGAATATCAATCACTCCTTTGTTGCCAGCCTGGCCACCATTCTTCTTCTGCCCATGCGCCTTCATGGCCTACATATCATGAACTGCCAATCTTCCACAAGACATTCAAAGGACTTACTTGGGTGACAAACCTCTGCCATGCGCTGTAGATGCATGGCTGTTGTAGTGAACACAGCAGAGTGAAAGGCTATCATGCATGTGGCCCTTCCAACTTCCAAACATGTGCAGTGCAGTGCAGCAACTTCTGAGGCACCAATTAAAGGTCTGCTGAACAGCAAAGCAGACACATGACAGAGACTAATTCTGGCTTACGTTGAGCTTAGTGATGTGCTCCTGCTTGACAGTTTTCTTGTCAACTTGGCAGGCAGTGGCAAAGTCCAGGGTCTCATGCACGGTCAGGTTGGCGATGTGCTCATCATACTGGTCCACCAGACCAGCAGTTCTCTGGATGACAAATTCTTTCTTGTCTTTGCCATTGTACTTGACGTCACCAGTCACTCGGCAAAACGCTGTGTTCTTAAAGTGACCAGCCAGCAACTGAAGAAGAACAGACTTGCCGGCGCCTGGTGGTCCCACAAGAAGAGTGGTCCGGCCCTGCAAGCACAAAACAGTGGAAAGGACTCTATATGTAAACAATAGTGATGTCCAGCTGTATTGCATACTCTTGGGACGCTCTGAGGAAACTGTATACACAGGGCAGCAACACTGTGCAAGCAATAGCGTTTGCTGCTGTTCACTACTCTGGGGATAGTGACCACCATTGCGTGCAAGCTCAGGCAGTCATGCACAAGCCACAGAGCCTGCATTTGTCTGGTCACATCAGCCATTCTGCAAAAGCTGCTTCAGCAATGACGAAAAACAGGAAGCTGAATGAGCCACAGTGAACTAATAACCTACCGGCTTGAGGACACCAGACACATTCTTGAGTGCATGGAGCTTGCTAGTCTTCAGGCCACCAAGGCCAATGGAGCGCTGCAAAGCAGGCTTCAAATCAATATTGCAAGTCATGTCAAGTAGAGGCTACAAGCAAACAGCTCAATTGGCAAGAACAGAGTGCAATCCACCAGCCACCACCGATGCCTCTGTAGTTGCCTCCTAGACCAGTACTGACCTTTAGAATGCCCAAAGCTACATTGCTCAGACTAGGGATGCTGGCTGAGCCAACCAGAGCATCTGCCTCGACATTGATATTGTCGTATTCGACAGTGACTTCCGGAAGCTGCACTCCTGGAGACCAAATCGTGCGAGCGTCTCAGCCTTTCTGTCGAGCGGGGAGGTCAATGCATGAAGACAGCTCTTATTGGGATAAAAATTACCAGCCTCTCGAATACGACGTCCCAAGTGCTCATAGAAAGGCTCCTTCCCATCGTTTCCCATCTTGACAATCTTGCGAGCATAACGCTCCAGCTCGTATCTTGACTTCTTAGGCCTTTTCTTCTTGGACTCCTCGATGACAGCCTCAGCCAACTGTGCCTCATCGACCTTAGCTGGCTCAGGATTGGGGCCGCAGGTGTCGTCAGGGGCCCACCACTCTCGTGCTTTTCCGCCATGCTTCTCCTCAAAAGCAGCGTTGCCGTGAATGTCCCCCTGGAACATCCTGGCAAGGCTGAAGATCCTTGCAGGCAACACAACGTGGCTATGTGTTGGCCACCTCTTTCGCTGCCTGTGCCATTGCTATTGCGCAACTTGCGAGCCAGGATTATGCAACTGTGTAAATGACGGCGTAAGCACGGGCGTAAAGTGTCTCTACGGCTCACGATACGGTGAGCGGCAAGTTGGCAATCAAGTCAGGAAACTTGCTTCCTTGCGCGGACTCTTTGGTGGGGCGATCCGATCTATGCTGCGAGGATGATGTCATTTGGCATTTCGTGTGTTTTGTGGTGAGTGTTTGCTGCGGCTTCACGCAAATGTAGCTTGATCTAAAAGTTGCTGACGACTGAGATGTGAGATGTGTGCTGCAGCTACGTCATCGGCACTTTGTACCCCCTGTAAGCCAGCTGTGGTGTTTACAATCCTGTATCTGCAGATAGACGCATCGACCATCACCGTAGAATGTGGCATGACGTAGTGGCGTGCTCTGTGTAGGTATGCTAGCTACAAAGCGCTATCGACACCTGGAACCAAGGATGATGCTCAGGTAGCTCTAGCTATGTTTTGGCTGACACCGAATGCAGACACACACCGCCTGGCGAAGGCACAAAGTGTTGACTGCAGTGGCTAACTTATTGGGTGGCATATGGAGGATTGACAAGTTTGGAGGCTGTTGTTCAGAGCATATTTATGTAGTGAGTAGCTCCACACTTGTGAAATTCTGAGCTGTTTGCTTGTGAACATTTGACATTAGGCTAAGGAGTATTCCTGAACTGCTGAGCACTCACATTGATTTTTGCACCTTACAGCTTTCCTTTGTATTATGAACTAAAGCTGGTAGGCCTGGTATGGCTAATGGCGCCTCAGACCAGGGGTGCTCAGCTCATTTATGATAAATTTATCAACCCTTTCTTGACTCAGCATGCAGCCAAATTTGATCCAATATTTGCGACTACCAAGCTGGTGAGTCACAGTCTGCTGAATGTTTTGCTTACATATGGGTTGACAACTGTAACTGAGTGTCGTGTGACTGACTGCGAGCTATATTGCAGGCTATAGACAATGCACAGGTTGACAAGTTGGTAGCCTTGGCGCAACAGTATGGCCCTGAAATCACAAGAACAGCTATCAGCCAGGTATGAGCCACCACCTGTCTTGAGCATCTGCAGTGGCAGCGTTTGCACCTTCTCAAAGTATGCGTTGTTTGAGTCATATTTGGCAGCTAGGCACAGAACGTAAATGCATTGTGTGTTGCAGGCTGCTGTGCAGCTGCAGAGGCAGTCAGAATCTGGAGAATTTGGTCAGAAGATGGCACAGTCTGCGCCTTTCACCCAGAAGGCGCCGCAGCCTGCCAACTTCAATCAGAGATTCCCACAGCCTGCTGGCCACAATCAGAATGCACATGCTATGAGAAATGGATACTGACAAACACACGGTCACAATGTGTGAATTCTAAGGTTGTTCTGGCTGACACCCCAACACATGAAGCCTCACCTAGCAATTTTTGTAGAATGCACAGCCTGCCTGCTATGTGCACACTATGAAGCTGCCATAGAGCGTATATTACCCTGGTGTTCTGGCCTACGTGCGCCTGCACAACTTGAAGTTGCACAGGCCAGACAAATGCACTGAATGCTTTCCTTGCTAGATCGCATCTCAGATACACATTGCCAAGGATGCACTAATTTGCAGAGCCTGGCAACCTGCCTGGATTATAGAGAGATTGTGATACAGTATGCAGTCAAGCAAGGTTGTGTTAGGCTGCGCAATGCATGTCTGTGCACCGCAATGGGGGCAGCCCCAAAACGCCCAGGGCAATAGCGGCACAGCAAGCAGTTGCTCAGGCATATAAATGCATTGCAAGACATAGCCTGCATCTCACATTCCTGTACATGCAATGCGCATTGTGCATACAACATACAGAAATGTGCAGAACAAACAAATGAAACATAACACGCAAGGAAGTCCAACAGGCATGCAGCAATAGCTCATTGCCAGTTGATGATGCGCTTAACGCTTTGCTAAGACATGCATGGTCTACATGAAGTGATGCATGAGCTCAATCTGTGCTAAGTGGACAGATGTTGCTTGACCAGGGATATGTCATGCATTCGCATGCAGCTGAGTTTGTGCATGCCATCTGGAACAGCGTTGCGAGCGCCAATCATTTACTGCAAGATGTGAACATGTGCAACATCTTTACAAGCCAATCAATGGGAGAAATCATCATTATGGACATAAACTGCAGGGCCAACGATCGTAGTGGCGCTGTTAACAAGCTTAATTATAATATCAAGGCTAGCCAAGAGGCATCATGCATTTCTCTTGCGTACCGGCCTCCCGTCAACTGATTTCACTCCACTTGTCCAAGTTGTCCGTACAAGTAGTTATTATTTGCACTGAAGGCGCTTTAGCCCTGTTGCGCACGCCAGCTACGTATGCATAAGGACTCTCCGTCTGGACTCAAACTTGCAGAAAGTGAGAACATTCAGCACACGCCATCAGCTGGTTAAGCTGTTGACGTCCAAACAAAGAGTAGCAATCAGACAAATCTGGGTACACCATGACCCTTAGTAGCAATGGCAAGGAAAAGATCAGGTCCTTCCAGCTTGTTGGCACCGGCCTGTGTTGCTCCAACTCTCTGCAAGGGCATACAGCCTCAACAGCTGCTTTCAACACAGTTGATAGAGCTGCAGCAGCTTTTGTACAACTGTTGCTGATGTCAGTTGCAAGGACCTGAAGCAAAGAAAGACTTGCAGCGTAGTACGAGGGCTAAAGAAACGCACAGACGGGCCGCAGCAATTTACATGATGAAGCAGCCATCAAGTTGGGACTTGGCATCAATATGTCATAGCATCTGCTCAAGACACTGAAAAGGTACTGAACCTACAGACACCTCTGCAGATTGAATGACGCCCCTCAACAGGGATCTTGACTAAAGTTCACATTGCTTAGTAGGGGTTCACGCGCATACCTGACCACTGACAGGAGCTTTCTTGGGAGGAACACAACTAGTGTGAGCAATCTCCCACCTAAGCTGACCCTGCAACAACAAGTCGTGCCTTGTTTGAATCTGCTGTTGCTACTGCCACACATTGCTTGACTTCCAGACTCTTGCTGGTGCAAATTGCGCAAGCATGTAGGGCTGATGAGATTCTGCAGACAAGCAGTGAAAGCACGACATTGACCAAACTTCACCTGTGTTGCGGCATACATCAACCACCAGCAGGTCGCATGTATGGTGCATGCCCTTTACTACTGATAAACATTACTGATGACTGCTTTGCTAGCTTCTGCTTACCTTGACTGGATCCAGTAATCCGACCACTGAGCTGTCTCCTTCAGCGATGAACAAAGAGTCCACGAGGCGATTCAAACTGTCTGACATGCCCTGCAACAAAGGTCAAACAAAACCGGCTGGTAGCTGCAATGCATCTTTGCTTTGACTAAACACAATCTATCTAGGACAATGAAGACACTCACTTCAATTAATTGGCACATTGTGCATGCTATGTAGTCAAAAAGGAGATGCATGTAAGCAACGTCAGCACTGAATATGTCAGCTTAGAGTGAGATATCTTGATAGGACTGAGATCAGCTGGCGCACCCCGAATGCCTTGACAAACTACCTACGATGAGCGTAGTAGGCAAAATGGAGCCTGTGACTGACAACATGCAAAAGTTATTTGTCAACATGTGTAATTTGTACCTGGACATATGCAGCTTGTTGCCTGCCAGCAGATGGGGCCTGTAGTTGCTGCAGATCCTGAAGCTGTTTGCTCTGCTGCTCGTCCTGCTCAGGAAGAAGCTTGGAGGCCAGCATGATTGGCAGGACTGCAGGCCAGAGTAGACAGCTCACAGGAGCACCATGCACATGTGTGTCAGCCTCTGCTGCAGATTCACAGGTGATGTGTACCTGGAGCTGTCTGCTGATCTACAGCCTGTACAAACATGTTTGTGTAACTGCATTGAGGCTTGTCTGTCAGGCAGCAGGAGCTGGGAAGCTGTTGATGAATACATGCCGGCTTCTATTTTCATGCAACAGTCACCTTTGGATGCACCACATAATGCTCCATCAGAGGAACCATCTGGCCAGTGATGCTGTGCAGTTGAGCATTCATGACCGCAAACCTTTCCAGTACGTTTGGCCTGCAGGCATATAACAGGTTGTTGCAGCCTTTTACACGCCCTCTGCCAATTTAACCACAAAAGAATCGTGTTGAGACTGTATGGGCTGTCAGGTTGCGCACCAGTCATATCGCTCTGGAGCAGTTTCAAGGTCAAAGATGGCCTGCATGATGGTCTTTTGCAGATCTTGTGCTCTAACACGAACCTGTAAGATACAATACACCTCATGCAGATTACTAGCATGCAGTCAGCTGCAATTGAGGGCAAGTGGTGAAGAGTAGCACCGATGCCAGGTTCATCCGGTCACGTGTCATGAGCAGACGGTGTTGCTCGCTGTGCACATTGCTGGTACCTTCGTCCGTTGGAGCACCTATGACGCCAGGGCAAGTGCGTGAGTTTGTGTTGAACTCTCTAGGCTAGTACGGCAAAGCAGGACGCCACATGCCCAGCATGCAGACGTAAAGCATCCGTACTAGCTGCTGGCGTATCCTGTTGATCAATTGATGCTTCCATGTAGCCTGTGTTAAATTTCTGCTTCGTGTCCACTACTCAATGTTCGAAGTCAACCGGCACCGAGCTGCTATGCCGTGAAGCAGTGCCTGATCAGTCTTGACTCAAATACTTCATGCGGTGTGATCGAGTTTGGTATGTCGAACGCTAAGGAAAACGAGGTATTACAATGTGAGCGAGCAGAATGAATTTAGTATGCCATTGCATCACTGAGAGCGTATACCGCTTGTGCAGCTGCAACGCCAAACATGCATCGAAGAAGAAGCTTACCAGAAATGCAAAGCCTTGTCTCCCATGCTGATACCTAAGTGCTCGAAGCTTCACGCCATCACAAGCTATCGGAATGCAGCACAAACAGTGAAGAGTCATTCCGCCAGCGAGTGTTCGTTACTCTGCATATACACTTCAGTCTCAATCACCATGAGCACGAACTACGCTGCCTTGTGCGGCCTAGGGTTGCTGCTGTTAGCCTCGTCCGTACACGCAGATAGCGTAGTCGCAGTGTCAGGATCCAAGCATTTCGACAAAATTTTGTCTGAGAATGGTTTTGTAGTAGCCGAGTTCTACGCTCCCTGGTACGATACGCTCTATCGAAGACCCACCCAGCAGATCACAGTCGCTGCTTGTTCTGATGGCTCAGCTGCACGCAGGTGTGGACACTGCAAGCGATTAGAGCCAGAATATGCAAAGGCTTCAGGGCCTCTGCAAGAGGAGGGAATCACCCTGGCCAAGGTGGACGTCACCGAGGAACCTAATAAGGAACTTGCTGAGGAGTTCGGAGTGAAAGGCTTCCCAACCATCAAGGTCTGACAATGTTTGTGAGTCTCCTAGATTCACACAGTGTGACCTACATATAACTTTATGATTTGCTCTGCAGATCTTCAAGAACAACAATAGGGCAAAGCCCACTGACTATGAGGGCCCACGTGAAGCAGATGGCATTGTCAGTAAGTTTGCATTATGCCCTTGCAAGCGGCTAAAGTGCCCATGCAATTTTAGAGCATTTTGCACTGGCATGTGCATACAGCACAGCCGCATATGGCATGCCAAGTATACATGCCAATTTTTTTTTTCTGGCCAGAAACAGCTGATATCAACTGCAACTCTCTGCATCCTGCTGCTGCAGTGTAAGGCAATCTGTGCCTCTCAGTATATGCAGTCTTTTGACACATTGCTGTATTTTGCATGTATAGGCTATCTCAAGAAGCAGGCAGGCCCAGCCACCACTCACATCACCACAAAGGCCTCCATCAAATCTTTCTATGAGAAGGATGTTGGTGTCGTTGGCGTTTTTAAAAGCAACACCACAAAGGACTTCAAGGCTTTCCAGGAGGTTGCCGAGACCCTCCGGTCAGATTTTGAGTTTGGCCATGTGACCGAGCCTGAGTTGGTTGAGGGCGTGAGCAAGACACCAAGTGTGCTGCTGTTCAAGAACTATGATGATCAGAGCACGTCATACACTGGAAAGTTCTCAGCAGCAGCTCTGACCGAGTGGATTGAGGAGATCTCAACCCCAAAGCTTGTGGAAATGGACCAGTGAGAGACTCTCTAATGCATGCTCTTGCATCTCGTACTTGCTCTTGCATGTTGTGCTGGTCCTTGCACATCGTACTTGCTCTTGCATCTCGTACTTGCTCTTGCATGTTGCCCTGGCTTTTGCAACTCACACTTGCTTTTGCATGTTGTGCTGGCTCCTGCATATTGTACTTGCTCTTGCTTCTCATGATGTTGCTTGTGAATGATCAGGCCCCAAAAGGCAGTTAGAAAGTGCTGCTGACAGCTGGTCTGCTCCAAGAATAGCTCAGCTCTGACGCAGTTGTACCTCACTGACACATGTTCCGGCAGTGACAGCTACAGTGTACTTCAGACAGCTGTACACCTGCCGAGCAGCTGCCAGTGCATGTACTTTGTTGAACAGGCATTGACGTGCACACAAACAGATGTCAGCTCAGCCCTTGGCTCAATGCGTCGAGGCAATGGGAGAAAAGCAAATGCACTGGCTTGCACTAACAATGCTGTGCAAGGGCCAGCACACACAATACCTGCGTGTGGTAGAGCGCATCAGCCAGCTGCTCATCTCTGTGTCTGTGGTTGCGTAGGCAGCCGCACAACCGCAAAGCTCTTCAGAAGGTGTTTGGCGGCTCTGAGCCCAAGCTTATTGGCTTTGCTGCCAAGGTACTGCATCTCTGCAACAAGCCTCTGTTGCACAGCATAGCCAATTCAGTTGCTTTGTTTCACAAAAAGCTCTGTGCCTTGCTCCAGGATGTAGATTTGTAGTAAATTTGTTGCGCATAGCGCCCAGTGACACCAAGCTTTGTATCACAGATGGTCCATGTTGTGTAACAGCCTTTGTGCCCAGCTTCCATTTCATGCTGGATGCCAGACAACAACACTGCGTGAACCATTTGTGCCTTTCCCTTGGTGTGTTCAGCTTGCACTACATGCTGTATATCACCAGACACCGCAGACGTAGACAGGCCTCGTGCAATTATAGTGCTCTTGTCTGCGTCTTCTCTACTTCAGCAGCCTTGTCTATTTGCATGCATGTCACTGTTTCAGATGACTGCATGCCGAACTACCCAGAAATGAGAGAGTTCAAGGAAACTCGGCCACCTGTCTTCATGTCATCAAGTCAGATCACTTGATGCAGGACTACCCAGAACTGTGCAAGTTCAAGGACGCTCTAAGGCAGGCAGCAGAGACCATAACCACTGTCAAGACTGTTTTCTCTGATGCGTCAGCCAACTCTGGTGAGCAAGAGCTATTGATGCAGCACCCCCTCCTGACTAAACCCTGACTCCTCTACTCCATTTGCCAGACAAATGAGGCTGGTGCAAACCGATCCTGCTACATTTCATTGCATCCAGCAAGTCACAGACTGCATTACACTGTGCATGCTCATTGTATGCACAGAGACAGACAGAAGCATATGCATGCATCTAGCACACAATTACTGACTGCCGCACCATTGTGCTTGTATGTGTTGACCCCAGCCAGCTGCAATGCACTTTGGTGTCAGCAAGACACACATCAGCATATGCAACTTGTCAGGCAGCCAGTAGCAATCACTTGATACTGGCAGTTGATGCTACATTGCCTTGCCCCTAACAATTCACAGCCAAACTTGCTACATTACACTGCGCATGCTCATATTCTGCACAGAGACAGACATAGTGGTACAGGAACAATACCTAGCACATACTCATTACCTGCTGCACCACTGGGCTATTAGGTGTCGACTCGGCTGCTGCTTTGTGCAGAACACCTATTGCTGGTTACAAAGCATGCATGGCACTGTGTAAAGCGTAATTGTTGCTAATGTGCTTCACACAATGTAGCAAGGTGCTTACAGCCCTCTCCTCCTTTTTGTATTAGCACTATGGTTGGGGCTTAGCCTGTCTCATAGAACAGCTCAACTCAGCAGGCAAAATTCACATGCATCTTCTGTTCGATCTAAACGCTGTTCATATAGTCATACATCCATACAGTTCTAATGGAGGTGCAACACAGTAGGACTTGGCAAGCAGGAGACATATGCTGCAGCAGCTGAAGATGCAAGCAGCAACCATTGGCTGGGCGTCTGCCATACAATGCTACTGCTGTGTGGTTGCACTGCTCTACTACTTTGGTTTCAAGGACACAGACACACCAGCACACATATTTTGTGAGGCAGCCAATAGCAATCACCTCGTATTGGTATTGACAGTCATTGCTGTTGCTGTTTAGGGAAGATGCAGTATTTTGGTATGAAGGACCACAGACACACCTGCATACAAGATCATGATGCAGCCGGAAGCCATAACCTGATATTGACAGCTGTTGCTGTTGATGTGCAGGGGCGATGCAGTACTTTGGAATCAAGGACACAGACACGCCGGCATATGCCATTCATGATGCAGGCAGCAACAGCAAGTACCTGTTGGCCAATGCCTCTCCTGAAGACCTTACCTCCTTCATTGCCGAGTTTGAGGTGACCTAAGACATCTCCACAATGTAGAAACAATGCACTGACACTCGTCTGCAGGCGTTGTTGAGTCTACATTTACTCTGTGAAATGAGCTTTACTCGCTGGGAAAAGTGATATGCGTGTATCCAAAAGAACTGATCTGCCTTCAGATTGTCCTTTCTGTGATTGGGATTGGTGCTAGGTTGGTCTTCTTGCATGGTATGGAGCGCCATTCTCTATCGTTGGAAAGCATCCTTTGTACCGTCTTGTTAAGGCATCCATACTGGTATGCCTGCTAGGCATCTCTCATTCTATCCCTGCCGGGCATCCCCATTGTCAGGGCATTTCCAACAGGCTTCTAACAGGGCATCCCTAGTGGCATCCTTGCAGATCATGTCCAATGCTGTCCTTGTAGAGCCTGGCCCTGATTGCACTTCTGCATGACTGTGTATGGTTACAGCAAAGTTCTCGCATGAAGCTGCAGCTTGTGTTCAACACTGCACTTATAGCTAGACCAGACTCAGAGAAGAGACGGCCTTTCTGAAGCCCTAGCAAAGAATTTCTGAGTGCCATCCCCCAAACCTGCCGTGTCAATGGACCTAAGACTTGCCCTGCACGTACCTAGCTCACCGGGAGTTGGATAGCGTAAACATTATTATTGTTATTGTTATTGTTGTTATTACTATTCTTCTTATCACTATTGGTAATATTGTTGTTCCACGTGTTTGCAGGCTGGAAAGCTTGAAAAGGTTGTCAAGTCTGAAGACCCCCCAGCTGATAACTCTGGACCCGTCAAGGTGGTCACGGCCAAGACCTTCGATGAAATTGTCTTTTCTGGCAACGACGTGCTTATAGAGTTCTACGCCCCCTGGTGTGGACACTGCAAGTCGCTTGCACCCACCTATGAGAAGGTGAGCTGTTTGGAATTCAAGAAAAACATCCATTTCACAGTGTAAATCTCAACAAACATTGACCTGGGAACGGTAAACACGTTTCTACATTGGGGAGATGTCTTAGCTGTTTTGCGCAGCCTGTGCATTCCTCAGACTTATTCTTCCATGGTGTGTAGCTGAGTGTTCTACACTGTCATCATCTGCGGAAGTGCATCTTCATCTTCTTGTATGGTTCAGCAAGTATTGCAAAATCAAAGAAGTGAGGCTTTGACAGCCAGCTGCCACGTGCAGCTGCCAGCACTGACAATTTTTTCAGATCATCATAGAATCAGCACAGGTCGTATTGTTTTCTGCTGTCCATTGGTTTGGGCTGAACAGACGTCGTACTCAGGCAATTGCACAGAGAAGAGAGGGGCCATGCGACTTGCCACCCGTAAGAAGCAATCTGCAATCAGTCTTGGCTAAATTGCTGCACGCAATGCAGGTTGGCGAGGCCTTTGCAGAGAACAAGACAGTGACTGTGGCAAAGATGGATGCCACAGCCAATGATGTGCCCAGTTCAGAGTTCTCAGTAAGTGATGTCAGAGCAGAGGTTAATAATGCGTACCCTTGCGCCACATTGTGCTCTTTTGAGGCAACAGATCATAGTGATGAGCTCTCTGTCTGTGATTCCTGGCACACGCATTCCTGCCTGCTGTGCCTGCTGGTGCTTGTGCTCAGGGGCACAATGCTGGCACAGGGTGCCACAAGGACATTCAGCTGCTCAAGCTGGTCCAAAAAAAAAAAAAAAAAAAAAAACCCACATCAAATACATGTCCTGATGACACTGGCTGAAATGTTGCAGGTGTCCGGTTTCCCAACCATCATGTTTGTGTCAGGCAAGGATGGCTCGGTCATCTCGTATGATGGCAACCGACAACAGGAAGACATGATCAAATTCATCAATGAACATAGCAGCGGTTTGTCTCCCAAATCTGCCAGCAAAGACGAGTTGTAGCTGACAAGCCAGCCCCCAGTTTTCACTGATAACTGTTGATTTTTTGCCCAACACTGCTGTAAATCAGCTCAGCAGATTAGACACTTTTGTGTAACAACTGAAAGAGTCTACAAGCGTTGCAGAGTGTGTCTGTACGCCCTGTTTTGCTTTCATGGGGTCACTGCCTCGGGTCACTTCTTGAAATGGCATACTCAGCTTTTTTACATACAAATTTGCATCTGCTTGTCACACAATGTCACAAGCACTATATGGCACAATGTAACGCCTTGCTACAGCCATGCCGGCCACAACGGCAACATCACTGACAGCAACAGCAAGAGCAGCGATAACAGGTTTAATGGAAATGGCACCAACAATAGTGACAAAAGCAGCAACAGCCAGCAGTGCAGGGTGGCAGCGTGTACGTCACAGTGTAGTAAGGGGGTTAAGGTTTGGAGCCTTCTTTGGTCTGAGGTGAGGGCATTATCAACTAGCAATCAGCTGGCGATGAATGCCTGTCCGACCTCTTTGTCATGTTTCAATTGTTGGTCTTGCCCATTTCTGTATGTTGAGTGCAGGTATGCACATGTTGCGATGCATGTACAGCCTATGCATGTTACACTAGGTGCTCCTTGGTGTCGCTCATGCTGCCTTGTTGCTCATTTGAATTGCTGGCTGGGCTAAAAGCAGATGACATGAGCGTAATTGCAAGCTGTGTATTGCAATGCATGTGTTATTACTTGCTGCTGGGACTTGCCACTCTCGCCCTGGGCGTTCTCGGGGTTGCCCTCAACGCAGTGCAATCTTTCTGTGCTAGTCAAGTTGCAGGCGGCTTTTCACTTTTCGCGCACAGACCAAGGCCTCAAGCAACTACAAACAGCCAGCAAAAGAAGCTCCAGTGCGCCGGTCACGAGCCTGTCTGCCTTGTGCCTGAATCTTGGACGAGCATCTGCCTGTGCCTGATTGCACTCTTCAAAATACATTGATACACATTCTTGATATACACTCTCAGGGCTTTTCACTCTGCTGATATAGGTATAACCACTGACACAACCTCTGACCTCAGTTCTACATTCGTTGTGCTTGCGCTTGTGGCCAGCCGTCACAACTGTCAGCCTTGACCTAAGTTAGTTAAACAGTCAGCAACAGAAGCTACGAATACTGCTCAGCAGCTTTCAAGTCAGTGGTTCTACTTACCGTAACTGTAAATATAGCCTCTTAGATGCATTTCAATGCATCGCGCAGCCTAACACAACCCTGCATGACTGCATACTGTGCCACAATATCTGCATGATCCATGCGTGTTGTCAGGCTTTGCAGATCAGTGCATCCTTGGGAATGTGCATCTGAGATCCAATATATCAAGAAAGTGTTGGAGAGCATCAGTGACATACGGCAGTGATAGGGTGCACTGAATTGCCTGCAAGGATAAAGCTGCAGATGTTTTGCAAAATGTGATATGCAGGAGTTTTGGCATGATACCACTAAGTTGGACAGAGGCCATATCAACGCCTCTGAGCCAGCCATGATATTTTAGAGCAGAATATGTGTGCATCAGAAAGTGATTTGTTGCAATGTGAACTTTTGATCTGGCATAACATTTACATTCAAGAGAGTGCAGACACCAGCATGCAAGCACACCTTGCATCACCCATGAGCTGCCAAAAGTCCAGATAGTGTATCAGTTCCAAGTGTGGGAGGTGCTTCAACATAAAATGTACTCCTGCCAAGATGAGATACGAACACACCCTTGTGCTAATAAGGAAACAAGCATATTAAAAATAGTACCTTCAACTTCAGCACTTGCAAGACCATTGAAACACACTGCACATATTATGATACACCGCACACAGCAGCTCTACTTGCTGGCTGCAGTCATCTTCTCATGAGCGCTCTTGATCTTCGGGTCCTGCCCAACCTGCTCAAAGAACTGCTTGACCTTGGGGTAGCTGTCAAGATCGATACCCACAAAGCCAGACCATGACAGTACAATGTACAAGTAGATGGTGGCAATGGAAGGCTGCTTGGGGTTCAAAAATTCGTCCTTGCCAATGTAGTTCTTCTCCAGGAAAGCCAGTTTGGTGTTGATAATCTGCTTGAATTTGGTCTTGGTAGCCTCGTCCCACGACGGGCTGCAAGCACATTATAAAAGTTCAATCCTCATTGTGCCCAGGAACGGCACTCAGAATGGCTCGCCAAGCTACACGAACGTAACATAAGACACCAAAATCAACGCAGGCTACACAACACAGTCGGAGCCACTTACTTGAACAAAGGACCATACGATTTGTGGAGTTCTGATCCAACCCAGTTGAATGTGTCAATAAGGTGATACCGCTCGAAGCTGCCGAAGGCGGGTGCAAGCTTTGATTGAGGAGCCTGATCTGCTATGTACTGGAGAATAGCAGGCCCCTCACTCAACGTGCCCTTTGATGTGACCAGCGTGGGCACATTTCCCTTAGGATTGACCTGATAGAAGTCCTGGCCTGAAGCAGTCTTGTGGGACTTCAAATCGACGACCTCACTGTCGAACTGAAGACCAGCATATGATGCCGCGATATAGGAGGCGGCACCGCATGAAGTTGGCGTGTAGTAGATCTTGCCGATTGACATGGTGCTCAAGCTTGTGGTTGCGAGAAAGAAACTGGATGCTACAATGAAAGTGCAAACACAGATTGCCGGCAACACACTGATGCTGATTACGAGGCTTGATGCGTTGTGTGTGGTAATTCTAGGTTTGACTAAACCAGGATGCTAAAGTCAAACGACCCCAACCAAACTGGTCGATCTGACGTACAGTGCCTCTTGTTGTGCTGATCCTGAGCGTGCTGCGGTCCGTCAGGATCTGTCCATGAGCAAGAGTCCCGATACCCAAGCTACCCCAACACACTATTTCTCTCACAAAGTACATCTTTGTTCCTGATCGTACGGACGCTTGCATACCGTGAAAGGCAACGGCCTGGCCTTGTGTAGCCTCGTTCACAAGGTCACCGTGTCGTCGTATAGCCCAAAAAGAGTGTTGCCCACTGACACGACCATCCCATTGACTGTTCGGGGCTCGGCTTGGGCGTAAGCAACCGAGGGGTAACAAGGATTATGCGGGCATGTAGTAATCTTGCCCTTCTGCCTGGCCACATGGAGCACAGGCTTCTGTCAGCGACTCGTGACTACAAAGCAGGCCTGGCCTGGTGCGCACAAAGTCAAACTGAGCTAAATTTGGGCCACAGCTACCAAGCTCAAAGATATGGCACAACCGTAAACACGCTCAGCTCAGCTTTAAGGTGCCGTTGCATGCACACTGCTGCTGTCATAACGACACAAACACCACCACTTCACCAGTGTCTACGTGTGTTTCGAGCTTAAGTCTGGGCTTGCTGATCACCTGATTTACATCAGGCAATTTCAGCCTCAAGGGAGCTCCCAGATTTTCTGCTTTGATCCAAGGCAGCTGCTGTGAACTCAGCAGAACGTTCAGCCGTTGAAGCAACCCTAAACCTGCTCAAGGTTTGTACATAAGAGCATCAGCATGCATCATCGTTGCAATTCAATACCAAGTCCCAACCTACATCTTGGATCCCAAACTTCTTGATGAGTTTCAGACAAGTCTGTCATTTTGTACATGTGAGAAGAGCAAGTTTGCTCCTGTGCAAGTCAATTCCTTGCACTAGTGGCGGCTCCTTGAGTTGTCACTCTGGGCGCATGCGCTCAACACAAATCCTGCAGTGTATCATAGTTCTTACGCTGAGCCAGCGCCTAGGCAGCCCCATACATGTTGGTACAGCAGCATGTTCCTCCAGCAGACATACATGTGCAAAGTACCTTCATGGTAACATGGTGTTCTCAGCAGCTGCATAAAGAGCGTAAAGGCAACACATATTATTTTGGAAGAAGTTGCACAGATGACTCATGCAAAACTGTAACATTACTGTGTAGCAGTACTGTGTGGCAGTACTAGTGTAGCAGTGTATTACAGTGTATTATGTCGTGACGCGGCCTGTGCAGCATGTGTGCCTTGCCAGGATATAGCTCTATAGATCTGCAACCAACTGGTTTGCAAACTCATTGTGTGATACCGTCACTCTGCATGCGAGCTTTGGTATGTGTGTGATGCGTACAAGGGTATGCCGCGCAGACTTGTATGCAGGCAGACCGGGTAAAACTTTGAGAGTGGGTGATATTTACAAGGTGGTTGACAGCAGCAACAGCAGTGCTTTTGTCCGGAGTGTTGTGTCTAGTGAAAGGCCTAGCAAAGCTTGTTCATGAAGCCATAAAGCATCTAGTCACTACAAAGCAGTTGAGATCACCATTCCAAAATGTCAATACAAGCTTATGAGCAAGTGCATTACTTATGATCATAAACAGGCAACACGTGTACAACAGCCTTATGGCTGCTATATATGATGATTATACTACTAAGCTAACTGCTGCGTAATGCATACTTGACTGCATATCTATTGCTGCGTCACATGTGTCTCATAGCATTAAGCCAATTACCTGCAAAAGCGTCACCATGTAATATGAAGATCTTCTAGAATCTTCTAGAATCCGCCATTGATTGGAGTAGCTCTGCAAATGCATGGTTACCATGGCTGTCCACGTGGCTGCCTGTACACAAATTTGCTTGAACTGCGTTTGCAATTACAGCATGCTTGTGAATGGAAAGACAAACTTGGCTGGCACACAATTGTCTGCATGAGCTGCATGTAGCATGGCCGTCACACTTGGCTTTGGCATTCAACACACTAATAAGCTTATAAACTCATGCCTGCAATACTGCTACACGGCTTTGAACATACTCCGAATCACTGCCAGCAGCAGCAAAGGAAGCAAAAGAAGAGGGCCAGGCATCATTGTGCAAACAACCACTCGCCTAGGCATTCCCAACTGCCTGGCAGGCTAATATTAGCCTGCCAGGCAGTGTTTGCACAGTTACTTGTGCACACACTGCATGATGCATACAACCAGTTA
>JAABUH010001630.1_pt1 | contig 24087 bp, 44 predicted proteins | sample 5559121 | NCBI WGS metagenome assembly JAABUH01 (sample SAMN10711871, study PRJNA513364) | rock metagenome | isolation source: Antarctica rocks | place: Antarctica: Victoria Land, Battleship Promontory nord | collected 2015-12-28
GCCGGCCCGCCGCGCCGGCCGGCGGCGGCTGCTGGCGCGGCGACAGCTCCTCGTCGCCGTCCGGGTCCGGGCCCAAGGCGGCCTCCTGCATGCACCGGCGGCGGCTTGCTGGGAAATGCTTCAAGGCCAGTTGCTCAATGGCTGAAGCATGAAATGATCCTGCATCACAGTTGCTTCTTCCACCCCTCTCAACATCATTGTCTTGAGTCAAATGACATCGCTTGTGTCGGGTCTAGGAGTGAAAACCAAATCAAAGAGAGTGAAGCTGCCAAAGTCCATAATGGAGGGCTAACGCACCTGCAGCGCACGGAGAGCGCCACCGCTGCTGCTGCGCGGCGGCGGGCGCGGGCGCGGCGGCGAGCCGCTCACCGCGCCCGGTGCGCGCTCCGGCCGCCGCTTGCGCTTGCGCCTGGACAACGCCTGCGCGCAGACCCGGACAGCGTGAGGGACGGCCATGGTTCCTCACCCATGGCGTAGTGCACAGGTATAACACTCCCTGACCCGTAACACGCCACATTCCGCCCAGGCAATGCTCCAGGCAGCTGCACAGGTACGCAGCTCATTACGAACAGCCGCGACGTCTTTGCCGCAGTGAGGCCAGCTCATGCAACAACACGCCTACGCGCAAGTATATCCACCCTGAGCAAATCGAGCTACAAGAGCCCCCGAGCAGACCGGCACGGCCGCCTCTGGTACGCCCTCCGCCGCTGCCGCCGCTGCAGCCGCCGCCGCTGCGCCCGCCGGCGGCGCCCGCCCGCGTCCCTTTTTCCGTTTGTCGCCGCGCGAACCAGACGCATCCATGTTCAGATTGCGCCACTTGTCCTGCGCCGCACACGCGCTCGTTCCCTCTGCACCTTCCACCAGCAATTACGTGAGTGAGACAGGTAGTACATGGTCCTCGGTGGTTCTTGAACGAGATATCGACCGGAGCCACATGCGACTCTATCATGCCTTGGTCAGCATGAGCTGGAGCGTTTCGAGGCAGGCTCCATGCACCACCTTAGCTCAACTGCGACTCCCTGGTGCCTGCCAATGCATGCGCCACGACGGTGCGGGCGCGCGCATGCCCGGCGGCCCCCACCTTAAGGTCCACATTGGACCTGGCGGCCAGCACAGGCCCGTGGGCCTCGTCCATCTGGATGAGCCGCCATTTGCCGACGCCGTACCTGCGCAGGACGCGTCGCGCTGCCCGCTCAAGCAGGGCGGAGGTTTGCTGCATGCCATGGGCAGGGCTGCGGGGCACCAGGCCGTGCAGAGGTGCGCGTTGCCGCAGCTCACGCCTGGCGCAGAGGGTGCGCGCCACCGTGTCACGCAGGGGATGCATGATGCCGCATGACATGCATGCGCGCATGGGCAGCCTCATGGAATCAAACGGTCCACAGTGAAACAGGTTCCATCTGAAGCACTGCAGCAAACCGCTGATGATTCTTTGGTATGCAAGAATAGCCTCATCCAACAGCGGTGGTGCGGGGGCACAACGGAAAAACACCAATATCCCTCCTCCACACCATGCACATTTCATGTGAGGGGCAGCGCCAAGAAATGCTCTGCATGCCAGTCACGTGCCCCCAGCCGTTCTGCATCGGACACGCACAGCCAGCACGCACGGCCGGCTCAACAGTGCGGTGTGTGCTGCACACGAGACCACGCCTCTAGCCGGCAAATTCAGTGCAGGCGCACTTGGCCACGCCGGCGCGCAGCGCGGCCTCCTCCTCATCTGTCCACTTCTGCTTTGCCAGGCCGGACCGGCCGGCGCCCCCGGCGCCTGGCCGCCTGACCCTGACGCACAGTGCACCCGCTCAGGCATCAGTTTGCATATGTGCTCTCACAGCCGCCTCGTCTGACGACGCCAGCAGCGGGGCCGGCAGATGGCCGTCGGGAGGCGCCTATGCTGCAGTTTGCTGACCGCTGCTTCAAATTCATTCCTTACCTCCCACAAGTACAGGCTCTTCACACTGCCTAGATGCCTTACAAGCAACAGCGCTGAGATCGGAAAGCCAAAGAAAATAGGTCAGGCTGTACAACATTGAGCCAAACAACATCACGCTCATAGCAGCTTGCAGCGTGGCGTTCAGCCTGTGCTGCGCTGCAGGCAGCAGCCGCCCGGAAGAAGGGAGAAGGCGATGGCGCACTTCTTTGGCTGGCTCATCGCCGGTCAAGCGGCGGAGTAAAGGGCGTTCGCCGCGCCCGACGGCAAGCGGCATGCGTAGGTCGAGCCCCCAGTCCGTGCAGCTCCCTTGTGACGCTGTGAGTCCGTGATGGCTGGTCCTCAGCCACAGCCCGCAGGCCCTGAGCTGCCTCAGAGGCCCAGGCGAGCGTCAGCAGGCTACCTTGGAGCCCCGCGGGGACCGCGCCACACTGGCAGTCCGCACTTGGTGACGCGGGGAACCCCCTCTGCGCCACCGGGCTGCCGCTGGGGCTGCCTGCACTCCGCTGACGCGCGGCGACTCCTAGGTTTAGCCGTGCGGCCTTGATTTAGGGTTGCTCCTCCAACCAGCAGCCTGGCACAGGCTCTGTGAGTCTCAGCGCTGCTGCCCTTGAGTGTTGCGCACGTTCTCACCTGAGATCGCAAGCTCTCCCTCGGAGTCAGAAATAGGTCTGCCTCAGTTGCACCCTGCGAAAACCCCTTCTCAGCACGAAGTACGCTTGAACAGCTCTGATCGCACAATGACCAGTGGGACAGCTAGTGAGCGTTGTCTCTTCCTATAACCCATGATGACAGCACAGGACGTGCACGTGAGGGTGACCTGAAAGCACCAGCTGATATGGAGAACACCATGGTGGTCGACAGCACCTCCGCTGGCGCAGCCTTCTTAGCCTGCCTGGATTCCCTTGCGACCTCAGGCAGCTCAAATTCCTCAGACAGCGGAGCAGTCCCGCGCGACAGGACAGCCAATATCATTGCGCTGGTGTGCTGGCCAACCTGGAGTCGCCTGAAAAGCACTGAGCTGTTGTGCCCGAGCAGCCTGCGTTCTCGTGCAGGCGCACGAGCAGCTGGCTGCAGTAGGCCGCGTGGCTGAGGCAGACTTGCTGCTAAAGTGCGGCTCGTGCCAGACTCCCGACATGCAGCATATGCGATACACAGTGGTGCTGCGCAAAGCTCTGCTTGGTGTTTTGCAGAGACTCTCAGGCACTCACCTGCCTGCAGGCCTCTCACGTTGCTCCGTCATACTCCTTTGGCACCACCAGTGTGCACTGAGCGCTCAGTGGCAGCTTTGAGCCCGCTCGAGGCGGTGCGCACGTGCTATTCAGTCTCGACATACAGAGGGCTGCAACAGCTGCTACAAAGACGTGCGCTGTCGCAGGCGCACAACGAGGCGGCACTTGAGCACGCCTCAGCTTGGGCCCTGGTCGTGTCCCAGTGTGGCGCGCTGCGCGGGACACGCATTGCTGCTGAGCGTGCCTATGGCGAGCATGCAGGCACCAATATGATGCAGCTGAAAAGCAGTTTGCGCAAGAAGAAGCAAGAGAGACAGCACGTTGGCAGGTCTGCTACCCCAGTGGTCATCTTTCCCTTGAGCTTTGGAGCTCAAGCAGGCTTACTCGCTTAATGACCTTCACGTTCAACAAGGACCAATGGCAGGCCCGCACAGTCTTGCAATACATCAGACGCGCTGCCTTCTTTGCCAGCGGTGCTTGCAAAGGCCACACAGCACGCGACGCTCCTGCTGTGCGGCCATGAGCAGCAAGTGAGCACTCTCAGCCATCCTGCAGAGCGCTGCGCAGTCACGCCAATTATGACTGCGCAACCAGAGTGCGCCACACCTTGCCCAACACTGTGATTCGCATCCTGATAAGCAAGCAACCTCCCTCACGTCCTGACATGTGCTGGGGGCATGATGATCAAGAGATGCATTGCTGGCAGCCACGCCTGTTACGACGATGGCACAGCTCATCAAGCGCAAGCTGGCAGCTGCAGCACCGCTTGTCAGCAGCATGCGCCGGGCATTGTGTGCTGCCTCCACGTCCTGGGCGCCCTCCAGGCATGCCTGCATGTCTGTTCGCATGCATGTGTAGTAATCTGCTATAGCTTTGCATGAGTGTGGCATGTGAGGCATGCGCGCGTGGTGAGCAAACCTGCTGTGGCCAGCTCCGCAACCAGCGCTCCTGAGCCGACATCACAACAGCTCCGTCGCCTGCGCGCCTGGAACCTGGCTCGGACGGTGTTGTCTTTCCGCCAGAAGGTGTAGTGCTGTACTGATGCATCATGCGTCTGAGAGAAGCTGACCATAAAGCAGCTGTGCTGAGCGAGCCTGATCTTGCAGGTGTACCTGCCGGCCACTGAGCGCCTGGCAGACTCGCGCGCCGCCATGTGTGCTGCTGTGAGAACATGGCACAGCACAGCAGAAGCGCTTTTCAGGGCAGAGCGGTGAGTGGTCACGCGCTTGGCCAACAAGGCTTGTCCCCCAGCAGCTGCGCTGTGGTCATTGGGGTGCTGACGCAAACTCACACCATGCGGCATGCAAAGTCTCAGCACCATGGTGTGCTGCACATGCCAGGGAGCGCGCCGCTCGCGAGCGCATGACGGCCCTGCGCACAAATGACCTGGAGGCCTACGCGAGGCTTGTGCGCGCAGCCAAAAGCGAGCGCCTGACGCAGCTGCTGGGGCAGACTGATGCTTGCCTGCGCAAGCTGACGTCGCGCCTGCGCTGTCTGTGCAAGAGCGCGGGAGACGGCCATGCAGCGCCGCCGCAGCATAACAGGAGCAGTACTGCAGCGGAAGGTTTGCACGCACCTCCCTACGAAGTGCAAGTTCTTCACCCATTTACTCCCAGCCTCATCACTGTCGCGCTGTCACTGACACTGCTTGGCACCTGGCATGTGGTGTGTGACATGCCTGCCCCCGGGCAGGCGTGCAGGCCGAGGACGCCTTTGCTGCCAGCGCTTCCAGCTGGAACAGCCTCGCGGACGGCCTGGTGGCCGACGTGCCGGTGCAGCCGGCGTCGCTGCGTGGCGGTCAGCTCAGAGACTACCAGCTCAAGGGCGTTCAGTGGCTCGTTGCCTTGCACGACCGCGGCCTGAATGGCATCCTCGCAGATGAAATGGGGCTTGGCAAGACCATCCAGGTGCGGCGCAGGATGCAGTGCATAAGTCGTTCACTATCCGTAGTTGGCCTGCTGACTGCTGATGCTCGCACTTCCTGCTATGCGCATAACGCTCTATCTGCTGCACGGCTTGCTCAGCCCTAGCAATTGCAAGTGCAGGTATGGCAGGTTACAGTCAGAGCTTTGTTGACTTCCAACAGGTGATCGCATTCCTAGCCTTCCTGGCCGAGGCGCGCGCCGAGCGAGGCCCGTGGCTGGTAGTAGCGCCTGCCTCGCTGCTGGCGAACTGGGAGGCGGAGCTGGCGGCCTGGGCGCCGCACCTGAAGGTGGTCGCATACAAGGGCAGCGCGCAGGCACGGGAGGCGCTGTTTGCGTCGCAGGCGCGCCCCGCTATTCTGTGAGCTAGTCAAGTCATGAAAGGCACACTGTGTGACGCTGTGATGTGCTGCCTGCTTTTTGCGGTATGGTGAGGGCCGCTTTCATCGAGGTTAGGTGTGACACCGTTGGCTCGAGCATGTAGACATCGGTGTGCTGAATCATTGACCTGTGCATGCAACTTTGCATGCAGATCATGGGCCAGCGGGCAAAGCTGAACGTTGTGCTCACCACCTACGAGTACCTCATGGGCAAGCTAGACAGCCCGCGTCTCAGCCGGATTGCATGGACGCACCTCATCATCGATGAAGGTGAGGCAGCCTGGCAAGAGCACAGCAGAAGTACTGGGTAGTGCAACTGCTTGCAATGCTTGCTGCTCAGAGGGCCCTTGAGCCATGTCAGAGCGTCAAGCGCACTGGTGTGAAGTGACACGTGCGCTCCTCGTGACAGGCCACCGGCTGAAGAACGCGAGCTGCAAGCTGAACATGGAGCTGCGCCGCTACAGAAGCAAGCACCGGCTGCTGCTCACTGGTAAGACACGGGCGGCTGTGCATGGCTGCGGGCATTGAAGACCATGTAAGACAGCCATGGGAGGGCTGCGACGGTGCTGGCGCATGCAGGCACGCCGCTGCAGAACAGCCTGGCGGAGCTGTGGAGCCTGCTCAACTTCCTCATGCCGGAGCTCTTTGGCAGCTCGGACGACTTCCGGCAGTGGTTTGCAGCCGGCGCCCCGGGCGCCGCCGCTGGCGGCACCGAAGCCGCGCTGCTGAGCGAGGAGGAGACGCTGCTGGTGACCAACCGCCTGCACCAGGTCCTGCGCCCATTCATCCTGCGCCGCCTCAAGGAGAGCGTGGTCGCCGAGCTGCCGGACAAGGCGCGGCTGCCAGCCACGTACTGCGGCTGAGCAAGCGCCACTGCTGATAATTTCATGTGCCTCTGTGATATCACTGTTGTTTGTGCAACAGTTCCAACACGGTATGCAGTCTACATGCACAGGGCGCACCTGACCACGCCAGTAATCAAGTCATCTTGCTGCATTGTGTGTTCAAACATGCACTGCCATGAGCAGCCTCAGGAACCAGAGACCACGACCAGCCTGGCAGGTGACCGAAGACGCGCGCCTTCAGCGCGCTGAGACATGACGGGACGCAGGTGGAGCGCCTCGTGCTGTGCCCCGCGAGCGCGTACCAGCGCGCTCTCTGCAGCATCATCGAGGCCGGCCTGCTGCCGGGCAGCAGCGGCGTGCGCGGCGTGAGCAATGCGCTCATGGAGCTGCGCTGCATCTGCAACCACCCGTTCCTCAGCCACCTGCACGCGCCCGGCAGCGAGCACGCCCTGCCGCCGCACGCGCTGCCGCCAGCGCTGCGCCTGGGCGGCAAGCTCGCCGTGCTGGACCGGCTGCTCCTCAAGCTGACCGCCTCCAAGCACAAGGTGCGCCCGCCTGTGCGCGTGGTAGCCTCCCTCCTTTTGCATGCGACACGAGCCAGTATGCTTGGAGTGTCACACATGCTCAACGCAGGATTGCAAAATTTGTGCTTCACGTGAATGCGCACTGGACCTGAGGAAGCCAGCGACAACCGATTGAGATACTGCCAACTGGCTCTGGGACACCTGCCAATTGGCTCGAACATGCATAATCTGAGCGAGCAACAGTCCTGCACGCATGGATCAGCGCGTGTGGTGCGGCAGGTGCTGATCTTCAGCACAATGACGCGCGCCCTGGACATCATCGAGGAGCACTTGGAGTGGCGAGGCCTGGCGTCTGTCCGGCTCGACGGCGCGACAGCCGCTGACGAGCGCGGCTCGGTGCGCACCGGTTGCGCAATGACCTGAGCATCGTGCCAGGCATGCAGTTTGTGCATATGCTTTGGTTGGTCTCACCCTGCTTGTGCACAGCAGGTGGTTGCAAGATTCAATGACCCGGCCAGCAGTGTGGCTGTCTTCCTGCTCAGCATGCGCGCCGGCGGGGTCGGCCTGAACCTGCAGGTGCACGTCAGTGAGAGCTTCTCCCGTCGCCAGCACAAGTGCATGTACATGCGCATGCTGCTCTCACAGGAACTGATACTGCGCTCGAGTGTGTGACTGCAGGCCGCCGACACAGTGATAATGTTTGACACAGACTGGAATCCGCAGGCGAGGCACAAGCTTTGCGCCTCTTCACATAGCGCCAATGCTTCCTCATGAAGTCCTGTTTCAAACCGTGTCAGAAACATAGCACCTCACAGCTGACCGTCGTGTTGTGTTCCCAGATCGACCAGCAAGCGCAGGCACGCGTGCATCGGATAGGGCAGACCAAACAAGTGCGCAAAGCCTGCGAATCATGTGGATCATCAATATTTATGCCGCATGTCATACATTCACATTTGCAGTGACTGTCTACCTCTGCAGGTGCTAGTGCTGCGCCTGCAAACCATGGACAGCATTGAAGCGCGCATCTGCGCTGCGGCCGCGGGCAAGCTCAGGTGCGCCGCGCTGCTGCAGGCGGCCAGCCTCCTCCACACCATGCAGCCTAAGAGTGCAGGCACACCATGCGCGCGCAGCTTTGCGGACCGGTCAATCACTGGCGGCTTTTTCGACGGCAAGACCAGCGCCGAGGAGCGCCGCGCCTACCTGCTGGGCCTTCTGCGCGCGGACGGGGCAGCTGGCGGCGCGAATGCTGGCGCGACCGACTGCGGCCCAGGGCTCAACGCGCTGCTCGCGCGCAGCGAGGTGGAGCTGGCGCAGTTTGCTGCGCTTGACAGGCACCTGGATGCACAGGAGCGCAGCGCGGGACTGGAAGAGTGCGCTCCTGCCAACACACACTCCCATGTTGTGTCTGGTTGCATATCAGCATCATGGAGCCGCATCGGCTTTGTGGTGCTTTTCTGCCTGATCCTTCTACAGCGTGCGCTGCAGCACGAGCAGGACCCCCATGCCACGCTGGCCATGCATGTATTCAAAATGCAGCTTCATGATGGCGCTCACCCTTTCGGTGTGTCGGTGTGCGCTTGCAAATCATACTTGAGCGGCACGTGAAGGAGCTGGCAGATGAAGTCACTGCCGTGCGGGTGGTGCAGGTCCATGCAGAGCATGCGCCTGGCGGGTGAGGCGGACGTCAAGCCGCTGGTGGACGCGGCGCGCGTGGCCGCTGCGCCTCCGCCCCTGCTTGATCCCAGCACGCTCGGCCGCGGCAAGCGCGCGCGCGCGCAGCCGGATAGCGCGGCCGCGCCGCGTGCAGTCCCGGCCGCCCGTGCGCGGGAGAGCGGCAAGGTCGAGCATGCCAAACGCGCTCGCATGGGAGGCCCTGCACTGCCGCTGCCTGCCACGCCAGCGCATGGGCAGCCAAATGCAGGCACTACTGCCATAGAGCGTGCTTGCGACATGGACGGACTTCCCCCAACCCAAACTGAGCCTGCGCCAGATGGGCAGCCGGGCATCGACGGACTAGACGCTCGCCAGCAGCACTGCACGGTGGCGCTGTCAAAGCCAGCCGCGCCTGGCGCGTCACCGTGCGTGCAGCTGGCTGTGGCTGCTGCAGCTGCTCCGGCTGCCGAGCAACTGGCCCCGGCGAGCGGAGGTGCCGCGCCGCGCATGAAGCCGCGAGGTGCTGCGCCGTCCGGGCTTGCATGCGCCACGCGCCACAGCAGCGTGCGGCAGACGCGCAGCAAGGCCGCAAAGTGACGCGTCCGCGCCCGCACAACCAATAGATTGGTCTTTCCCAGGGGTACTCACCAATACTGCAATGACTGTCTCACAAGTTGAAGACGCCACTTACTCATGCGACGTTATCATAGCACAATTTCTCAGGCATGCAAGGGAACCGACCCATGCGTGTACCCTATGGGCAACCCAGCCAGTGCCTTCATTGGTTGGCCTGCGCAGAGCTGACACGTCCCACAAGTGTAGAGATCGGTAAGAAAATTTGTTTTAGAGTGCGTTCACAGCCTCACTGTTCTGAAGACTCATCTCATGCGCACCATGAGCACACAGCCCAGCCTGGGCCGCTGCCCTGCTGCGCACAGCAGGTGTCTGCCTGCGCACCAAGCCACCGGTCCCTCTGCTGCGCCACTGCGGCCACTCCGGCAGCAAGCGGTGAGGCATAGCAGGACTGTTACGGCCGCTGTCTTGGCTGACAGGCCGCCTCAGGTGCGTTCCTGCACCCCCTGGAGCTGACTGCGTCTGTACCACATTCCATAGCATGGGGTAACACATAGCATGGGGTAACACCAACCTGGCACCTCGCTGCATAGCAGGTGAAGACCTGGCAGCCCACTGGCCTCGGCGACGCCCGCGCACCGCCGGACACGCTGCCGGACGCGTGCACTCGCGCCGTCGTGATTGGCGCTGGCATGGCCGGCCTGGCTGCCGCGCGGGTGCTGTCGGACCACTTTGACGAGGTGGTGCTGCTGGAGCGCGACCAGATCGACTCAGCGCCTGGTGACCAGGTGCGCTTTCACAAGCGAACTTGCCCGGGCCTCGCTACAGAGCTGTTGATATTAGGTGCGTGCACTAGTTCCGCGTTCAGTGCACCCTCTGTTGCTCTGCGAGCGCTGCGCACTGGACCACGGGTGCATCTTTGTTCTGTGCTGCTGGAGTTACGCTCAACTGTGTGTCATCGCTCACCTTGTGTGTGTTGTACCTCCCTGTTCAGGAACAGGTAGTGAAAGGTGCACAGCAGGCGGGCAGGATGCAGTGCAGGTGTTGGAAGACCCAGCAGTGTGCGACAGCCCAGCAGTGTGCGACAGCACCAGGAGACCGAACGTGTCCGCCACGGGATGTGGCACGCACAGGGCCTTGCTGGTAGTTAACTCCATGCTGTCGCGCATTGGAGCAGAAGAGGTGCTTTCTGACAAGTGGCGTGTGTCCAGGGCAAGCGCGGCGGCGTGCCGCAGTACAACCAACCGCACGCCCTGTTGGTCGGAGGGCTGCAAGCGATGGAGAAGCTGTTCCCGGGCTTCAGTGCCGAGCTCGTGGCGGCCGGCGGCGTGACCACGGACTGGCTGCGGGAGGTCAACTCGGTGCGCCCAGCCGCTTGGCGTAGGGGCCCGCCGTGGCTCCCAGGGCACTGGCAGACAGCGGCCACGCCTGCAAAGCCCGACCGTGCACATGCGCGCTCGACCTGCGGGCTGCTGCAAGGCTGCTGCTGTGCGCCTTTGGTGCAGGCCTTTCGTGCAGCTAATTACGTGGGCAGGACAGCCCTCTGTGGAGTTTGAATGTTGCCTGGCTGCAGACACCGCAACGCCTGCGCGCGCCCCTGACGCGCGGCGCGCGGCCCGCTCAGTACGACCACCAGATGAACATGAAGCCGCTGCCGCCGGGCGAGGAGTCGCCGCTGCGCGGCATTAGCTGCACGCGCGCGCTGCTGGAGCGCGTGTTCCGGCGCCGCGTGCTCGCGCTGCGCAACCTGACGCTGCGCGCCGGCGCGCTCGCGTCGCGCGTGCGCCTGTCGCCCGATGGCGCGCGCGTCGTGGGTGCGTGCCTGGCCCTGTGTCACGGCGTATCTGAGGCAGGCCCACTGTGGTGCCCGCGTTCGGCCCAACGGCATGAATGTTGTCGGTGCGCTCCTATCTGGTGGCTGCTCCTTCGCGTGCAGTATGGTGCGACTTGCTGCCTCAGCTTGCAATTTGGCATGTATGCTTCCAGATGCTTGCTGTGCATGAGGCCAATGCATGGGCTTGGTGCGCAGCGGCGGCAGTGCGTCCACTCATCACACGCACGCTGCGCAGCTCTTCATGCATTTCAACCTCACCTGAGCAGTCCCGGGGCTGCGCGCTGGGGTGTTTGGTGCAGCGACCTGGCAGCGGACGCGCGGAGGCGGACTACGTGACACAGATGCGCTCATGTGATGCGTCAGGCCTGGAGCTGCGCGGCGGCGAGGCGCTGCGGTGCGAGCTGCTGGTGGACGCGAGCGGGCGCGGCTCGCGGCTGCCCGAGTGGCTGGCCGCGGAGGGCCGGCCGCTGCAGGGCCTGCGCCGCGAGGTCGTCGACTCGGGGCTGGGCTACGCCACGCGCACGATCGCCATGCCGCCCAACTGGCGGCGCGACCAGGCGCGGCGCTGGCCCCGCGAGTGCCAGCGCGCTGATGAGCTGCCCCGCCTGTGTCAGCCTGTTGCCGCTGATCTGGGCACGGCGCGCTTGGCGCGCGAGGCCATTGAATCGATGTGGGGCTGGCGCTCTGCAATGTGCACGCTTGCCGTGCCGGTGCGCAGCGGGGCGACAGCGCCCGCGCTTGGCTGCAGCCAGGTGCCTGTGCGCACGATGCGCGCAGGTGTGCAGGTGAGTGAGTCCGCCACTGCAGCCTTGGTCAGCGGCCCCGACCGAGTCCGCTCGCGCTGCGCTGAGTGGGCTGAGCCTGGCGGCGGCAGTGGTGGCTGGCGTACAGCGTGAATGAGCGGCCCAAGGCGGGCCGCTCGGCGGTGCTGCTGCCGGTGGAGGGCGACAGGTGGCAGCTCATCCTGGCTGGCCGCACAGGCGCGCGCTGACCCCTGCGCCTCACCCACAGCATGCGCCCCTTCCTGCGCAAGCAGGGAGGCTGCAGCAACATGTGAGGCCTCAGTCGGGGCTGCTGTCACTTGCGGGCATGCGCACAACCCTTATCGCCATGCCTGTGCGCCGCGCACCAGTCCCAGGGGGCAGGCCCTGCCCAATCCGGCCGCATGGGCGAGCCGCGTGGCTGCCGCTGGTTCGGCAGGCGACCACCCGCCCGCGGACGAGGCCGGGTACAAGGAGTTTGCGCGCACGCTGCCGAAGGACGACCTCTACAAGCTGCTCAGCAGCGCCGCGCCGGCGGGCCCCATCTCGCTGTACAAGCGCACCGCCAATGAGCGCCGGCACTACGAGGGCGTGAACCTGCCGGGCGGCCTCGCCGTCATGGGCGACGCGGCCTGCTGCTTCAACCCCGTGTACGGCCAGGCGCGGGCCCTGCATGCAGGTCTCGATCCGCTGCATGCTGCGCACCAGGCGCACCGAGCGCAGAAGCGCGCTGGGCCCCTGCATGCAGGTCTCGGCGCGCTGTATGCTGCGCGGCAGGCGCGCCGGGCGCAATCCTGTGCGTGGTCCGTGTATGCGCTCGCACGGCGTGCGTTACGTCTCCAGTCCGACAGCCTGGCTCGCATGAGCGTCAGTGCTTACCAGTGGCGCGCAAGCCGCTAGACGATGTTGGCAGCGGGTGTTCGCATCCGGCAGGCCGGCGCGCGGGCGCTGCTCAGGCGCCGCAGCGCATGCGCAGCGCCAGACGCAGCACCGTCTGGCATGCTTGCGCGCGGGGCGCGCCGCAGGCTGGCTGGCGACGCAGAGAGGCGCCGTGCCTGACGAGCGCGTGCGGCGCCGCGCAGGGCATGTCCGTCGGCATCCTGGGCGCACTCGCGCTGCAGGAGGAGCTGGCGGGCCGGCTGGCGGCCGCGCGTGGCGACGGCGCCGCCACCGCCGCCGCGCTCACTGGCCTGGCCAAGGTAAGGGCATGTAGACCAGTCCCGCCTAGTGCATGCCTTGTCAAAAGGCTGTCAGGCGCAAGGGGAGTCCCGACCTGCATGAAACAGTGTATGCAGTGCGGACTGGACAGGGTGGGCTGTGCAGGCATTCTCAAGAATGCTTTCTGCCAGGGGCAGCTGTCGCTGCGCCCTGCAGCGCCCAGGTTCCTTGCCTGCACCGTGCTGTCCAGCTTGTGGCGAGCGGCCGTCGCTTGACCAGATGTTGCTGCCGGCTTACAGGCCTTCCAGCCCAAGCTCGCCAAGTTGCAGGACTTCCCGTGGAACGTCGCCACCGCCGAGGACCAGGCGCGCCGCCCGCGCGAGCCTGCCTAGTGCACTGCTGAGTATAGTGTGGTGTGTCCTGTGTGCTGCCGCGCCTGGGAGCATGCCTGGAGCATGCCATGGGAGGCGGCTGGCTCTGCTGCCAGCTTCACCTGCAGCAGAGATTGGCGAACGGGCATGCTTCGCCTGACCAGCAAGCCCGTGGCTTCTCATGCGGGGCTCATTGTCATGCATTCGCGCGTGAGTGTGACGGCACAGTGCGTTTATGAGCGGACGTTTATGAGCAGACGGCGGTGCTGATGGGCAAGAGACTGATGTGCTTGTGGGTGCCCCGCCTCGCGCAGCTCTTCCTCAGGACAAGGGGCGAGCTGCCGCCGCTGGAGCAGTCCGCCGCAGACAAGTTTGTGGCATGGTGCGAGCGCTGGCTTTGTTCTTCAGGGATAGGCATAGAAGGGCGTACAGCTTGCATAGCTTCGGCGCCAGCTGCAGAAAGCTGTCTCACAGCGTGACGCACCCTGCTTGTGCCAGACTGGCAGCATCACTTTTTGGCATGTCTGTAAAGTGTGTTGCAATGTGCTGCTGTTCTGCTCCTGGTGTGCTGCGGGCGACTCACTTCGCAAGACGCGTCGTGACTGATGAGATAAAAACTCGCTTGTCAACACTGCAGACTGGGCTGGCCGGTGTTGCGCAGGTACTTCATGCAGACCATGCGCGCGGCGTTCTCCAACGGCGCGGTCGCCAAGGAGCTGTTCAGCGTGTCGCACCTGGTAAAGCCGCCGGCCGCGCTGTTCGCGCCGGGCGTCGCCGCGCGCGTCGCGCTGCACGCGCTCGGCGACGCGCTGGCGGGGCTCGCCCGCCGCGGCGCGCGCTCGCCCGCTGCGAGCTCGTGATCGCGCGCCCTGGCCCGCAGCTAGCTCTGGATCGTCGCACATGGCGCACCGGGCTTTCAGCCCGCATGCGCACAGAAGGTAACATGAGGGAGGCGCTCGCAGCGTGCACCGGTCTGTGAGTGGCAGACTGACTGGCAGGCTGTCTGCCAGCGCCCTCTTAGTGTGTGTTAGGAGCCATGCATGCGTGCCCGCCTCATGCCGGTCGCTGGGCCTGTGCGCCATCAGCGCGTGGCCGCGATATGTACAGAGTCCTGCTTCCTGAGAAGACCATGGAGCGCATTCATTCATTGCACTTGCAGTGCGCCCGAGCGCGTGCCCTAGGCGCGGTAGGTACTGGTTCAGTCAGAGAGCAGCAGAGTGATCGCACTGTAGAAGGCTCGCCCCAGCCCACCATAGCTAGGCAGGGCGGCTGCGCACTTCCTGCCAAGCACTGCTCTGTTGTACCATATCTCTAAGAGTCCAAGTCGCCCAAGTTGTGCACCGACTCAGCACAGGATGTGGATTACGTGGTGAGGTGTTGCGCTGCGCTCCGTGTGTCCTGCCAGTGGATCGCCTGCCAGAGCCAATGCATGCCGGGTTGCGACTCATGTCATAGAGACGAGCGCTGTGCAGCCCATGAGGTCGTGCTTTTGTGTGTGAGCGCTACCGCATGTCTTCCTCACTGGTCAGATAGACTGTTGTAATGACGCGCGTGCGTGCCTGCTGCACTGCCGTTGATGCGCGCATCACTCCGCCGTGCAGAGACATGTCTGTCGGAATGCTGGGGGGAGCTGCAAGCAGGTAAAGCAGAGCTGCAGCTTGGCATGCAGCGGACAGCCACCTTGTTGAAGAACACACTGTCTTCCCTTGGCGCATGCGACTAGCAACATGGAGGTCAGCTTGACATGCTGTGACATGGGTCATGTGGAGGCACAAGGCAAACACTACCAAGTCGACAATAACAACGCAGGTGGCATTCATGTCCAGTTCACAGGCAGCGGATGTCACATGGAGCTCAGTTTGAACATACTGCATGGCATGGAGCGCTGCAGTATGCTGAGGCACAGACGCGGACAATCCTAAGCACCACACGATTACCGCGTCCTGGTACACCATCCTCAGGCAGGCCATGGCGTGCAGGCGACCACAGTCCCGCCATTACAGCGCCAGCACCAGCAGCAGCGCTGCTCCGGCCAGGGGCGCGGCCGCGCCGAACGCCGCGGCGGCCGCGCCGCTGCTTGCCGGCGCAGCCTGGTTTTCCGCAGCGTCGCCCAGCGGCCCGTCCTGAGCGGCGACCGCGGGCCCGCCAGCCGCCGCCGGCAGCGGCAAGCCCGCAGGCGCGCCGAGGCCGGCCGACGCGCCGGGGGCCGCGGCGGCGCCGGGCGCCCCCGCAGCCAAGAGCGTCGTGTTGGTGACGGTGATGTTCACCGTGCTGCCGGCGCCGAATGTCGGCAGGCTGAGCGGGCTCTGCAGCTGGCTGACAAAGCCCTGCGCGAGGACCGCGGCCGCGGTCGGGAAGGCGACGCCCCAGCGCGCGCCGTCGCCCGACGCGCCGACGGAGCCCACCGCGGTGACCTCGACCAGGCCCGTGCCCACCCCGGCGCTGCGCGCGGGCCAGCACAGGTATGTCATGGTGCCCGCGCTTCGGTGCCCAGCACAGCGGGCACGGCAGCAGGGCCGGACACGCGGCGTGGCATGGCGGGACGCCGGCCCTGCCGGCGCATGGGCCCCGCATGCAGCACGGAGCTCGCAGGCGTGCAGCAGGGCGTGCACGGCTGGCTGCATGCTCATGCCTTCTGATGAAAACTTTCATGGTAATGCCCTACGATTATTGGTGGATCAGGTAATTGGTTTGTGCCAATTCTCATCTGCGCGCCTGGCCCCCAGCGCCGCAGCGAGCGCCTGGATGAAGGCGGGCTCGCTCGCGGCCGTCAGCGAGGCGTTGGCGTAGACGGTGGTGCCGTTGACGAGCGTCGCGGCGCCCGCGTACGGCACCGCGAGCGCGCTGCATGCGGCTGCCGACGTGTACGCGCTGCAGCCCTGCGCCTGCGCGGCCAGCGCGCGCCCGCCGGCCAGCTGCGCCAGCGCCAGCCCCGCGCCCGGCTGGCACTGGCCTGTGAATGGGCTCAGCTCGCAGGTGGAGTTGGCGGCGGCGAGGCAGCCGTCCGCGGACTCGCGGTAGCAGATGCTGGCCGGGTCGACCAGGCCGGCGAGCGTCGCGCACAGGCTGCTGCTGCTGGCCGCGGCCGCCGCGCACTCCGCCGCGGCCGCGCTGAAGTCCTTTTGCGCCGACACGGACGTGCAGCCTGGCCGGCGCGCGCGCAGGGCGGGGCGTCGGGCGCGCACTGTACTTAATACTGTGCACACCAGTCAGCAAGCACAAAATGCAGCACAGGGGAGTGCTGAAGCACTGTGATCGACGCGAACGCGGCAGGGACAGCGATCACGAGGTGCGCACCGCCGGTGGATGCAACCCAGCTGCACATGCCCAGGGTGGCGGAGCAGGCGTCGGCCGCGGTGAGCTGGTAGCAGGCAGTGTACTGCACCAGCTCGCTCGCAAACGCTGCGTTAGCGGAAGCGGAGCTGGCCAGGACGGCTGCGCCGCCGGCGCCGAGGTGGCACCCGCGCGCGTCGCCCAGCCAGGCGCACAGGCTGCTGGACACGCCCGCGCCCGCGCGGAGCACCTGCGGCGCCCCCCGGCTGTTTGTGCGCCCTGGGTATTCTGCGTCAGCAGGCCAGACCGGTCAGCAGCAGCCATAAGCTACTCACAAATATTTCGTCAACTCGGCTGTGCGCCCTACGCTGTTGCGCAGCAGCTGCGTTACGGTACTGAGCTGTGGCTACCAGCGTGCAGCAGTACAATACAAACTGCACTTCAGCCTGGTGCTCGGCGGCAGCCACAGCGCTCTGCCTTAATCAAGACCTTGGATCAACAAAAGCTTTGCGTGCAAGCACATTGCTCTGGAGACAACAGGCCAAGCTGCGCAGTGTAGGATCCCACGCGAGGAGCGCATACCGCAGATAGGCAGCTGGGGCAAACAGATGGGGCCCCGGGCCCGGGCTGCATTGTGACATGCACGCCTCAAATGCTGCTCCCAGTGGCCAGGCAGCCCGTCCTCTACAATCTTGATTGAACCTTGACGCTCTTGCACAAGCGTATGGCAGATGCGGGCTGCGCACTGCGCAGGCCAAGACGCTGGCGACAAGTGCAATGCGCACGAGGTCAGCCATACTGATGAAGCGGTACTGAGGCACGGACGCAGAGTGTAAAGGGACGCACTTCGCGACTCAACGGTGCACTTTCCCTGAGTGCATCGAGACTCGATTCGACGTTGTACTTACGGTAAGGTCTTAGGTTCAACGGACTATCCAAATCCGTAGTTTGAATATTAAGGTAGTCGAGTGTGTAGTACACTGGGTTATCACAGGCCTCTTCTTTCCGCGTCGTATTTGCGCCGCTAGCACGTTTCGGGGCAATATCAGAAAACCTTAGCCAGTTTGCGCACTGCGTCCAAGCTCGTCCGGCAGTGACGGGACTTTTGGTGAAGAGCCCTGAACAAACTCAGGCACTTACACAACCCGCAGCGCCATTGGTCAGGTATGTATTTATTCCGTGCTGTGTTTCTACAGTCCATCTCCTGTACAATGCGCGAGCTGCGCCTGCCATGCTGGTTAGCCTTTTTTTTTACGCTTAACACGCTGTGTCGAGCAGCCCAGATGCATGCCGCGACGACGCCAGATCTGCCGGGGTGCTGCCTGCACTTGCAGCTGCGCGCTACCGAGGACGCCGTGCGCCTCCTGAACAGGTTGCCGGCGCTGACCGCTGCGCAGGTGGAGCCAGCGGACAGGGTGCGGGGCTCTGCGCGCCGCGCTGCTGCTGCTGCTTACCAGGCTGCTGTGCACCCGACCTGCGCTCAGGCAAGCCGGGTGACGCTGCGAGCAGGTCACGCGGGCCGCATTCAACAACCTCGCCGTGTATGCCGACGCGCTCTGCCCAGGGGCGGCTGCGTGCGGCAGCTGCTCGCAGGCGGCACTGGCCTTGGTGGTCACATGCAGGAAGTCTGTTGCGCGGTTCCGTGCCCTCCCCGACGAGTCCTCTGACTTCCTGAAGGCCTTCCTGGTGGGGGCCCTGGCCTGGCGGCAGCCTTTCATGTCGCTGCTCCGCAGTCCTTTGCAGGCCTGCGGCTGACCCCACCTGTGTGCCTGGGTGCTGGCCCGCCGGCCTGACGCCGGGGCACACCGCTGGGTCCGCAGGGCGTCGCCGGCGCCTATGCCACACACTTGCTCAGCGTCCAGGGTGCGGCAGCGCCGGGCGGGAGGGAGCTCGCACTGCAGTTTTACCTCCTCACCTGCAGCGAGCTGCTGCCGCCGCTCCTGACAAACACGAGCGCGTGGCTGGCCACTTGCCTGCGGCTAAAGCGCTGCATGTCCACCAACGACGTGCTCGCTGCCAGCGCCCACGAGCTTGCGGTGCGACCGGGCCCGCAAGGGCCCGCCAGCCAACACTGATAGAGCTGAGCCCTGGCTGAGCCCTGGCCGGTCAGCCCACACACGGCATGCATGGGCAGCCTGCGGCACAGAGGGCCAAACAGAGATGCGAGCCGCTCTGCGGCTGGCGTGTGAGGCCGGCGCCGCGGCCGCGCCCGCCCCTGTTGAGCGCGACAAGAGGGCGCCTGCGCCGCCGGTCTCTGAGATAGCGGCCCTGCCTGCAGGGCCGTGCAGGACGTGTGCGCGTCGCTGGCGCGGCTCGACGCGGGGCTGCTGGTCGCGTGCCGCCCCAGCAACTTCCTGCAGATCATGGTCCATGCCTACGGCAATGGTGTAGGTGCGCGTTCGCCATCGCCTGTGTGCTGCAGTGCGGGGCACAAAGCGCACTCTGATGGCGGCCTTGTCACTGGCAGGTCCGGCCGGGCGGGTCTCTAGGTTGGCCATTAAAGAAGCGCACGCCCTCTCCACTTATGCCAAGATCTCACGACAGAGCAGCGCGGCGCGTACAGTGCTTGTGCAGAGCGCTCGAGCTGGGTGACGTGCCGCCCGGGACAGGCAGTGCGCAGCCTGTCAGAGCCTGCGGGCCATGGGACGGCGCAACCAAACTGCGGGCTGCAGGAGTACCTGAGTGTGCACACGGTGCGGATCAACGTGAGAGCACGCGCTGCGGCAGGCTGGCCGGTCGGGGACCTCCGCCGGCTGCTTGACAATGTGAGCGACGTGGCGGTCGCCGCACCGATCCTGGCGCGGTGTCTGGCGGAGAGCGTCCTGCCGCCGCTCCTGCCGCTGGCGCGCCTCGCAGAGGACCCGGAAGCGGCAGACCTAGGAGAATGGACGCCGCTCTGCGGGAAGGTGCTGGGCACGTTCGCCAGCGTGTTGCCGGAGGTGCGGGCTCCAGCACGCAGTGCCAAGTTGCTGTACTTTGCCCGGGGTGCTGCATGTGGCGACCTGTCGCCGGGCTCACAGGCGCTGACACCTGCACAGGGGCCTGCCTACCAGCCTGCATGTCAGCTTTTACATGCATCAAAGGTGCCTGCTGAACGGTGTGCTGTGCAGAGGCGTGCGACGTTCACAGGTTGCACTCGGTCGGCAGTGTGATGGTCTGAGCACACAGGGTGCTTCACCAAGGGTGCCGCCACCGACCATGTCTGGGCACCCGGTGCCAGCGAGCAAGTGGTGCGAGCGGCGCGCGCCAGATCGGGCTCGCTGCACGGGAGGCCTGGGGCCTGGACGCCGGCCTGCCGCACGCCGCGCTGGTGCGCGAGCTCGGGCGGTTTGGCGCGCGGTCGCCGCCGCGCGCCCAGGCGGTGGAGCTGTGCGGACGCGTTGCGGAGGCGCTCGATGAGGCGCCGCTCGATGTGGTGCGGCCGCCGCAGAGCGCGAGAGCGGCTGCGCGCGCGCTCGAGGCCCGCAGGCTCGGCATGCCGGTCGTCGGCTGCTGCCACGCGGGCTGCGGCAACTTTGAGGGGGAGAGCGAGCTGGCGCTGGCGCGGACCTGCTGCAAGCTGTGCAGCGGGTGCCTGGTGGCCCTGTACTGCTCGGCCGCCTGCCAGCGCGCTGCCTGGGCTGTTCACAAGGCGTTTTGCAATGCTTCGCGGGCGCGCAGGTAGCGAAGTGCATGCAGACTGGATGCTTTTGTCTATGACTATGTTGTAATACACGCTCCCTAGCACCAACACAAGTTTGGTCTTTGCAGCAATGTGTACAGCTCCCAGACAGCAGCACTGAGCAAGCACCGCATGCAATGTTACCAGCATACGTTACCAGCATACGTTTTGTGATGCACATGTTTCCTTAACACGTGCGGCTTAAGTAGGGGGGTCTGGGGTTTATTCAAACTCTGAATCTCGCATGCGGACTCTGCACGCAGCCTACTGACTGCGGCTTGCTAGCCTGTGCAGGAATAATTCTCCTGTCAAGCAGGCTTCCTCTGACAGCCCAGGCGGCGAACATGACAGAGCCTTGCCCGCACATCGATCTGCGTTCCTTGGACGCGAGTGTGCGCCATTTAAACAGGGGCACGGTAGTAACGATTGGGTTTGACGCTACAGCAGGAATGGTGCGGGGTCACACCACGTCATGCTGTCGATTTGGTGAGTGTCTGCTGCGTATCGCTCAAGCAGCGCAGTTGGCGCTGCGAGCAGGTCTTCGATGCCGCCTACGATGCGCTCAAGGAGCACGCTGCAGCGCAGCACGCTGGGGCAGCTGCTTGCGAGGGCTGCTGCCAGGCAGCGCAGGCTCTGGTGGTCACGCTCAGGAAGTCCATCATGCGGCTCAGTGCCGCCCTTCACGGACCCGTTGATTCTCACGAACGAGTCCGTTGCACTGGTCTGCGTGGTGCCCCCCTGCCCGGCGCACCTGCGGTGCTACAAGCCCTTGGCTGACTCGCTGTGTCCCTGCGCCGCTTGCGCGCCTGACGCTTGGGGCGTATCGCTGGGGTCGCTGGGGTTGCAGGGGCGAGCCCAAGCCTGCAGCCTGCACCTGTATGGCGCGCGGCCGGGCGGGAGGGAGCTCCCGCGGCACTTCTTCCTCTTCATGTGCTGCGAGCTGCTGCCAACTCTCCTGGCAAACTGGAGGATGATGATGCGTGGTGAGGACGCGCTGGGCGAAACTTACGTGAGCGTGGAACACCCTGCCACCGGCCTTGTGTTTTTGGTGCGCCTTGGCCCTGTGCGGCCTTGCCAGGTCCCACACGCCGGCACCGAGCCTTGGCCTGGCAAAGGAGCTGGGGCCCCACACCGACTTGTTGAGTGGTCTCCAACTCACAATGTGAGGGCATGCTGGTGTGCTGTGGGGCGGGTATGTGATTGGACACTGCGGCCCGCGCTTGCTCCTGCCGATGGCACGACAGCTTTATCGCCTCTCGTAGACTACTGCAGTGGTCTGCATGGCTATTTGTGCAGGGCGCGTGCGCGAGGCTTGGGCGACTTGACCCGGACTTGCTGGTCGCCTGCCAGCCCTGTGTGTTTCTGCTCGCAATGATCGGCGCCTACGCTTCAGGTGCGTATTCGCCGTCTGGTGCATGCTGCATGCTCCTGCGATGCCTGCTGCGCCGCCCGGTGGTAGCCTGCATACCGGCAGAGCGGCAGCTCCGACTTGTGCCTGGCTCGCCTGGGTGGGACCGCGCACATGCTCCCCATGCCTCCTGAGGTGTTTGAGAAGAGCAGCGCGATTTTGACAATGCACGCGAGCTGCCGCATGTGCGGTGAGCAGGGGCTGGTTGATTGGACGGCTGTTATAGGCACTGTGGGGCATGTATGTCCATACCTGGCACAAGTGCCTGCGTGCCATGGGGTGGTGCAACTGCATGGCGCGCTGCAGGAGTGCATTAGGGTGCACAAATGGCACTGGCATGGGAGCATGCGCTGCGGCAGGCTCGCCGCGACTGGACGTGCGCCGGCTGCTTGACTACTTGTGCGACATTGTAGTCGAGGTCCCGTCCCTGGCGCCGGTGCTGGCGTGCAGCGTCCTGCCACGGCTCACGCTCCTGGCTCGGCTCGCGGACAGAGGCGGCGCTGCGCGGTCGGGCAGGCAGCTGATCCTGGAGAAGGTGCTAGGCGCGTTTGCGGAGGCCATGCCGGAGGTGCGAGCTCTTGAAGCGCTGCAATGTTGCTGCATGCTGCCTGCGCCGGGGCTGCATGAGATATCCGGAGGTTGCTGGACGAGTCGCGGCCGCAGGCACACCGAGCTGCCCGGAGTGCGGCTCTGTGTGTATTTGGGACGGTGCATGTGGAGGTCGGTCACTGCCATGCCCATCCGACATGGCTTGGCGTCACTACGTGGCGTGCCTTCCTGGCAGCTGGTCGTGACGCGCATCGCATCATGTGCAGTAGCGCTGGTTGGCCTCCACGGTGTGGTGTGCAACAGGTGATAGCATCCGTTTAGAGACAGAGAGCCTGTGCTGAGTATGCATCACGTGTGAGCACTGTTCACACTGGCGGCCAGCCATCAGGCAGTGCCGACGAGCTCAACACAACTCCACCGCACCCCTTGCCTGAGATAGCCACACCTGCCTACCCAGTGCAAAGGAGCGAGCAGCGTGAGCGGCGCGCGCCAGGTCGCGCTGGCGCTGCGGGAGGCCCTGGGCTTGGATGCCCGCCTGCCGCACGCCGCGCTGCTGCGTGCGCTCCGGTATGCCAGCGCACAGTCGCACCCGGTTGAGTGGGGGGAGGAGCTGTGCGCTCGCGTCAGCATAAGGGATGCGCTTGTCCTCGCCGCCGCGGCAATACCCAAGAGCGCGAAGGCGGCGGCACGCGCGCTCGAAGCCCGCAGGCTTAGCGGGCCGACCTTTGGCTGCTGCCATGCAGGCTGCAGCAACTTTGAGCACGCGGACGAGCTGCTGCTTGCGCAGGCCTGCCAGCTGTGCAGCGGCTGCCTGGTGGCGCGTTACTGCTCGACTGCCTGCCAGCGCGCTGCCTGGGACGTACACAGGGCGTTTTGCAAGGCGTCGCGGGCGCACATGTAGCAAATTGTGCACAAACAGAATGCATTGTCTTCACACACTCCCTAGCACCAGCAGAAGTTTGCTCTTTCCAGCGCTGTGGCCGAGGTTCAAACAGCAGCATTGAGCAGGCACCGCCAGGATGCCGTCAGCAACGGCATGTGATGCACATATCGCATCACAAGTAGGCCTGGCATGTGCACATGGGCTGGCCATGGGTATTTTCAAAAAAGTATTCTGGAAAACATGTTTTCAGGGGAATGCATGCTGCATTTATATCGCATGCAGACTCTGCATTCACCTACTGACTGCAGCTTGCTTGCCTGTGTAGGACAGACTGCCCCGTCAAGCAGGTTGCCTCTGGCAGCCCAGACAGCACAACATGACACAGCCTTGCACGCACATCGATCTGCGTTCCGTGGACGCAGACATGCGCCTCATGAACAGGGCCCTTGCAGTAGACGACGACTTTGTGGCTAGAGCAGACTTGGTGCGGGTCATGCCGCATCATGCTCTCGCGTCAGTTGCGTCAGTGATTTGTCTGCTGCGCACTGCGCGTGCTCAAGCAGCACGGTTGGCCCTGCGAGCAGGTCTTCCGAGCCGCCTTCCGGGCGCTTGACGAGCATGCTACAGCGCAGCCCGCGAGGGCAGCTGCTTGCGAGGGCTGCTGCCAGGCAGCGCAGGCTCTGGTGGTCACGCTCAGGAAGTCACTCATGCGGCTCACTTTCACCTTCACGGGGGAGTCCGTTGCACTGGTCTGCGCGGTGCCCCCCCTGCCCGGCGCACCACGCTCTGCTGCGCGGCCGGTGGCTGACTCGCCGCATCCTGCGCAACCTACTCGCGCGCTTGACGCTTGGGGCAGATTGCTGGCTTTGCAGGCACGAGCCCAGAACTGCTGCATCTGGTTGCTGGGCATCAAAGCGAGGCCGGGCAGGAGGGGGCTTCCGCGGCACTTCTTTACCTTCATCTGCCGCGAGCTGCTGCCGCCGCTCATGGCAAACTTCAGCACAATATTGGAGAGTCTTGGGGACGTGGCAGGCAGCGGTCTTTTGAATGTGGTTCACCCTATCACCGCTATTGGATTTGTGGTGCGACTCGGCCCCCCTGGGGCCTCAGCCGGGGCCCACACGCCTGCGCCG
>JAABUH010001631.1_pt1 | contig 24076 bp, 35 predicted proteins | sample 5559121 | NCBI WGS metagenome assembly JAABUH01 (sample SAMN10711871, study PRJNA513364) | rock metagenome | isolation source: Antarctica rocks | place: Antarctica: Victoria Land, Battleship Promontory nord | collected 2015-12-28
TGGGAAGGTGGGTATAGTATGGTCGGGTGACCCACACGTATCAAAAGCGTTGATCCCCGCACGTAGAGCGTAGCGCACCACCCGAACAGGCTCGGGACCCAAACATGCAGACTGCTCGGCGTAGATATTGAAGCCGAACGTCGCGCAACCTAATACCACGGCAGGTAAAGGGAGGTCGTTGCGGTTGGGTGCGGGCTTCTGATTGGTGTGTGAGAGGTGAAATGAGTCATGAGTGTGGAGACGGACTTTCAAAATGAGCTCGGTAGGTGGTCGGTCGGAGGCGGTGTCGGGAATGGGGGCGTCCAAGGGAGGGATGACTTCCTCGGGCTGAGATGGATGGCTGGAGGTGGAGATACTGGGCATGACGATCTCCGGGAAATACATTCATCATGAAAGCGAGGACTCATGGTGAGGATCGTGTTGCAGAGCAGACCGGTGGGAGGTCCCCTCTCCGCTCCGGCGTTCTGGCCGAGGCTCTCCATCTGTCTACACGTCTATGCGGCTGCAACAGCTCTCCTTTCTCTGACTTCACCCCTCTGCCTCCTTTCGCCAAGCCCCACTGTTTCACATACGACTGACCGCAAAACCAGGTCACACCATGAATGGCCCCGAGTCACTGTCGGATCTCGCTCCACGGATCCAGCACAACAATGCCCAAAGACTCCCGACTAAGGTCGTACCACCGCTTCCCGCTCCACGTCCTCCATGCCTTCCTCGCCGTCATTGTCGTGCTCTTCCTCATCCTCGGCTCCGTCTCGGGTCCAACGAACAACTACTGGTGGATGACGGTCGAGTATTCCGATAACGCAAACGGGACGACATGGAATCTTGGTGGTCTGGGTTCATGCCAAGTTGGTCAAAAGTAGGTCGTGCCACAAGACAATCGATCGTAGCTGATTCGAGAAGGTGTGTAATCGGTACGACAGAGCCGAGCCACTGGACACCGGTCCATGGCGCTCTGATGTGGCATGCCGCCGGTCAGCATTTTCTTGGGTGCTGAGCTGCACTGACAAAACGCTAGCTGCCGTCCTCTTCGCCGCACTAGCAATCGCCAACACCTTGCTCATCTACTTCCCTCCCGCAAAATCTACCGCAGTACACTGGTGGACATCCCTCCTTCCCCCGGTCGCAGTCCTGCTTGTGCTCGTAGCGATGGTCGTCGATTTCGTCGTGCGGCGGAGCATCTATGCTGCCGGCGATGTGACACAGGCAAAGACATGCGGGTCATTCTGGCTGTAAGTGCGCGTCGTTACGGGGACGCATACTGATCCACGCAGGAGCACGCTCGCGTTCGTCACCTCCCTCGCGTGGGCCGGTCTTGCGGAATTCGTCCGATGGCTGGCGCTGCAGAAGCAGCAAGAGGACAACGAGGCGAGAGAGATCGAGGAGGCGGGGAAAAGCTGGATGGGGAGCGCGATCGCCGCGATGAACCCCTGGAATCGGAAGGATACAGTTGCGGGACGTCGAGCGTCGGTTGCATCATCCAAATTGGGATGAGATTCCGTCCTCTTCTCCCTGATCGTCCTCATCGATACCATCGATACCATCGATGCCGAGGTCAGGATCTATATCCCCAGCCATGTCGTCCGAATAATGGGTCGAATAGTCGTCCATTATAGTGTTTCCGAGAGGGCCAGTAGCGATCGCCCGCCATTCTCCTTTCCTGATGCCGGCTGATTCCGTCAGGTTGAGCGCCTCTGCAGTCTCCCAGAAGTGCGAAGGAAGCCTGGCCATTTGATTCCAAGCATCGGCGACGAGATCTTGCGCTTTGTCCAAGCGCTTCGATCTGCCCAGAGCTTGGAGCATCAACGTCCATATAGCCGGACGAACAGGAGCGTAGAGTTGGTGAAGTTTCTTCCAGCGATACATCGCTTCATTGATCCCTCCATTCTCAGTTCTACCTTCGACATGTCGTCGAGCTAGGCAAGACTCGACGATGCCGAAATACGTCCTGATATCCATAGGCTCGTATTGCTTCGGGAAGAGCTCGATGGCGCGGTCGATGTACTGCCTTCGCTCTTCATCGCGAATCGTGGTAGCCATGGCGATATGACGGAAGACAGTTCCCCACAATGCCTTCGCCCTATTCGGGGTCAATCCCTTGATCCCGCTTCGTCCACTGATCTCGCTGAGCAGTATGAGCCCTACGAGGATCGCCTTACGGGTCACGCGATAAGATCGATTTTTATGATTCAGCATCGTCTCGAGAGTGAAGCTCCAGGCCCGAAATGAGTCGCGAAATCTATCGGTACGAAGCTCCTGAAGGACTAGGTTGAGATGACCGTTGACGTTTTTCCCGACTGCAAGCGCAAGAGCCAAGACCAATCCGAGCGCGTGGGGGAGGAGATGAACGTCTTTGGGCTTCACCTTCATTGCTTTCACGAAAATAGAATACTTCATCGAAGGCTCGAGGGACCGGCACCTGCCCACCAGCAAACCCATAAATTCTGTATAGGTTTGGCTGTTTGGCGGTGCAAAGGTTGCCAAGCGAAAGTGTTGCCCGAGAACCTCGAGGGCCCGTTCCATCTTGTCATTGTAGCCGAAATGTTTGATGATAGATGCTTGACCCCGTGGGCCAAGACACAACTGTCCTCTCAACGCCTTTTTGTATAAGTCAAGAACTTCCTTCCCACGGCCGAGCACACTAAGGATTTTGATGCGATTCGCCATGATGCGATCATCCGCGGCGTCTTGGGTGCCTTCGATTTGGCGAAGATTGCGGATGACGTACTCTCGAGCGATTGCTTTCGCCTCCGGGGACGCCGCTTGGGCTGATGAAAGGCTGATCTTCGCTAGCGCATGTAGGGCATGAGACAGAATTATACTGTTCACCCGCAGGCCTCTTGCCGGCAGATGAGTTTCGATCATCTCGATTATTTGATGCGGTTGCTGGAGGAACATGAAGGAATCAATCAAGATCACTAAAACGCTGTCAGCAGATTGGAAAGTGCAAGGGAGAAAGCAACCTTCCCCAGATATCCGGCACCAGCCCGACATCAAAGTGCTGGGTACGATCCCAGACAAATATCTCGTCGAGATCGAGAGGTCGTATATAGCGATCTGGGCCGAGGGTGGCGGCCAAGAGAAGACCATACAGCCAATCGACTGGTCTTGCACGATGGCTCACAGTAAGAGTCCTGATCCGCTCGATGAGAGCTGGCGGATGATAGCTCATCATCGCCATAAGAACTTTCCTGTAGTTCGTATCAAATTCGGTAAAGAATTGCTCGCGATTGGATAACGTCCATAGCGCTCTCCGCAGATCTTTGTAGACCAGATCAGGGATGTTTCGATAATCAGCGCCTGAGTGAAGGAGGCCCAAGATGTTTTCCGAGTTCAGCTGTTTGGTCATGGTCAAAGCGGCAATCTTTACCGCGGCAAGGGGCGTCGAGCCCTTGCCCTCGAGCCGAGCAGCCAATCTTTTCTCGCGATCCCAACTGACCAGATCCTCCCTCTTCTTTCCCTGTACTTCCCATTTTACAGACTCATGCCTGTCAAATGCTGGAATCGCATCTGATGGTCGTCCACTTGATAGAAGCGCCAGCATCAATCGGTAAAGCCCGTACCAGTGATCCCTAGCTGCTGCCTCAGCCGCCATCTGCACCAACCGGCCGAAGCGTTCCGGATCCTGCCGAGCCGTGACACCGATATTTAAACTGATTGGCCCGTCCACTCCGATCCTACATGATTCGGCGACAAGCTGAGAGACGGCATCGAAATGCTCTGCCTGAACTTGATCGGTCGAGCGGTAATCGTCCAAATGAGCCCATGCTGTGATGGCTCGGTTCAGATCACCGGTCTGGCACGCCTGAGAGAGGTCCTCTAGAAGCGGGGCGACATTCTGGTGCTCGACCGGCGCGGGGAGTAGGATGACTTCCTCGCTTGGGTCCCCAACGGCGATGGGGTGCAGAAGTGGACCGCCTACTTTCCTCGATGGTATGACCTTTCGGGTAGTGATGCCCTGAACGACCGGGGCTGGGACCGGCTTGACGCGCTCTGAATCGGGTTGGCTACCCGAAGATGTCTGTAATTTACGCTGAGGAGCAGAGTCTCTCCGAGCCTTCACTCCGGGTGGGTGGGCGGCATGCTTCCGCGGAGCTGGAGCCTTTTTTAATGAAGATGAAGAGCGCGAACGGATACGAGGTGGTGATGGTGCATGCGATGAGTTGGCAATAGATAAGTTGGTGGAGGTACGGCGAAGCCCATGCTGTAGGCGATGGGCTAGAGTAGTTGGACCTGGTCCAGCCACTACCCTTACTAATGTCATGCTTCGGAACAAGCTCTCAGATGCTAGCTTGCGGGCAAGATGAGAGACTCACCAAGCTCTAGAAAGTCAAACGACGAGAAGAGAAGCAGAAGCAAGATTCCAGTGAACGAGCATATGGCCTTGCGTGCCTTAGGCTCGTTCGCCTATTGCAGCCCAAGAGATAGGCAGATTCAATTTTTGACTCCATCGGAGATTCCAATCTTACACCTCTACCCGTCAAGAATCTAGACCAACACTCTCGTCCGATCTCAGTTTTCGGATATCGGCGATCTCCTCTCGTTACAACGCAGCCGATCTCGCTATACTCGCTTCTGTTGGCACTGAAGAGTGTCGCCGACTTGCCCCTACTCGAGTGCCGGCGAATCGAGCGGCACCGGCAAACCACCCCTAACCCCTTCCCCCTTTGCCTTGGATCTCGCCTGCTCCCGCCCCTCAGCCACCTCAACCCCCAAAAGAGGAGGGGCAGTGGCAGTAGTAGCATCGCCACGATCAGCAGGAAGGCGTAGCTGAGGTCTCCGGTGCGCTGACCGACCAGGAGGCCGGTGAAGGCCGCTGACCTGTCGGCGAGGGCGAAGAGGGAGAAGTAGCTCGATTCGTAGCCCTAGGTATATCAGTCAGACATCATGGAGTAAGCTTCACGGGGCGACGGGTGGCAGTCTTGAAGATGCAGGACAGAGAGGAAGAGATGACGTACAGTCAGAGCATAAGCTGCTCGAGCATGACTGAAGAACGGACCGTACGCCTGGACAACAGTTCATCTCAGCCGGCTTCAGTGAGGAAGAACAATGACATACGAGTCCGGTAATGGCGATAGAATTCACACTCCTCGGTGATTTGAGTCCAGCCACGGGAACACTAGCCCGAGACACGCCCAGATGGGGACAATCGTCGCTATGGCGAAGGAGAGGACGACGACGGTCCTGTTTGACCAGCGCGTGCTTCGATGGATCCCCGGCAGTAGGGAGTTGGCTACTGCCATCATGACGAGGGGCACGGAGAAGATCGGCACGATCTCGCTCGGCTTCCTGCCCAGACGAGTGGAGGCGTAGAGGATTATCGTCACGGGTAGCGCATGGGGGGCTGTTACACGATAGCGATATCAGGGGGATCGGGCGAAGAAGAGCAATCACCGTCGGAGAGGAAAAGCCCAAGCGATGAGGAAGCGCGTGAGATTTGGCAACGCCTTGATCTGGCTGGGTCGAAGCAGAACTGCCACTTGGATCCAGCCACCAGGCCAGCTGACCTCAGGCCCCTTCGAGCGGTCTCCTCCAGGATCGGTGGGAAGAAGATTCCCCACCAGATCCCTGGGAGGCTCTCACATTCGCAGTGGGCCACTTGATTGCCTGGGGGTCATCTTAAGCTGGAGGTTTGGAGCGAGATGATAGCGTCCGTGCAGACAGGTAACCCGGATGACCGAGAATGACACGGCGTTCACTATCTCAGCTCCGGTAAACTCGGAATCAAATCGGAGAAAAAGGAAGCACGGGATCAAAAAAGCACGCGAGTGTTTTCCTTCCGGTGTGACTGATGCCAATTCTCAGCCTCCTTTTCTGTGCAACAACTTGATCCTCATCTAATACTCGGTTTAAACCCTTTCACAAATACCAGCGCATCCTAGCTCAACTTGCTCACCATGTTAGCCGATACAACTTCCTCGAATATTCCTGGCAACGTGTAAGCTGCTCTCTTCTACTGTCTAGGGTTGACTGATCCAATGACCACAGGTCTAACCCATTCATCACCAAGACCCCTTCTTCCCCTTTGAAAGCGGCACAGCCATCGATCAATGATGGTCTTGCGTCTCTGCGAGAAGGAATGGGGAGGATGAATATTACGAGGAAAGGCAGTGTAGATCTCTCAGTCGGGATTCCGCCAAAGGAAGGAAGAGAGAGTAATCGGGGTCGCGAGGTGAGTCTCGCCTCCTCCCATCATATCTCCCTATAGATTTTGTCCGGATTGGTGTGACTGACATCTCAAACACTGATCTGACGATGACACATATAGCTCGACCGCTTCGTCCCCTCCCGTCCACCTTTGCTCCACCACTCCTCGCACTCCTCAAGCACACTCCCCAATCTCGCTCTCGACTCGCATACTCCTGACACGTCTGTCGACCAATCATCCACGACCGACCACACCACCGCTTCCCTTTCCGCTTCACTCGGTATCCCAGCGTCAAATAGACGAATCCTCTCCTTCCGCTCAGCTCCGCCCCCAGCTTCACACGCCACTTCTCACCTGGATGCTCAGCGGAACTACCTGCTCCACGCTTGCGCTTCTTCTAGCCGCGGGACTACCACAGCGGGGCCTGGTGCGACTACCGGAGCCAAGAAGCGCTCGCCACCATATATTCCGGAAAGAGTGCTGGACGCGCCGGGCTTCGTGGATGATTACTACCTTAACCTGGTGGACTGGAGTTGCGCGAATCGGGTAGCGATTGGTTTGGGGGATATGGGGTATGTCTGGGATGCGGAGACAGGCAGTGTTACCTCCCTGGGTGAAGGCAGGTCAGTACAATGTATTGATTGTGTGCCTCAATGCGGTTGATATCCCATTAGCGAGGCGCAAACCCCCGTGACCTCGGTATCATGGTCCAACGACGGATCTTACCTCGCCATAGGTAACGACGCGGGCGAAGTTGAGATCTGGGACGTAGAAGAGGGCAAGAAGATGCGCGTGATGGGTGGTCATAACGCTCGGATCCCGTCACTGAGTTGGCACGGGCACGTCCTCTCGTCTGGATGTAAGGACGGGTCGATCTATCATCATGATGTGAGGGTGGCGAAGCATAAGGTCATGGAGCTGGTGGGGCATAGTGCGGAGGTGGGCCTCGATTTCATCTTCGCAAGCATCATGAGCTGATCATCGCAGGTTTGCGGTCTGACTTGGAGATCGGATGGGCAGCTTTTGGCGAGTGGTGGGAATGACAACGTCGTGAACTGCTGGGAGTGAGTGTGCTCTCAGTTCGAACATCCACGCCCTGTACTGGATGCTGAAACTCGTTCTAGCGGTCGCATCGGCCAATCCGTACTGCAAACCGGCGACGGCATTCCTCGCGGCACAGCCAAATGGACAAAGCGGAACCACACCGCCGCGGTAAAGGTACTTCAATCCCTCATCAAGCTCCGAACCCATGCTGAAACTTGCCCAGGCACTAGCATGGTGTCCCTGGCAATCCAACCTCCTAGCCACAGGCGGTGGCTCCTCCGACCAAACGATCCATTTCTGGTCCTCCACCACCGGCGCCCGCACAGCCTCCCTCCCCACCGCTTCCCAAGTTACCTCCCTCATCTGGTCCCCACACGCCAAGGAACTCCTCTCAACCCATGGGTTCCCGAACCACAATATCTGCCTTTGGTCGTACCCCTCCTTCCAGAAGATCTATGATGTCCCGGCGCATGACAATCGGGTGTTGAGTACTGCATTGAGTCCGGATGGGTGTACGGTTGCGACTGGGGCGAGCGATGAGAATCTCAAGTTCTGGAAGATATGGGAGGCCAAGGCGGTGGGTAAGAAGGGCGAGGAGGGGGATAGGGACGGACATGGGAGGAGCAAGAGTGCGGTCCGGATCAGGTAGTACATGTCATGCAGATGCGTTGGATTGTACAGATGGTAAGGCTACAAGTTTGCTGAGTGGGGGTCATTGCGTCGCACACTGCTGGAGAGCCTCTGACTCGTCGTCCTCCCCCTCGGCACCCTCGACACGCGCGACGAGACCTCGAGACGCGAGGAATTGGAGGAGGCTTCCCCGGCCGAACGCGCTGGAACGATATCGCGGTCGTTGGGTGTTGGCATTGATGATGGTGTCTCGGAGATGTAGGCGCGAGTAGGACGGATCGGGACGCTGAGCAGTAGGGGCGAACATCTGATCACATGTCAGGTCATATCGAATCGAGATCTCGGAGAGGACGTGGCTCACCTTTACGGTGTCATCGATCCCGCTAACCGCTACAAGAGGAAGGGTCGGGTGCTGCTCCATCACTACTCCTCAATCAGCTCCGACCCGACCGTTATGTGGCCCGAACACACCATTGACGACTCGCCCATCGCCCTCCCAGATCCCATCCAGTCGACCCGTCTCCTTATCCCAAACGAAGAAATGCCCATCGTCCGAGCCTGAACATACTTTCTCAGACCTCGCTCCGAAGAAGTTGCCTAGGCGTCACATCGTCTCAGCATTGCGTCGTCAGAGAACGAATACACTCACAGTCCTTGACAGTCTCGATATTCCTCGCTCCCTTGAAGCTCCTTCTCGGCATGATCATGTCCACTCCGGCAAAGACGCCTTCTTCCGACCTCGGGGCGTCCGCCATATCTTCCCCGTCGAGCTCGCCAAAGTCGTCTTCGTCGACTTCTTCGTACTCGTCATACTCCTCGTCGCCGGAGGGGTCGGTGAAGACGTCCACGTCCCCTTCGCTTTCTTCCTCCATCTCCCGATGGAGCTGCTCGATATCTGCGATGCGACCAACTTAGACAAGGCCTTATGACAAGATGATGTCCAAACTCACCGCCATCGATCTCTATCCGCAACTCCCGTCGATCGTCGGTCTCCCCGTTTCCATTCAGATCTCCTCCATGCTCGAGATGACCATTACTCATGCCTCCTGCCGCTCCCATGGCCATCTCAAGAGCGCCTCCACCGGTACCAGCCCGATCATCTTCGCCCCCATCGCCTAGACTATCTCTCAGATCCGCCATCTCCAGCTCCTGCTCCTCAACCTGTAAGACCGTTTCCCCGACCCCTTCTCCAATACTCATCGACATCTCCTCCACCGGCTCCTCTCCAAGGATATCCGCCATCACGATCTCCACAGCCGGAGGCGATAGATCCCCTTCTATCTCCTCCTCATCCGTACGAGCGCGAGTATGAGGCATCGGCCTCGGTTTCACACTCGACAGTTCCGAATGACGTCTCTTTCCCACTTTGGCGCTTGGAACGTCCGGGAAGCTAGAAAACGGCCCTGGGGACAATCGAGCCCCATGCGTCCGTCTCAACACATCGCGGTTCGGAGTTGACAGGGTTGGCGATGCGGAGCGGGCTCGCATGGATGAGGATGCAGGGGAATCGTAGGTCGAGAACAAGGATGTGGAATGTCGAGCGAATGAGCAGATGACCTATACTCCATAAATCGGATGCACAGCTCGGGTGGGATGGTCTCACCTCATCTGCCTTGTCTGGACTCATCTTGACGCTCGTGATATGTCTCTCCTGCGCGAACATCCGATTTCCCTCTCCTGTAGGCGAGACGCTCTCCCATGCCTCGTCCGACAGCCCCAGTCTCCGAACGCAGTGCACCTGCCCAGACTCCACGGTCTTCCCGCTCCATCTAGGCGTCTGCCGAGCCAGCATCCGTCGATCACACACGAACGCCTGTTCCCATCAGCTCGCCTTCCCCAAGCTGGTTAGCGGACTTGCACAGTCTGTTCGGCCAGCCACTGCGAACGTGTGCGGGGCGACCGTGCTCACAGACAAGCTATAAAGGTCAACCCCCATCGGAGCATGGAAGAGTGGTTCCGGACATTCCTCCTGACACCGATGCGGTCTTCGGAGATCATGTTGTCGGACCGTACCATCTTCCGAGACTGTCAGGAAGAGGAACGGGGAGTTCTCCGTGGCGACCCGTTTCGTTCGATCTTTGTGACAACGAAGCACCGTCACCCTACCAAACACACCGATCAGCTCTCCTGATTCCGTGGTGAGGAGCTACTACTGACCCGGGTCCATCCAAACCCCAAAGCTCATCCCTCGCATTCATCCCGATGCCCAACTCCGCCCGGCCTAAGCGCTCTACCTCGAACACCCTGACCACACTATCTCCAGCGCAGCTCACGATGATTGGCGTGGAGGTGTTGGGCAGGTACTTTGCGGAAAAGATATTGGCGCGGTGACCGGTGGCGATGGTGTCTAATAGCTTGAGCGGGTGAGGGGAGGCCGACAGAGCGGACGAGGAGGAGGAAGGATCGGTGCCCCATATGCATATCCTGTGAGGCTCTCAGATCTGGTGAAAGAGTCTAGGAAGGGGTGGGGGCGCACCGCTTGTCATCGGATCCCGAGAGGAGGGTTGACCCGTCGTCCGACCAGGAAAGGGCGTTGACGCATCTGAACCGTGCGTCCATCAGAACCGCAGTCCATCTCAGACGATATAGCACCAAAGCTGAAGGCCCTCGGGACCACGGCTCACCCTCGATGCCCTACACCAGTACTGCCTAGAACCTGTACCCGATCCATCCTCTCCCAAACCCCTTCATCATGTGATAGCTCGTGCCGCCGTGCGGAAGGGTCGCGATGGCCCGCAAATGCCCGTGGGAGCGGCTGTAGGACGTGTCGGGGCATCTCTGAACCCAGACTCGTATCGTTTCGGTCGATATATCGAAGGAAGATGTATCTCGATGATGATATCCGCAGACGAGCGAATGATGGACGAAATAGGGCTTCAACGAGAGTGGAGGTCCGTGACTCCACGTGAATGCTTAATTATGCAATAGTACGATATGAGATGCCTACTTCCCCTCCTGCCGCCGTCTCTGCCTATCAAGCTTGGCCGACATCTCGTGATGCTCTCCGCAACCCGCCAACCTACGAGTCATCAGATCCGATCTTCTTCAATCGGAGGATCACACTCACTGAGTAGGCTTCTCCATCTCTGGCTCTTCAGAAGTGAAGTAACCAGTCTTCAGAGCTGATGCTGCCGACAACCTCCGTTGCGGGTCAAAAAACAGCAGTCCCTCCGCTAAATCCATGGCTCCCGGGGACAACCACCTGATTCCATCAGCCTAGAGATACAAAACTAGAGAGAACGCAACGGACTTGGTGAAGTAAGCTCGGAAGCGGGATGGCAGTGCCTCCTTTGGTTTGACCAGCTCATACCAAGGCAACTCCTTGACGCCTGGCCAGTCCGACTCGCTAGGCGTTCCCAAGACGCTATAGATGACCTCGAGCTGATGGATCTCATCGCTCCCTTGAAACACCGGTTTCGTGGCAAACAGCTCGAGCATGATGCACCTGTCACCATCAGCTCAAAGCTCAAAGTCCACTTCTTAGCTAAATGAATTACCCAGCACTCCAAAGATCCACTTCTGGACCATACACCGTCTCTCCAAGCAGAAGCTCCGGACTACGATACCACAGCGTAATGACCCGATTCGTATAGTCGTTCCTCTTGCGCTTGTGATAGATCCTGGCCAGACCGAAATCCGCAAGCTTGAGCTCGCCTCGCGCGTTTAGAAGGATATTCGATCCTTTCATATCCCGATGCAGAATAGCTTTGCGATGGAGGTACGCCAAGCCGGAAAGCATTTGGTGAACGAGGGATTTGCTATTGGCTGGCGAAAAGGTGACTTCGGGATGCGCGAGAAGACCAGTCAAATCGTGGTCCATGTACTCGAGAACCATGTACACCGAGCCTGGCTCATTAGCATGAATCAGGGGGTTTTAGCTTACCCTTCGACACCATCATCTCGTGTAGGCGGACGACGTTATCGTCCCGGAGACTCTGGAGAAGCTTGATCTCCCGCATGGCCGTGACCGGAAATCCGTCCTTTTCGCCCTCCATGCGTATCCGTTTGAGCGCGACGAATGCCCCAGTCTCGACGTTCCGTGCCTTGTACACCTTGCCATACGTCCCCTCACCGACACAGGAAAGACGCTCGTAAGTCTCTCCGTCTGCGAGTTTGGTGCTCAAGGCATTTAACACAGCTTGGGCATCTGAGTGATTCGATGAAGGCGTCGCGACTGCGGGAGATGCAGTTGCAACCTGCGAGAGCTGTTGCTGTACGATGGTCGATTGGACCTCGGGCCGCGCAAGCTCTTGTGCTGGTTCGGCAGAGACTCCGGGATATCGGGATCTGTCGGGCAGAGGGATGTCATTGGCATAATTGGACATCTTGACCGGCGACCGAGAAGAGCTCGTACTCGACCTTCTCGAGGCTCGCCGTCCTCTCGCCTCGGGTGGTGGAGACCAATGGCCGTTCGACGTTCCTCCCCTGGAATCTGACTTCACCGCTTGTGAGTGGCGGAGCCGTAACTCCTCTTGGTCTCTCGAAAGCTGCGTCTTCAGAGAGAGCAACTGCTGGATCTGCTGCAGCTCACTACCGTTGGGTGGTCGACCAAAGTAATGAACCAAGAAATCCGGCAGTGGCGGCGTCGCGTCCTGCGCGTACCACTGGGTGAAAGCAGCCTTGATGTACGGCGCAATGGTGCTTAAATGCTGCGTATACTGTCTTTCGGCAGAGGCGATCTGGTCGAGGTAGATGTCGGGTCGCTGCAGATGGACACCGGGCTTCGTTGGACTTTCGCTGGTACGTCGACCGTTTGTGGCATATGCTGGCGATACTGGTTTGGAAGCCTCTTCCTTGGACGAAGGGGTACTCGGCTCTTCAAAGAATTGCTGAACGGCAGATCTCTTTGGCATTTGCGCGGTTGAGATGGACTTCCAGCCGGATTTGACCGGGCTAACCGAGCCTGCTCCCAGGTCGATACGGACAGAGCCAGTGATTAGCGGGTCCTGAGCGATGACTTGCGTTCGAGCTGCCGGGGCCTTCGACTTCGGGGCTGAGTACTGCTCATGGCCATTGATAGTGGAAGGTTTTTCGTTCAGCGGGTTGGGAAAACCGCCGTGAACACCGACATCGTTGCCATGCGCAGGTGGGGCTGGGAACCCGTTTCGACCTCGAGCGTTCTCCGGTGGATACACATCGGGGGCCAGTCCGAAGGGAGGTCCTTCGTCCCTCCGCCACACCTGAGCTTCTTCTGACCTGAACATCTCAAACTGAGATGCTAAGCTGGGCTTGGTGTTTGCTGAGGGCATAGACGCTTGAGAGGCCGGGGAATAATCGGGCTGCACCCGACGCGGTGGCGGAACGTCGTGCTCTCTTCCATTTCCTAGACCATTCATACGGTCGCCAGGTGGTGGGGACCTTCGCCATCGATCGCCAGCAGGCCGAGGAGAAGGTGATCGTCTATCTCTTCGCGGGAAGCGATCAGGAGATGGAGAGAGTGACATGCGCCGACGGGACGAGATGATGGAGTGTGCGGGAGAAGAGTCTCGTTGTCGCTTGGAATCGGAGAGCCGGGGTGACGGAGGCGGTCGCTTCCGGTCGAAAGCGGGATCAGGTGAAGGACTACGACGAGGCGGGGAGCGGTTCCTGCTAAGATTAGCGGGTGATGGTTGTTCGCGGAATACAATCTCACCTGCGTGGACCTCCCTCGCCTGCATCGTAATCTGGACTCGCCCGCCGTCTCCCGACGGCGTAGTCCGGGCTTCGTCTCAGATCTGGCCCACCAGAAGGTGGTGATCTATCCTCCCTCCTGGGTGGAGGTACTCTCGAGCCTGATCCAGATGGAGATGGAGTCCTCGGAGGGGGTCGATAGGTATCGCTCCGAATGCCCCCCTCTCTTCTGTCATTCCTCTCTGGCTCTCTCCGTCTGTCATCTTCCTTCCTCCTACCATCGTCTCTCCTCCTATCGTCGTCCCAAACCTTATCCTTCCAAGCCGACCAGCTTCTTCCGTCATCTTTATCCCTATCCCCCTTCCGATCCCTGGGACGTCGATCATCCCGGTCGTCCCTTCTTCGCTGCCTCAGATCCTCTCGGTCCCCGTTGTCCACCTTGTCCTTCCACGCACTCCAACTCCGCTCCCCATTGGTATCGCCACCGCGCCGCCGATCGTCGTCCCGCACCGGTTCGACTCTGTTCTTCCAAGCTGACCACCTCCTCTCGCTGTCATCTATCCGCCCACCCATATTCCTATCCCGATTACGGTCAGGTCTGTCCGGCCTGACACCTCGGTCGGGGCGATAGGACCTGTCCACTCGAACTCGATCGTCCCTATCGTCTCGATCACGACGATCGTCTCGCTCGCCAGATCGATATGTCGACGATGATTGCTCGGGTGCACGAGAATCGCTTGATCCTGGATAAGCTGAGGGCGGCGGCGTATGCCTAGATGGTCCAGCAGCAGAGGCGGGTGTGATTTGCTGAGCCCGACCATTCGAAGGCTGACCAGGCGTCCAGGAGCTGGTCGGCTGGGGCCGCCAAGTCTCTCGCTTCCAGCCGGACATGCCAGGCTTGGCGGAGGAAGGGGTTTGGGACATCGCTCGAGCTGTCAAAGGAGGTGAGGGGAAGGATTTCAGTTCATGCTCGAGCTGATTTGTTGGGCTATTCTAAGAATATCAGAATCGATCCGTGTGAAAGAGAGCAGTCTCACCTTGGACCGAACCGAGTTTACCGGTCCTGCAATGGCTCCTGCTTGACAGGCTTCGACCGCTTGAGATGGACTGAAATCCAGTCAAAACGCGCTTCTCATAAGCTTATATGCTACCCCCTTTATAAGGTGTCACGGTGTCATATTCGGACATCTTCGCGCCGACTCTATCCTCAAAAGCTCTTTCACATTGCCAGCTCATATTTCAATAAAACTTAGCAGCTACAGTAAATCGCGTAATTCCATGAGACCCTCAACGTCATGCCCAATGAGTTTCCCAATCGACCCACATTCACCCCAGAATCGCTGGCACTATCCGCCTCACTCTTCACTTACTCCATCGAATCATGGATACCAAAAGACTTCGGGATGAAGAAATCCGAAGTATCGAAACGGGAGGATCTCGAGCGGGCTTTAAAGCCTGCTGGATTTGATGAGACTGATCGACTTGGTATGGGCCATCCTTTTCTGGACAAGCCGAGGGGCAGCGGGTCTGGTGGAATCAAAGGGTCAGGCTTAGGAGCGTTGGGGCAGAGACTGGCGAAGGCGGCCAAGCCGAATGGGGATACTGCGGATGTTATGGAGCCGGTACAGGACAACGAGCCGGAAGAGGGGGATGAGGAAGAGGAGTCCCGATCTCGCTCAGTCGGGAAGAGCAAACAGAGAGCCTACCCTGACTTGCTTTTGGGAAGGAAGAAACCGTCGAAGCGCCCCGACTCGCGACGTCGATCGAACCATGACCCGGCAAAGGCCCACCATGCCGCATCCCCATCCCTGGACCCAACACTCGATCCGCCTGCAGCAGGCATATCGAGTGCCATCTCCGATGACACTCTCGACCCTCCGAATGTTGATTATGCGGCTGATGATAAACTACAAGACGGGAACGCAAAGGGCATCCAGGCGACACCTCCTCCTGCTGCGTCCGATAAATCAGGCGAGTCCCCCTTCTCTGGACCGGTCGCGCTCGACTCGCCCCAGGCCAAGCGGATCCTTTTGAACGCATCCGTGAACGAGTCCTCGACCGGGAATGACAGCCGCGGACAGAGCTTGGACACCATAGAGAGCTATCGTGAGGGTGGCGAAGGAGATGACATGCCTAGCCATGCAGACGGAGGGAAGTTGAACAGGACCCGGATGCGAAGGGAGAAGCGGAAGCTGAGGCGGATGGCGGAAAAGGTTGCGAAGGAGGCTGAGCAACGACACACTGAATGAGGTCTGACGAATGATGATGGAGGTAATTACCAAGTCGCCAAGCTCAGTGGATCACCAGAGTCCGGTCAGCGATCGCCAATAGCATGTGGTGCGGCAGGAGCGAAACCGGATCTAGGGGATCTGGTCCAAATCGAAATATCGCTCAAGTCTTGGGTCGGCGTCTGCGACGGCCGCGAGACTTGCGTCACTACTACGTCGTTGAACGAACACCGGAACAATTTTCAAGGCCCGCACGTCTCGACGACCTGGCCAGCGAGCTAAGCTAGACGGAGCTGCCTACTGTGCCTTCCCCTGTAGCCGAGTCTTCCTTTAGCTGCTTTGAGCATGGCGTCTAGCACGATTTCTCGTCACTACCGCTTCCCGGTTGTCCAACCCGGGGTCAGAGCGGGACCAATCTTCGGTCTTCGAGCTGCGATCGTGCTAAGAGGTCTCAACGGGATGCGTGATCGAACTTCAAGCCACTGGAAGACGGCATGGTATATGGACCGTTAAGAGAAAGGAGCAGTGCCTCGCTGTCTTACCATCATAATGTCCAATACAACTGCACGTTCTTGAAGCTCTCCGATCCATCGTACTAAACCTCAAGAATGAAAGTCGACCGCGCGATGACCGCCCTCCTCGTCCTCCCCTTCGCTGCATCCATAGCGACCCTTCGCCAGCCTCGACCGACCTCGCAAGCTGGCACTTCCCTGTCTGTCCATTGTCGAGCGATGCAGAATGTCAGGGGCTAGGCAGGCACTTTGGTGACCTCCATTGATCCTGTTTGCTCGTCCTCGTTCTGAGCATTCACCTGGTCCCAAAGGTGGTCTGTGCCGACAATGTATCTTCAGGCAGTTCAGGCGAACACCGCGATCCCTGCTCCCAAGAACGATGCGCCGCTCTCGGTCTTGACAGCAATGCCGATCGCAGCTTCGTCCCGGCGACCTCTGCCGAATCTTGTCGCTCCGTCGCATCGCCATCATGCGCAATACTGATCGCTCGGGGGGTTGGAGATCCCGACTCTTCCCCATCGGACACCGCCCCATCGTCCAGCAGTACAACGGCATCCCAACCCTCCGGCTCGAAATACACTAAACGCGACCCCCGTTTACTTCAATTCTGCTCTGCCTTTGAAACATCTTGTCCGGTCCCAGTGTCATTCGGTCGAAGCAGATTCGAATGCATCGATACGACTCCGAATATCGATTCATGTGGCGGCTGTGTGTCCGAGGGGATGGGGCAGGATTGCAGCGCCAACGAGGGGGTCGAAGGTGTCACTTGTTCACGGGGACGATGTCTTATAACTTTATGTAAGCCTGGATGGGTTGTCAGCCAAGGTGGATTGGTTGCGAGGTGGATATGTCGGGATTGGGCCATCAAGGAATTAGGGTTGTGGGTTCGCTGAAGGCAGAGAGATTTTGGGGATTTTGACGAGTAGGCGGGTTGAGGTGCGTATGGGTTCAGCTTGGGATCAAGTAGAGACTAGAGACATAAACAGCATGTTGATAGCATACTCCGAATTTAGGACTGGGGTATGAGCCATAGAATGTGGTTCGGTAGAACTGGAGAAGAATACATCAAGAGCCACTCAGGGCTGCAATGAAGACCTCCACTTTCGCTGTCCTTTCATGCCGATTACTGCTTTCACCCGGTTATCCTCCCCAAATATCCGTGATATCGGTGTATCTCGTACCGTCACCTTCTTGGCCTGAGGACCTCCTCTTCCAATTGCCTTCGTCTACTTTGATTACCACCCGTCTATCCTGTCAACTTGCCTATCATGCCGCCTCGACCGATGCCGAAGATCATGTACGGAACCGCCTGGTATGTCCTTCAGGCCTCCTAGGCAGCAGAACGACCTCTATGGCTTTCGACATGTGTAGGAAGAAGGAACGGACTACCGACCTAGTCATTCAAGCGGTCAAAGCTGGCTTCCGAGGTATTGACACCGCTTGCCAACCAAAGGCATGTCATCCGCCCTCTCTCGGCTAGATCACTGATAAAATCATAGCACTACAGGTGAGCCGGTCATCAGAACCGATGACTCAGCTGAACGAACCAAGAGAAGATCTAGTTGGAGCCGCCCTTTCCCAGCTGTTCTCATTAGGGATCGTCACCCGCGAGGAGATGTTCATCCAGACCAAGCCAGCATCTCCCCTCCCATCTTCGCTTTCGGCCAGCTGATGAGGAGCAGATTCACGAGTATAGCCGGACAAGACAGATCTCAGCCCCTACCGTATGATCCCCACCTACCGATCCCACAGCAAGTCGAGCAGTCTTTCGAGAAATCCCTTTCAAACCTCGGATTGGAATACATCGACTCGGTCGTCCTTCATTCGCCATTACCTACCAAAGAGGTCGGTCGCTCCTCGTTCAGCACCAAATGAGAGCTGATTGGGGGATAGCAAACTCTAGCAGCGTACCGGACACTTGAGGGTCTCGTCAATCAGGGAAAGGTGCGATATTTAGGCGTCTCGAATATCTATGATCCGGAGATGTTGGAGTGGATGATCGGAGAGGCGAGATTGAAGCTCGGGGTGGTGCAGAATAGGTCAGCCATTACTTGCTTATATAATAAAGGAAGGATTAACGAGATGGTTGGCAGGTGGTACGAGGGCAACGGGTGGGATTGGGATAGTGAGTCACCTTCCCCCTGACTGGTACGCTGACGCAACTCTAGTACACGACATTTGCCAAGCCAACTCGATACGATATCAGTACGCAGGGAGCCTTCTCGCTCAACGTACTTATGCCGATCGCTGTAGATCTTTCTGGACCCTGTCGGGATCCCCCACGCTGCTCCGGCATCCCTCTGTCCTCAGCTTGGCGAAGCAGTCATCCCTCACGCCGGAAGCCACGGTGTACAAGCTCTGTCAATTGTAAGAGCTTTGCCTTTCTCAAGGCAGGAGTTGAAGACAGCCAGGTGGAGCATCACGCCGCTATGCGGATCGAAGACGCCCGCGAATGTCGCGGCCGCTTTGGCAGTTGAGGGCGATGAGGGATTGCAAGTGGATGCGCCAGAGGTCAAGGAACTGCTCAAGCTAATGCGAGGGGAGTAATGACTTGTACGCAGCCATCTTTTACGGCTTAACTGATGCACTCTCTAGGCATGGAGTATATAACGATTCACCTGCATCTATACACCCGGATTATGCTACTACTTGACAATATATCACCGCTTCGCTCTCAACCGATCCGCCCATTTGTTCGCACCGGTACTCATCTGTGCTGGACTAGCTACCATCGGAGAGCTCTTCGCTTTCGGAGGCGGGGCAGGTGCCAATCCTCCCTTCGGTATTGTCGGTCGGTCCTTCGACAGACCCACGGGGACGTATACCGAATCCGTTCTTACCGGTTGTGCTACATCGACTGCCGGGGCAGGATGCGAGAGCCAATCTGCTACGAACTCATTCTCGACTTTTGGACCTGGCGCGGGTTTGCTTTGAGATTGAGCGGGTTTGGGACCGCCGAAAAGCTGATGGATCTCGTCGCCCAGCTCGTTTGAATTTTGGCCGAGAAGATGCGGTCCGCTCGATCCTTGGCGATTTACAGGGCGAGGTTGAGGCTGGCTGGTATCGTTGTGTAAGAGCTGCTGACGCTGCAAGTCGCCGGACGCTTGACGAGATGGGCGACGCTGAGAATCGCTCGGAGGCTGTTGACGCTGGACCTCCCGCGATATGTGACGGACAGGATGCTGACGAGCCCTAGTCGGCGGTGTGGGCAGCGTCGGATTACTTCTGGCGCTTGCTCCCGACGATGACTGCGTGACCGGCCGCTTCATCGGCGGTATCAGCATTGGGTGACCTGTGGCTGTCAGCGGGCATCTCGTATAAGGACGATCGACGCACTACTTGCAGCCGAGTCCTCCTCGGTCTTCAGCCGGTCCTTGAAGATTTCCCGGTTCGCCTCGCGTATCTTATCCTGTCTGGCTTTCTCGAGCCCCTCCTCTTCCTCCAATTGTTTCTTCAACTTCGTCTTCGCCTCGACGTATTTCAGTCGGACAGCGGCCTTCTTCATGCTACCATAGCTCGAGAAGACTGAGTCGCGAAAGGCATCTCGTTTCCTTGGTCTTGATTTAGGGAGGGGTGCAGGCGTACGTTCGGGTGAGGGGGAGGGGGATGTAGAGGGTGTAAGGGATCGACGATGGCGGCGATCTCGCCTGTACCGGGATTCCTCCTCTCGCCGTCGAGCTTCTCTCCGCCGATCTGCCTCTTCTCTCCGCCGGTCTTCTTCTCGCCGCCGCCGACGTTCGGCATCCCGCCGTCGACCCCTCGTTCGGGGATAATAGGTGATCGAGCTCACGTCCGAACTCTCACTCTCACTCTCACTCTCACTATCGCTCACTCGCCTTCTCCCTCTCCCTCGCCGATCCCAACCTCTCCTATTCCTCTTCCTGCGACTCGGTCTGATCGTCCCCCCATCCGACACCGAATCATAGCTCTCGCTCCCACTCTCACTACTCTCATCCGAGCCGAACCGACCATTCCCTTTCTTCCGCTCCACAGCCTCCTTCATCTTCTTCTGCTCCTCGTCCTCCAACTCCTTCGCCCGCTGCTTATCCTCCTTCCCCCTCTTCCTTCGCCTCCACCACAGCCAGATGCCGAGGATGAGTGCCAGTACCCCTCCGAGACAGACGCAGAGGAGTTGCCACCAATTGAGGTGGGACGAGCCTTCAGCTTCGGCGAGGACGGATTTCGAGCTGGAGGTGGATTTGGCCGCTGATGATGGTCCCAAGGCGGCGCGCGATGCAGTCGGTGTGGCCGCGATCTGCGCGGCGGTCGGTCCCGAGGGGGAGTGCTCAGTTGCTTGACGGGGTGGGAGCCGCATTCCACGGCATTGCGATCTAGGTACACGACGATGAAAATCGGCGCATCGGGTCCTTGACGATCTGCAGGCCAATGCACCTGAAGTTTGGAGCTGGAACAGATTTCGCCGAGATGCGACGCGTTATGGCGTGTGATGAAAGGAACGAGAGGATAAAGGAGGTTCACGAGCACCCAGTCTCTGGGACACGACATGAGAAGACCCGATATCAAATCACTCATTCAAGCCTGATGATCATCTCACAGCCAATCGAGCTCACCTCCCCTCCGTCCATCCGCTCAAAACATTCTCCTTTCCAACGCGCTCTCCGACTATCCAACCTCCCGCCGAACGTCCGACCGGAACATTTCACCCACATCCTGTCGCATCCGGCTAGCCATGGAGGTCTGACGGGACCTCCTCGAGATCCAGGTGTCAGCTTGTGAGACCAGCCTAATCGTTGGAGATGTTTAGACTGATCCGGCAGGGTGCATGTATTCGATGAGCCATGCAAGGCGAAGCGGAAGAAGTGGGAGAGACTGAGACTGATACCGTCGCCACTCGAGCCGAAGATCGAGACACCTCGCGCGCGGCGCTCCGAGGACAAGGCTGCGGAACCTGAGGACACGGTCAGACAGACGAATGTGGTTCCTGTTGACGCTGAGCTCTCCGTGGCCGGAGGGCCAGGGGGAGATCCAGGTGTCAAGAAGGATGAGCAGGAGATGGAGACGGTCGCATATGTACATTTCAGGGACGACTGGGATCGTGGGTGGTCTTCAACCTGATTGGGGCCAGACACTGACTGTTCTGCCACTCGTCATTTTCCCATGTCCGCGCGTCACACCCGTCCAACGAATGGGGATGTTCTGCATCTTACAGTGTTCCGCGCAAAGGACACGCTTCGGCGAGTGACTATCGATGGGCGGGCAGTGGTGGTTCGGACGGAGCGATGGAATGGTGCAGCTGTGAGGAGGTTGTGGACGAAGGTATAGCTGGGATGTACACGGCTTTGCATGAATCGGTAGATTAGGCAGGAAAACCTGACAAACGCAGATTTGGCTTGACGATCGTTCCCGACTAAGGCAAAACATCTTAACATGTCCTACATCCCACTAAAGACATGTTGAAAGCGAATCAACGAAAAGGGCCCAACACAAACACCGTAACTGTATGTTCCTCGCCCCACACAGGCTTCCCCGCTCCACTCAATTCCCCTCCACCTCATCCATCGCGGTGACCAACCTCGACATCGCCTGGAACATCATGGCACCCATCAACCCAGCCCTCTGAGTCTCCGCACTATTCCCTCCTGGCTGCCCATTCTCGCCTGCCGACATCTCTGCCGATTGACTCATGATCTCCTGTGCCTTCCTCTCGAGGGTCGCGAAGATCTCTCGGATAGCCGCTCGCCACGAGTCCCAGACTACTCCTACAATATGCTGCTCGATGGCCTCGGATAGACCGGTGCCGGAGAGTCGAGCACCGTGGACGGTTATCTGGGCTGACGAGCCGACTGAGGACGAGTTGATGGGTGGGAAGGGGAAGGTGAGGATTGTGGTGGTTCGCGAGAGGAGAGCTAGTTGAGGGAGTGTCTCGCGAGGGGAAGTGGAGCATGTGGTGCAAGTTGATAGAGCACGGAAGAGGCGGAGAGAACGGGCGAGAGGAGCGAAGACGGCTAGGGTGAGCGGGGTGTTTGAGCCTGGTTTCTGCTCGAGTGGGTGTTGAGTGAGAAGGGCGAGGATATGAGTGACGACTGGTGGGTGGGTGCATCCGGAAGACGAGAAGGTCGAAGAACTGAGATTGGGCAGATTGAGTCCATCGCCACCACCGTCATTGCCGCCGGTACCGGGACCACCTTCCCCGGGCATAGCATGGGAGAGGTCCAGCAAGGCGAGGTGGGGATCCATGCCTTGTGGATCATCCGGTCCATCTCCGCCATGGTGATCGTCGCCAGCCCCCTCGCCATGGGTAGCGACGCCTCCGCTGGATTCGTTCAGCGAGAAGATGGCGTCGCGCAACGCAGACGTCGTGTGTTGATCCATGTCAGCCGGCGGAAAAGCGGCATCGCCTCCAGAAGGGAAATCTTCGGCGTTGAAGCTGGTGTCATTGGTTTGAGCGGCGGTGAATGCCAAGTTGTGCACGAAAGTCGCGAGGGGAAGGTCGGCGAGATAACCGTCAATAGCGATGGACTCGAGCTGCACGAGTGAGAACTGTAACGCAATCTTCGCACGAAAGTGACGTACCATCTGCTCGTCCCCCATAGTCAACAGATCCTCCCCTTCCTCCTCCCCAGCCAGACCCATGTCCATAGCTATCCCCATCGCCGTCTTCATGTCGATCCCATCGGACCCGAAGCCCTGGCTGTCCCGCTGGCCCAACTTCCTCTTCTTGCCAGATTGGACCGGCGTGCTGGCGAGCGACGCGAGGTTCTGGCTGCGATTGGGGTCAAGGGTAGCGCTTGTGAGTTTCTGATCCTTCGGAACGGTGCGTCGGCGTTGACGGGGAGCGTAAACGCACTGCCAGCCGCCGGCGGTGCAGCGAGTGCAAGAGGGGCGGTCGCCTGAGCATTTCTGTGACGCGTCAACACGCCTTCCTCGCGGCTATTGGAGGTGTGGGAACTCACTTGTTTGGCAGCATGGCAGAGATCGCAAGCTGTACAATGCATGTTAGCCCGTAGATGACCATGGAATGTACCAAGACGCGATAGAGTCTAGCTCACCTTTGCGGATGCTCGGCGGCCTCCCAAAGCTATTCGTCCTCCCCGAAGCATCCATGTCCGGCGTCCCGATATCCCCTAATGCGAGGTCCAATTCCTCCTCCCCACCCGTGTGCATATCATCGTCATCACCACCGACAGGGAGGTCCAACGCGTGCACATCATGTCGGTGACCATCATTGTCGCTCTTATGGTGGTGTGAGAAGTCGGGAGCTTTTAGCTGATGATGGTAATGATGTTGATCGCCTTCAAGGATTTGCGCGAGCGCTTGCGTATCTTCCTGGGATTGGCGGTCGTTCATATTGTCAGGCGCGTCCGAGCTGAACACGGTCGGTGGAGGTCGACGGGGATGGTGTTGCAAGCGGATGAAACGCCGTCGAGGCGGTTCACACTGCCATATGGAATTCAGCGGGTTTATCTTGCGAGAGGGTGTTCATGTATTTTCCCGCCCGCATCTCCGTTTATGTGGCGAGGGAATTTCCCCATCCAATGAAGAGGGATTCTCGCTCACCTAATCGGGTTTTACCCCGGGAAACAGCTGGGAAGTCTGAAGCCAACAGAAGGAAAGCCTGATCAGCGGTAGGAATGGTGGCGATGACGAGTGATGAAGAACGCATGCTTGCTAGGACTCCACTGTTTCGTCACCCGGAATCCGCTTCGGGTAACTATTCTCTTGGGAAGAACTTACGTGGCATTGATAACATCTTTGGCTTGCTGACTCAGCGTTCGTGGGAAAGTTAACGTGATTCCCCTATTAATGGGACACCCCACTCGCGTCGTCCATTTCCCGCAGTTTCTCTCTTCTTCACTTTCTCTCTCTTTCACATCATAACTCATCATGCAACAACCCCAGACGCCTCTCGAGCTAGCTCTAGCTAGCTACGGACAACAGCA
>JAABUH010001633.1_pt1 | contig 24049 bp, 25 predicted proteins | sample 5559121 | NCBI WGS metagenome assembly JAABUH01 (sample SAMN10711871, study PRJNA513364) | rock metagenome | isolation source: Antarctica rocks | place: Antarctica: Victoria Land, Battleship Promontory nord | collected 2015-12-28
CGCCATTCGAGTGGAGGTCGTTCTTGAGCATCCTGAGAAGCTTGAGCATCCTGAGAAGAAAGTTCCATGCTGTCTTTTACCCAAGATGAACACGAAACATTTAGAACTTTATGTAAACATCAGTAAATGGGGTGTTCGCTTTCGAGCAGGTCCGCCGCGTCGTCCAGCGGCGGGTCTACTATCTCTGCCCCCTTTGGCTTCATCCACATCCGCGCCCAGTCCGCCAGGGCCTCGAAGATTCCGTTGAGCGCCTGCCCCTTCTCGGTCAGCGCGTACTCGACGTGCGGCGGCATGATGCCCAGAACCGTCCGCGTCACGACTCCTTCTTCCTCTAAAGCGCGCAGGCGCTCACGCAGCGTGGCGGGGTTAAGCCCGATCTCGCGGGCGATTTCGTTGAATCGCTTCTTATGCCCCAGCAAGGCGCGGACAATGTGCAGCGTCCACCGCTCGCTCAAAAGGTTAAGCGCGGCGTTCGCCGGGCAAAATACCTCCGGGTCCTGTGCGTGGTACTCCATAAGTGTCTCCCACAAACATAACACTTGCCACAAAAAAGTGTGCCTATACGGGGAACCAATCCTTTCCATGCGCCGTTAGGCAGAGTGTCAGCGCATCAAAAAATAGTGCGCTTTGCATATTATACCACATAGGAGGGAACAACAATGAGTAATGTGATGCTGGGAGCGCCCACGGCGGGTGGAGAACGTGCCGCGACGGCAGCAGACACCGCCCTGCTCCTGACTCGGGTCGCGCTCGGCCTGCCGTTCGTCTTTCACGGCGCGCAGATTGCGTTCGGCGCGTTCGGCGGGCCGGGCCTGCAAGGCTTTTCCGGGTTCACCCACATGCCGCTGCCCATTGCCGCGCTGGTTGGCTACGGCGAGTTCTTGGGCGGCCTGGGCATTCTGTTCGGCGTCTTGTCGCGTCTGGCGAGCGCCAGCGTCGGCTTAATCATGCTGGGCGCGATCTTCCTGGTTCATATGAAGAATGGTTATGATGTCCAAAAGCAGGGAGTAGAGTATCCTTTAACGCTGCTGATCCTCGCCGTGGCGATTATCGCCGCCGGACCGGGCCGCCATACTCTGGCCCGCCTCCTGCCTTTGCCCAAGAGGCCAGGCACGGACCAGCCGGTTCCCGCCTTGGAATAATTGCGACTTCTAGAAAGAGACACACCTAATGGACCCCGTCAAAATTTTGATCGCCTTTTATTCGCGCAACGGCTCGACTGAGGCGCTCGCCCAGGCTATCGCCGAGGGCGCGCAGGCCGAAGGCGCAGTCGTGATCCTGCGCCGCGCCCGCGAGATCGTCAGCCGCGACGTCATGGCCCATGCCCCTGGCTGGATCGAGAACGCCGACCGCATGAACGCCGCCTATGAGGCCCCGACCGAGGCCGACGCCGAAAGCGCCGATGCCATCATTTTCGGCACCCCGACCCGCTTCGGCAATGTTTCGTCCGAACTGAAAGCCTATGTGGATAGCCTGGGCGGGCTGTGGTTCCAGGGCAAGCTGGTCGGCAAGGCGGGCGGCGCGTTCTGCTCCACCGGCTCCCAGCACGGCGGTAACGAGAGCACGAACCTCACCATGTTCAACTTCATGGCGCACCTGGGGATGATCATTGTCCCGCTGGGCTACGGCGACCCGATCATGTTCCAGGCGGGCACCCCTTATGGCGCGACCGCGATCTCCGGTCAGAATGCCGCGCCGCCGACGGCGAACGACCTAGAAGTCGCCCGCTACCAGGGCCGCCGCGTCGCCCAGGTGTCGAAGGCCCTGAAAGCGGCCAAGCAGACGGAAACGAAATAACAGAAACGAAATAGACGCAAGCCCCGGTCCTGACACCGGCAGCCGGGGCTTTCTTTCCGAAAGGCTCAATGATGTTTTCTTTCCAACACCGCTTCGCGCTCCTTGCGGCGACCGGCGCTCTTGCTGCCGCAGGGACGGTCGTACAGGCCGCGCCGGCCGGAGCCGTCCACGTCCGGGGCACCGTTTCAAGTGTCCAGGGTCCGGCTTTGACCGTTACGTCCGCTGCCGGTCCGGTTCACGTCCAACTTGCAGCTAAGACGCTCTTCGTCAGCGTCATCCCCTCTGACCGCGCGCACATCAAAGACGGCTCATTCCTTGGGATTGCATCTCGGCCGCAGCCCGATGGCTCGCAGCGGGCGATGGAAGTCGTTGTCTTTCCCGAGGCCGCGCGCGGCACGGGGGAAGGCAGCTACGCCTGGGACTTGCCCGGCTCCGGGGCCCGCTCCAAGATGACAAATGGGACGGTCTCGCACTCGAAGATGACGAACGGGACGGCGTCCCTGTCGCGGATGACCAATGGCACCGCGCATCAATCCCGCATGACCAACGGCACGGCGCACAAGGCGGGCGGCGCGGCCTTGACGCTTCAATACAAGAATGGGGCCGGCGCCGGGTCACAGAACATCACCCTCCCGCCCAACATTCCGGTCGTGACTTTCGCCCCCGGTCAGTTATCGCAGCTCACGCCCGGCGCACATGTCTTTGTCATCGGCCATCGTCTGCCCACCGGCGTCGTCGCCGACCGCGTGCTGGTCGGCAAGAACGGCCTCGTCCCGCCGATGTAGGCAATCTGCATTCTGCCCGGCACTGGAAGTGCCGGGAGTGCAAGCAGCGGAGATTCCCATGACTTCCTCGTTGACCGGCATCCACCACGTTACGGCTATCGCCAGTGATCCTCAGAAAAACGTGGACTTTTACGTTGGCGTCCTCGGCTTGCGCCTGGTCAAGCAGACCGTCAACTTCGACGATCCCGGCTCGTATCACTTTTACTATGGCGATGCTCAGGGCAGCCCCGGCACCCTGCTGACCTTCTTCGTCTGGCCGGGCGGGCAAAAGGGACGGCGCGGGCTGGGGCAGGTGACGGCGGCAGCGCTGTCGGTTGCGCCGGACGCGCTGGGCTTTTGGCAGGGGCGTCTGACGGAGCATGGAGTGACAGTCGGTGAAGCCGAGACGCGCTTCGGCGAAACCGTGGTGCCGTTCTACGATCCCGACGGGCTGAGGCTGGAACTGGTTCCGACGATGGGTGATACCCGCCCCGGCTGGACAGCAAGCAGCGTCCCCGCCAGCTACGCCATTCGCGGCGTCCATGCGGTCACACTGCCGGAACGGTCCACGGATCGGACGGCGGCATTGCTGACGGACACCTTGGGCTTTCGCATTGTTCAGAGCGAGGGTGACTGGACGCGCTACGCCCTGGGCGACGGCAGTTCGGGCGCGTTCGCGGATATGCAAACCTCGCCCAACCAGACACCGGGCCAGATCGCCGTCGGCAACATCCATCACGTCGCCTGGCGAACGCCCGATGACGCCCAGCAGGAGAGGTGGCTGCGCGAGATTTCGGGCTTGGGTCTGGGCGTCAGCCCCGTCATGGACCGCGACTATTTCCACTCGATCTACTTCCGCGAGCCGGGCGGCATCCTGTTCGAGATCGCCACGGACACGCAAGGTGCCGCGAAGGGGATAAACGTGGCTGACCTTGACTTTATCCACTGCTGGGTTCCCGCGCCGTCGAGCACGGATGCCGACACCACGGATGCCGACACGCTGCTCTTGCTGCACGGGACGGGCGGGGACGAAAGTGACTTGCTGCCGCTGGGCAATCTGCTCGCCCCGAACGCGAACCTGCTCAGTCTGCGCGGCAAAACCCTTGAAGGTGGGATGCCGCGCTTCTTCCGCCGCCTGGCGGAAGGCGTTTTTGACATCCCTGACCTGATCGCGCGGACGCACGAACTCGCCGATTTTGTCCAGTCGGCCTCAAACGCCTATGGCTTCGACGCGGGGCGTGTGATTGCCGTCGGCTTCTCCAACGGCGCGAACATCACTGCCTCCCTGCTCCTGCTGCGCCCCGGCGTCCTTCACTCTGCGGTTCTGCTCCACGCGATGGTCCCGCTCGTCCCCGAAACCCTCCCCGACCTGGCCGGCACGCGCGTCTTTCTCGGCGCAGGCCGCCAGGACTCCATCGCGCCGCCCGACGAAACGGAGAGACTGGCCGCGCTGCTGCGCGCATCGGGCGCGGACGTCACCCTTCACTGGCAGCCGGGCGGCCATGGACTAACCCGCGAGGAAGCGCAGGCAGCGGCCCATTGGCTGGCAGTTTGAGGTGCCTTGGTCTTTGACAGACTGGTTCCTCGCTTGCTACAATCGTGACATGGCCCGACCGAACTGGACCTTTTTGACCAACCACGCCCGCGTTCTCTTCTGCCTGGCGGAAGACCCCGACCTGCGTCTGCGCGAAGGGCGGCGCAACCGCTACGAGATCAACCCCTCCGAGCGTCTGCGCCACCCCAACGAGGCGCACTGTACGGTGGGTTCCTACCGCCAGCCCGAAAACTCCGTGCCCTTCATCACGCAGCTATCAATGCCTGCAATGAGCGGCTGGCCGTCTGGATACAGGCTGTCCTGCTGGGCCGGCCAGTCCGGGTCGGTGTAAAAAGACGCCCAGGCGCGCTCGCGGTGGGCGAGGTTCTCGAAGACCAGCATGTAGGTCAGGCGGGGCGCGATGCCGATGTAGGTAGTCCAGAAGCCCATCGCGTACAGGCCGTGCGTCTCAAAGGCGGGCGCGGCCTGCGCTCCGAACCAGTCCACGGCCTGCGCCAGCTTTGCCGCGTCGTCGAAGCGGTAGGTACGCAGCTCGAAGACGCCGCCGGTCAGCCGACGGGGCTGATTGTCCCAGCGCGGCGCGCGCGAGTATTCCGTCGGCTGGAGGACCGTGCAGCCCAGTGTGTGGATTGGGCTGCCGCCCCAGGCGGCGTTGGTCTCGCGCCGGACCTGCTGCCACTCCGGGTCGGCCTCAAAGGCGTCCCAAAGTTGCTGGCGCTGGGCTAAATCCTCCCAGGCCAGGAGGTAGGTGAGGCGTGGGCTGGGGGAGCCGATGATGACGCTCCAAAAGCCGACCGGCTCAATGCCGATCCGTGCCCAGATGGCGAGTATGTGGTCGGCGAATCGGCTGGTGACCAGATCCAGCCCGCGACTGCTGCGGATGTCATAGTGACGGAGTTCGTAAAGCATGATGAAAATCCGTGAGGTTAATCGCTCCGACCGGACGTTTCGCCGGCGTCCTTGAGGTGGAAGTAGGCTTGCAGCATGGCGCGGGCGACCTTGCCCGCCGTGTCGCCGCCGTGCCCGCCGTGCTCGACGATAGCGGCGATGGCAATGGTCGGATGGTTGTATGGGGCGAAGCAGATGAACAGGCCGTGCGTCTTGGCCGCCCCGTGCGTCTGCGCCGAGCCGGTCTTGGCGGCGACCGAAACTTCCTTGAAATTGACCACCTTGCCGGTCCCGTTCGTCACCGTCACACGCATGGCCCGGCGGACGATCTCCATGTGGGCCGCGCTGACAGGGACGTGCCGGACGACCGACGGCTCGCTTCGGTACAGCACTCCGCCCGCCGCACCCCCGGTGACTTTCGCCACGACATACGGCTTCAGGACGTTCCCGCCGTTCGCGAAGGCCGCCGCCACGCGCGCCATCTGCAAGGGCGTCGTCAGCACGTCCCCCTGTCCGATGGACATGTGCAGCGTGTCACCGCCGTACCACTGGTCGAAGGCCGGGCCGAGCTTGTGGAATCGCTTCGCCTTCCAAGCCGGCGAGGGGATCGAGCCGATGTCTTCGCCCCCCAGGTCAATGCCCGTCTTTTCGGCCAGGCCGAACTGTTTACAGTAGTAAGACAAGCGATCCGGGCCGATCTTCTGGCCGTATATATAAAAAAAGACGTCACAGGACTGCGCGATAGCCTTGGTGAAGTCGGTCGCGCCATGTGTCTCCCAGCAGCCGAAGCGCGCCCGCCCTAGGTGGTATGAACCGGGGCAGTAGACGCCGCTGCTCGGCGTGATCGCGCCTGTCTCCCAGCCCGCCGCCGCGACGACCGGCTTGAAGGTCGAGCCGGGTGGGTACATCGCCTTGATCGCCCGGTTAAGCAGTGGATGGGCGTCGTTTTTATTGAGCGGGTCCCAGTCCTTTGCCGTGATGCCTGTCGCGAACTTGTCCGGGTCGAAAGTGGGGGCAGACACCATCGCCAGCACGGCCCCGGTGCGCGGGTCCAGGGCGACGGCCGCCCCGATGAAGCTATGTTCCCGAAAGACGCGCTCTGCCGCCGCCTGCGTGGGCGCATCCAATGTCAGCGTGAGGGTGCCGCCGGGCGCGGCGTCCTGCGTGTTCAGCGCGCGGACGGTGCGACCATGGGCATCTATCTGGACGTCCGTGCCCCCCGGCGCTCCGCGCAGATACGCCTCGTAAGCCGCCTCCACGCCAGACTTACCGAGAAAATCGTCGTTGAAGTACCCCTGCCCCTTGTGTGCGTTCCACTCGTCCGCATTGATCCGGCCCATCGTCCCGATCAGATGCGCGGCCAATGTGCCTTTTGGATACCAGCGGACAGGCTCCGGCTGGGTGCTAACGCCGGGCAGGAAGGGCTTGTTTTCCTCGATCTGCGTCACGGTCGCCATCGGGACGTCCAGGGCGATACGCAGGGGATCGTAGGGGTTCTGCCGGGTGTTTCCAATCGTCTGCCGGATTTCGTCCGGTGTGACACGCAGCAGCGCAGCCAGGCGGGCCAGGACGACCGGGTCCTTTGCGACATCGGGCGTGGCATAAAGGGCCAGCCGGGGGCGGTTCGCGGCCAGCAGGACACCGTGCCGGTCCACGATCACGCCGCGCGGGGCGCGCATGGGAATGCGCCGGTGCTGGTTCGCGGCGGCTTCGTCGCGAAAATCGTCGCCGCGCGCGATCTGCAAATACCAAAGGCGGGCGGTCAGAGCCAGGAACAGCACGAGGATCAGGGCACCGAATCCCCAGGCGCGCTGCGCCGCCGCCCGCTTGGTCTGCTGGCGGGATGGCGGCATGTGCCGGGGATCGGGAGCGCGCAGGGATGGCTTCGGCGAGGTGAGCATGGCGTGAGGGAAGCCTTACCGCTCACCCGGCGGCGGTGGGTACATGCGGCTGTAGCGATGCGGCTCCTGCCCGCGTGGGTAGGTCCGCGTGACTGTCTGCGGGTCCCATCGGGTCGCCCGCAGGCCGTCTTCGGGGTTGATCGTCACCGTCACGGTGTCCGTGCCGGCGTCTGCGCCGGCGTCATGCCGCCGATGCCGCCGCGAACGGGACGTGTCCGGCAGAGTAGACGAGTCCCCGGAACTGGCCGCATTGCCCGCGTCTGAACTGCCCGCATCTCCGCTCGGCTGTGGATTCGCGTACTGTGGTGAGAGTGTCATCGGCTGCGTCCCCGTCGTGAACGTCTCCGGGTGTGAGTTTGGGGCGCCGTCTGGAGCAACGAGGCTGCTGTTGTCGTCCACGTTCAAGGTCACGGTGCCGTCCCCGTTGTCGCGCGGCTGGCTCCGCCGCGCGCGCCGTGAGGGGCGGGGCGTGTCGCTCGCGGGGGGGCTGGGGTCTCCCTCGGCGGGGACCGCGTCTACCGCCGCCGCCGTGTCCGCGCGGGTGACGGGCTTGGCGGCCGGAGGCAGCTTGGCCTTCGCCCGCGCGACTTCCCTTGCCGTGGCCGTCTTGAAGATAGGGAGCGCCTCACTCATAAACTGTGCCCAGATCGGGGCGCAGACCGTGGCCCCCCAGGCATTGCCTTCCATCTCCTCGCCGTAAGCCGGCGGCAGGTTTTTAGACTTGTAGATCGGGTGGCCCGCCCAGACCGCGCATACCAATTCCGGCGTGTAGCCGACAAACCAAACGTCTTTATGGCCCTGAGTCGTCCCCGTCTTGCCGCGCGCCTCGGGGACAAGCGCGCCGACGGAGCGACCTGTACCCTCAGTGACGACCGCGCGCAGCATGTCGTCGAGCTGCGCGACCGTTTCTTTCTGAAGGACGCGCGTCTCGATGGCCGGCGGCACGTCTTCCAGGACGTTGTCCTGCGAGTCGGCCAGTCGCGTCCATGCGGACGGCTCCGGGTGGTTGCCGCCGGCAGGGAAGGTGGAGTACACGCTCGCCATTTCCAGCGGCGTCACCGGGCTGGAGCCGAGGGCGAGCGAGATCACCGGATCGAGCGGCGAATGAATGCCCATCATGCGGGCGTAACGGATGGCGGCCTGTGGCCCGATCAGGTGCAGCACCTTCACGGCAGGGACGTTGATGGACTGCGCCATCGCCTCCCGCAGATCCACCTTGCGGTAGGAATAGCCGGTATCATCTTTTGGTGTGTAGGGCTTCGGCGCGCTCGGGTAGGAGACGGGGCCGTCGTAGATCATGGTCCTGTGCGGGCCGCTTTCCGACACCGAGCCGTCGTTGATGGCCGCCGAATAAACGACGGCTTTGAAGGACGAGCCGGGCTGGCGGCGGGCCTGGGCAGCGATGTTGAACTGGCTTTTCTTGTAGTCCACGCCGCCGACCATCGCTTTGATCTCGCCCGTCTTCGGGTCCAGGCAGACCAGAGCGCCCTGATTCGGCCCCAGGCCGCGCACACGCGCGATGCCCTCGCGTACCGCTTGCTCGGCCTTTTGCTGCATCGGCCAGTTCAGGGTCGTGTAGATCTTGAGGTTGCCGTTCGTGATGTAGTCCGCCCCGTACTTGCGCCGGATCTGGTCCACGACGTAGTTGACGAAATAGGGCGCGTGGAAGATCTGGCTGCCCTGGGAGGCAGGCTTGGCCCCGGCCAGCTTGATCGGCTCCTTGACGGCTAGGGCGTGCTGGGCCGGCGTGATATAGTGTTCCTTCAGCATCTGGTCCAGGACGCGGCCGCGCTGGCCCTGGGCGGCGTCCATGTCATTGTAGGGGCTGAAGTCATTCGGGCGATTGGGCAGGCCGGCGAGCAGGGCGCATTGGGCTAGGTCGAGCTGCTTGACATGCTTGTTGAAGTAAACCTCGGCAGCGGCCTCGACGCCATAGGCGCCGCTGCCGTAGTTGATCTGGTTCAGGTACTTCGCCAGGATTTCCTGTTTGGTATAGGAGCGCTCGATCTGGTTGGCGATGATCAGCTCGTTGAATTTGCGGGCCGCTGACTTCTGCCGGGTCAGCCCCCCAACGCCCAGGTTGCGCGCGAGCTGCTGCGTGATGGTGCTGCCGCCCTCTCCTTTGATGTCGCTGTGGCGGAGGTTGCTGTAGAGCGCACGCCCGATGCCCTGGATGTCCACGCCGCTGTGCTTGTAGAACCTCCGGTCCTCAAAGGCGACCGTGGCGTTCTGCAAATTCGTGGGAATGTCCTCGATGGGAACAACCTTGCGCCGCTCGGTGAAATACTCGGCCAGCGGCGTGCCGTCGGACGAGTAGACGTAAGTAATGCCCAGCGGGGTTTCGGGCAGATCAATGGTCTTAGGCGCGGTCATAAGACGATAGCCGATCCAGGACATCAGCGTGACGGTGGGCACTACGACCAGAAGGGTGAGGATTTGGAGGAACGCGACGATGCCCGCCCAGACGGGGTGACGCCGGCGGCGCGGTGCGGGCCGCCCTTTTCCTTTGCCCCTGCCGTTCCCGTTGCGGGCCGGTGGGCGCGGGGCCGCCGGGCCTGTGGGCGCGGATCGTCGTGGTGGTGTGCCGGTTGTAGCCATAGTTTCCCTACCGCATTATAGGCCGCAAAGGTGCCGTTGTCAAGCAAGCATCCGTCTTTGAGAGATGGTTCTGGTATAATACCCAATGAAGAGTCTGCGAAAGCACAACAAAGGAGCCTGCTTGTTATGGACATGGCATCAACAGTAATCATTCCTGACAACCCCAAGGAGATGAAAGCCGCGATCTCGCAGATGCTTCGCCAGATAGATGACATCCGTGAGCAGATGAAGGCGAGCGACGCTGACATTGCACGCATGAACGCGCAGTATGATGTAACAAGGGCTGAAACGCTGTCTTTGCGTGGAGAAACGGAAAGCATCCTCGCGCGCCTGCGGAAAGCCATATAGCCCTGTTCAACATATATTTGCGGCCTGATGTTGAGCCGCCCCGTCCTTGCGTAAAGAAGCTTCCGTTTCCGTGGCAGAAGTTATAATCACTGGCTGGAATGAAGACTGGCAGGCGATCAGCGTGGTGAAGCTCATTCAGCAGAGCACCTCGCTTGGATTGAAGGCTGCCAAGTCATGCATGGATCGCGTCCTTGATGGAGAACAGGTGATTCTCACCGTGGAGGGCGACCGGCAGGCCATGCAATTTGTGGAGCAGCTTTCGGCCATCGGCGCAGTCGCCATAACCCATGCCTCACCTGTTCCCAAAGTTCGCCGCCTGTCGGTGCTGATGCCGGTCTACAATGAGGAAGACACGGTGACGCGCATCATTGAGGATGTGCTGGCGCTGCCGCTCGATTTGGAGCTGATCGTGGTGGACGACGGCTCGACCGACGAGACGCGCACGCGGCTGCACACTTTGGAACAGGCGCACGACCCGCATTTGAAGATCGTTTACGCCCCGCAGAACGCTGGCAAGGGCGCGGCCATCCGCGCTGCCCTGACCCATGCCACGGGCGAGGTCGTCGTCATCCAGGACGCCGACTGCGAGTATGACCCACGCGACTTTTTATCAATGATGGAGCGCATCGAGGCGGGGGCCGCCGTGGTCTACGGGACGCGGCTGTCTCCCGAAGCGGTCCGGCTGAACCGGGAAGTGCGCGACAAGTTCTACATCGCCCGCCGCCTCCTGCCCTGGCTGACCAACGCACTGTTCGGGACTAAAATCACCGATGAGGCGACCTGCTACAAGATGTTTCGCCGGGACGTGCTCACCTCCATTCCTTTGCGCTGCGCGCGCTTCGACTTCTGCCCGGAAGTGACCGCCAAGATCATTCGTCGCGGGTACAAGATTTACGAGACGCCAATTCATTATCACCCCCGCACCGAAGCGCAGGGCAAAAAGATCGGCTGGCGCGACGCCTTCGACGCCGCCTGGGCGCTGCTCAAATTCCGCTTTCTGGATTGACTTCCCATGTCCTTTATCGTGACCATTGTTCAGACGCGCGAAGAGTTCGAGGCGTGCTACGCCATTCGCAAGACCGTCTTTGTCGAGGAACAGGCCGTCCCGCTTGAACTGGAATTGGACGAATACGACGACGCGGCGACCCACTTCCTGCTCCGGGACGGGGCGGCCCCGCTGGCGACCGCGCGGATGCTGGACAAGCACGGCCTGGCGAAGATCGGCCGCGTCGCAGTTCTCAAAGAGGCGCGAGGGCGCGGCCTAGGATTTGTCCTGATGCACGCTGTCTTGGATGAGGCCCGGCGGCAGGGGTTCGCCGAGGCTGTTTTGGACTCGCAGACCTACGCCATCCCGTTCTACGAGCGGCTGGGCTTTGTGGCCGAAGGGAATGAGTTCGACGACGCCGGCATCCCGCACTATCTCATGCGGCGGCTGCTGTGAAAGAGGGCCAATGTTCACCGGCACTTCCAGTGCCGGGGCTTTCATTATAAACGCCTCGCCCACTTCCATAACTGCCGCGTCCGTCCGCCGGAACACGCGCCCCGCCTGCGCCTCCGCCACCATCCCCTTGACCCGCTCCGTCACCGCTCGCTTCGTCTCTGCTGTTACCCAAAACGGGTAGGGCAGCCGCTCGAAGTCCTTGCCCTGGATGTTCTTGGTGTGGTTGATGACATCTTTCAAGAGCCGGTGGCACAGGTCGGAGAACGTCCAGCCCAGGAGGAAGTATAACTCGTCGCCCGCCACGCCCTCCCGCAAGAAGGCACAGGGCGCCCCACTGTCCAGGATGTAGCCGGGCGGCAGAGACCGCGCATTCAGCGTCTGCGAGATGAGCTGCCAGGTTAGCCCCTCACGCCCGAAATGCTTCCCGCCCCCGACGCCGTGCAGATACCAGTTGCCGTTCTTCTTGAACGTCCGCACGGCGTCGCCGTCGTCTTTCCAATAGACGGCATGGCTGGGCGGCGCGTACACAATGGCGCTGATGGCCTTGTTGTAAGGCCGGTAATCAGGGTGGGGCAGCGTGATTTCCAACGGCTCAGGGCGCAATATAACTCGCAGGTTGCGCCGTGTTTCGCCCAGGCAGCCGCGCGCCGCGATCTCGGCCCGCTTCCTGGGGGAGAGGAACCCCAGTCGCGCCCGCCGCACTTCGTTTTCCAACGTGATCGGGTCCTCGAAGAACTTAAACTGGTATGGCTCAGTGATCCTACCATCTATGATAGGCCGCACGAACAGGGCATTGTCGCCAATCGTCATGCCGCTCGTCGCCAGCAGAAAATCGCCCAGCTTCGGCCCGGCAAAAAAGGGCGCGTAGTCGTCCGTGATCTGCCACGAGTGGTTGCCGGTGAGCGCGATCTGCTCCCGCGAGACCGCCTTGCCGTCCAGCATCAGAGCAGGGGCAGGGCCGGTCTTGGCGAAGTCCAGAACGACCATCGCGTACTTTGTCTCCTCCGAGAACACGTCCAGCCGCGTTACCTCAGGGCTGCCGCTGTCCAGCAGAAGCCGCCGCAAACCCTGCATGGTGTTGATGGTCAGAAACGTGTCGCTGCAAATGAAGCGGAGGCGTCCACCCGGCTTCAGCAGGTCCAGGCACTTGACGATGAAGAACGAGTAAGTTTCCTTCTTGATCTTTAACCCATTGCGCCAGCCGAACTCGCGGTCCAGCCTGTCCTGAAGTTCCGGCGCGATAGTCCCGCCGAATGGTGGGTTGCCGATGATATAGTCAAAGTGGGCGGGAAAGGTGGTCTGAAAGAAGTCCGCGCACCAAAGGTTGTGGCGGATGGGGCAGCATCCCCAGCGTCGGGTGATGTTCGCGAGGCAGCGGGCATGGAGGGCGGGGTCGAGTTCGACGCCGTAGAGGTTGCGGGCCAGGATTTGGTCCAGCCGCTCCGGCAGGGGGCCGTCGTACAGGGGCAGGAACTTCTCGATAAGGGGCAGGACAAAGGAGCCATCGCCAAAACTCGGCTCCAGCACTGTGTCATCGCGAGTAAAGGTGAGGTCTTCGATCAGACGCCGGGCCGTTTCGGGCGGTGTCAGGAACTGGCCGAGCTGTCGCTTTCGGTCGCGAAGGGTCTTGGTCTTGCTCATGGGCGGCGAGGCTTGGACATCCCGGTAGTGCGTACCAAAATGCCGTACCGATAGAAGTTCCCGCCTGTGCCGTTCGTCCCGTCCCACCATCCTCTCCCGAAGCCCCACTCTGAGGGGGCCAAAAACGAAACCTCATCCCCTTGCCGCGTCCACGCACGAATAGTCGTTACTGCCATGAAGCAGATGACAGTGACGAGGGCAAGCAGGCTGAACATGAGGATAGCGGGTTTTCTCATTCCGATAGCGTCTCCCGGCCTGGCGGCGGCTGGAAGGCCAGATGCCGGAAGGCGGGCCAGTCTTCCAGGTCGTCGCTGTAGTCTTCGGGGTCGTCCTCAAAGAAGTAGTCGTAGCCGGTGAAGGCGTGCTCGAACGGCAGGCCGACCGCCTGGGCGAGCGCATCCACCGCCCCGCCCGTGAACTGGCCGGTGCCCTCCCGCGCCTCTTGCAACAGCGCTTCAAACCGAGTCGGCGGGACTTGCAGGACGGGGGTAAGCCGGGACGCCTCGCCCCGATACAGCATGGCTTCCTCCGCGCTTTCGGCGACCTGGGAAGGATCGTCGGCGAAGCGATCCCGCACATCGCCGTTTTCGTAATAGTTGTAGCCCCAATGGGTGTCATCGGCCACCCACACTTCCAGAACGGGAGCCTGGGCGGCTTGGGACAAGCGCTTGGCGAGGAAGCCGCTGTCCTGCCAGTCCTCGACGTACACCGAGACCCAGCCGCCTCCCGACGCGCCGCTGACGAGGACGCCGTACCAGTCGTCACCGTCCGGCAGTTTGTCCTCGTCCTCGGTCACGACCGAAGCCGCCGCGTCGCCAATCAGCGTGAAGCCTTCGCCGATGAAGGTCGTCATCACCAGTCCGCGCACGAGGGGCGCGTCGTTCGTCTTGACGTTGACATTGATGTAATAGCCACCCATGCCGCTATTCTACCCCAGCCGGGGCAGTTGACTACGCCGACGGCTTTGCCTACTCGCTCCTCCTGGCTCTGCTTTCCCATGTTTCTTTATCCACACAGATCGCGCTGCCTGCAACTGCCTGGTGGCTGCTACGCCTCGAACGATCATTTCCGTCTGCCATAATTCCGCGTCCCGTATTCCGTTGTAACTGTAGACCTGCTTTCGCTGACTGCCTCGCGCCGCAGTAATCATCAGATACCCGACATCGCCACGAAGAAGCGGGCTGGCAATATAACCTGATCTACGGACGAAGAAACCGCTCTTCAGTAACCACTGCGACAGATTGCGGAACTCGTCCGGTGGGTAGGAATTGGCCTTTGCCTGCGGGCGGAGAACAATTTTGTCCTGCGACCAGCCGTGACCACTCCACTGAGGCCCCCCGCCTACTCGTTCCAGAACAATCTCAGTGATCCCTGTTGCACTAGGTTTGTTCGGCTTGTCAGGCGAAGCTGCTGCAATAGTAGGAGCAACCAAGATGCTGGCGACGAACAACGAATTCCAGAGTTTCATTTGCATCCAATTTTTAGACCCAACTTCAGGCCGAGTAGAATTTAGGCCAGAGGTGTGCTGTCAAGCCACCGTCCCACCACCATCTCCAGGCCGACCGGGCGCTCGGTAAAGCCGATCTTTTGGTAGAATTCCGCCGAGTCGTCCGAGAACAGGTACACATGCTGCCCCGGCATTCGGTCCAGCAGACGCCGCATCATGGCCGACGCGACCCCCTGACGGCGGTACGCGGACAGCGTCCAGACATCCACGATGTAACCGTTGCAGACGCCGTCGGACAGGGCGCGGGCCGTGCCGACTAGCCGCCCGCCCGCGTAAGCCAGGCAGACGTGGGCGCTCTGCGCGAACGATGTTTCTAGCTGTGCTGGAGTCCGGCCATTGTCGAAATGGTCCTGCGCCAGCGTCGCCTTCATCTCGTCCCAATCCACGCCGTCCAGGTCGGTTTTGTAGGTGATTGCAGTCATGTATGTTCAGGAACCCCCACCCCCAATAATGGGGGAACCGGAAACGGCGCCTGACCCACTCTTTCCTAATCTGGCTCCCCCATTATTGGGGGCTGGGGGGCCGTCTACTTGCTTTGTCTCAGCCCCGCCGGGACGACCGCGCGGTCCAGCAGGTCGAAGCCGTACTGCACGAGCAGGGCCAGGGCAGCGGCGGGGATGGCGCCGGACAGCAGCAGGAGATCGTTGTTGTTCTCCAGGCCCTGGCTGATCCGGTTGCCGTAGCCGCCCGCGCCGATGAAGGCGGCGATGGTGGCCGTGCCGACGTTGATGACGGCGGCGGTCTTGATGCCGGCGAAGATGGCCCGTGAGGCCAGCGGCAGTTCGATCAAGCGCAGCCGCGCGCCGGGCGGCAGGCCGAGCGCGACAGCGGATTCGCGCAGGGAGGGAGCGATGTCGGTCAGGCCGGTGTAGGTGTTGCGGACAATCGGCAGCAGCGAGTAGAGGAACAGGGCGACAATCGCCGGGATCGGCCCGATCCGGTGCAGCAAGGGGATGAGAAATGCCAGCAGAGCGAGCGAGGGGATGGTCTGGATCAGGCCGGTGATGCTCAGGATCGGCTGGGCGGCGCCGGGCGAGCGAGCAGCCCAGATGCCGAGCGGGATAGCGACGAGGACGCTGAGAGCAAGGGACACGAAGACCAGGAACAAGTGCTGGCGCGTTTCCGGCCAGAAGTCCGGCGCGAACAGGACCGACCAGAACGACTCGTGTTCAACAGTCGTAGACGGTGAGTTGCCCGCGAGGTACGCGGCGGCGACGACGGGCGGCGTCTGGTTCTGGATCTCTACCTGCGCGTTCAGGGCGATCATCTGCGGTGCGGTGAGCTTGCCTTCTAGGGTCTGGAACCTCGCCCATGTCTTCGGAAGGCGCGTCGGCAGGTCCTTCCGGTACAGCAGCACGGCGTCATACGCGGGGAAGTAGTGCTTGTTGTCGTCCAGCACGCGCAGCTTGTACTTGGCGATCTTGGAATCGGTGGAGTAGATGTCGGTGACATCAATCTGCCCGCCTGCGATGGCCTCATATGCCAGGCCGTGGTCCAAGCCCTGCGGGGCGGGGAACGGCAGGCCGTAGGCGGCCTTGACGCCGGGCCAGCCGTCGGCGCGTTTCAAGAACTCCTGGGACAGCCCCAACCGCAGTTCGGGGTGTTTGGCGAGGTCGGACAGCGTTTTAATGCCCAATTTTTGCGCCAGAGCTTCCGGCATCGCCAGCGCATAAGTGTCGTTGAAGCCGAGCGGGACGCTGGCCGCCAGGCCGAGCGACGCGAGCCGGGCGTTCATCGCGGGCACCGTCAGCGGCGTCTTGCTTTTGAGTAGCTCCTGCGAGATTGTCCCCGTGTATTCGGGATATACGTCAATAGAGCCGCCTTTCAGGGCGGCGAAGACGATGCCGGTGTTGCCCAGCCCCGACTGATGGGTCGCGTGGGCCTCGCCGACGGCGTTGGCGGTCTGCGTCAGCACTTCGCCCAGGATGCGCGACTCGGCGAAGCGCTTGGAGCCTACGTTGAGCGTCTGCGGTGTCTGAGCGGTGCAGGAGGCCGCGAGGAGGAGGAAAAGCCCCCACCCCCAGCCCCTCCCCCGCAAGCGGGAGAGGGGAGTCGGATAAAGAAGTATTACCCCTCTCCCGCTTGCGGGGGCAGGGGTCGGCGCTCCGCGCCGGGGGTGGGGGCTTCTCATGCGCTCACCTCCGGCATGGGCGGCAGGGGGGAGCGCTGGGCGCGGATGAAGTCGGTCACATATTTCTCGCTGGGCCGCTGCAATAAATCCTCCAGCGTCCCCGTCTGGACGATCTGGCCCGCCCGCATCAGCACGATGGCGTCGCCGAAGTAGGCCGCCTCGCCCATGTCGTGCGTCACCAGGACGACCGTCTTGTTCAGCCGGGCAAAGATCGCTTTCAACTGCTCTTGCAACTCGCTCCGCGTGATGGGGTCTAATGCTCCCAGCGGCTCGTCGAAGAGCAGCAGGGGCGGGTCGAGCATCAGGGCGCGCATCAGCCCGATCCGCTGCCGCTGGCCTCCCGACAGCCCGGATGGGTAGCGCGACAGGGATTCGTGGGGCAACTGAACCAGCCCGGCCAGCTCGACCATCCGCTGCTCGGTCTCGCCGCCTGGCTTGCCCAAAAACCGCGCCAGCAGGGACACGTTCCGCCCCGCCGTCAGGTGCGGGAACAGGCCGCCGTCCTGGATGACGTAGCCGATCTCGTGCCGACGCCGCTCCACGTTCTGGGGCGTCAGCGGCTCGTTGCCAATCACGATGCGGCCCGTGTCCGGCGTGATCAGCCCGACCATCAGCCGCAGCAGTGTGGACTTGCCGCAGCCGCTGGGGCCGATCAGCACTGTCGTCTTGCCGGGGGTGAGGGTGAGCGAGGTCGGCGCGAGGGCCGTCTGGCCGCCGTAGGTCTTGGAAACGTTCTCGACAGTGATCATACAGCGCCTTCTATTTTTCTGGGGCCGCCGTCGGCGCGACCGCCTCGGCCGGCGTGATGGGAATGATGCCGCCCATCGCCTGGACCATCCGCAGGTTGACATAGATGAGGGTCCCTGTCGCGCCTGCCTTCGGCTGCGGCGGGCGAGTCTGCGCGCTCGTCACAGGTACGTCGTAGCAGATCAGGAACGTCTCGCCGCCGACCGCGACCGTCTCGCCGCGTGTGGCGATCTGGGCCGGCTTGCCCTGCGCGTCTACCAGGCCAACCAGATGGTAGCTGGAATCGATCTTCTCCGCTGGCAGCGTCAGCGGGTACGTCTTCCCGGAAAACACATCCGCCAGCGGCGCGGCGGTCGTCCCGTTCGGCGCGGTCGTCGCTTCCTTCGCAGGTGCGGCCTGGGCAATCGGCGTCAGGCGCGTTGCCCCCAGCCCTAGAAGCGTCCCGGCCAGCGCCCCGCCGAGGAGGGTCATCGTCAGTAGGTTTTTCTGTTTCATGTTCCTTGCCCCTTTTCTTCGAGAGGACGTGCTTGCCGCAGTTCCCGCCGGATTTCTTCCGCCAATTCGTGTTCGGTGGGGAGGTGCAGTTGGTAGCGGCTGGCGAAAATCTGTGCGTTCGTTCCGCCCAGCGTGTATTTCACGACGGCCTCGTTTTTGTCGGCGCACAGGATTAGGCCGATGGTCGCGTTGTCGCCCTCCGTGCGGCGCTCGGCGTCGTAGTAGTTGACGTAAAACTGCATCTGTCCCATGTCGCCGTGGGTGAGCTTTCCAGCCTTCAGGTCAACGAGGACATAGCACTTGAGGATCGTGTGGTAAAAGACGAGGTCCACGTAGAAGTGGTCGCCGTCCAGAGTCAGCCGCTGCTGCCGGGCGACGAAGGCGAACCCTTTGCCCAACTCCAGCAGGAACGTCTGCAAGTTGGTCAGGAGCGCTTCCTCCAGGTCTGACTCCACCAAGCGGGGGGACTCCGGCAGGCCGAGGAACTCCAGCACCACGGGGTCTTTAATAGCGTCCTCCGGCGTCTGAATCTCCTGCCCCTGAGTCGCCAGCGCCATCAGCCCCTGCTTGTCGCGGCTCATCGCCAGCCGCTCAAACAGCAGGCTGCTGATCTGCCGCTCTAGCTCACGGACCGACCAGTGGTTGCTGTCGGCTTCCAGTTCATAGAAGGAACGTGCATAGGGAGACTCGATGCGGGTCAACAGGCGATAATGCGTCCAAGAGAGGTTTGGGTTCAACTGACTAGGCGTTTCAAATTCGTCACTCACTGAGTGACGAATCCGACTTGCCTCTAAAAGCCGTGGGTACGCCAAGTAAAAGAGGCGCATATACTTGATGTTGGTTTGCGTGAAACCTTTACCGAACGCCGACTGCAAGCGGGACGAAATCTGCGCGATCACGTCCTCGCCGTAAGCCGCCCGCGCCTGTCCTGCCTGTTCTTCCTCCACGATCTCGCGCCCGATGAGCCAGTAGGCACGCACCATCTCCGTGTTGACGGTCCGCACGACGTTCTTGCGGGCCGCCGTCAGGATGGCATGGATGCGCTCGTAGAGCGGCTCGATGCCGGTGGGCACCGTCGGCAGCAACTCGGAAGACGGTTGTTCAGGCAGCGTCATGGGGACCTTTCACCTGTGCCTGCAGGGGTGGGGGCCAAACCGTTTTGGTTTCCTGAGTCGCCTCCTCAACCTGACCTTCGCTTTTGCGCTCGGCGGCACTTCTGAGGCCGCTGCCACACCAGTAGCCGATGAGACCTAAAATCCAGCCCGCAACGAAGGCCATGGGCAAGAACGGCAGCAGGAGGTAGATGCTGCCGTTAATCGGGCCGTACAGGCGGAGGCATACCTGCGCGTGGTGACTGTGGCCCCAAAGAAGGTCAAGTATGCCGGGTGAAAGCCCGAAGACAATGCCGAACAGTGCCCCAAGGAGCAGGCCAACCGCCCCCGCGTATCTGAAGCCGCCTGCCACTGCTATTGCCCCTTCAAGTGGTGCGTACTGCCGCGCTCCGTCAGCGGGATGGCGGCGAGCCAGTCGGGAAGGGCGTCGGGGGCGAACTTCTCCACGTCCAGGCGCAGCAGGGCTTCGAGGGGGACGCCGAAGTCCACACTGCCGCCGCTGCGGTCGGCCAGCACGGCGACGCCGACCAGGTTCCCCTGGTAGCCTTCGACCACCTGCATCGTGTCCCGGACGCTGCCGCCCGTGGTCAAGATGTCATCCACCAGCAGGACGTTCTCGCCTTCCTTGATCTCAAAGCCCCGGCGCAGGACGCGGCCCTTTCCATCATCCTCGCGCTCGGCGAAGATGCCGCGCACGCCGAGGTTCTTGGCGACCTCGTAGGCCAGCAGGACGCCGCCCGTCGTGGGGCCGATGACCACCTGCACCTCGTCCCTCGCGAACCGCCCGGCGATTTCTTTGCAGAGCCGCTCGACGTAGCGGGGGAATTGCAGTACCTGGAACTTTTCGAGATAGACGGCGCTGTGGTAGCCCGATGCCAGCAGGAAGTGGCCCTCCAGCAGCGCGCCGGAATCCTTGAAAATCTGTAACACTTCGTCATTGGTGAGCATGAGGGGACAGTTCCACCCGGACGCGCGCGATTCCTGCCTGCCCGCCAACACGGCTTGCGGCGCAGCGCAGCAACTTGACTCTGCCCCCCCTTTGCCAGTATACTGTAGCGGATTTCAGCCCGCTTGTCCGCACACGCACCGTTCTGTTATTGTTCTGTTGTTGCTGTTTTATGGCGAACCAAACCACGGCAGCGCCCGCCTCGGCGGCGGCGCCCGCGCCCTTCGGCGAGGCTCAACTCAAGACGCTCCTGAACCCGTTCACGACCGTGTTCGTCTACCTGGGCGAGATTTTGATCCTGCTCGGCCAGGCCATCAAAGCCGTGCGCGGCGGGATAGACATCCGGGATTTGATGGAGCAGATGTCCTCGCTCGGCGTCAACTCCGTCGCCATCGCCCTGCTGACGTCGTCCACCTCAGGCGCCGTCCTGGCACTCTATTTTGCGCCGTTCCTGAAGCAGTACGGGGCCGAAGGCTTCACCGGCGCGGTCGTCGCGCTTGCCATCTCGCGCGAGCTGGGGCCGGTCCTGACCGGCGTAGTTGTCGCGGCCCGCGCCGGCTCGGCTATCGCCGCCGAGCTGGGCACGATGAAGGTGACGGAGCAGATTGATGCCCTGCGCGCGCTGGCCGTCAGTCCGATCCAGTACCTGGTCGTGCCGCGCATCCTGGCCGCTGTCATCATGGTGCCGCTGGTCTGCGTACTGGCGGACGCTGCCGGCATCCTCGGCGGCTACCTGCTCTCGAACACTCAGGGGGTGCTGCCGGCGACTTACTTGAACTCCATGAAGCAGTTCTTGGACCCGATGGATTTCGTGAAGGGCATCTTTAAAACGGTGGTGTTCGGCCTGATCATCACCCTGGTCGGCTGTCACCAGGGCCTGGCGACGCGGGGTGGGGCGACCGAAGTGGGGCGGGCGACGACCAACGCCGTCGTGCTCTCGATCGTACTGATCTACATCGCCAACTTCGCGATGACGTACTTCATGTTTAGCGGGGTGACGACGTTTTGACGGATGCCGCCATGTCAGAAGCGGAAGCGGAGAGTGGCGGCGAGTGGCACGAGCCGGCCTGGATCGAAGTCAGGAATCTGCGCTATGCGGTCCCCGGCAAGCAAATACTGAAAGGCGTGACGCTGGGAGTCGCGCCCGGTGAGATTCTGTGCGTCATGGGCATGTCTGGGTCCGGCAAGACCACCGTACTGCACTGCATGGGCGGCCTGACCGCGCCGACGAGCGGTGAGATCCGCATCGGCGACGCGCAGATCGTCGGGATGCGCGAGAACGAGTTGAACCGCGTCCGCGAACGCATGGGCATGGTGTTCCAGTACGCCGCCCTCTTCGACTCGCTGACTGTCTTCGAGAACGTCGCTTTCGGCCTGCGCCGACGACGCAATCTGCCCGCCGACGAAATCAAAAAGATCGTTGCCGAGAAGCTGGCCCTGGTGGGCCTGCCGGGGACCGAGGCGATGTACCCCTCGCAGCTTTCCGGCGGCATGGCGAAACGGGTCGGTTTGGCGCGGGCCATCGCCATGTCGCCCGAAATCCTGCTCTACGACGAGCCGACGTCGGGGCTGGACCCCGTCGTGGCGAGCGTCGTGGACGAATTGATCATGCAGATGCGCGACAAGCTAGGCGTCACGAGTATCGTCGTCTCGCACAACCTGCCGAGCATCTTTCGGATCAGTGACAAGATCGCCATGATCCACGATGGGCAGGTGCTGGCGACAGGAACGCCGCAAGAAATACAGGCGTCCGACAACCCGATTGTCCGCCAGTTCATCGAGGGCCGTTCGCAGGGGCCGATCGAGGTCGCGCGGCGCTAGGGCTGACTCTGTTGGGGACGACTTGGAACGACTTGAGGTGTTATGAGGACTCTGGGAAACGCGGGTGGTGTGGGAATAGTGTTCGTACTGGCGGTGGTCCTGGCCGCTGCCGGGGTCTTTTTCCTGCGCGGCAGTCTGGCGGCCAACAACACTTATTCGTTTGATGTTCTCTTCAGCGACGCCAAAGGCGTGACGGCGGAAACGCCGGTGACACTGGCCGGAGTTCAGATCGGCAAGGTAGAGCGCGTTCGGCTCACGCCCGCACAGCAGGCCGATTTAAAACTCCAGATTAGGGATACGCTGAACGGGGCGCCCGTCCGCATCCCGCGTGGCTCGCGGTTCACGATTGCTACGCCCCTGCTTGGCACGAGTGGGACTGTCATCGTCGTGCCGCCCGCCGATGCCGCCGCCCGGCCCAGCGACAACATCCGCGAGGGTGAGAACCTGACCGGCGAACGCTCAGGAGACTTGGCGGCCTCGTTTGACAAGGCGACGCTGCTGCTTGACCAGGTGGCGGTGACGACCGGGAAAGTGAACCGCCTGCTGGACACGGCCAACAAGCTGGCGGCCGACCCGAAGATTCAGGGCGGGCTGACGCAGACCGTCGGCAACATCAACGCCGCTTCGGCCAATGGGCTAAAGCTGACCGATCGGCTCAACGGTCTGCTCCTTTCGGACAATGCCCAGGTGCAGACTTTGCTGCGCCAGACGCAGTCGGGGGCGCAGGTTTCGCTGGACAACATCGCCGCCACCACGGCTTCGATCCGGGACACCACGCGCGAGAACAGGGGCCAGATCGCCGCCATCGTGCGTAACCTCAATGACACGACGGCGGCGGTTGCGGGCATCACGGGCCAGGCCGATCAGGCCCTCAAAGGCGGCGTCACGCAGAATCTGACCGCGACCGTTGCGAGCTTGAAGACGACCACGGACAACCTGGCGGCGACCACGGCCAAGTTCAACGCCATTGCGGGCAACTTCCAGTCCCTCAGCGGCGACCCGAAGGTGCAGAGCAACCTGCGCGAGACGCTCCAGAACATCCGGGACAGCAGCGGGCAGGCGACCCTGCTCCTCGAGCGCCTGAACCGACTGGCCGGAGTCCGCTCCAAGACCACCGCCGTAATCGTGCCGGGCGGACCGACGGTGATCGTTCCCGGCGGGGTGCCTAGTGTCAAGACGACTCCCGCGCCCGCGCTGGGAGCTCCCTACTACTTGCCGCGCGTGGAGGCGGTCGTCAACACGCGGGATCGGCGTTTCCGCACCGACATAGACGCTGTCGTACCCCTGAGCGTCGCGCCCGTCACCTTTGCACGAGCGGGCATCTATGATTTCGGCGGCGCGAACAAGCTGATCTTGCAGGGCGGACGCGGGCTGGGGACGGACGGCACGGTGGACGCCCGCGCAGGCATTTACGCCTCGAAACTCTCGGTCGGCGGCGACATCGGCCTGGGTCGGCGCACGACGCTCTCGCTGGACATTTACGACCCGAACAACTATCATATTGACGCCAAAGCCGTCCTGATGCTGGCCCCGGAACTCGGCCTCGTCGTTGGCGGCGAGAACTTGAACCGCCATCCCGGCGCCCTGATCGGCCTGGAATATCGCCGGCAGTCGAAATAATCCACCCCGCCTTGCAAACTCTTGCCCCTCCCGCAACAGGAGGGGCAAGAGTTTCGGATGGAGCAGACGGCTAAACTACTTGTCCTCCCGCTGCGCGAGGAACCTGCGAAGCAAGGTGGTGGGCCTCTTTTACATCAACTACACGCACAAAGGAAGAACACACCATGAAAGTCATACTGCTGCAAGACATCGCCAACCAGGGCAAACAGGGCGAGGTCGTCACCGTCGCCGACGGCTACGCCCGCAACTACCTGTACCCGCGCAAGCTCGCCATCGAGGCCGCCGGGGGCGCGCTCAAGAACCTCCAGACCAAACACGCCCTGGAAGACCGCCGCACCGAGAAGATGCGGTCGGAGGCTGACCGCACGGCGGAGCAACTGAACGACAAGACCATCACGCTGACCGTGAAAGCCGGCCAGAACAGCCGCCTGTACGGTCGCATTACGGCGGGCGACATCGCCGAGGCCGTTGAGCGCGAACTGAGCATCAAGTTGGACAAGCGCAAGGTCGGCCTCCTCGACCCCATCAAGGCCGTCGGCGAGTACGACGTACCCATCAAGCTGCATCGCGACGTCACTGTCCCCCTCAAAGTCGCTGTGGTCGCTGAATAGACCTGCTGCCTCGGGGCGCGTTCTTTTGATCGAGACGCGCCTTGGACCTCCTCCCATGCCTGAACGCAACGAGTACAAAACAGGCCGTTCCGGCGGCTATAGCGGCGGCGGCAATGGCGGCTATAA
>JAABUH010001635.1_pt1 | contig 24033 bp, 25 predicted proteins | sample 5559121 | NCBI WGS metagenome assembly JAABUH01 (sample SAMN10711871, study PRJNA513364) | rock metagenome | isolation source: Antarctica rocks | place: Antarctica: Victoria Land, Battleship Promontory nord | collected 2015-12-28
AGAGTATCATCAGCTACAAATTTAATATCATGATGTCAGTCAGTCAAAGTCAATTGTATCAATGAATTGATCTGAAAAATCGAATTAACTTAATGATTGCAAGCAATTGTGTTATAAAGAGATGTGAATGACTCAGTAGTAGATTCTAGATAATCAATATATATTTCATAAATTTAGTTAAGAGCTTAAGCAATAAGTAGATCATTAAGAGCTGATGTCAATTATCACATGAACAAGATGTAATGAATGTAACATCAATCAAATTCTGAAGTTATGAATCGCTGATGCTAAAGTTTTTTGTGATAAGTGCAGTCATTAGTCACAGATGCAAAAAGATTCAACAAACATCAAGTTTTCTGTTTAGTATAATGAATGCATTGTTGAAGATATCATGTAAAAAGTATGTACATTACAAATGATCAATAAACAGAGTGAAAGAAGAACTCAACATTAATGAGTCTGAATATACATAATTGAAAATGCAAATATGAAATTAGATGAAATCTTTACAGCTTATAAAATGAAAGCTAAATATAAACAAGTTGAAAGAGATTCTCAGATCGACATTTGAAGTCATATATCATGAGTTTCATATTATATTCAACGATGTTGCAAGATCAAGAAGTGATTCTATGTTAATGTTCATGACACAGCAATCAAATTACAATGTAAGAAGATAATTCAGAGTCAGAAAGACATGATGAGACAATTTCAAGTACAATTCTTCATCATTTTTTCAACTGAAAACACACTCACATCTTTTGAGTTATGTTATCTGTGATGAACGAGATCTCAAGAGATCTCAATCAATATCAGTCAGATTAGTCAAAATTCTCATAATACAGATCAGTTGCAATCTCAATCATAGCATATGCTGCAAATCACAAGATCTTCTTAAACATGAATCAGTGAAGAACTTGATTTGCATTGATGACATGAAATATGACAAATTTATAAAGCTGATTGAGAATGAGTTGAATTACGACTGTGTCACAGATATGATGATATATAATCGAGCTGAATTCGCGAAAATATATATCAGCAATGAGCGCGAATGAAAAACAGCATTGAAAGAAATGCATGCTGAAGAGTTTATTCACTTTCTTTTTACAATTCAATCTGCTGCAAACAATGATTGTAGATTTCAGATCTCTTGTGATACTTGATTCAAGCAGCTGATCATTGAAGAAATTATGTAGAATGCTCGTAGAAAACATGTTCATGTTCAAGACTTTCAGTATAAGATGACATAGTGAAATCATGTCATAATTGAGAAATCTCAAGAATTGATGACAAGACTTATAGTTTATTCAACATTGACAAAGATTCAATGAATTTTTATCAAGATTAAATGAACTATTCTTAGTGTTTAAAATAAGATAAATTCTTTTCTTATCATAAGAAAAAATCATTTGCAATCTGACATTCTTTTTTATTCTTCTTCTCAATCGTTTGTTACATAAATTTTCTTGATGATTATACATTGTTGAGTCACATTAAATAATTCTCATCTTGAATGCAACATGAGAATACATCAATCTTTATGATGATGAGTTTATCAAGATACTAAGTGACATTACAGAAAAAACGTCATCACATAAGCAACTTCAAGACATCATCATCATCAAAGCGCAGCGCAGTTGAATACACAGAGACTCACAATGACAACGAGATCACAACAGACTCAAGCGACAGCGATTCTGTAAGAGAAGTCTTCAACAAAGACAGATGTGTCACTCTTGAAGTAATAATTCACTTAAGAATTTAAAAGAATAAATGACTAATTTGAAAAAAGACAGAATCGAATGCTGTCAGAGCATTCAGTGAAAGTACTCTCATGAAGTCATCACAACATTTCAAAAACTTAATGTATGCAACATTAAACAGCTTAATTCTTTTCAATCAATTAATAACAGATATACTAGAATTGATTTTGATGATGATGATGTCAACGATGCAGACTGAGAATCAATAACATCATATTTATGAGAAAAGATGTCACGTTGAACTAAATACAACTTCATCATTGATCATGAGTTAATTGTTAAAGTTTGCATTCATTATTTACTTATGTGAATATTGAGTGATCATGTTGATAACAATAGCAGTTCATGATCAGACTTTAAAAAGAAATGACTTAATAAGAAAATGAAAGAAGCATGAAAGAATATCGCAAATCATTTAGACAAAAAGTCAGATCACAAATGTTCTGAAGTAGAAAACATTTCAACGACGAAAGAGACTTGAAAGATAATATGCTCAGATCTTTCGTTGCGAATAAAACTCATAATAAATAGATGTACAACATCTTTGAAGCGTGATGATCTAGTGTACTGAGTCAAGTATAAATCATAGTTGAAAGTGAATATGATTGACAGAAGTAATTCATAAGAAAAGAGCAAAAGAATTTAATAAAAAGTCTGCTAGATAATGATGACTTTGCATGTAAAAAAATATGTATTAATCAAAGATTGCAACATTGTTTAATGTGAAAAAACTCTTCGAGACAGATTCTGCGCAAGAATCATAGTGAATGTACTGATTCAAAAGATTTACTGCAAAGTCAGAAATGAAATAGCATATCAAGAATACTTGAAGATATTCTTTGATTTGCTTTCTACTAATGTCGTTCTCATCACAGTGACAATGATCACTCATTGTATATGAGAATATGAATCAGAAAAGCACAGATTAAACAAGTTTGAGAAATTGAATGTGAAGAATAAGTGAACATTTGCATATATCAATGACTAAAGTGATTGAAGCGAAGCTGAACTTGATAATACACAGCGACATGAATGCACGTCAATGTGACATGAAATCAACAAGCTCGTAAGCATTAACAATTAATATTGAAGATTCTGCTATGTTATATTAAGCAACAAATTAATAATGACAATATCAAAGCAATTATGAACACTTAAACTGTACTTAATGTATACATTGATTGTTTCAATGATCTCTCATTATACAAGTTAGAAAATGACGTGCAACTCAATTTAAACGCAAGTCATAAGAAAACATTCTTAAGTTTAAAAAGTATTTTTGTCTTTCAATTTTTGAAACTAACATTGCTTGTCTTTGACGTAATATTATTGAATGAAGCTGTAAATATTGCAACTTGTAACTAAATTTTCAATCACTGATGCTGTGTAGAAGAGATTGATTGAATTGAACACAGAGAATGAATCATCAATTGATGATGTTTAAGTCAGCAAGAAGCAAATTCTTAGCAAGAGATTTCACTCTACATCACAAACTAAAGATCAATCACGTATCATATTACAAAGTGATGAATATGAGTTTATGATAATACAACAGAATGATGTCAAATCAACAATGATTAAGATCAGTTGAGAATGAAAGTTTAATAACTTGTGAAATGCTTTAAACATGAAGAAGAACGAACGTTTGTAATATAAAGCAGACAAGACAGACAAGATTCTAAGCGACGAGAAGAAATATGAAAGCTTCATGTGCAAGATGAGAAAGAAAAGCATTATGAATGTAACTCATGAAAAGAAAGAAATTAAAGAAAAATAGAACTTAAGCACAGTAATCACTATAATCAAATGATTCAAACAAAGCAAATATTTTGCTTCATACTGCGAAAGCACTTTTGTCACATATACTTACATGAGAAAACATGATACTGATAGTGATGTGAGCGCACTGATCAAACACTTCAAACATCTTACTCAAGAATGCGCAAGCGCTTATGTTGCAGATGCTGTCATGAAAGAACATAGTGCTAGAAGTGATATGAATGCACAATAAGAAAAGAGTGACAATATTGAGAAAAACGATCAAGATGTTTATGATGACATTGATTATTAAAGAACAAAAGATATACTGAACACTTTGAGCAGTTTGTATGACATTAGAACTATGTTTGCAATGTATGATAATTACGCAGTTAACAGCTTGATTGTTGATAATGATTCTAACAAAGAAAGATCATGCAGAGATAACAGTGAATTACATACTTCAATGATATTATTCAACATTGTGACTTTAATTGTTACAAATGTCAAAATTGTATTTGTTGAATCAAATAATAAATAAACATACTGCGCTTTTAAAAGTTCTAAAGATGTTGATGCTTTTATGAATATGCATCAGCTAAAAGTGATGCAAATCTGAAACATAAGATTAAATGAATATTTGAGATATTGATCATTAAAAGTGCTAAAATTTATCTCTGTCACTCTTTACAAATTGCAGATGTAATGACTTTTTTGCTTTGCTTTTTTGATATCTTATTATTTAAGTATACAAGAATCATTGATTGAAGAATTACTTTGCTGTCATCATCTTGCTGTCGTTCATTCTACTAGTTAACTCTGACATCATCTTACAATTCTTTTTAAAGAAACTTATGTTTCTTCAAAACTTGAATGTACAAAGATGTTCAAAAGAAATCAGCAAAGATCATGAAAGTCAGTTGATAAACAAATGAGCATAGACTGCTATAGTATTTTTGTGACATCATTAATTTTCTCAGAATAAATGATGAATACACTCTGTTGAAAACTGTTGATTATTCAAATTTCAGAATGATCAGTTCAACAGTAAATCTCTCATTTGACTCAATTGTAATCACAAGACAGAATATTACTATTTAAAGAAATATATATCACGAAATCAATTTATCTTTGTGAATATAATGATCAATGTACTTCATAGATAAGATTGATAACGAGATTCATCTGTACATGATGTTGACTATGAATCTTTTGATTTTATTCTGCGTTCAAATAAAAGTCAGAAAAGTCAAGAGATTTTAATTCAATGCAGTTTGAATGATGTTAAAACATTGTGTGATCAGAAAAGTCATCATGCAAAGTTTTCACTTATGTGACAACATTTTTCTTTAATAATCACAATCAATCTATGAAGAAAATTAATAACATGTCAATGTCAGTAAGAAATGAGAAGATACTACTAGTGAAAAAAACAACTCAGATGAAGAGTCTGCAAATTGTGATTACAAGTGATTGAAGAATTTGTGACTTGTCAACTGCATCGATATTGAAACATCTTCATCACATTAACAGTATCATCAAGTAATTGATGAAAAGATATCAGATAAAATAATTGTTTCAAGTATTAAAAGATGTGATTACAATGCTTGAAGAAGTAGTGACTCGTTGATCATGCTGATATATTGAAAGAACTTGAACTCATCTTCTTTACTTGACATCAAGTCATTCATTTATTCACATGAAAAATCAAGAGTTCAAAAGAATGATCAAAATGCATTCTCTTTCATTGATCAGAGTCAAACATCAAATGATTGCAATTGCACATTTATACTAACAATTCATTCAACATTTACATGATATAAATCAAATCAAGAGAAGAAAAGAGTTACTCAGTACAATCACACTTTATCTTCTCATCATGTACATCTCTCTTTCATCACATATTTCTTTGCTCAATGAATAATAATCATTGAGTAAAAAAACACAGCTTTACATACGATATAATCACAAGCATCATGAGTGCAAAGAAAACATCTTTCATCTTTGAATCAAGAATTGAATCAAAACATCATTATATAGAATATCATCAATGAAGAGCAGAGCAAAGACAATGTGTCATAATCAAACAGCACAGACACTCTCATCAAGAGTTCACTCAAGCATCACACGCTGAATAGAAGCTATAGATTCATTACTTGATAACACAGTGTCAATCTCATTGTTTCAACTGCGTGAAGCAGTCGTATAGATGACGAGTGATTTTCTTTCTCAGAGAGTTTTGTTCACTCGATATAAATAGCATAGAGTTTCTCATGAGTCAAGTCTAAATCAATGTCACAAGAGTGTATGAATTACAATCACAATCACTTCGTAGATAAATATTCACGATGTGCATTATAAGATACAGTTCAGAAGTTAAAGATAACAAGTAAGAAGATTGTTTAAAATAATGTTTGAAATGATACATAGTCTGTGTAGATGATTTTACTTCATTCGATAAAGCGTCGTGACTCGTGAGCGTGTTGCATTCGAGCTAGCCTTGATCTCGTCATGCGGAAGAGATTCTCGATAGCTAGACGAAGAAATACACTCAAGGTCTATCATCATGAGATAATACGATGAAGGTGAACTAGCAAACGATATGCAGCTATGACACTTTCAAATAAGCGATAGTCATTCAACTGAATCACCAAAATTATCTATAGCGATGTTCTCAAACCTGGTAGCACGAAGTGTCACTCTGCGGGCAGAGCGTTTGAGTGAGCGCACGACGTGATCGACAGTGTTCCCCCATATATCCTGGAAGTTGGCAATGGGCTCGGGATAAGTCGCATTGGATGACTGCTTCTTCATCTCGACCATGTAACGGTCCTGAATAACCCACTGCTACACAATTACTTTTCTTCCTCGTCCCAGAAGCTCTAGAGGAGATTTCTGAGTACAGTGAAAAGGCAGATGGGACAGAGCAAGGACCGACCTCGCCATATCCCTTACATTGACGCATATTTCAGCTTCTCTCGTTACTCTCTACTCTGAATGAGGGCTATCAGCCCACCACCGTCGGTGTGTCTTGCTGGCACGCAAGTCTTGACTCCGTTGTTTGTCTCTCTTCTTCCCTTCTCGAAATGTCGAGGCTCTCTTCTATTCGGTAGTGGCCAGCAACTCTGTCTTCGCTGAGAAGGGCCTGAAGACGCATTTATCTGCCGTGATTGTGCGGCCCGTATTCCTTTCGAACCACAGGCCAATCCAGCAACCTCCACTGGTCGCGCTAGGAAGCAAGGGTTTGAAGCCTGCAGCGAGAAGGTGGAAGCAAGGGAGAAAGTCGTCGTTGTTTCCATGGCACCACGTTCCTCTTTCGAAATGTCTTGTTTTGATGAGTCTTTGTTCAAACGGCGAGAATGTGTACTGTTAATATCACCTTCAGTCACGAACAACTCTTTCTGGTAATTCGGCTTCATCCAACGTGGGCAAATCCAAGCATAATTACACGAACCGTGGCAGTCATTTCTGCGATGGAGCTACAGTCACGGCCTCCTATAGTGGGTTTCCGACAACCGGGTCTGTGATTTCCAACACCCAATCTGCTGATTCACCATACGAAATCGAAACCGGAGCACAAAAAATGCGCATCTCACGGCTACGCAATACTACCCAACTCGACCAAATTAAAGACCGCAAAGTCTACATCGCTTTAAGCGCACGGTGCGAACGAGGAAGCTTTCACCCGACCTTACTAATCTGTGTCGACAAGCAGAGGATGGAAGGAAAAGGGTGGGACACGAATAATGCTGCCGGGGGTTGGGAGGCTGAAGTATGTTCCTTTGACGATGTGCTTCTGCGTAAGAACCTAGTCCTTCTCTACGAGGTTGGCCGGCTCAATCGGAGCAACCTAGGTGCATGTGAGGACAAATTGCTTGAGCTTGAAGCGGATGGCACGCATTCACTCTCACGCAAGGGAATAATCCGAGCATCAAAGGCTTCACTTCTACGCTTCCTATGATTGCTCAATCCGAATCCGATGGCCCAACATATCCAAGCTTAGTGCCGGGTTCCATGAGAATGAGACGCGCCTTGTACACGTTACAGGAGGCCGACCTAATCACTGTTCACGGAGACTTGGATGGAATCGAGGTTGGGGCTGTCCGAACGGCAACGCACCTGGAACGTTTTGTGGTGAGTGGCGGCGCCGATGCCACTGTTTACTAGGAACCGAGGAGACTAGGATTCCAGGTGGATGGGATTCGAGGTGGATGGAATTTGGGGTTCATTAAGCTCAAGGTTATTACGGACCGAGACAGCAACGTGGTCGCAAAGTAGGCAAACTCACGTATGGTTCAATCATAGTAGAAGCTTACATCGATCAAACCGTCTTCCTTTCAACGACAAGGTAGCGTGAACATTGCAGCAGTGCCTTGAGGTAGCCATACATCACTTTTGTAACTATCTTGTACACCTCACATGCAGTGGAACACGCCAGGGTATCTTTTCATCCTTCACTTTCTCCAACCCCCCAATCGTGATATCATCATATCTTCATCGTCCGCCTCCTGTGCTGCAGGTCCTGAAAGTGCTGGTACAGGATGCCACGCTCCAGCCACCAGAGAAGACTGTCGCAGTATTCAGAAGCTGTCCCAAGACTCTGATTGGCATACAGCAGAGAGCTCTTGTGAGCACTATAGAGGCCCGAGTCGCGAAACTCTGCCCAAGTGCCGCATTTGCAGGGGACTGGGAAGCGTACTGTAGCTGGAGACGAGCGTACAGACATCCTCGCGACGTAGTCCAGGCAGTCTTTCTGATCAGGCGCTTTGAAATCTTTTGCATACAAGTGAAGTGGCGGTGAATACGATATATTCTATCATGATTGTTATGCTGTCTAGTTTGAGCAACAAACGGACTAGCAAAGTTTCTTATTTGAGTGACACCAGTTGGCGTGAAGATATGCATGATAACGGCAATTCGACCAGGTCATCTACGGGACTGACCCGGGTGAATTCGAAAGAAGCTCTGTTGAAAGCAGGAAAAAGTACTGTTTTACAAAGAGCAGAAAAATTGGATTCATTGTCATCGAAATCAAGATTCAAGTCATAGATTGAAAATATACTGTGAAAGACAAAACACTTAATCGAGTCTAAGTTTTGATTATCGATTATTAAGAAATACAAAAGGTTATGGTCAGCAGAGCACTTTCTTCAACTGAATCGACGGCACCAGAAGTACGCCTCCCTATGTCTGGCAAGGGCGTACAGCACGCAGTAAATATGCCATACACTCGCCGGGTTCAACTTGATCTTCCCTGCCCCATTATCGACATCGCCGCCTCCTTCATCTTCCCTCTCACCCCCTGGATTATGTTGAAAGCTGCAATAATTGCTTCATTGACGATCATCAAGGCAGGGCAGGGCTCAGGTATCAGATTCCAGACAGTCGCTTCATTGAAGTTTACTGTTTGAAACTGTTAGCTCGACTCTTGCATTTCGGATGCTGATAATAATAATATGTGAGAAGACCGCGTAAAACGGTGTGCAGACCATATTCGTTCTCACCTGCACACAAAGTAAATCCGCGTCCAGTTTTATATAGTCAGACGCTTGGCTCGATCTGGAATACGGCGAGTGGACCGCCGGCCGCCGTCTCCCACTCATTTTGTTCTCTATCTCAATTCTATCGTTCAGTAAGCATGGCCCAGTTCCGATCCAAAACGCTTGATCTCAGCTGCTTCATCAACGCCAGGGTCATCAGAGATCACACAAAGCGGTTGAATCCCCACCCTAACCCCCCAGAAACCCCACTGACAGCTTCCAGGAAAGTATTCGAGCAGTATGAGACCGACAGGTAAACCACCCTCTACCCTCCCCACGAACTACATGGAACCGCCAGAAACGGCAATCAGTTACCGTCCACCAGCTTCTTACCAGCGCGCTAACCCGACCATTCCCCACAGACAAGCTCTCCGCTACATAATCCGCAATACCACCCTCCCCCAGCGCACCCGCGCCCAAGCCCAGCTCCAGCTCTCACAAATGCACTGCTACACCCGCTCAACACAGATAAACAACAGGTGTATAGCAGGCGGGAAATCGAGGGGAGTGTTTAGTGATTTTAGATTGGCTAGGGTAAGTTGAATCTTGAGAGGACATTCTTCGGAAGGAACGATGCTGATGTTGGGGTGGCAGTTCCAATTTAGGATGAATGCACTGGAGGGGAGTTTGCCGGGGGTGAAGAAGGCGAGTTGGTGACGGGAAAGGGATGGATGCTGGAGGAAGGATGGCATCGTGAATAGGGTTTCTGTTCACATGGCATGGCGTTGCATTGAGGGCGTTAAGGGCCCAGTAGTAATGCACAATACTGCCGAATGGCATTATTGAAGATCATCTCAACCTGTCAATGCTGGAGCACCAATGTCGATGTACTTTTCATTGGATACAGACTTCTTATTCATCTGATCTTCGGTTACTCGCAGACCAATTTCACCTAAAACCGGTTGGCTCCCTTTACCGTTATGTTACCTTGGAATCTGCAAAGCCAACACTTTTTCTAGATTCATCGATATCACTTGTCATTCATCTGTTCCGTCTGTCTTCCTATGATACTTACTTCACCACTTCTCACCGGTATAGCTGCGTCCACTTCTTTCCTACCTTCCACGAATCTACTTTGCCCTATCAAGACTCCAAACGTAACCACAACAACTGCCATACCGCCGACAATGTTTCGTCGCCTGAGCAGTAGCCTTCCCAAAGAGTTCGAGTATCCTGCGGATCTCGAGAAGCTAGGGTTGTTCTCTCCACCTTCGAAGACTTATTTTAAGCACTTTCTGACTATGTACTCAGATACTACCTCAACAAAAATGACCAGATCCGCTCAATCGCACGCCCAGATCAGGAATTCAACTACTTCATCTCGAAGAATGAGCATCTCTGCGATGTTCAACGCGAGGCAATGAACAGTAAATCAGTCTCCCCTCTGCTTTTCCAAAACCAGCTAACTTCATGTCTCAGCCTACATCCGACGTATGCTCCATGACCGTTTCCTCTCATCATCCCTCACAATCACCCGCCTTCCAATCAACGCCAGTCCTAGCGATCCACATGTACCGATTCTTACGTCCAGCAATCTCTCCGCCGCCAAACGCATAATCCTTTACTTTGGCGAAGCGGTTCAAGACCTTGGCATATTCGCCTATCGAACCACGGGCCAGGAGAACAATGCAGCTGGCAGTGCACTTAACTTCGTGCATTCTATCCAGGCTTCCAAAGACTCCCCAGGTATCGTAATTGCGAACATGGGTCAACTTATCTGGTATCGCCGTGGTGAGAGAGCCGTCACACAGCAGACATGGAATGCTCTCCCGAGGAAGACAGCGGTCAGTGGGCCGATGCGGATCGATGATAAGAAGAACCGCGTACCGGGAAATGAGGATATGGCGGCACATGTTCAGTCTGTGTTCGAAGCTGTCGGTCGGCTAGCAAGAAAGGACGCGGACATTGATGTCATCGGGCTCAGTGACGGTGCTTGGAAAGTGGTGGCGTATTTGCAAGCAAACTGGGAAACCTGGAAGAGCAGGGTCGACGCAATTGCGATTGGCACCTCCTCAGTTTATCCAGGATACGAACTTTGGCACGAGAACTTCGCTGAATTCTGGGGAAAGGTAAGTCCCTCCTCCAGCCCAGCCCTGTGTCACATCCACTGATTTGGTCATAGCGAGCTCGTGCATATCTCATCTCCAGTGAGCCTGTCGATACGCCTTTGACTGGACGTGAAGATTTTGGCTGCAGCTGCTATTCATCCGGCTCAGATGTCCATGAAGAGATTATCATGCCACGTGCTCACAAGAGCATGCTTTCATTTTTCCAGCTCGTAGCTGACGTGCCAGGGTACCAGGAACATGAACAACTAGGACTCGGTGTGGACAACAACGAAGCACGGGAGGTACAGTGGGTTGAAGGAGATGATGAAGCTGCTGGTCTAGGTCCGAGCATAGTGATTAGCAAGGCGAAAGAAGCTCCCCATTAAAGCGGGTGGAGACCGGTAAGGCGGTGTCGGGGTGTTGTATGTGGTGGCAATTGAAGCCAACACGTCTCCAACCTTTATACTAGCATCAAGATGTGCTACCCGTCGGACTACAAACCCATATCCCGGATCCCAGAGTATGCGACGCCAGAAACCGTTGCTAGAATTCTGACGGAATTCCAATGAAGCGTAGGCACAACTTAGAAAAAGAACAATCCTGATTTAGTAACAGCCGCTTCCTTCTTGCGCTGCTCTTCCCTAAGTAAACGATTCACACTCTTTAACTTCTCCTCAACCAACCTAGCTTCTTGCTGCCACTGGACATCCTTTCCCTCCTCAACCGTAATGCTACTACCGCCCCAAAACCAATTCCCACCACTGCTACTATTCTGCTGCGTGGGTGATTCCTTCTCACGCTCTTCTCTCAACAGCTTGTTCACCATCTTAGACCAATTGCCCATTCCAACCTCCAGGCACTCCAAGCACTTTGTCCTCGCATCTGGGTCGTCTCTCGCTCCGGATAAGAGAATAGCTTCAGCTAGGTCCACGGCATCGCGTGTCCAGCTCAAGCCCGATTGTTGGTTCTGCGATTTGTTTCCGTTGTCGGATGAAAAATTTAACGATCTTTTTGAACTTCCGGATACGGTATTTGGGGCCGACCCTAGGGAAGCAGAAGCAAAGATTATCTCCCCAATATAGGCCATCAAGGCCGCCTCTTCGCACATCTCTACAGGTGTACGAACAAGGATCTCGTCGCCTGTTGGTGGCGGAGTAGGATAGGCTGGAGATACAAGTAAGGACGCAACTGAAGAGACAAGATTTCGAAGCACAGAGGTATCATTTTCCCAAGCTGGATATTCGGACTTAGATAGGCTGGGGGTAGGGGTAGAAGAAAGCTTTCGGCGGGCTCGTAAAACAGATAGAAACACTGGAAGGGCTGTCGCGAGGTTATTGTTCCGAGCATGATGCATAGCCAAAGATGTTGTAGCGAGCAAAAGGTTGGAGGAGATGTAACTAGCGTCAGCGTTGATGATGCCAGACTTTGTGTCTGCAACACCATCGACCCCAGTAGGTAGTGCACCCATTGCAATATCCAGACCCCAATCATACATCTCTTCGGCACTTGAGTGCAGGCCTTTGAAATCAAGATAGTCTGCACAAGCCAGCGCCGCATCAAGACGTTGACGTGTGGTAAAGCCACGAGTCGTTAAAATTTTCATATAATAAGTCTCAGGCTTCTCGAAAGCTGGCTCACAGTTCTCTTCAAGCGGAGCGGCTGCCGTACCGACTTTTACGGGTTTGGGGCGTGGATTCGAGGGCCCAATGACGACTTCCGGTGGAAAGGCCATGTTTCTTGTGGTATCACGGACCCAGCCTTCAAGATGTTCAGCTGCGCGTGCACATCCCATGATGGTGGCGTGGTACCCCCGGCGCCATGGTTCGGGTTTGGAAGAGATATCGAATCCTGTTTTGCCTACCCCAGGAACATATATATCGCCTTCGTCCTCAAGAATGGGATGAAGATCAAACCCGTCTATGGAGGGATCTTCAAGACGTGAGAGCAGCTTGCGAAAACCGTTTCCTGCAAGCAGCCAATTCACTACACCAGTTCCATTTCTCTGTATATCTTCTTCGCTCCATGCATCACGGTAGATCACCTGAGACCAGAAATTCCACATCGGTGGAGACTGATGGTGACGTTCAAGGCGTTCTTGCAGAAGCCCCCACATACTAATAAAGAGGAGAATGACCATGGTCCATCCATATACAGTGTACTTCGCGGCTTTCCATAATTGGTCCTTAATGTATAGCTTTCGCTCCGTTGTCAGGAGACGTGATACCTGATACTGGAACTGGCCTCGAGCAAGAGATGTAGGGGCCCGGATACTACATGGGCCATGGAGGAAGGGTAATTGAGGGCGTAGAGTTGCACGAGAGATGATGAGAAGTTGCGAATTCTGCGTAAACAGGCGTAAGCCTGTTATTTGTTTCGTAGGATTAGGGGACCGTAGAGGGCGACTGGAGGATATTATCCGCGAAAGCATGAGTCGTTGGGTGAACATGGTTGACAGTTCTGTTGAAAGCGTGGGGGAGGCAAGAGGTTCGAGTGACGATCCTTCTCGGCAAAGATTCGGCGGTTTCTCAGATCCAAGCCCTAAATCCGAGCTCCTAGTAAAAGATCCTTAACGATAACATATTTGCACCGGATATGGCACAATCAGCTCAGCCCTCCCCACTGCAACTAAGCCATATTCCAGAGGGCAAAGAATGTCTTGCACGTACTCTCGATGACCTCCTAGAACGCTATCTACATCTCCTACATCGATACCAGGCCCTACACCAAGATCTATGCCGTGACCTTTCAGCAGTATGTATTTCTTTAACGTGGCAATTACTGGCAAAGCATCAATGACATTCCTTGCTTACTCTGACCTAAGGGATACATATCTCTTGCCCAAGCGAATTTCTCGAACTCAAATCGCATCCGCTACGGCCAGGACTTCTACGACGAGAGAATGCAGGCCAAAACTCATGTGTACGAGACCACCGCCTATGTGCACATCGTCCTAGATTTGTAATATGGGCTAACTCTGTTTCCCAGATCCGTAGGTGTTATAAGCCCAACCTTTTCTATTATCCTACCTCCGAACATCTCATCAACTCAACCATCGGAAGACATCAGTGCAAAAAACCTGCAATTAAAGCCCAATGAAACACTGGATGATAGGGACGACTGCACGGAAACGCCAAAGAAAGCATCTATTCTTGATTCCGAGCCGTCTCCACGTGATCCTCTGAATTGGTTCGGGATTCTGTTGCCGCCAGCGCTGAGGCAGTCTCAAGCGGCATTTAAGAGCGCAGCTACTGGCACCATACCCTCATTAGCAAGCACTGTCAAAGAAATGAAAGATATCGAATTAGAGGTGCGCAGAACGCGGAAGAGACTCCGTAGAGCGGGATGAACTGGATCTCAGAATGGTCTCCCTGAGAACCATATGCCAACAAGTATGACGGAGACCTCGTTGCAGCTCCAATATTATTAAGAATTGTCTTGGGTAGGAGATAACAAAGAGTGCTGGAAATGCCAGCGAAATCCCAAGATCGCTAGGTCAATCAATCGCCCCGCACCGAGTGATCTTACGAATCCATTGCGGGGTCCAAAGCAAAATAAGTACTGTACTCGTACTTATATAACGTCTACCATGGGCCACGCAAACTCACTTGAAGGAAACAACACTTCAAGACGAGCAAGGCTCATCCCGATCTCGCAATGACGCAGCAGTCCCTCCTCAAAGTCATGGAAATCACCGACATTGATCTTGTGCCCTATGAAGAGCTCTACAAGCACTTCCACTCTCACCCAGAACTCTCCCTCCAAGAGCGCGAAACCGCCGCAACCGCTGCCTCCCACCTCCGCAAACTCAATGCTGGCTTTGAGATCCACACCGATATTGGCGGTCATGGACTTGCTGGCGTCCTCAGAAATGGGGAAGGCAAGACCGTCCTCTTGCGCGCAGATATGGATGCGCTGCCTGTAGAGGAGGATACTGGACTCTCGTATGCCAGCAAGGCCACAATGCGCGACTCGGACGGTGTAGTGAAGCCGGTGATGCATGCCTGCGGGCACGACATGCACGTCACTTGTCTGCTAGCAGCAGCAGAGCAACTGTCTCGTATCAAGTTCGCCTGGAGCGGCACCCTAATCGTGGTCTTTCAACCCAACGAAGAGCGTGCCGGTGGCGCACAGGCAATGATTGACGATGGCCTCTACTCTAAAATACCCATCCCTGACATCGTCCTCGGGCAACACGTTATGGCCGATCGCGCTGGGCACGTGGGGTCTAAAGTCGGCACTATCATGGCCGCAGCAGACAGTTTCAAGATCACAATATACGGCCGTGGTGGACATGGCTCCATGCCACATAGAACGATCGATCCAGTCGTCATGGCCGCAAATATAGTGATCCGGCTACAGACAATCGTAAGCAGGGAAGTCAATCCAAGCGATATGGCCGTCGTGACGGTAGGGGCGCTGCAAGCAGGACAGACGGAAAACATCATCAACGACAAAGCAGAGATGAAAGTGAACGTACGGACCATAAACACCGAAACGCGAGAGCGAGTCCTAAAAGCCATCAAAAGAATCGTTAAAGGCGAATGCGAAGCCAGCAACAGCCCGAAAGAGCCACTCATCGAAAACACCTCAACTTTCCCCATGACAGTCAACAATAAAGAGATAACCGACCAGCTCGCCGCCTCCTTCGCCGACGTCTTTCCCTCCTTCGACGCGGACGCCCCGCGCGTCAACGCCTCGGAAGACTTTTCCATTCTTGGAACCGCCGTCGACCGCCCGACGAGTTTCTGGTTCTTTGGCGGCGTGGATCCGGAGAAGTGGGATGAAAAGGAGAAGGAGGGCAGGTTGGTGGAGGATATACCGGTGAACCACTCGCCCTTTTTTGCGCCGGTGGTGCAGCCGACGTTGCGGACGGGGGTAAGGGCGTTGTGTGTGGGGGCGATGACGTTCTTGACTAGGAGGATATTGTAAAGTTGGAGGGCAGTGAAGGAAAGGGGATATTAGTGGTTGTGGGAGGGGATGTTCCGTATATGTTCTATAGCGCCCTGAGCATTGGCAATGTTACCAAACTCTTCGAAAAGCTATCTCGGTTGAGTTCACCAGCAGGTGGAGGCGAAAGCAGTATCAAAACCCCAATAGCTAGGCCGACTACAGAAAAATGGGCAATTCTGTCAAGGAAGACCCTTTCCAAGTCCCTTTTTCCATTTCTCCCAGTTGCACATATACGAGGTGATGCAATAAAGTATTCGGAATGGCCACCGTACAACGTAAGGGGCCAACGTAGAATCAACGTAGCTTATCACATAGGCCTTTATATCTATCTTTATGCGCGCTCGATCGTATTCGATTTTTATTGATTCATTAAAAAGATTTAATTCAGGACTATAACTGAAGTCGCTAATAATCAGATTTAACTCAATTATTGATTATTATGTGTGATTGCAAAGTTTTGATGATTAAATTTACGCAGGGGTTCTACGGTCAATCAAAACATGTCACTCAACGAACACGTTAACTGCAGAAGCGTCGAGTGGATCAAATCTTAAAAAAATTGACGACAGTCACTTTCATGGTTAGATGTATATTTTAATTTCAATCACTTAACGTTTCTATATGTACAGTATCTGACGTTATTGCCCTTATATGTAAATATTTGCATCTTTGTTGATGTTCGCGTATAGTGCAATTGCGGTACGGTGGCCATTCCGAATACTTTATTGCATCACCTCGTATGACAATTGAGCCCAACACAACAGCGACAATCTTGTGAAAATCCTACAATACTGATCATCGAATTGAAGTTGTTCAAGTGGACAAACATGGATACTTGCAACAATATAGCAAGACTTTGACTTGTCCAGCTTGACAGCCTGGGCCATGCTTGCTACAAAAACGTGCTCTTGTTTACTGTCTTTCGACAACGCCTAGCGAACCGCGAACGTCAAGGATGTTACATCGACCTCGCATTATGAAGGAATCCGAGAGGTAGACGGTAGATAATCGCAGTTTTGGGCAGGGGTTGCAGCTTCCGTTTTAATTGTATGAGCATGGAGTATTGGCTTCAAACCAAGGGCAGGAGCCTTACCAAGAAGATGGTGATGCAGGATGAACGTCTGACCTAAAGCCCTTTTGGAAGCTCATTGAGTGGCAATGGCAATCTTAGTTGTGCCTGAAAGGAGTTGTTGAAGCCTTCCTCAACGGTGAAGCGATTGACGGTAAAGCCCTGATCGATCGTGAAGTCCTTATTAATGATGTTCCCTTTTTGTAGCGGCGATGCACTTCTCATAAGAGCTCTCCCACTTAACGACTTGCGACGAGAATTGACGGTCGAGGCTTCATGTATGGCTGAAAATCCCAATGAAGTTGTCCTCCTAGGTTGAAGTGACTCCTCGATAACAAAGTCCTCCTCAGTTGTAGTTCTTTGGTCATGGTGATATTTACCTCAGCAATAGCACTCTTCCTCGCGGATATGGCCAAATGGTTCCAATGGCAATGGTGCGATTCTAAACCGTCTTCGCACTCCTTCACGGTAAGAGGATAGCTGAGGTGGATCATCGAACTTGTTGTTTAGGAATTACGCTTGTCCAAAGACCTCTCCAAACTGCCCAGAAGATCTTCTTCGCCACTTGGGAAACGTACGTCTTCATCCATAGATTCACCGCTAGGTACTTCCTTCGGTACATCAGGTTCAGTAAGACCTTCCAACGAATTGTGGTCTGGGGGAAGCTCAGTGTTCACCAATGGCTCGTCTGTACTCGATAGATCTTCGACGGCGATGGCACTAGAAGCAGGTATCTGATCTAGTGCTGGCGCTGAGGATATGACTGTATCTTCTGCTGGTTCGACTTGAATCGTCGGAGCTATAGAGCCTTGGCCGGCAGCAGCTAACGGAAGATCTGGCGAGCTGGAGGGCTCTCTTTGAAGTGGCGCTGCGGATGCTGTAAGATCAAGTTCTAGTGCTTCGGCACCTCCGTCTGGCTCAGCACTTGGTGTAGGCTGCGGCCGCTTAGATGGTGAAATGGACAGAGAGCTTGGCGAAGGTGAGAGTTCTCCTTCCTCTCTATCACCATCGTCTCCCTCTTCGCCTTCCTCATCATCCTCACTAGCGTCTTCGCCGCCATCGTCGCCATCCTGTAGTACAGAGTCTTCTCTCATCTCCACGTCTTCTTTGGCGTTTCCTTGCCCATTCGCGATTTTGTCTTCACCAACGCCCAGCGTCACACTATCGGGCTTCCTGTTAACGCCCTGCATTGCGGTCACGGGTACGAAGCCAACCTTCTTCTTCCTGCCCCGGCCGGGGCCTTTGGGCTTCCTCTTCGGAGGTGGTGGTCTCCTCCTTGGAGGTGTCGGCAATACTTGATCTCCAGCAATCACAACACCTTCGGCATTTGCTACTCCAACACCGTCCACGACGGTGCCTGGTGCTAGCGCCTCGGTCGAAGCAGTCTCTTCCTCCACTATTTCTCCCTCAACGGTCTGGCCCTCAGGCACTAGGACATCCAGCACTGTGACATTTCCGGAAGCATCAATTTTTCTGACCTTTGTCTTCCTCATCTGGCCGGTGCTGCCAACCACCCCGGTAGCCCCGCTATAAACCGAGAGGAGGCCTTTCCTCCTCTTAGCCAGAAATTCGGGTTCCGGTCCCTCGAGATGTTTTGGCACGACCGCCCACCGCTTTGCGACGAAGCCTGTATCAATGTCTCCTTCAGCATCCTCTTCTTCTCCCGGCTCTTTCTCGTCCTCTAGCGGCGGAGGAGCGGCCTTGTTGACTTGGCCCATTCTCGCCGCTCTAAGCAGGGCTTGACTCATGGGAGAGTACAAATTCGCGTCTCTCGGCATGGGCAGCTCGGGCCATCCCACTTTACCTCTATAGTTGACACTTACGGTATCGCGTTGAGGTGCTGCGCTGACGGTGACTGGCGCTTTACGCCAATGGCGCACAGGCAGACCATCAAAGACATCATGATCGATTTGAGTCCGAGTGGAGCGGGCACCGACGCGATTATTCCGGTACTATTCGCGGTCAGCATCAGTCTTTCAAATTGCGACTTTGACAATACAGAAAGTAGAGGGTTGAAGTGATATGCCTCGTGATAAGGAGTCCTTAACGAAGGATACATTGTAATTCACGGGATTGACAAAGATAGAAAAGCGGCCTTTGGCTCGAGGGCTGACATGGAAAGCGAGAATCTGACTTACTGGAGCCATCGACCACGACCTAGGTTCAACGTGGAAGGAGCGACATCGAGAGTCTCAATTCGAGCGAAAAAAGATAAAAGGTTGTCGAGGAAGGCGACACTTACTCCGTACCGTACGGAAGTACTGTACAAATACAATGCTCGATCGTCGCGTGGGCCGTAGGGCGGGGGTCGGAGAAAGGTTGAAGGTTTTGCCGGGCGAGCAGTCCTCGGCGCTTGTTAGTCACGTGACTCCCATAATGTCCCCCGTTGACAAATTGAACACGAGAGAGAATAAGGTATCGGTATCCTACAAACCAATATCAAGTACGGATTAATGGTCCCCTGGCAGATGAAATTGCACCTGCAGAGTGTAATGGCCGCCGTTCACTGCCTTCCATCGCTTCGAAGGTGATCTACAACCTGCAGAAAAGCTGGGCCGCTCCCTCTCCCCCCCCTCTCTCGGGTGGTCTGGACGCTTGAATGACGCCTCGCACTGCAAGTGTCCTAAAGGTGCGAGGAGGCTGTCGTCTACTCTACTGTGGCTGATTTCCATGTTTTTCTGTGTCACGTGCGTCACCTCTGCCTTATCATCATCGGCGTCTACAGCCTTGTCCTCCTTCCATCCTTATGTCTGCCTGTCCTCGCCCTTGTTTCTCCCATCTTATGCCACCCCCGCTCTGCTCGGCCTGAATGTCCATCTGTTTTTCAATCCTTCTATGCAGAAAATAAACACTCGACATGGGTCCACATTTCAGGGACGACTCAATATGGGAGCTCGGTCCGATAGCCTCAAGGACTGAATCACCCCTGCCCGCGGATAGAAAGCATTCATCGTCTGCCAGTACTTCCTCAGCGTCGACAGAGAACCCACCGGGCACCCCAAATTCAAATGGATCGCGCGGCCGAAGAACACGACCTTCGGTGTCGTCAGCCCAGTCAAAGCTCCCCACTGTACGCGAACAGCGGGACCAGCAGAGAGCCCTGTCCTTGGACGTCGGACCTAGCCAAGAAGGCCCACCGCGACTGGCCTCGGACGAGACTGTAGTAAGCTCTAATCACGTCTTGACGAATTTCGAAAGGGTGGCTGCACGGAATCATGAGGGAGAAGTATTAAGGCAGAAACAGCTGCAAAGATACAACACCGAAAACAATCGGCAACAAAGTGTCTACGAGCGCCTGAAGAGATGGGCCGACACGGAGTTCAGAGACATCAAGCACGTCATGCTATCATTGGCTTTAGACAGCTATAAAAGAGAGCCCCTTCCAAGGATGGAGGAGCTCGTCAAACTTGCTCATCATTATTACCCGCCGCGAGGCCAGCTGAAGGTACAAGTATGTGATTTTGGCGAAGGTCGTGCCGAGCACAAGGAGATTACGCTCGGAGAGGTCGAGGAGTGTTGGCAGCAAAAGCCGGAGTGGGCCGACGTCCGCTGGATACATGCTCCACTTGGACTTGGACTCACCCATTCCTCTATTGAAGACATATTTCTCCACGACGGTTCTTCTGGTAGAGCATTTGAGAAAGCGGGCAGGAGCGGTTGGCCGTACCTAGAGACCGAGATCCTGAATTTCCGAAGTGAGGGCAACTTCCAAGAGATGCGAGATGTCTACGTACTGCTCAAGAACCTGGATGGTCTGCGAGAAAGCCTCGATGAAAGCATCTGGAACGGCGATAAGAATGCAAGTCTTCAGTCTGACATTGACTGGAGAGCTGACCATCTTGGGACCAAGGTGAATTATTGGAATATGGTGGACTCCGACATGCCCTGGCAACTCAGCGAGGGTCTTTGCATGGGGGGGATGGGACCCACGTCAGGACTTAAGCCAGTTGTCCGCCACATTGACAAGCAAGCGATCTCGCAACACCCTTTCTACAGAACGTCTCAACTAGTCAGGAACCCTCTCCGGTGCTTCCACAGAAGCGATGGGTTCTTATTGACACTCTCGCCCATGGCCGGAGTAAACTATTTAGATAAGAACTTTTCCAAGCACATCGCTGAGCCTATCGACGCCATGTGGGATAATGAGAACGCCTCAGCTATAGGCCACGTATTCCGCGCTTTTGCCGACCAAGGCTCGAGTACCTGGCACAGACGGACCATAGAGTGGTTCGTAACATACCTCATAACGGAAGTGGGTGTCACCCCTCATCACCTGCGTGCAGGTTGCAGTGCGCCGGCGGTCGAGGAAGCGTATTCTTCCGTCATCCAGGACCTTAAACGAAGACGATACGAACCATGGAGAAAGGACGAGACCGTCAAGCTAGTTCGTGATTACCTCGCCTGTATTGACGAGCTTACCACTATCAAGCTTTCGTTACAGAAGAAGCTCGGGCTGTTCAAGGGTCTGCAGGAGGATGTCAACAGGTTCGAGACGGACGATATCCTAGCACAGAAGCAGCCGGACAACCCCCTGGGTGAAAGCTGTGAGGACCGTGTGGCATTTGCTCTGAATATGGTCAAAGAGCAGCATGACTGTTTCGAGAGGCTGTTGATTGACTGCAAGCAATCAATGGACGCTGTATGCTTTCAGTTGCCTTCTTCCCTCCAGCGTAATCTCACTGACCCACCCTCCAGCTGTTCCAACTGCGCTCCATTGAGCAAAACGAACTCGCCATCGTCTCCGACTCCCAGAACAAAGCTATCCTCATCTTCACTGGCGTCACCATCGTGTTTCTGCCCCTCTCTTTCTTCACTTCTTACTACGGCATGAACCTCGCAGGCATCGCTACTACCAACAAGGACGAAGGCTGGTTTTGGAAGATTTGTGGGACTGCCGCTTTCCTTATTGTACTCGTCGTGGTAATGGGGGCTTTCAGGCATCGGTTGAAGAGTACGTTTAGCAGGAGGAGGATGAAGTATACGAATGTGGTGTGAAAAAGGGATTTTGCCAAGGGCTATGGCACCCCAGAAAAGAACTCGTCTCAGGCAACGCCAAACGTCCTATAGCTACCACTCTTGGAGTTGCTGCAGCATCCAATGGAGCGCTTTGCTGGAGCGTTGAACCCACAGAGGCCGGATTTTCGGTGTTGATCGGAAAGCTTTCCACCTACCAAAGGGCCCAGTGGGATCGAAACGGTGAGAAACACCCTATTACGATTTGCTCGACAGCGACTAGATACAACGTACTCAATCGTTCTGCGGTAGCTACACACCTTCACCCTAACGACTGCTCTCTTAATATACTTTCCCTGACTGCAACGTTGTTGGTTTCATGTCCTTTGGCGTTGATGAGGCGATCTTGAGGGTGTTTTAGATAGAATCGTTCGTTTATAACGCATTCTTGGGAATGACAAATGGCATGGTATGTTTGCGTGCTTTGTCTGGTTTGGGAAGCGGGTGAATTAGGCGCGTGGCTAATGATAGATTTCTGTTAACGTTTGAGTTTTTGGGGGCTTATATGATAGTATATATGTATAGGTACTGTAGAAATAATGACTGCTCGTTACTATATTGGGACTTTAGGCATGTCAAGGAGATATCCAGTTAGAATACGTAGTTTGTGATATAACACGCCAGTTCCTCGCATAACGTTCTCAGCGATTTGCACCTTGATACCCTCAACTAAGGTAGGTATCGACTACTGTAAACAGTGCTCCAGTAAACAACAACCGATAGTCAGTGGACATCAGACTCACTCAAGCCGGATAGGCAAGCTAGACAAGAAGCCCGTATGATGGATGACTTGATCGGTGTCATATGTTCCTCGTTGCCCAAAGCTCCTTATAGTACAGAACGTGCCGTTAAACCCTTTATACTTTTTCTAGGAATCTCGTGTCTGATACTTTATCTGGGATATCCATGTGGTGACAGGTTGGTGTTCCCAGTCTCAATTCGCCTGGTCATTGTCTTGTCGATATCCGCAAGGCTATCTATCACAGGGTGATATTAGCTGATAGTCCGGGTGATCCTACATATTTCGCCTGCAAAGCCTTCGTTTTTATTGCTCCAGGACCCTCACTCCTTTATGCTCTTCCTCACCATCACCACTCTGCCAAATTCCGTAGCTTTTACTCAGCGACCTTGCATAATGTTTTGGTAGCTTTCACAATCATCCACTTGATACGGTAGAATCGAGGTAATGGATTAACTATCGACTACCGAAAATTGTGAAGAGCCCGAAATGGGATGCTTCAGTAAAGGCAACACCCACATTGGGACATGTCCCTTCCGAGGCCCTTCACAGCTCACATGCCTCACAGCTCTTCAAAGATGTTCCTCATGCTCCTCTTTTTCCTCATTGAATACGCCGCAGGGCTCTTCCCGCTCGCCTCCTCGCTCTCCTTCCCGCTCTCCTTTTCAGTCACCTTCCCGTTCCACATCTCAATGCCTCCCAAGTCATCACTTCCCCTCTCAGCCCACGTCCCCTCACCCATCCTCACAACCTCACCCAAAGCCTTCATCAATAACCCATTGTTCTTCCCCCCGCGTTTCCCCTCAATCTCACTCACCAAGCACACAAGCGACATCCGCAGACCCACCGCCAATCTCTCAACGCGCTCTCGGGTCCACTGTGAGGTTTTGCGTGCGGAAATCCGCACGGGTGTGAGAAGTGGGAGCCCCAGTGTCTTGCAGGCTTTCTTGGGCACGATTTTCGGCATTGTTGGTGAGTTGTCTCGAAGGGGGACGAAAATGGTGGAAAGGTAATGGAGGGCGAGGTAGGTGGCTTGGAGAGAGTCGAGGCGGAGGGTTGGTGCATTGGGAAAAATTTCGTGAAGAGCGGAGAGGGTTGGGTCGCCGGGCCTCGCCGGCGTAGAATTGTTAAAGCCGGTGCTGCACGGTGG
>JAABUH010001638.1_pt1 | contig 23993 bp, 21 predicted proteins | sample 5559121 | NCBI WGS metagenome assembly JAABUH01 (sample SAMN10711871, study PRJNA513364) | rock metagenome | isolation source: Antarctica rocks | place: Antarctica: Victoria Land, Battleship Promontory nord | collected 2015-12-28
GGTGGTGCTGGCATCTGAAAGTTGGTGTACATAGGTGGGGTGGCCTGAAAGCGGATCGTCGAGCCGAGAGGGCGAACTCAACGATTGGCACTCAGGAGAAAGTTCACTGTATCCATCATTAGTAAATTAACACTACAAGTTGCTACTGTGAAGTACAAAGAATGTTGGGGACCATACTTGTGAGCTTCAGGAAGTTTCTCAGCATTCCAGTTCTTTTGTGTTTTATTGATAGAATTATCTATTCATTGCCATGATAGGCTTTCTGCCCTTTCAGTATTGGTTTCCACCTCTTTGTTTTCCTGATTCTCGGTAAGGCTTGGTAGGCTCGTTGAGGTCGTTGTTGTTGTTGAAAGGATGGTTTGGGTAATGACTTATCACGCCCCCAGTTATTTGAATAGAGTGGACGCTGACTCGAACCTGACGCATTTTGGCCGTTTGTTAGCAGCAATGGCTGCCGTGGAGCTGGCAACGCCGGCATCGTCATGTTGATGTTTGATCATGAAGACTGCTGAGACTGGTTCTGATAAGCATTGTTCGAAACCACCCTGAAATTGCCGCTGGAAATTCGGCTGAGAGTTAGAACTACCATACTGACCGTTGCCTCTATTACCTCGCCGATCATTGCTGCGTTGATTATTGCCTTCAGGACTGCGGTTGGCACCTAAAGTACTGGTACTAGAGTCGATGTTTCCCCAGTACCTAGCTGCTAGTTCCCACCAGATTATACTCAATTATTTGCAGAACATGTATCTAGAATTTATGTCAATAGATAGAATAGATATACTAGTATTGATTGCAGTTGTCGATATCGAAAGAATATATGTGTTGCGTTGATGATTTTGAACGTAAGGATCAAACTTTGTATGGGCGCGCACCAAAATAAGGACTGTAGAGAGGAAAAATACAGCGCAGTTACCCGTAGGCTGAGTAAGGTACCTATAGTAGTCATCCAGAGGGTCCCTAACCCAAAGGGGCTTAAGGGAAGAGGTTAACCCGAAGGGGCTGAGGCAAGGTTTAGCTCGGGGGGTTTGACCTCGCTGTCACCATTGCTTCATACGAGTATGGAGTAGATCTATCTTCCTACCACCAGCCCAACGCGGTGATGCCTTTCAGAGCATAATCCTACCAAACCGAATCGTTCCTGCAGTGGAGTGCTTATACTGTTGTAGCGTTAGCTTCGCACTCGAGTCAATAACGTATTCCAACAACTCAAACGACACGTCGTTAAGTCTTGATTCCCCCTCTTCCTGAGCGTACCAACTTTCCAACCAACTTGTATGCCACCTGTGCTCCTGCCAACTGACGAGGTTTTCTGAAAGCCACCAGGCTCCGACGAAGCAGAGGCCAGGCAATTTCTGCGCCCCAAGGAAAGCAGGCCGATTTTGGGAAGTGGATCAAAGCCTTGTCACGGATGATATGACTCTAGCTGTATATTTACGTAGACGCCGCTGCTACTTTGAGCCTCCTCTGTCTTGCCGTCATTGTCGAGAACAGGAGCTCCTTTGCCTGCCGGCAAGTGGGAATAATTTTGTAGACAGGGTTGGAAGAGAAAGACCAAGGCAATACTAACAAATAACCTACCTCGGGCACGCGCCATTACTCACATATACCTCCTCAGCCAAGTCCGGCTGCCGCCCACCAAATACGCGGCTCACACCAAGCTCCCTATCGAACACCCAAAAGGCCTCCACAAATACACGACCCCCACCAAATTCCTGCGGAACGCTCGGCTCCGTTCCCATCAAGCTCCCCTGCCAGCTCGTTGCGGCGGGGTCAGGCTTGCAGCGCCATAGGTATGTCAAGGGCAGAACCCGCGAGGGGCACATCTCTCCACGACGACAGCTCCTTGACCCGTACTTAGAGGTTCGTGGTCTCCCTTGGTCGAACCGGCTGCGCGCGGGTCCATGGTGGTGGCTGTGGCTAGGTTCACGGAGGCGGGGGTAAAGGGGGGACGGTGAAGGGGGGGTATCAGCGACTGTGGGATAGGTGAAGGTGGTTTTGACTTAGCAATACCCGAAGCGCAGGGCAGAGATTTGTCCAGCTTCGCCAATTTGTTGGGGATGGATCAGACCCTAGCCGCGGATGGTCAAGGTTCTTTCTTGAGTATTGCTATCGTCGAGGAAATTGGACGACGCGCCGCATGCCAATCCCATCAACTCACATTGGCAAAAGCGAAATGCGCTTTCTCTGTCCTATAATCTGCACAAAGCTCACATCTCGGTAAATGGTTGAAGTCTCCCTACCCTCCTTCACCATGAACTCCTCAAAACTCCCACAGCCACAACCATCACCTCCTCCGCCGAACGCGCCCAAACCCTCATCAGCACTACCCTCCATCCTTCACCCACACCCTCCCAACCGCCTAATCCCCCCACCCGCTGGGTCGAACGCTTCCCAGACTCTTCGCCCTGGCCCTCCCCCTTCCTCACCTCCAAAGCACCACCGCTACAAATACGACACCGTAGACACGCTCGCGAAACTCAAAAGACGCCGCATGTTGCACGAAACAATGGTCTGGACCAGAGTTCTTCAGTTCATAATCAAGCTTGGCGACGCAGGCAAGTCGGTACCGGAAAGTAGCACATGTGAAACTGCCATTCTGTAGGTACCTTCAGAAATTAATTAGGGTAATCTTGATGATGATGTAGCTAAGCTACTGGTTCGACATTTCGGAAAGCAAGTGAAAGAGGTACAGCAAGCTCCTTCCGCAGACTCAAATGTGGGTGAGTACGATGAACAAAACCTACCATTCTGGTAATGCAGATAGATGGGGCATTGGTGGGGTGGCTTCTGGCCAAGCCTTCCTAGCTCTTCGAGGCCTCAATGAAAGTCACTCTGCTCGCCAGAAATAGGGGTTAAAGAACGATTTTACCTAAGTTATAAATTCATAACACATGAAACTGATCCGAAGCTGTCTTTCACACTGTGTACTGTAATAGCACCTTTCAACAGCTGCGAGCTTGAGATATGAAGCTATTCCAAAGGCATAGGCAATGGTTGACGGGGATGATTTCTTCATAACGCTGCAGAAAGCTCTCCTTCACACTTGATCAGAGACTGCTCTTGCCGTAGTATTGTTGCTGAGCTTTGACTGCAGTGATAGTCAACGAGGGTATCAGATGAAGATCGAAGCACGCAAGAATAGCTTTGGTGAGCCACATGATGTTAATGGGGCAAGTTCATCTTTGTCGCGCGATAGCACCTTCCTCCTCCCTCAACAGACCCTTCTCCCTTTCGCCACGGCGAGCGGGCGTCTGTTTGGCCCACAACCTACCCACGTCACCGCCAGCCTCTGAATTTACGAGCGAGTCTTCTTGCAACCAATCAATGAAGCTTTGACATCATCGAATTCCCGATGTGAAAATGCTTTTGACTTGAGACATCACCAGTTGAAATGCACGCCATTCACCCTTTACGCCTTTTGACGGCCTGTGAGCATGTTCGGCGTCAACTTGGCCTGTAACGGCATGTGTATCCAGGTCGTGAACTTCGGAAACCGAGATGAGCACCATTTTGAGCGGCTGCAAAGGAGCCGATGGCCCTCATAATTGGGGAAGGCAAGTGATGATCGACGAGCGGACGTTGGGAAGGGTTCCGAGGAGGCTTCCATGAACAGACCACATTCGCCCGTGCCATTGCAATATTCATCACGACCGTCGAGGACATACCCCGTAAGAATGCACTGCAGCGGTGTCATGACGGGTGTTGTAAACGGGCCTGAGCGAGGTCATGGTGGGAGTATTGATTTCTTCACTTTCGGATTACGGAATGGCTGGTTCTAGCACCTGCGGAAGAGTATTGAGGTTGGTTGAAGTATCACTCATTCGGTTTAGGACATCTGAATTAAGGTTTGACGTTAGATGCGGGACAATTGATCTCCATCTTGGCGATGTAGAATGTTCCTGGACGATGTCAGTCCATCGACGAAATACTGGCTTAGGTATGTGAAATTTCCAATTTGCTGCTGCAATAAATGCCCTTTCGCTGGCATTGATCTCACATATTTCCAATCCTGACATTTCACTCCATGCATGTGAGGAGAAGCTCCTATCATGAAGATATTTGGAAGCGATAATGAGGGCTGCAAGAAACATTCGTCGACCGGACTTCAAGCAGAGCTGCTTCACAGTAGAGTATTCCTTTGATATGCAGGTTTGAATTAATACAAGATAGTATAGAGCGACCTGTAGCGTCGAACAGCTGGCTTTGGATAGAGTCAATATTGTTTGAACGAAAGTGCTTAGTTTAATCAAATTTTGATTCTTCCCATCAACAGTGATGTCTGGATCCCAAATCGTCTCTATCATCTGCGTAGTAGTGGCTTTAAATTGGGAGCCGCTACCCCCTGGCTTACATGTACACCCCCTCGCGGAAACTGAAATTTTCATTGCGCATCACTCAGTTACACACCAAATTTAGTAGGCAATTCAAGGGTTTACATATGATTCTGAGCAACCTCTCCATGACCTTCCTCACAGCCTCAAATTCGGTTAATCTAGCCTAGTAAACCCACACATCAGACTTCCTTCTGACACTCATCATCGCCATCGCCATTGTCATGACCACCCTCACCGGCGCCCTACCTGCTGTTGTTCGACCAAAGGGTAGACCCGTAGAAACAAGAGAACGACGAGGCGTTAGACGTCAGCAAGAGTTCGAGGGTTCTACACAAAGAACAGGTACTGATGGAGGCGGAACAACAAGGGCTACAGCAGGGGGTGAAGCAGGGGCGGGATCGAGGTCGCGGTCGGAGTCGAGGTCTCACACGGGCAAGAGGTGAAGGGCAGCGAGGTGGAGGGCAGCGAGGTGAACGTGCTGCCACACCCTCTTCCATCCAAACGGATGCAGGCCTGTTTGCAGTGTTTCATATGTAGCGAAGAAGGTGCTGAAACAGCGATATTGAAGCTCTTTGAACACGAAATTGAAGCTTTTTGAACAGTGCAAAATTACTGTGAAGAGGTTGCTCAGAATCATATATAAACTCTTGAATTGCCTACTAAATTTGGTGTGTAACTGAGTGATGCACAATGAAAATTTCAGTTTCCCCGACATGTAAGCCAGGGGGGTGTACGGGTATCCGTACCCTTTAAATTTGAGAAGTGTAAGTGAATGATCATGTCAAGATGCAAATAATTGAATTAGCTTACCAACGAGATTGTCAGCCAATTCTGTTTTTGATGTCATTGTAGAGCGATTCGCTTTGATACAGCTCAAGGTATTATAAGGGAGGAACAGTCTGACATTCGATGGATTGTTTAAAAGTGCCAGCGTCGTGATGACAGTCGATCTTTCGGCATTCATGCAAAAGAGTCTTCCAACATCTCGCTGCCTAAATCGACGCTGACATAAACCTGACCATATCTTGTTGACATGATTTTCTTTTTTTAATTGGAGTGTTCGCGATGGTGAGTGTAATGGCAAAAAGGAATTTTCAAAAGGGAACCTCAAGCGACATCTCAACAATCTGATTCTTTCTCTACCGCTCTAGACCAAGCTATCATTACCTAATGATCCGCAGTCAGACCCTACTTCGACTTCTCCGCCTAATACCTAAGTCAGTACTCTTACCTAGCTGCTCTTTGAGATGATCTGATCTCTATAGCTTCCTATCCGTTGTGGTGAAAGGAATAGGAAGGTCGCTCACTCCATAGCCAAGCACGCCAGGTCCTCCGTAGCTGAGCGACCAGCTGCTTCAGATTCAAAGCGTACGCAGAGCATTCAGTCCCTCCATAGCCAAGCACCCAGCTGCCCTGAATATGCTGGCCCGGCCTACGCCCCGATCAGCCCTTTTGCTACTGGTCCATGCGGAAGAACAGCTAGGCGTATATGGGATCTTGCGTCTCGCCAAAGTGTTCAACATAAGAAATACCCTTTCTCCAGGACCGCAGTTGGGAACGGAGATTCTGATCTTGTTTTGCAGGGGTGATTATAGGAGTATGGTATGGCGTGGCCAGGCTGGTGTACTGGCACTTTATCCAGCTTTTTATGCCAGGGACCCTGTTCCTTCCAGAATACACGGGAGCCTCTTGTTTTTCAGACCGGAATGGTGTGATGATGAAGACGCATCTAGCAGGTCACCTCAGTGTCTACTTTGATTGAGGTATAAGAATACCTAAGTCAGCACTGCTGAAAGAGAAGAACAAGTGATCCTTGCTTTCTAATCAGCTGTAAAATAAGTTGAAAAATGCCGCTGGGCCTTATTATATACCATAGTCGCTATGGACTCCCACACGAATTTGGTTGAGCGGACTCTCGGCGTGTGGAGGCATCAAGGGATGAAGGGAGAAATCATGTCAGAACAGATACACACTTTACACGCCCAGCCATTATTCTGAAGTCGGGGCTGGACTGAAAGCTCCATCTTTCGACCTGCAGAATCCCAAGCAAACCCACTGATAGGGCCAAACACAGGAAAACCTACCTGCGCTGTTCCTCGTTATTTGAAGCATCGCTCGCGATGATAACCCTGGTCTTGGAATACTGCTCGAGGCTGCAGAGACTCTCTCATCTTGGAAAAGGTTAAGATAAGGTATGATCGCGTCGAAAGCGACAAAATTTGCAGGCTCTTCTTATGGTTCAGACCGTCCCAAGGAAACTTTGATAACTAGATGACTCTCAGAGAACCTGCATATGAGACCATCGTATCGATTTTATTTTGACTTCTCGTCGCATGAAATTGATTTGACGAAATTCTCAGAGAACTTCAAAGGTTTAATAAGACATTGTGAAACATTACTTTTGTAACGTCGCACCTGATACTCATGCATGTGCTAGACTACTCTACGTCTCAAATGACTTGTTAACCTATTGACAATTGCACTGCTTCATGTTTCATTGCTTCAAATACAAACTCATCAGACAACGCTCTAGAATCTTTACGAGAAGGCCCCGCAACTTTGATCTATCTGACATGAGAAATGATTCCTGGTCTTCAGGTCCCAAGCCATGCATCACCTGCTGATGTTCTCGAGGTCTCGTCAGGGCTCGATGATTTGCCGACATATTTGTTCTTTTATTTCTAGAGGAAGACAAGCTGCTAATGGCGAGGCGACCAAAACGATCATACACAGTTCTCTTTGCAGTGCTACCCGCTCAGCGAAGCGCGATTCCTCCCCGTATGCAACACGATTTGTCTTAAATGCACTCTTGAGATCTCCGTCTGCAAGGAAGATGGAAGACTTAAGATGTAGGACGACGTTACATTCCTCAATCCCAGCAAGCGAGTCTTGAGCATCTCTATACTTGCCAAGATTTAGATATGTCCTAGCTTTCATACACTGTCTCCAGGTAGACACCTCGAGCTGATCCAGACATTTTAAACAACCGATGAAGTCCTTCAGTGCAAAATGAAGTCCTACTGCTGAACGATAATCCTTTTGAGAATTGAAGTGATTCAAGGCCTCTCTTTGCTTCTTTGGCTGAATCTCCTCTTCGACAATCTGAAGTATGCTCGTATTCCCTCTTCGGATGGCAAGATCGCGAGGAGTGTCGCCATCGCTGTCCATGGTTGACCAGTTCAAGACCTCTCGTCTCATGTGTGAAGAACCAGCAAGCGTCTTAACACATTCTGGTGGTGCGTTTTCGACTGCGTAAGCTATTGGTGTAGTACCGTGGTCGTCAAAGTATCGTAATGGTACGTTGTTATGGATTAGCAATTTCCACAATTTTGCTGCATCCTGCTCTTCCTCACAATCCTTGTCTTCCTCACTATCCTTCTCTTTCTTAAAATCCTCGTCTTCCTCGCGATCCTTCTTTTCCTGAAGATAACAATCTACAACAGCATTGTAAGGGCTCTTACATGCGTTGATCGGGTCCAATGTGAGATCTCTCATGATGGGTTCGGCCATTTCCGATTTGCGATCTGCGTCATAGGTTGGGTTTTCGAATATAATGCTAAGCAGATCATAGGGGTTTAGATTGCTTCGATCCTGCGGAGTCAACAGATTGTAAATAGTGTTCGCAGTTGAAAGGTTGTTGGAGAGAGCCCACTCCAACGGAGTGTCACTGTGAATGTTTGTCGCGTTCACGTCGACTTTAGGCATTCGATCTTCGCTCATTAAAAACTCGACAATGCGAGGACTTCGTGGGCCCACGGCATGGAGAAGTGTATGCGCCTGTGCACCAACCTTGGCATTTAGAAGCTTCGGATTTTGCAATAGTAGCCTCTTGATTACTTCGAGCTTGCCGATTCGTGCGGCGATATGAATGCATGGCTCGCCAGCTGCGTTCAGCAGGGTCTGCCACTCTTGCGCGTCGGTGCGGGATTCTGTGTCGTCGAACATGCGAATTCGCTCAATCAGCTGCTGCATTCGAGGATCGCATCGAATCGCAAGATGAAACACGTAGTAAATATCTGATTTCCACAATCCGCGCTGGTTGCGAATCTGTTGGATGCAACATGGACAAGATGAGCTCCATTTCTCAATCTGAGTGTACAACAGATCAACAGTTCCTGCGAAAAGCGTCCATTGTGTTCCTTGCTCGATCTCTGTCTGTGTGACGAGCTTATCGAAGCCGAAATCGACGTTAGATGTCACATAAGAAAGCAGATGCTTCTGCATCTTATTCTTTACAATTTCATCCTGACAGAAGACAGTGTAATGATTGCAGTCGGCGAGACTAGACGAAGCTATATGCCTACATTCTGGCACAAGCTCGAGTACCTGTAGAAGCTGCACGTATTTTGGCGAATCATTCATGACGAAGTCAGACGATCTGACCTTTCTTCGTAGATGCTGACCTACTTGAGTGATAGTATAGTTGAGCAATAGCAAGATTGCTGCTGTGTGTGATTTTGACGATCAGACGCGGATGTGCGGTTCTCATCAAGTCTCAACACTCAAATTAAGCGAGAAACGCTTGTTGCTAACTGGAAACTGCACTATTTAGTGCTTCATTTAATGCTTCATTTAGTGTTTTATCTGAATATTGCCGAACTTACATTAGTCAGCGAAGGGGTCAAATACTCGCTTTGGTTGCCGTAGTAGATGAAACTAAGCCTCTTCGGGACTAGGTGCGCTACACCTTTTCGGGTAAGCGGCGGCGGCTAAGCCCCTTTGGGTTAGCCGTCTTGCTTACTACGCAAGCTTCGTCTGCTGAAAGATACCGAACTTTGCCGGTCGCCTTACCTGATGCGGTAAAGTATGAGCGTATTATTGAATTAATTACATGTTATTCGCTCTGTTTCGCTCGTTCGCCTACTCACCACCCTACTCACCACCCTACATGCTCACCACCCTACTCATCACCCTACAAACTCGCCACCCTACTCACCACTCTACTCACCACCCCACTCACCACCCTACTCACCATTCTGCTCACCACCATACTCACCATCCTACTCACCATCCTATCTACTCGCCTACCTACATGTTCAGCTACCAACTCAGCTACCTACTCGATCGTCTACTTCATCAGCCTACTCGCTTCAAAACATGCTTCAAAACATGCTTCATGCGACGCGTTTGAATACACGTCATTCGCTTTATGACCTACTCCATAGTATGCTTCATACATGCTTCATAGCACATGCTAATTAGCTCAATAGAAAGCACCCTTCATGGCTCCCTACCAAACGCTCTACCAAATTCCCTACCAAACGCCCTACCAAACGCCCTATCGAACTCTCTATCGAACTCCCTATCGAACTCCCTACCAAAATCCTGTTGCGAGCGTGCAGCATGCATTCTTTGAGTTAGTCTAACATAGGTCATGTTAGCCTACCATAAACTAGAACAGGGCTGGTGTTGACACGCTAGCGGCCTAGCGCGCCTTTGTGGGTATAAGACCCTCAACGTGTTCGACATCTTTCTTCCTTAGCTTTGAACTTCTAGTTAGAATACACTCATATGATTCGCTCTATGCTAGCCCATAACAATATGTGGCTCATTCAGTGCCCAATATGTGATCTACTCAGTGCTTCATATGCGGTCTATTGAATGCTTCATATACGGTCTATCCAGTGCTTCATATGTAGTATATTCAATGCTTCATACATAGTCTATTCAGTGCTTCATATGTGATCTATCTAGTGTCTCTTATGCGACTTACTGAATAGATCTTATATACTAATTATGAAGCACTGAGTAGATCGAACATGAAGCACTGAATATAGGAGTATTCCCGGCCCGATGCACGTTTCGGTCCCGTGCACACCCCACTTTACTACTTTCATCTTGTGAGGCGGCGAGGCCTCTTTACGTGAAACTGCGTAGTAGAAGATAATAAGGTAGCACCCTATTGATGGTAGTGTTACGAAGCGTGTCGGCATAGCATAGGGCCTAGCCAATAGGCCCTAGGAATTTCGGTATGTGGTCAAGGAACAACGATGTTCCGGGTTGGAATCTGCTGGAACATTCCATCTATCCGAGCCCTAGCAAACCGGCTACTTCGCCCCTTTGTTCGCCCTACTATAGATACAGCTCGGAACTGTCTTCTTCCTTCTGTATCCTTAGTTTCCTAGTTAGAGCTACCTCTATTGATCAAACATTCTATCCAGCTACGCACTACCTTCGCTGCAGTGTGGTTAGATTCTAGGCACGGTCCCAACAGGTAGAACTAATTGCTAAGGAACGAAAGCGAGGGCTCGCAGAGTTTTCATCTTCTGCCAAGTCGCTACCCCTATTCACCCGTTAGCCCCTTTGGCCTAACCTCGCGGGCTAGCCTCGCAGACACGCATCGTTCATAGCCGGTGAGGTGCGTCCTCACACATCTTTCTTCAAAAATCAATTACAAATTCAATATGGCTTCAATTGAGGCAGCGCTTGCAGATCTAGCTTTGCAAGACTTATCTAACTACACTTCAACTGCAAAGAAATTCAATATCAATCGAAGCACGCTGTCGCGACGACATAGGGGTAAAACGGCCTTCGTGAAGGAAAGCAAGCAAACAACGTCAATTTTTTCGAACCAACAAGAAAAAGAGCTTATTCGCTATATCAACAAGCTTACCAAGCGTGGTATACCTCCTCCCAATGCCATGATTCGCGTTTTTGCGTATAATATATCTGGAAAACAGCCAGGCAAAAACTGGTCTTATGAGTTCGTTCGACGTCATTCAGATATACTGCAGTCAAAGTTTCTACAAGGCGCTGATCTAGAGCGAAAGAAAGCCGATAATGCATATCAATATCAGCTTTATTTTGACCTTGTAAGTGCCTTCATTACGTTTAGTTTTATACTAATATAAGGGTAGGTAAAGCAAAAAATCGAAGAATATGAGGTTCTTCCTTCAAACACATACAATATGAACGAAAAGAGCTTTCTACTTGAACTTCTTCAAAAGACTCGAAGAGTCTTTAGTTTAAAGCATCTTGACAGTGACAAATTGCTGAGTGCTGATCAAGACAACAATAGAGAATGAATTATCTTGATTGCAACCATTTGCATGAATATGACTCATATACTGTTACGAGTGTGTCGGGATTGGATAGGGTTTCCTAGCCAACAAGCCCTAGGGGTTTTGGCCCATGTTGAACCCCTAGCCTCAACACTCTATCCTAGCGCTTCCGATACTCGAGCAAACCTGCTTCGCCCCCTTTGTTTTGCCCTACTATAGATACAGCTCGGAATCCCCCTTTGATTTCTTCTGTATTCTTAATATCCTAGTTATAGCTACCTCTATTGATCAAACATTCTATCCAGCTACGCACTACCTCGCTGCAGTGTGGTTAGATTCTAGGCACGGTCCCAACATATACTCCCTTCGATCATTTATCAGACAATATCAGGCAATATTCAGGACAGCTGGCTTACTGAATATGATCTCAAAGAGCAATCCTGCTTCTTTGCTTCCTTCGCTACTGGCTGAACTAACGATGAATTGGTCTACTCTTGGCTCACTATCGTATTTGATCGAAATACAAGGTCAAAAGCCAGAAATTCACGCGATTATCGCCTTCTATTCGTTGACGAGCATGACAGTCATATCAACATGAAGTTCCTTGACTGATGTGAGCAGAACAAGATGCTCGTGGCTTTATATCCTTCTCATTCTACGCATCGTCTTCAACCTCTGGATGTCAGCTTATTCAACCCTTCGACCAATTACTACTCGCAAAACCTGAACGACTGAATCTTTAAGAGTCAAGAACTTTCTCAAATATTGAAAAGAGACTTCTTTGATCTATTTTGGCCTGCATATCAAGCTGCTTTCACGTCTGTCAACATCAAAAGTGAATGGGAAAAGACAGGATTGCTGTCTTTCAATTCGTCACAGGTCATAAAGCAGATTAAATCGGACGCTAGATATGTTTCAAGCCATTCTTCTTCTTCAGCATTGTCAGAAGCTGATTGAAGAAAGGTTCGACGATTAATGAAGTCAGTTGTAGAAGAAGCAATTGATTCGCAAGCTCGTAAGTTGAACAATACGGTTGAAAAGCTTACTACAGATGTTGCTCTTCTGAAAGCAGAAAATGAAGATCTTCGACGAACAGTACGTATTGAGAGAAGTCGCAGACGACGTGAAAAGCCTTTATTTGACGATTTAGGGGTTAATGGTGAGGCAAAGGGGGTGTTTTTTAGTCCTAATAAGATTCAGGCGGCTCGTGATCGTCAAATTCAAAGAATCGAAGAGAAACAGCAAGCTGCTATTCAAAAGGCGAAAGAAAAGGAACAACGGAAGCTTAGAAAGCTAGAGGAACAGCGTTTAATAGCTGAAAGAAAGGTGGAACGAGAAAAAAAGAAGGCGGAGCGAGAGGAGAAAGCGAAGCGGAAAAAGGAGCTACGGGCGAAGGAATTGAAGCAACAACGTCTAGTTCAGGAGCAAAAGCTGAAGGCTAAAGAGCTTCAGAAAGGGCAAAAGAAGAAGTCTAAAGAGGTGGAAGTACAGCAATTCACTGATTTTGTTGCTATTGAGGAGGTGGAAAGGGGGCCAAGTCAAATCAGGTCTACGCGAGCTGGAAGGCAATTCAAAGCTTCTAAGCGATTTGATGATTGATTCTTATAGCTTGGAAGCTTCATATAGATATCGACAACTCTCTATATTAATTGCAATTTGATTCTATGAATGGTGGTTGAATAATAATAATAAAAGTATGGGTTACTAATCGGGTTTAGGGTGTGCACGGGACCGGAACGTGCACGGGCCCGGGAATACTCCTACCTTAAGGGAGTTCGGGTAGTTAGTAAGCAGTGAGCATTCGAATTGGCTCTGCCATTAGTTGCCGTACCTAATAAGGTTAAGTTCCTACCATCATAGGTTTAGCTGTATATCTGATGCTATATTTAGGGTGGCTCCATAACCATCGGGCAAAGGGATATGACCTCGCAGTCCACCTGCCGTATTTGAAACAGCGTAGTCGTGTAAGTGTGTGTAGATTCTATTATGGAGGTGAAGGTTTAGCTAACTAAACCAACAGATACCCCTGACTAACCCGAGGGAGCCGGCTGGTTGTTGAACCGAGAGAAGTTTAGAAAGGTGCTGAAAGCTCAAAAGGCAAAAGAATCTCAGGCAAGAGCTGCATTGGCTAGGATAGAATCGGTGACAGCGGGCGTCAGAAGAACAGTCATTGGCTAGAGTCATGAAGATGGCTCGGGCATTTAGGATCAGCGGCAACTGGCCCGGGTAATTAGATACCGCGGCAACGATGTTGGGCAGGCAATCAGATATCTGGCAAAGGTATTGAGCATTAGGGTCAGCGGCGACTGACTCGAGCAATTAAAGATCTGCACGCAAGTTGATATTCGGCAATGATATCAGACAGGTCTATACAATAGGAGCTAGGATGGCTTCGGTCAATAGGAGCCAGGATGGGAGCTAAGATGGCTCTGGTCAATAGAAGCTACGATGGCTTCGGGCAACAGCTATGGCAAATAGCATGGCTTCAGAGGGAGCAAAGTGGTCAGAGGGAGTTGTTTTTCGGCTGCATCGGTTGCAGAGGAAGTTTTGTAAGCAGAGGGAGTTTATAAATAGCATCAAAATTGGTGGCAGCGAGGTCTATAATAGGCCTACGCAAGAGGGTGTGTTGAGGCATGTGATGCTTCGAGCCTATCCTCGTCGGGTTAGTCAGGGGTATCTGTTGGTCTTGTTGGAATTTCAGGTGTGATTCATCCGGCGCTAGTGGATTCAGGGGATTCAGGCTACCATATGACCTCGTATTCCAACACGGGGTTCCCGCGCAAACTGGGTTTCCGCGCACTCTAACCTAGAAAGGTTAGCAACAGATAGTATCGGGTTTAGCGTGTTAAAAATGGCATTAATATAAATAGTTTTAGTTAGCGTGCGCGGAAACCCCGTTTGCGCGGGAACCCCGGAAATAGGGGAGTTGGTAACCTTCGCCTCATAGGGCTGGTAGGGCTGGGGCCCGCTAGTAGAATTTTCACCTTCCACCTCCTAGATAGCCTCCTGACCTCGTATTCCAACAGGTATTTTATCGAAAATGAGGGTAAATTACCGAGTAACTTCTTTCTGGAAGTAGGTGAACGAAGGGCGATGCTCAGCAATACTGTTTGAAATAGAAACGATGTCAAATGATTTTGATTGAGGGCTCTCTAAAACGTTGATGTTGATGCACATGATGCTCAGAGCCTATCCTAATCGGGTTAGTCAGGGGTATCTGTTGCTTTAGGTTATTTACCTTCGGTAGGTAAGGTAGGTACCTTAGGTAGCAGCATACGTACCCGTTTCCAACATCTAGCGGGCTCCAGCCCTATGAAGGCCTTCCAACATCCTGACCCGCCTGTGCAAGATGCTGTTCTATACAATCGAGAGTAGCAAAGACCCCACAGGTGCGCTGCCAGGACCTCTCGGTACACCTGCACCTCGGCCTCGTGTCCCCTGGAACGCTGGAACGCTGGAACGCTGGACACAAATATCACGGCGGGTCTCAGTTGGTAGGGCTAAAGGCATGGGCAAACAGTAGCCCTATGTTTGAATAACCTCAATAATTACGAAAGGGGTAATCATATGTCCCCTTCATACCTTTGGGGCATATGTCCCCTTGATACCTTTGGGGACGAGTATGAGAATATGATCCAACTTCTCCCCGTTTCAGTTGACAAAAAAGCACCCTTACTGGAACGATTTGATGGATTTTCGGATCAATATTGGGCAAGGAGGGCCAGGGACCGATTTGCTCATAGCAGAGCCTACTAAAAGTCCTTGTCAACCAAATTAAAGCTCTTACTGGTACTTCTCTTACTTTCTTTGTTCCTCCCTCTACGCCTTCCTGACCCGAGAGCGATCCACTCCAAAGCCGAACCAGCACAGGTCTGTGTTGATATGAAGGTTGAAGCTGGAACCCCGCCCTTTCTTGCCTCGTTCCTTCTCTTCTCCTTCTGTTCATATCGCTCGAATCTCTGATTCACTATTCTCTCCCTCCTCTTCTTCTATCTCCTAGCCTCTCCATCGCCATCATAAAATAAATCCACCTACGGCGGCGGTGGCGGTGGTGGTGAAGATGGACTGACTTAATGAAGAGATGGAGCTCCTTCAAGAAGCGGCTTCACGCATGATTACGGTCATGAACCATACCTCTAAGGACGACATAAAAATATACACAGATAAATATCTGAGGCTAAAATCAGACCGAGCAGGAGCTTTTAGACTGCGTCAAGCGTTTGCGCCTATCTTCTTCGATGATCTCGGAGATTGAAGCGCCTCGAAATCAAGACGAACGATGTTGGAGGCAGGAATAGCCTAAGAAAATCGGCCCAACAATCGGAACCATCGGCCCAACAATAATTAGTCAGCCGAGCGGGGGGATAAATACCCGTTCGGCCCTTTTAGAATTAATCACTCCTTTTCCAATAGAAATCTGAATAGCCTGTTCAGTAGTTTTCAACGAGAGCATCCGGGTTCACAATGTTGGAAACGGGATACGTATGCATACCCCGGTGGTTAGTTATTTCCGCTCCGGCCGAAGCGGCTTGGCGCTAGGGGTATTTATCCTTCCTCCCACTCTCTGTATCATACTCTGTATGCTCTACTTTCTACCTACTAGATAGTTCAGTCAAATATATATGCCTATCTTCGTGTCCTCGTATACCAAGACTGTACATTACCTGGTGTATGTCTTGTACCTATCCTATCATTAATACCATATCATCCTTCAATTGATAGTGTTGGTCTTAGCTTCGGATGATCGGCATGGTCGGAGATGGGTCGCGCGACCTGCGTCCTCAGCTGAACCTACGCACTACGAGTACAACATAATAGTGTGGCCTTCAAGCCAAAGTCTCTGTGAAGTCTGAGATGTTTCCCTACAATGTGCTGTCAAAAGAAGCCGCTTGTTTGACCTTCAAGACATGACCGAAAGGAACCACTGCACGAATACTCCATCCGTCTCCATCCGTAGCTCCTTCGAATGTGACTTCACAGTTCTGAAGACATTCTTCCAGTAATGCAAAGACAGTCTCCCATTGTTCATCTATCAGATGTAGATCTGTGATGTCGAATCGCCGTAGATGAGTTTTTTGGAGCTTGATTATTTTGAGTAGACCGTGCGACGATATTTTCCCATTGTAAATTCTTAAACCCTGTATCATATTTAGTTGAACATCTGCAAAGAGCTCTCCGAAGTCAATTCGGGACATATAACCACAAGTGGGGGTAATCTCAAGGTGTAAGAACTCTATCAAACCTATGGTAAGCAATACTTTCCGAAGTCCCACTCTGACCGAACAAATTTCCGTTGCTGTGCTGCCATGTTCCACACAGATCTTTAAATGTCGCAAGTGCCTCCATATTTCCTCATAATTTCCAAATTGCCAACAACTACAAGGAATATAATCAATCTTCAACGACGTAAGATGATGACGCATCTCACTCAACAGAGCATGGGTTACACAGAGGTGCGTCTCATCATGAGGAGTATGAATGGTCTCAGAACGGAGATCGAAGTTATCATCACTACCAAATACCTCATAACCAAATGCATGCCAGCGTCGAGACTGCTCGGTATCATTCAATAGTCGAAGCTCTACCTTTTTCAATCCGACCAACTTGAACACAGTCAATTTGAAGCTAGCCCGGTTCAACAAAAATTCTTTCTGCTTGTTCAGATAATGAGAATACCTTCTGTAACGTCGTCGAATCTTCGATCGACGATGCATATCAAGGACCCAGCTTGAGTATGGTAACAGAATTTTCTGTAGACTCAAACAATCCTGATAACTTACATGTCTCGCGAAGGTTGAATATGAATATGGCCGCAGAAGATTAGTTGAAACAATCAGGGTTTGAACATAACATGCTAAAGAAGAACGATTTGCAATCTTACGAAGTAGCTCGATACCTTGCGGAAGTATGTCAATAGAGACAGTACGGAACAAAATGGCACTAATTTCTCTTTCGAGTATACGGCATGAGGAACGAAGATTCGTTAAGGTAAACAGCTCGCAATGTTCATATACGAGCATACGAAGTTCAGGGGGAAGAAGATGAAACATGAGAATACATTGCATTGAAGGCAATGCATCGTCTTTGCGAAGTAGGCTCTTGAAGTATTTATTCTGAATAACCAGCCAATTATCGATGCTGACTGCCTACTTCTGCTCGGAGTATGGCTGACATTCGATTACAGACATTGTCTGTCCATCAGCGTGATTGTCCATGAAGAGAACATGCTGCATCAGAAGCTGTGGGATATTGTACAGTATCATTAATCGCCATGTGACGCAAACGAACAAGCTTGTGACGCTGATGCATCGTACAATTTGCAGGATGCCAATGGCAATGTGAGAGCTAATCGCGCAGATCAGCATTAACCACATCCAGACTTGGGGCTCAACTGCAGAGTATCTCATAGTGGCGTGACCAAAGATGTGTTTGCCGAGATGGAGCACCATGTGCCTTTGTAGCCGTGTTTAATTTCGAAGACTGCCTGACCAGATCACGTTGTTTTATGGCTTATCCCCGAAGAGCCTTTGCTCAGCGTAATTAGTTGATTACTGTAGATGATACTTACTTTAGAAGTAGAAAGGTGGTCTGCTTAAGGAACATGGTGGAATACATGCCCACCCTCGATTAGCATAAAATAGATCAATGAGGCCTTCAATAGTCCTCGAGCCATTTCGCGTAGATTTGCCCAACAGTATTCTCTGGAAATCTTCGCAAGTCCTCCACAGACATAGTCTTTGACGTGATCCGAGGTCGATCCCGAAGTATGCGGCGCCCAGTTTCATTAAAGAGCATGATGTCTCGAAGGTGTCTGATGAAAGGGTCTGCGGTCACCTCGCCTAGAGCAGCTACGAGATCTATCGATTCAAAATCAGAAATGGTGTATGGAAGAGAAGCTTGGAGAAACGTACCTGCGCGTCGCGGGTCCACAGAGGCCCCGAGAGCATGGCCATAATAACTTGGTGGCGGTCTGTTTAGCACAGAAAATGCTCTCAATCAGTGGCGTCAAGAGTAGGGAATGGGCGAGAGGGAAGCCCATTACTCTGAACAGGGTGCGTGTACGTCGAATCGGGTTCAGTCGAACGCATAGTAGCATGTTTGAGGTTCGGGGTTGGGCATAAGATAGAAAAACAATTCCTTTGGGAGTAATTAGAACTAAAAATTCCGATAGACGCGCCCACATTTCCCTCCACCCTCCGCTCGCCCAACTCACCCAATTCACACACCGCAGAGGGTGCTGCTCACCCTGCTCCGGCACCATTGGTCGTGTTGCTATTATTGTTCTTGTTGATTCCGTCAACTTCTACTTCTTAATGGTTTGGATTAACTATTATCTCAGTGGTTCTCTAATAACCAAAGAATCCACCCCCACACCACCTTTGCTATGCGAGGTTTGAAATCCTTCTTGCTGTCGCTCCAAACTGAATTGCGCATGCCGAAGCCTTGTAACTGTATGTAATTAAACCAGTTGTTATATGGTATTCGAGAAAAGTTACAAGTAACTTTCATACGTTTACGGCTTTGACATGCAGGCTTTTCGATTTTCTGGCATTTCACTCGTGCAGTTGCACATCCATCACATGCTCCAAGGTGGAAAGCCTTCTTTTCATGTTGAGAAGTAAAATTTATACAGGTAGGCTTTTTGTTCCCGTCATTCTCATCATTTCCAGGCGATGTGCTGGCCAGCGCTGGTTGAGCGAAGTCTTGTGAAATTTCTTTTGAAAACTGGCAATGCTGATTTCCGCCGCGAGCGGACTCATGCGGCATCTCAGCAGCAAAGCCCCAGTGTTGAGAATCTTCTCGGTTTGGAGGCTGCTGCGATGCCGAAGCTCCATCGATAGCGGTGTATCTGAGCTCTGTATTTCCAGAATCCATTGGTTCCCTTGGGTGCAGCCAGTGCGTTAGGTAGTGGCAGCTATGGTTCGGGTTGTGCCTCCTGAGCAAATCCGGAATACAATTCATCTGAATCTGTTTGGTTCCACGAAGGGCTTAAGGTAGTCTGCGAGGTGATTGATTCTTCCACCTCCCGCATAGCCTCAACGCCTGTCTTCAATTCCGCCAGAAAACAGAAGAACATTTGCCCATAAAGGCCCTGTGTGCGACATGTTGAAACTTTGAGTAGCTATCAGATACGAAGGCAGTCTGGATATTTCATGAATGAATGAAGATCAAAGTCGTAGTCATGTGGAGGATGGCTGGAGATTTTATTTACTGAACCCCTTTATCCTCTGTTATGGGCAGAAGAATTATCCTTTCCTTTATGGCATACTCTCACTATTGATAGAGTACGTGAGAGACGTTTTGTATTGACAAACAGGCTTCCAACGGCCTAGAACTACTATCCTACAGAGAAGACCGATTGCTTGAAGCGAACACATATTATTTATGATGGGACTATGCTACCTGCTAAAACAACTTCCAACTAGTTGGGTTGTCATAACTTGCTCTATTCCACTTCTCGTTACTTTCCCTCCCCCTTGCATTGAATAGATAAGTCTAAAGACAATAATGGCTCAAGGAGAATACGTTATGTGCGATGAACGAGGGATTCACATGTAGTGGACTTCAATAGTCTCTCTGCGCGTCATGCTATTGAAGATCTAGTGTTTGGACCCCAAAAAGCGAGGCCATACAAGCTGTCCAATGATTTCAATTGATGTGAACCGGGGATTGTGTAAATTAACCGGTCTACCACCGGAGACGGAGAGTAGCTGATGGAAGCAGTATCCTAGAGACATCAGATGACGAGCCTACTATGACCAGCTAATCGAGCCTAAACACCGCCACCGTTTATAGTAGGCTCTACATCATCCGATGAGTGGCTTCTCATGCCTCCTTGGAAGTTGCTGCAACCCTCACAACGGCTATGTTGACAGTATTGTCGGTCACACTCATCGTTGGTGAATTATGTCGTGGTCTTGCATTGACAGCACCATTCTCTCAGTCTCCAGAGCCCTAGAGAGCTTGTTTCTTAAATCTCTAGCCCAGTCACCATCCCCTGACTTCAGCATCTATCTTTATTCAATTTTCTATCATAATGGACCAGAAGAAGAGCGAAGTTCGACAACAAAACGACTCTTAGGAAAGTCGACATTACCGGTGCTGCCGCCGTCCTCTCGCTCTTTCCTCCTCGCGAGATGGGTTCCCTACGCAGAATTATCTCGCCTCCACAAACCTACTGGGATCTATTATTTCTACTTCCCTTTCCTACACGGTTCTCTGCTCGCATCTGCAGTCAATCCCACCACTATTCCTCCCCTTGAAGTCCTCATGTCAAATTTGCTATTCTTTGCATTATGTGCAATCTGGCGAGGAGCAGCTTGCACTTGGAACGATACCCTTGATGTCGACTTGGATAAACAAGTGGCACGTACGCGAAATAGGCCAATTGCGAGAGGAGCGGTGAGCGTACGGCAGGCGCATATCTACACTGCAGTGCAGACAATTGTAGCATTGAGGCTTGCGAGCTTCTTGCCAGCCAGAACTCTCTACGCTGGAATTCCATGGCTAGCTTTGGTCATTCTCTACCCGCTAGCAAAGCGTGTCACAATGTATCCTCAGGCGGTACTTGGATTTGTCATGAGCTGGGGGAGCATTTGGAGCTGCATGACCCTCAGTGATCAATTCCTCGATTTTACCAACGGGCCTTTTATTGCCATGATCTGTCTCCTGTGCAGCAACTACGTCTGGGCGGTCTTATACGACATGATCTACGCACATCATCAAGATGTCGAAGATGACAAGAAAGCAGGAGTCAAGAGTATCGCGGTCGTGCATCAGGGGCCTCGTTGAAATCCTCCACCTCTACTGAGCGATAAATGGGCCAAACGATGGTCAGATCGTCAGCCAGGTCTCTTCAAAGCTAAACGAAAGCCTTTAGCAGCTGATAGAAAGAACGCGCATGATTCGAAAGTACTACAGACTTATTCTGATGAGTTTAACGAGATAGTCATCAAATATGATATAACGGAAGAGAATACATGGAATTTCGACGAAACCGGCTATCGTATAGGCATTGTACGCTCCGACTGGGTTATTTACTTTGTCTAACTGATGAGTCGATATCAGACGATCTTGATAGAAAGCTTTCAACGTTCTGAGAAGGCGCTAGTGTCATGACACGTAAAATAAAGTCGCTGCAGGATCAATTAAGCCAAATAGAAGCCGCTGAAAATACTCGCAAAGCAAGCAAAAAGCATTCTAATAAGGTTCTCAAAACCGAAGGCATCTTGTACGCCAAAGATGCTCGATGTATGACTCAAGATAGACAGAAATTGAAGGACGAGAGGCAGCAGCAGGTGCGAAGAGGCCTGGGAAAAGCGCTATTTAAAATACACTAAAGAAGTGCTTCAGGGCTACTAAGCCCCATAGGGCTGCTCGCATCAAGTTCGTTCAGGCTTACCAGAAGAAATGGCGGGTTATTTTGAAGCAATTGCTTCAATATCCTCGTGTATATAAAGGGTAGTTGAATTCAGTTGTGTCAGGGTGCCAGGTCGCCACCCAGGTTTAGAACATAGGTCGCAGGCACCATGAATTCAATGAACCTGTTCCGCAGTTTGTTGCATGGCTGCCGAGCACTAAGCGGTAACAGCTTTTTCGATAAATTCAACTTTGAGACTATGTTATCGTTCAAGGTCACAACATGAATCGAAGCCGATGACCGTTAGGAAGATGATCCCACCAATGGATATGTTAATCACCAGGACGCGCAAAAAGCAGGTCTGTGGACATGCGTGTTGACCAGTCGACGTTGCTTCAGGTCGTGGTCGCAACAATATTCGTGTTCTGACTACTAAAACATATCAGCATGCTCTTGTTGTGCTAGATCTTGCTCACATGCCTGAATGACGTCTGCGGTATTTGGCCTGCATTCTGGATGCTTGGTTCGTTAAACTTTATTGCATATATTGACTATCTAGTAGGTGAACTATCGAAGGAAGGAAGAAGTGGGAGGAAGGATAAATACCCCTAGCGCCAAGCCGGCTTCGGCCGGAGCGGAAATAACTAACCACCGGGGTATACGTATGTGCATACGTGTGTGCATACGTACCCCGTTTCCAAAACTCCCTCTTAGGAATTGAAGCTCCATGTGAAGCTATTCAGACCTTCTACTGACTGTATATCCATGCTCTTTTACTCGCCGGCGCCATGCTCGGCGGGGGTGGTAGCCTCATTGCTCGAAGCTAGTCCCATGACTGACCTGGACCTTAGGAATTTGCCTGAGTCCAGGGGCTTGGTTAGGCCGTCGGCCACCATTTGGTCGGTGAGTATGTAATCCAATCTGATTGCTCCCTCTTCTACCTTGTTCCGGACATAGTGATACGACGTATCAATGTGTTTAGCCCGGGGGTGATTGACGGGATTGAATTCAGCTCCCCCGACTCCCTCCATTTTGGAAGGTTCATATCGAAGCCCCAGCTCAGCAGTACCGGCCAGGTATCGAATGATTTGCTTGACAGCTAGGTCATGGTCGTCGGCAGTATTCGTCGATCCGGCGGAGGTGTCATTTTTGGTGTAAGCATCAAGCTCACTCCTGAAAGCGAGCTTTCATTGTTCCCTATCGGGACTGGCTCTAGCCCTGAAGGCGAGCTTCTATTGTTCCATATCGGAACTGGCTCTAGCCCTGAAGGCGAGCTCCTATTCGTGGGACCGGCCGATTCAGCAACCAGCCAGCTCCCTCTGATGGGGCCGGCCGGTTCAGCAACCAGCGAGCTCCCTCGTAGCCCAAGAACTGACATTTCAAGCTCTTGTCATCGAGTTTCCGGCGAGCTTCATCCATATGATGAGCTCCCTCCTATGGTGATAGGCTGTGCATCCTAACGTATGTAGGTAGCTAAGGTCAGGCTTCTTGCCATGCCACGCCTCATAGAGAGTTACCGTCTGATTGCTTTGATTGGGTGAGCTCCCTAATTGCCAGGTGTAGAGTAGTAAGATCCGACTGCTCATATTGAGTCTTCAGAGTAGACCACATTATGGTGGCGTCTTCTATTTTGACTATATGCACTCTGAGTCCCTGCTCGATACTGAAGTTAATCATACCGCAGGCCCTGTCGTTCTTATCTTTCCAGTGGTTAACAGCACTGGCGTACTCCCTTTTGGCTGCTGTCGCGGCGTTGGGATCCGGGATTTCCGATTTTACGTTACGAAGCTCCGAATAGCTTCCATCACTGCTAAGCCATTAGGCTGGGGGAGTCAGAAACTCCGATATACGTTACGAAGCTCCGAATAGCTTCATATGATCAACATATATGGCGCTGGTTGGCTATAATTCCTATATAAAGGGGAGTGGAAGCTTCAGCCGGGGGAGCTCGAAAGCTTCAAAAAGGAGAGCTTGGAAGCTTCGAAAAGGGGAGTTTGGAATTTCCGATTTCCAAAGGGGAGTGTTGGAATTTCAGGTGTGATTTGGTTGGTAATCTCCGCATCCATCCGGCGCCGCATTCATCCTGTTGGAAAGGTACGTATGCACATACGTATGCACATACGTATACCCCGGTGGTTAGTTATTCCGGCCGGCTTGGCGCTAGGGGTATTTACTATATGCCCCATATGACCTCGTATTCCAACACGGGGTTCCCGCGCAAACTGGGTTTCCGCGCACTCTAACCTAGAAAGGTTAGCAACAGATAGTATCGGGTTTAGCGTGCTAAAAATGGCA
>JAABUH010001639.1_pt1 | contig 23985 bp, 26 predicted proteins | sample 5559121 | NCBI WGS metagenome assembly JAABUH01 (sample SAMN10711871, study PRJNA513364) | rock metagenome | isolation source: Antarctica rocks | place: Antarctica: Victoria Land, Battleship Promontory nord | collected 2015-12-28
GTTAATGTCAATCAATCTATCTTACAGAGGTTTGCACTCAGACGTGTCGCTCGTATGCTGCGAAGTCAGCAGAGCGCTAACCCGAAGGGGCTTAGCGACGTTGGCACGTCTGAGAACTGAGGCAATGCCTAGTCAGCGTCATATGGTGGATTAGTAACCCAGAATTGATGGTTTCATTGAGCCCATCATTGATGTCTTGCGCACAGGCAGCTGCTAGCCATGATGAAGTGCAGATCTGATAATTGACTAAAGATGTGTATTCTACATCAGGAAGCTATCGAGGTTTTGTGCCGCAATTGGCGCTAGTCCCAACCAGGCTAGCGGGCAGTGTAATGGCACTGCAAGTCTGCAACAACTACCTTATGTTCCTAATTAGGAACTATGTTCCTAATTGAACGACTACCCCCCCTACTCCTACTATTGCTTCTACTGCAGTCTCTACTGCTTCAACACTTCTACTCAATAGAAGTTACTGACCTCTACATACTTATCATTGAACGGAAATCTCTGAATGCCTTCGGGGACAAAGCCTTTGTGAGACCGCCGTACCAAACTTTCTACCAAACTCTCTATTGAGCTTTCTATTGAACACTTCGAAATACGCGTCGGTCGGGCGCATAACACACGTCAAACAATGCTTCAAACAATGCTTCCTACTACATGACTTTCTACCTACTTGTCACTCTACATACTCATCTACATACTCACCTACATACTCACCTACATACTCACCTACATCATACTCACCTACATACTCACCTACCTTCATGGCTCCCTTCATGGCTCCCTTCTGTTACGACTGTGTCGGGATTGGGTAGGGTTTCGTAGCAAATAAGCCCTAGGGATTTCGGCACATGGTTAATCCTTAGCCCCGACACTCTATCCGAACCCTTCCGCACCCTAGCAAACCTAGGTACTCAGCCCTCTTTGTTTTGCCCTACTATAAATACAGTCGGATTCCCCTTTGCTTCCTTCTGTATTCTTAGTATCCTAGTTATAGCGACCTCTATTGACTCAAACATTCTACTTCCGGTCCCATCGGTTAGATTCTAGGCACGGTCCCAACACTTCTTCGATGAAATCAATAGAACTCAGCGAAGGTGAGATGATAGATGTTGCGATGAGAAGCTGATAGGCATGAGTGATGAAGTGTAAATCTAATAATTGCATGAAGATGTGTCTTCTACAAAAGAGGCTATCTGGATTTTCACATGAGGTAAGTATATCATCGCTAGTACTGATTAGATGAGCACATACCGGCGCCAGTACTAACAAGGTTAGCAGGCAGTGCAATATCACTGCTTCTACTATTGCTTCTACTCCCACTGCTCGTCCTATTGCTCCTATTGCTTTAACAGATAGGTGGGCTGAAAAGTTCCTACTAATCTTTACCTGTCATCAGCGGAGAGAACCATGATCCCCGCTGGTGGCACTTGCGAGCGTTTTGGCATGAGCTGTATTAGAGTGTATGAGAACGATGCCATGACCTTATTAGACAAGGCCATTTTTCGGGACGACCTGCGGCAAGGGGTTGACTGGAATGTCAACAACGAAACGAAATTCGGATCATATGACGCAATAAGCACCAAATCTTCTGATGGACAGAGTATAAGGCATAGAGAGATGACCACACTGAGATTCTTGTGGGAAATCGCAGTCTTTGATTCAAACCCAACATCGGAACTGTACAAAAGCCACCTCTCAAACCCAGTAAAGAACCTTACAAGGTCGCTGTAAAGGAATTGGTAAGAAGTCTCGATAAAATATTCCGATCATGCGCGTGAGCAGAAACATCATAAAACACATGAAAACACATAAAGACAAAGAGCATCATCTCGACACCTATTATTTCTTTATCTCGATCTCACACCATCGCTTCAGCGCATAAACCTCCACAGACCTTTCCTTAACCTTTTCCTACATCCGCCAGCCCTGCGGCTCTCCGCCTGCAAGCGCGTAGATTTAAATCCTCTCGAAACACCACGACCATGAACAAGAATAAAGAGAAAGCTTCACCGCGCAGGTGACTGACTACCTAAGGTTACATTTAATGTCGGAGTGCATGTGAGACTTCTGCTCAGTGTGACTTTCTCTTTCACCTACTTTACATCTTCACTGTTGTTAGTTCAGCCCTGACCTACCGCACTGCCCACCCCCCCAAAAACGCACAAAAGCATCCTCCAATCCCTTCTTTGCTCCTCCTCCTTCAACCACACCCTACCCGGTATCTAAGTCTCTGACCTCAACTTCCAAACCCACAACCCACACCAAACACACAAATGCACATCTCCCTCCCCCTCTCCCTCCCCGTCCACCTCATCCTCACCCTCCCTCTCGCCCTCGCCTTCGCCCGCACCCCCGCCGCCGCCCCAAACCCCATCGCCACACCCACCCCTCCAGGCCAGCAACTGTACCACCTCAAGACCCGCGCGATCGGGAACAGCAGCGCGACGAATTCGACCAAGGATGGGCTTTATGTTATGGCCTATCATAACGGTATCCCTCTTCTGCCCTTCCCACTTCCATTAACATGTCCACCACTCTTCCTCCCTTGAACTGAGCAGGGCTACTACAGCGTACTGACCTGCTACTCGTTGTCTGGATTTCACAGGCGCAGGCACCAACGAAGTGACCCTCACGCCCTACAAAGACTCCGCCGCCAAGGGATATCTAAACAGCAGCCACCAGCAATTCACGCTCGACTCGTTCAACACGCCCTTCTCCTTTTACTTGGGCGGAGACGACGATTGGGCTTGTATGTTCCCTGCATCTTCTGTCCTAACTTTTTGTTCTTCTGGTCCGAGAACGGGGAAGGATCGCTAATATGTGTGATTTTGTGGGATTATAGCATGGCAATTAGTGCACATCAACGCCGGCTTCGGCGACTACACCGGCTGGTATTTTGACAAGAACGGGGCCTTGGTAGTAGGCTCGAGTGAATTCAACGGGTGGCTGGGTGGGTTTATACCTTGTCCTTCCTCCTTACTCCTTAATAGAACCTCTGCCATGCTATGCTATGCTATGCTACGAAGGAGTGCTAATGTTTGGTACTTGGGAGCGGCTAGCGTGCGATTGGTGGCGCGGACAACCGCAGTTGATGTGGAGGTTTTTGATTTCCGGGATTACGCTTCCGTGCAGCTGCGCGCAGGTGGATTTGGTGAGGGAGGAGTTTTAGGAGGTTTCGGGATGGGGGATGTGGGGTTCATTGAGATGAGAAGGTGAAGTGGCTTTTACGGTTGCTTGGTGGATTGAAAATGGCGGGTTGAGATTGAAAAGGTGGGGATATTGCTTCTTGAGAAATGGCGGGAGAGTAGCATGGTGGAAAGAATGAAAAGTTGCAACCTGCTTTGAGACCTAGTAACTCATCCATGACAGATGCGCTTGCCACACCCGGGTATCTATGAGCTTGATGAAATAACCCGTCTGTTCCTGGCAACTTTGGACTATCCCTGCTTTCCGGCAGTGACTGCACAGACCAGTCCTCCATAAAGACTCCATGTTTTTCTTACCGCAAGCGAAGAGCTCTGCACCTACGACTCGGCACCCTTGCTTTCTTCTCGAACTGGCTGATTACACATCATAGGTATCGGTGATGACCGCCAATGCGTAAGAGACTCAATGTCGTCGATTGGAATCTCGAAAGTAGCCAGCACGAAATTGATCTTGTCACGAGCACTAAGGTGCTTGTAAACGTCGAGGCGTATCTCCATTGGCAGGCGATAGAAACCTTTGGGGTCATTATGGCTAACGTCACCCTTTGAGCGTGGCGGTCCATCAGGATTTGAGCATTTCAAGAAGCGTTTGAGGTCGAAACTGGTCATTAAAGGCGCTATCCCATGGTGGCGCAGAAGATGGAACATCCCAATGATCATAGCAGGGAACACGATAAGGTCCAGTTTGTCGAGGATTGTCAGGATCAATTCTGGCGGCAGTTGGTAGATTGGCAGAGCATAGAGCGCATAGAGCTGTTGCCTTCGTTCTAGGCGTTGGCGATGAGCATCACATCGAGGGCACAAGCAAGCGATCTCGGTTCCTCCATCAGCATCGCAAGACATTGCGTCAGACTTTCTTTTTTTGTTGATGGGCGACAAAGACAGCTGAGTCATGGGTTCTCTCTTGATCCTTTCCGGACTGAGAAATCTGGTGAAGACCTTGCCACACAAAACTTGAAAGATACCAGGCCACAACAGCTAAGATGATGAGATAGATCCCTGTAGGCAAAAGAGACCTGGGTAGAAGGTTCAGGAGGAAAGGGTCTAGGACTTTGAAGGGGATGTTAGTTTTAAAGGAGGTAAATATAATGGCACGTGACCTTACTGATATCAACGTTCACTGGCGGCACATTCCGCATGAGAGACTTGTTCGTCGTGAAGTAACTTGCAGCTGCAGTGATACGTAAAAGGAGGACTGATGATTGACTATGGCCTTGTGTCTTAGGACCATCACGATGTTCGGAATTATGTTGTTCCGCGTTGATTGATTGACGTGATTCAGAATATAATGCAAGTGAAAACATCAAATCGGATGTGTTGAACACCTCAGGTAGCGTAAAGGTATCAAGAGTGAATGCTGTTGGTTGCTGATTGATAGTGAATGATAAGCACAATTCAAAGGGCAACAACACCAATCACCATAGTAGAAAACAAACAGGAGAAAGCCATCATGTGACTGGCAGGTGCAGCTTACCGTGGCGACCCAGCAGATGCGTACTTCGTACCTTTGATTGTACTCAAGTCCGTCCAGTAGAAGCCATGTTTCGCTACCCTTTGCGTTTGTGAAATTTGGGAAACTCGCAACGACTTGACGGCGTAAACTCCAGTGTGATGGCGTTAACGACTCCAAACGAAGGTCTTCGAGGTTGGGATGTGCCTTTGGGATCTGTATGGCCTCTGGGCCGCGGAAAATGGTCTTCTCTACATTGGCCAAAACCGAGAGTATCCGCAAGGACAACGTCACGATGAGTGCGAGTGTCCACATCTCCGTGACTCTAGAGCATAACGAAGAACACTCAAGTATCAAGTGTAGCAAACCAAGCTCTGTGGGATTAGCATCAATACATGAGGCGCTTTCGGTTTGTTGTTGAAAAGATGGAAAGGATTGAAAAGATTCACGGTGACGACTGCTCGTCGTCTGGTGTGCCCGCCGCTTTAAGAATCCGCGACCGACGGTGCCTTCCAAGCGATGGCCAACCTACGCTGTCAAACATGATAAAATAGGTCTCTGGGCTTTTTAAGATACTACAATGTTTGACTTGTTGCTCCTTCACGAAAGTAATCATAGTTCTCAGTGATTGTGATTGAAGATTGTGCCCACATCCGAAACTAGATATGTATTCTTCGCGGTACAAACCAAATAAACCTTCTGTCCCTTGTTCAAGCAGATTCTGATCTTTACTACAGTTCGATCAATCTAGAAATCATTTCGGGTATGGCGCAAATTGACCATAGCTAGACACCTCGAAATTTGCCCTCACTTCTAGAACTCCATCAGGAGTTCAATAGATGGAATACAGAGAAGCACTTGCCCAGAAACACCAACCAGTGCATCCATTCTCTAGAGTACCCACAGAATGGGCACCAATTGAACGGCTATTCGAGGTCAGCAAAGGCACTCGGGAGGTAGCTTTCGGGATTTTCTATTCCGTGAATCTTTTTGAGCTGGTTGGCGCAGAGAAATTGTACGAAGGGATCAGATAATGAGGCTCTTGTCATAATGCAAGGACTTCGTACACTGAAGGTCTAATAGGCATCATATATATCTTCTGTGCTATTACCTGATCAGTAGCTTCAATTCTTTTCATATTTTCAGGAAAGCAGAACCCTGCACGTTGGTGGCTTGCAATACTGTGAAGTCACACGGGCTGTATCTTAATCCTGGGGATTTCTGTGGACGAAAGGAAATGTATTTTGATTCATATTCAAACTCGACTGAAGTCGGTCTATCCAGAATAATGCATGGGTCATGGTCCGAGGAGAAGTGCGGGCCTGGTGGAACAATTCAAAGAGGTATTCAATCTACAGAACGACTCTGAACATGTCAAAATGACATGAGTGATATTCTTCAGGTGGAATTACTTTGGAAGGGATCAATACCCACTTCCACGAAAGGGTTGCTACCAGAATGAAAACAAGTGAAATTTGCAATACCATGAGGAATCTGATGACCCACTAAGACCAACGACTACACCGATTAAGCCAAATCCCACACACCTGCCGTTAATAACCACAGCCGCGACCTAGAATAAATCCCAGGAGAAAGCATCTAGGGGACAGCTAGTGTCGATTTTGGCCAGACACCTTGGCAGGGTTGACAAGTCTCGACTATCTTCAGTTCTTGACTAGCGGCTGCTGTGTAATGCAATCAAGTGTAGCAGTCGGGAGGCAAAATATCAGTGATACTCACTGGAAAACACAAGCGGAAGTTCTGCATTATTATCATGCGGGCTGTAGTGCCGACCAAGTCAGGTCACCCATAGGTCGACAGGCATCTCTCTAATAGCAAGATCGCAAGATATCGATGTAGGGGCTGAAGGGAACAAGCATACAATATTACTTGGTCTATATGAACGAATTTGAACTTAGAGTTTTTAATTTTGGCCTAGAAATCGCTTCGCATCAGAATCAAAGCATCGGCTCTCAGCAGTCACCTAGAACAAAACCCACCCACGCGAACTGCATCCCAGCGTCATGCAAGGGCCAACCGCGGACACATTCAGGATGGACTGCGGATGCAGCTGAGTGAAGTTCTAGGCTGGTTATCAAATCCGATATCGCAGGGCCAAGACGACCTACGTCGATAGCACAAGTCCCATCAGCTGCCATTCATATCAGCATACACGCGGCAATATGTGACCGTACTCTACGCCCACTACTTATCCGGTTATAGGGAAGGTTAATCTCGAAATCCAAAACCTCTTTGTATGTGTCTTTGCAGATCTGTGAGTCCAGGGATAAGATGAGCGCATCCATACAACTATGAACATTCAGGTCAGTTCCCAATTTCGAGTCGCAGATCATCTCATGCTGATTGGTAGACAGTATGTTAGATACTTGAACGACCGGTTCATCTAATGTGATATTTGATAATTTGAGCAAGGGCGGAGCATATGACTTTGCCACTGAATAAACCACGATCGGGCCTGGGTTAGAGTAGCCGTTGAGCCTGGAATACGAAAAACAGAAATACGTAGGAAAAGTCAAGAACATGACGTCGTTTGGCGCGAGATTGAATGCTGTAATCATACAAATTTACCTGCCAGATCAGCAGAAGAAAGTGTCTATGTACAGTAGTGGAAAATGGTAGAGACATATGGACTTGACACGACTCGACGTAGGGTAGGGTAGCATGAGGTGTAGAGAAGGCCGGATATTTGTAGTCGTGTGTTTCTTTCGGGGATTTGAAGCTGATGGAATCACATATCATAAGCACTATTAAATCAAAGGCAGTCGTGATGTGGTGATGCTCCTGAAGTGTTAGATACCTACTCTCGAGGGTCTGTTGCTGTATCGATACCCCTGTCCGCACCCTTAGCCTATCTCCGTTAGCGCATCTCCAGGGCAAGGAATCAAAACAACGCCCACACAAATCTTTCATCCTACTCCCCTCATCCAGACCTCTCACCAACGTCTTGCTCTTCCTAGCATATCTCAATTCCGACAACCACTTCGAGGCATCAGCCATTTAGAGGGTACTCACTATCACTATGAGAGAAGTCATCAGCTTGAATGGTGTGTCTCCACGCGCGTCTCTAAAGTCTTGCTGGGAAACACCACTCCACCATAAAACTCGTGTACTGACTCGACCACGCGTACAGTTGGGCAAGCCGGTTGCCAAATCGCAAATTCTTGCTGGGAGGTGAGCTTTGGATCATGAGCAACCTGCCCAACAGGACTGTTGCTGGAATTGAGACGCAAGGGCATCGCTAATCTGTAAACGAACAGCTCTATTGCTTAGAACACGGCATTCAGGTACGATACCTACTCATGGCCAATCCAAAATGGGATTACGGTCGCCTTTGAGCCTGGTCTGACGCGTTTTTGACTCATAGCCTAATGGATATCTGACCGAGGAGCGTAAAGCTGCAGACCCTGACCAGGGCTTTAGCACCTTTTTCTCCGAGACAGGTATGAGAAGATACATCTCCAATAGCTTTCATAGAGTGACTGACAATAACTTTATGTTTAGGCAATGGCAAATACGTTCCCCGTACTATTTACTGCGACCTCGAGCCCAATGTTGTTGACGAAGTTCGCACCGGTACCTACCGGGATCTCTTCCACCCGGAGCAGATGATCACGGGCAAGGAAGACGCATCAAACAATTACGCCCGTGGGCACTACACTGTGGGCAAGGAGTTGATCGACCAAGTGCTGGACAAGATCCGTCATGTTGCCGATAATTGCTCTGGTCTCCAGGGTTTCTTGGTATTCCACTCTTTCGGTGGAGGAACTGGATCCGGGTTCGGCGCTCTTCTCATGGAGCGTCTCTCAGTCGATTACGGCAAGAAGTGCAAGCTGGAGTTCTGCGTCTATCCCGCTCCTCAAGTCGCTACCTCTGTAGTTGAGCCCTACAACTCCATCCTTACAACTCATACAACTCTTGAGCATTCCGACTGCAGCTTCATGGTTGACAATGAGGCGATCTATGATATCTGCCGTAGAAATCTGGGAATTGGGCGACCAGACTACGAGAATTTGAACCGCTTGATCGCTCAAGGTACGTTCTGTTTGTGGCATGAATAATCGCTCCATATTGACCGTCTCTATCTAGTTGTTTCCTCCATTACTGCTTCTCTTCGCTTCGATGGCTCGCTCAATGTCGATCTCAATGAATTCCAGACCAACCTTGTACCGTACCCTCGTATCCACTTCCCTCTTGTCGCCTACGCTCCTGTTGTATCCGCCGCCAAGGCATCCCACGAGGCGAATTCGGTCCAAGAGATTTCTACGGCATGCTTCGAGCCTAACAACCAGATGGTGAAGTGTGATCCCCGTAACGGCAAATACATGGCCACGTGCTTGCTGTACCGTGGAGATGTTGTGCCAAATGACGTTAATGCTGCTGTTGCTACGCTCAAGACGAAGCGTACCATTCACTTCGTAGATTGGTGCCCTACTGGCTTCAAGATCGGTATCTGCTACCAGCCGCCACAAATGGTCCCCAACGGTGACTTGGCCAAGGCTAACCGTGCTGTGTAAGCTTCTTCCCTCGTCCGTTGTCCCGTAGGAAGCTAATTGTTGACAGCTGCATGTTGTCTAACACTACGGCCATTGCGGAAGCCTGGTCTGCTCTCTCCCACAAATTCGATCTTATGTACTCGAAGCGCGCTTTTGTCCACTGGTACGTTGGTGAGGGTATGGAAGAAGGAGAATTCTCCGAGGCTCGTGAGGACTTGGCCGCTCTTGAGAGAGACTACGAAGAGGTTGCTACCGACTCGCTTGAAGGAGAGGAAGGTGGTGAAGCAGAGTATTAAGCGTCTCACAAGGATTGCTTATGTCTGGGTCTTGCAATGCATAAACCATACAGAGACTTAGCAAATGCCTAGTGTCCCTCAACTTTCTACCTGTTTAGTCCTGTAATGGCATCAGATTGTTTCAGCGGTGGCTCTGTTCGTGTTATTCCTAGCGGTTCTAGATAGTTCTGGCATGCAAATGTCTGAAGGGGACGAGAATGATTCAACGAATGGAGCGAAGGTTTGTTATTAGGGGAGCATGGAATAGAGAAATCGAACAAGTCTTCAATCGTTATCCGAGTTCAGTGGTGATGCTGTTGAGGGGTGCCGAAGAGAGATGTGCTGTAGATATTCCTGAAGATGGGTGATTACCACAACTCGCAACACCCAACTGTCTTTTCGCGAGGAAGAGGTGGAACGACAGCTACACGGCTCAGGATGCCACTGACGGCTCCAGCATGTTGAGTTGACTTCCTGATCTGGTGAGTGCCTCTCAATCACCACATAACCCGGTAGAGCGCCGAGCATGATTTAAAAGGAGAAGAAAGTCACGCAAACGAAGACTGCATTCCATCCGTTCTCGAGGTTATTGAACATCTAAGATATCTAGACTACAGACATGTACAAAACGTCGCCGAGCCCAAGTCTGAGAGAGAAAGTCGTGAAATTTCCTCCAACCCGAGAATTTTGTAATAACGTATCCCACAAGGACATTTCCCCAGCGCGGAGTCTACTCTCCCATCCTCCAGAAACCGACATCTACTCATCCTTCACGCCCCCAGCCCCCGCCTTCTCCGCTATCTCCACACTCTTCTTATCCGCCTTCGGGTCCCCCTGCCCCATCCCCATCAACCCCCCCGCCGCCTTCCACGGCCGCTTCAACTCCCCAATGGCCGGTGCCCCAAACAGATGGATCTTGACTAGGTTGCCCTCAAAGGCGCCTTTGAGCGGGATGATGCTCTGGATGAGGAGGGGGTTGGTGTAGCGCAGGTAGAGATGCATGAATGCCATCATGCCGACGCCCATGAGCTGGGATTTCCAGAGGGCGCGCAGCTGCGTGGTATCGTAGGCGTGGATGGTGGTGGTGATTAGTTTGGGTTCGTCGGCGGAGCCCATTGGGGCGGGTTCGACGTATTTGAGGGTCGTGAGGTCTGGTTGATCGATTGTTAGGGGATGAATTGTACGGCTTTACGCAAGGGGGCCCGTTGATGTACCTTTCTTTTGGTTGATTTTCTGCTGCAGGTAGAGGTACATGCCGACGATAAGGAGGTTCGAAACGACGTAAAGAGCGCGGACGCCCATGAGGACTTGGGGGTCGTCGAAGGGGATCTTTTTTGAGACTTGCATCATGCCTAGGATGATCACCAGGTTGGTGCTGGAACAGAGAGATATGGTCAGCAATTCAATCGAGTGGAGGGAAGGCTACGACGACTAGAGAAGTGGTGGCTGCGACGTACATCTGCGGATTGAGGCCCATCATGATTGAGATGTGTTCGCTGTGCGAAGGGCCAAGAGAAACTGTAGGGTTGTGAGTGTTTGAGAAGATCTGGTGGTGAGAGGAAGTTTGGCTGAGTTGATGGCGATGCCACGTGTGAATAAAGATTTCTGATGGCTGAGGTGTACAAGTAAAGAACACGCGACCTTAGCTGAGACGGGGAAGTTTTATCCGGAGATAGCCACTAGAATACGAGTAGCGATCTTACATGTAGGACATCCGCCATCCTTGTAGGATCCATCTCCGTAAGACGTTTTGGTCTCCTGCTTGCTATGCTTTGATCCAATTTCCTTCCAATCGTATTTCAGTATCAGAGCTTCGCCGTAAGGCATTTCACAGTTTGCAAAACAAGGAGCCGTCGCCTTTATTGCTTTTGCTGATAACACCTAGATGCGCACTTTTAGTTTCCGGTATATCTAAGATCTTTTGGAACTGTCTCTCTTTCTTGGCCTAGGCAAAGTCTTATGAGATACACTGCTTCAGAATACCTAAAAGGAGAGACATGATGGCTCCCCCTCTTCCACAGTACGACATCCAGGCCTTCCCTAAGTCCCGTACATGTCACTGAGTGCCTGCTTACATTTCTGTCTATAAGTGACCCAAGAATTTGGCATGCTTAATGGTGGAATTACGGACGAGCCATGAATGATCACCAGCGATTGTATAGCTATAGTCTTCTTGTTCAGGCCTTAGCAGTCGTCATTAAACTTGGGTTTTTCCAAATTGTAAAATGGCGGCCCCGAATTTGCTACTGGGCCCAAAATTTTGGTCGAACTCAACGGCAGAAACGGGCCCGATGCTCTGAAGGCTGCCTTCGTCCTAGATTTTCGATGAGCAGCAAGGATGGTCAGATAGACGGATCCCAGCATGTTTTCCGCCATACGATGTGTGGGTAAAAGTGCATGAGCAAAGAAAGACGGTCGAAATGTACTGGCGGAATAGTGGCTCCTTTGCTGCAGTCCTACGCTCTGATTACCATCCGAGAAGAGCCTGCAATACATGATATACTACATCAGTGCCTGTATTAAAGTATATGTGGGGTTTAAAAAAATTTCGCACCTTTCAGCTGCGCTGTACGACAAGCCATGTCCCAGCCGCCACCCACTCGTCTGTCGCGTTAAGAGGTTTCAAGATGGTTCAATCCCCCATCTGGATCTTAAGCACATGCGGTACCCGTCGGATTAGAGCGTCTATATCTCTAGTAAATATTCTGAATTCGTAAGTCTGTATATCATGAAATGTAGCTCTACAATACGTGAGAATCATGGACTGCAGAAGGCGTATGAAGAGCGTTATATCGATATTTTCTAATTGCTGTATGTCCAGAACAGGTAACACCATCTATTTAGACGCTGTCATTGAACGGAATGCGCGTCAACGTCATTCTCGGCGCGTTTGGCTTTCCCGCATTGCCTCTTGTTCGCCCTTTGTCAAGACTTGGTTGGTTGTCCCACTTTACAGAAATATGGCCTGGACAACGCGAAAAACATTCCTTAACTTGCCTATTCAGATCACTACGGACCACAAGCTGCCCTAATCATATCAATAGAGAGGGAAGTCCACAGTCAAAATTTTCCGAGGAGTAATACATTAATTTGCTTCTACTAATAGTGCATGTTGACCTTATCACAAAGACTAAAAGCCGTACCAAGGTAGGTAATGCAATCAAGGTTCTCAACAAGCACAAGGTTATCGAAAGAGAGGCATATTACCAACATCAAGCCTATTGCAAACTCCAAAGAAGTGGTCACATGAGAATCTGCGGGCCCTTCAAACCCCATTAGCATTCGGAGTGCCTTTAATCGACTTTGCCGACGCCCTTGGGATCTTCTGATCAACCCCCAACTCCTGCGCAGATTGATCGATGCTCTTGAAATACTTCACAGTCTTTACTTTGAGCTCGCTTGTAGCCTCCTCATCCACAACGATCAGTGGATGTGGGTGCAATTGCAGACACGTCAGCGTCCACATATGGTTCACGCCCTCCTCGAGACATTTCTGCACAGCCAGCGCCTTGTGCTGTCCAAGGATGATGATGACAACTTCATGTGCGGCAAGGACAGTGACGATTCCCACTGTCAACGCTTGGCGAGGGACCTGGGTAATATCATTCTCGAAAAAGCGCGCATTCGCAATGACCGTCTCGTAGGTCAGAGTTTTGACTCTTGTACGTGAAGCCAGCGAAGATCCGGGCTCGTTGAACGCAAGATGGCCGTCAGTCCCAATGCCCCCTAAGAAAAGCTCGATACCGCCATACTTCAAGATCTTCTCCTCATACTCTTGGCACTCTAGGTCCAAATCCGAGGCATTACCGTTCAGAATGTGCACCTGGTTAGGAGGGACGTCGACGTGGCTGAAGAAATGCTTGTACATGAAGCTGTGGTAGCTTTCGGGGTGGTCTTGGGGGATACCGACATATTCGTCCATGTTGAAGGTCACGACATGTTTGAAGGAGATACGGCCGGCTTTGTAGGCTTTGACGAGGAGTTCGTAGACGCCTTCGGGACTACTTCCCGTGGGGAGGCCGAGGACAAAAGGGCGGTCTTCGGTAGGGGCGAAGTCGTTGATTCGCTCTTTTGAAGGGGGAAGTTGGTTAAGATTGCACGACAATATATGAGGGTGAGCAACTATGGGTACTAACTGATGATGTATTCGGCTACATAGTTTGAAGCTGTGTACTTGTCCTCTCTGACAATGAACCTCCTGAAGGTTGAGATCAGACATGCATTCACAGCTGAGTGGACGCATCAGGCCTACATTGTGCTATTTGGACAAAACTATTGTCAAGTCTCCGGGCTGATCGGAGCAAGCTCGCAGGCTCGCAAAGGATGATTCCCACAGTATTCCTTATGTCGGTACAACGGATGCAAGCTTATGATGATCAATTCCAACGTGACGGCTTACAGGAAGACAATTTTGAAAATTAAACGTTGAGGCAGTGAGCTCACTTTACTGTAGGGTTGAGGTCCAGATAAGCTCGGCAGAGTCAATGGTAAGATCAACCGGGACAGTGAACAGTAAAGGACTGCAGAGTACAAGTGTGAATGATATGCGAGCATCCATGCCCATGCTTTGTTTCGGTGCAGGAAATGGCATGGGAGCAGTTGCATCCGATGTAAAACTTGCATCAAGCAGGCTCCCTCTCTACTCGCAGTGATTGGCTTCAGCGTACCTCATGGATTGCCTACTCGTGGATGGATGCTACCATGCACGTTACCACCACGTACACCAACACGGCGGTTAGCATCGGTACAACCATAAGGTACGCCAGGACGCTCGTCTCCATCCTGGACACGATTGACTTGTTGCCATGAACTCTACAGCATCTAGCATTCAACCATTTGCCACTGCGATTTTCAACCGTCGCTTGTCCTGATAAAGGACGCATCTGTCTTCGTTGGGTTTGCATGATTTCTCACAGTACGGCAACGCCTCATATGCTTTAGTCAATAGTCGCTAATGTACTGTAAGGTGTCTTTCAGTCTATGATCTCTGATCAAGGCGTGGGAATCAGAAGAGTAAACAAAAGGTGAAGGTGGAGGTGGGGGTGATGCTGTCGCCCAGCTTATGTAAGGAGGGGCAGCTGCTCGACGTGACGTAGCGTTGCAACGATGGGTATGATACCTTCAGGTAGCAGTTCCTTCCATTCTTCTTGAATCTTGAAAGCAACTGCAACCTCTTTCATTACTAATGTAGGTAGGTACTTACTACTATGCACTCATTCACTCCCATCCGTCACTACCGACACGTGTGACGTGAATAATCTGCTCCCCAAAATCCCCTATCAGCATAGACTTACCTTACTGTACGAGAACCAATACCTTCGCTATGCAACCAAGCGTCCACAGCCATGTTGCCGCTGCGCTACCTCCTAGCATTCAGGATGAAGGGCTTTCTCAAAACATAAGACCTGGTGGCATTGCTCCACTCACAAGGCTCTGCCATGTCACCGTCTCGAGTGGTGGACCCGAATGGCCGGAACCCTGAGGAGCTCTCGTCGCACCCTATCACCAAGTTCACCAACTGTCGACTGGTACGGAATGGAAAGCTTGTCCAAGGAGATCTATGGATCAACAGATCTACCGGTCGGGTGGTCGATGCTCAGAAGAGCTTCTACATCGACCGCACCTTGCCGGACCGAGTGATTGACCTGAAGGGAAAGATACTTGCTCCTGGCTTCATCGATGCACAGTTCAATGGAGCCTTCACGGTCGACCTGTCATGCCCACCTGCGGATGGGGACATGTCTTTGTTCAGAAAGGGCCTGCAAGCTATGAATCATGGCCTGATAAGGACCGGGGTCACGAGCTATCTCGCAACGATGACGAGTCAGAATTCACATGTCTATCATAAGGTAGGCAATTAGTTCCGCGCTGGAAAATTCTGGCTGATACGTCGTCTAGATCCTTCCATGTCTTGGACCCTCCGGCAAATCGAGAGAGCCTTATATCGGAGCGGAGTCATTAGGTGCCCACTGCGAGGGTCCGTTTATCGCCCCTGATAGGAAGGGCTGTCATAGTCCAGAGGTTGTCTCCGGTACGGATGGCCTATGTGACCTGGCAACGCTTGCATGTTACTACGGGTCTTCAAATCTAGGGCTCGCGTTGGGGAAACATAGTACAGAGAGCAAGGACAAAGTGGCCGTCGCTCCTGTAAAGATGATAACCCTAGCCCCTGAATTACCCGGCGCCATAGAAACGATCCAATATCTCTCTCGGCACGGAGTCATGGTCAGTATAGGTCACACTCGCGCAGATTACGAGCAGACTGTGGCAGCCGTCAAAGCAGGCGCCAACATGATCACCCACCTCTTCAATGCAATGAACCCACTTCATCACCGAGATCCCGGCCCTTTCGGCACCATTACCCTAGCCAAAGATCGCGCTAATTTCGAGCATCTCTCACCTCGAGAGAGACCCTATTTTGGCATCATTGCCGATGGTATCCATCTACATCCTGCGAGCGTTAGTTTGGCTTATAGTGCTCACCCGAGGGGGTTAATATTGGTTACGGATGCGGTTATGTTCATGGGATGCGACGACGGGGTGTATGATTGGAATAACGGGCAGAAGGTGGAAAAAATGGGAAGCAGGGTGACGCTTCACGGGACGGAGACGATTGCGGGAAGGTACGATTATCCTGGTTGTCATCCAAGCCGACGTACCATGAGACTGATAAGTCTGATTTATAGCGCCGTGACCATGCTAGAATGTGTGAATAATTTCATCAACTGGACTGGAGCTTCCATTGCCGAAGCCATCGACGCCGTCACCATTAGCCCGGCTGCAATGCTCGATATCTCTGACACCAAGGGGAACTTGACTGTTGGCGCGGACGCAGATCTTGTGGTTCTCTTGGAAGATAGAGACGATCATGGAGGGGTGAAGTTGGTCGTTGAGGAGGTATGGAAATTTGGGACGAAAGTCTGGGGTTCTGTTGAGGAAGGTGTGGGCATGTTAGGTACTACAGTCTTAAGGCGCTTTCCTTATTGGTGTAGGACTAACCCTCATATAGATGAAACCTCAAAGACTAAATAACGAAAATGAAAGTGTCTCTAGCTACTTCCCTCGACCCCATCTCGACACCCTCAACACCCACAGGTCCGGCAGTTTGAACTTTTTGAGAGAGTTCTCGTGACCTCTTTCTACTATCCATGCATAGGAACAACACTACCACTAGATGATAAGAATTTGCACGGTTTTTTTGCTTGGTAGCGGCCTGCCTGTGCTCTTCCCAGATGAGGCGTTCTTACCGCTGTATAGGGCCGGCGCACTGCTGCTCTTTATTTCATGTCCTGGACAACTCGATAACCATTCACATTTTCAAGACTACCTGATCTTCTGGCATTCAAACAGCCTAAGGAGCCTCGAGTACATAACAGACACTAGTTCAGGGGTGTGAGCTACCTTGTGGCTCTGGACCTTTCCAGCGCCGGCGACGGTTTTGAGGGATTTGATAAGCTGGCGTGTAGAGGCTGTAGGGCGAACATTTTGACAGTTTCAAACTTTGATATTATTATGCATGAGGCCAAGCTCGGCCTGCCAGATGAACCAATCGATTGCACACCATTTTCTTACACCCCGCAGTCAGGTTCGTGAGCCCCACGAGAAAAATTCTACCTATTCGAGCGCCTCTACAACATTAAACTTCGATGGACCAGGTTGTCTAGAGGTAGTGGTGGCAGCACAAAGCACCGCATAGTTTGTGCAACTTGCTGAAACTCGTTTGCCTGGTTTCGCTGCTTTGCCTCATTTGCCCTATTCTTCAGGCACAGAATTTCGTCTGCACGGGTCCTCTTGAAATGCAAAGCACCATCCAGTAATTTCTGCATCTTTATTACAAGCCTCGTGACACGCGTCAATGGATAAATCGAAGCGGGAGCGTTCGGTTGAGGACTTGTCGAAGAAGCAGGAGTGGACTAATAATAATATTGTCACTTCTCTTCAAGTCGGCTTTCTCACTTTTCCTATACCATTATCTTATTTTGTTATCTTCCACCCTACGACTCAGCAGCTGGCCAGCGAATACAACCCAGTCGTACTAGTGCAATTGCTAGTATTCTCACGAACACCGTGCCTGATGTCGGCGTCCATGTCTTCACGTCTATGATGCTGGACACCGGTCGATGGAGAGTCTCAAAGCTCGGGTTTCAAATCAATAAAGCAAGCTCCTTGTATATAAAGGTTCAGAGTCAAAAATGAGACTATCGCAGACAACATCAAGCATGAGCGCGCTCTTTCTCGGAGTTTTCCCTTTCATACCGCGCATACGATTTGTCGCCACTCAATGCGACACCACGATCAGTTTCTGATACTTCGAAGGCAGTACTTGCAAGTACACTGGGATTGATAGCGCAAGTCCGCGTGTTCGTGATTCAGGCAATCATTTATTCTTGTTTCAGATTCATCACAAGCCGCATGTTCAGAGTCTCTGATGAAGGTAGCACAAAGCTCGAAGTGCATGTAGTATTTGCGGGCAAAGTATGCACTTGAGGGCAGCTTTCTCTCGCTCAGAGCTCTGGCTATCAAGTCGGAAATCCTAGAATTCCGAGTGGTACTACTGAGACGTGCTAGGATGTATGAAGTGTAAGCTATGTCAGACTTGGCGGTTGAGCTCCTAAATCCTTATTGTCGATTGAGATGCTGTGGTTTCACTCTGTTTCAGGCTGCCAAATTGTACGCTTGAAGCATGCTGCACCCTGCATCTGCCTGTCACAGCCATGCATATGTGGACTTGCGGTTTGGAAGGCCCCTCTCGAAATGAGGTACAACTTGGTGTACTAATCACTTTCTCGTTCTACGACATCTCTGTGAGTGTCCTTTCTCATATCTTTCTTTTTCGAAGCAGCTTTACTGCCTCCCCAGTAACCTCGATCTTATTATGAGTATACCATTAAAGAGAGATCAGGTCATATTCGGGGTCTTGCTTACATTCGACTACTTGGCTGTTGGACTGCGGCTCTGGGCGAGAAATATCAAGAGCAAGCCTCTACAAATCAACGACTACTTGATAATTGTTGGACTGGTATGGATACGTATCGTCACAACCGTCAAGGCCGTATTGACTTGGGGACAGTTTTTCACAACTTGCTTGTGCATCTGCGATGTTCTTGGTAGGATACTGGACGTCTACTCCATAGCCCAAAGGCTACTCTAATCAGTTCCAGTTAAAACTCCTAGTTATTATTACCCTGATTTCTACTCGTACAAGGATACCGTAGTGGTAAGTCTCTCACATCTGATGGTGATACCATGATCTAACTACGTACAGCTAAACCTTGCGATCTGGCTGCTATGGATTGTCGCCGTCACTTCGATCAGGGTTTCTATTCTTCATCTCTACATCGTTATCTTTCGCAAGACTTGGTTCCACCGTATGGCCTATGCGCTCATGTTTATCTGCACTGTCTGGTGTATCGCCTTTATGGTGTCGTATTTTCTCGTCTGCCGTCCATTAACCAAACATCCACGTAGGATTCGTCCCTGTGGCGAAGGATCGCTTCGAGACATTATCGGGAATGTGCTCAACTTAGGTCTTGACGTTGTTATCCTTTCCATGCCTATGCCCCTCTTATGGGCCCTTCACATCCCATTGAAGAAGAAAATGGCTCTTTGTGCTATCTTTGGCATTGGCTTTGGGTGAGAACCCCTATGTCCAACTACCTGTCTAAGTCGATGGCAATCAGAGTTGATTGTTTCACCATCTAGAATCTCTGTTTTCTGCGGTGTCCGTCAAAAAACAACAGTCGCAACCAGCAACGAATATTTCATCCCCTCGCTCGCCTACATCGACGTAGACTTTGGACTATGGCTGGCCGCTGAACCGTTACTCGCCATTATCACCGCCAACCTGCCTCTCATCGCCCATGTCTTCTCAAAGCTTTCGAGCTACTACAGACGGTTAAGGACGCAACGATTACAGCAAAGCAACACAAATCGAGAACTTAACAACCATGGCTGGGCTTTGTCCTCTTTTCACAGAGATCGACTAAATCCCCATCGCTTCGAACGTCTTCATACAGGGCCACGTTCGCATCGTATGGCAGATAGTGTGGAATCATCGTTCCATACTACGACCATCTCTTCCGTGAGTCCAGCGCTGCTGTCAAATCAGGACCGTCATGGCCAAATCAATGTTACGACTGATTGGGTAGTGGAGTCGAGCTCTTGCGTTGTATAATCCATCCAGCTTGTGTGTCCTTGTTGCTGCAGTATTATTGACTGGGGCAGTGAAAACTCTGTAGTCCATTTCCGGGACCAAGTTTTGCTCTACGTCTTTATAATGCATGCGTGTAGCGGTTGAGCTTTGGGAAATATGTGTTGTTTAGCACCGTGCTCGCTTCCTTGAAACACTCTCAACTGTTTTGACGCATGTTCGTTTACTTTGCACACTGCACGGGCTCTGTGGCAAGCCGCCATAGCCCATTGGGTTGAATTGCTCTATGTATAAGATATAGACCTAGCATTGATTTGCAGCTTTGACCATATCACTGGCTATCAGCACTAGTGTTTCATTCCTTGGTGGTATCAACAAGCTGTCCGTCCCATTACGTCTTACGGCTTTGATTGCTCAACTGCTCACTTAGAAGAAAGAGCGAACTACCGTACTTCCCCCCAAACTTCTTATTTCTTTGATTCGTGCCACTTATTGATTCATTCTCATTCGTTCATTCATCCTTGCAAGCCAAATGTTCATTTACGCAGGTTATTCTTGAACCGAGCTACAGCATCTTCTCGAGCCACTGATACGCGAGCATGCGAGAATGATCTAAACAAAAGCCAGCATGCTTGCCGTCTTCAAGACCGCATGCTTCAAGACTGACTCAAAAAGATAACAATTGCAAGTAGTCAGAGTATTGGCGAGATTATTAACTTTCATGAGATTCATCGGCAGTCCTACGAGTAGTGCATGGAAAGCTTCTGTGGCAGAACTTCCGGCTTTCTTCGCTCAAGGATCTTCTTCATTAGACACCAGTCAAACGAAAGCTATTGAGGACTGGGTTTATTTACTTCATCATACTCGTGGGTATGCTTTTATCTCTTGGCCTCAAAGACAAGTGTACTCATCGCGAAGCCGCAGAACATTAGGCAATCGAATCACTACGAGGGTCTGTTACCAGCTATGTAGTTGCTCAAGATATCATTCCGATGGGCTATAGTGTTTTCGCAATCACCCATGCGTTCCTTGAAAGATTCTACGTACCCATTTTGGCGGTTGTGCAATATTATCTTTCCAAATCAGCATTCATACTTTGGTTCGTAGAAGTTCGTACGTCTCGATTTCAAATCTTAATTGAGCCTTTAGGGCTTCACGGAAACAGGAGGAACCTTGATGGTCTGGGTAGCGGCGAACATTCTACCTGACAGATTGGATCAAAGTGGCTACTTACTGGGAAAAACTGCGACAGAAAGGCAATCAATAAATATGCCATGGGTTTAAAGAGAGAGCGAGCGACCTACGGACATCGATCTCTGCGCAACTCAGGTAGGTACACGCCATACTTGACCCCTTTCCACGTTAATCTATGATACAGCAGCGACCATACCATGATCTTCGTAGGTAAGCTAGTACTTTTAATTAAGCACACGTGTTCTCGAACACGCAAAACCCCACGCCGCTTCGATTGCGATGTATGTAGCAAGATCCCGCCAAAGGCCCGGACCCGACGACAGTGTTAGTGATCAACATCCCAAGCTTCCTTTCTTGACGGGAACATCGCGAAGCTCAGACATGATGCAGAATCTTGGATGGATCGTTTTTCATCAAGACAACCGAATGAATGGCCCTTGTCAACCCAATATACTACGCTGAGCGCAGACTGTCTTTCGAAACTGGGGACTCAGGATGCGACCTTCGTATTTCAAAACGGCATACAGTACGCTCCCCTCCACTCCGCCCAACCCCCCGCAATCAAGCAAACAAGAAACTCCGACAGCAGCGCCCTGGTTTTCAATCACATTTCATAAAAAGAAGCCTGACACGCTATATCCCCCGCCACGCCGCCCACATTCGTAACCCTATGCGCCAAATCCGGCGGCGCCGCCGTACTGAACTGCCTTCCAGTCATGTCGACCGACCACGGCGTGGAGCAGATACAATACCCGTTTGTGGAGGGCCGTTTCTTGGTGCTGAAATACGTGGGCCAGTAGTTAAGGTTGTACATGACGCAGACCGGGAGGTTGAACATGCCCGCATCGGTCGGGCTGGAATCGAACATACCCTGCAGGCTTCGGAAGCCTCGCTTTGCGGTTTCTTGAGAGGGGTTGTCGGGTCGGTATTGGGCGAACTGGGAGAGGAGGTCGGTGGTTTTTTTGCCCATGTTGTCGGTGTCGAAACCGCCTTGGGCGAAGCCACGGACGGAGGACTCGATGACGTCCCGGGCGCGGAATGTGTACTTGGATGTGCCGGTGGTGTTGAGGAGGATTGGGGATGAAGAGCTGACTCCGGGAGCCAGGTCGGACATTTTGATGCTGCCGTCGCCGTTGGGCTTGTTTTTGGATGCTTCTCTGTGGTGGGGAATTATTATCACCTGTCGGCGGAGAGATTTGGAACCGAGATAATGAAGTGGGGACTTACGCTGGGTTCAACCAGGTGAGCCGAGCCATGCCTGGGCCGAGGTAGGTACCCCATCCATAATCATCAGTGTTGCAGACAGTAATGTCTGGTTCTTTTGAAAGAAAGTTCGATGCACACGCCGACTCCGTAAAAGTGGTGTTTTTTTTAGAGTCGACCTGGGTGACCTGGCCATCTTCATGGACGTCAGTACTGGAGATTCATATGCATGCCTCAATTTCGAGCATCCAGAGGAGCAACCTACATGGCATGAATGTGATGAAAATATTCTGAGTCCACCAGATATAATTGATCATTTTCAACGCGAGATACTGCTCCATCCAGCGCTGAGAAGCCGGCAGACACTTATTGCAATCCAGATTCAAATCTGTGCGGTTGACGAAACTCCCATGCGACAAGAGCGAAGTGATGTTGGTACCATCAGTAAATATACCGGTGTATGCGTTCTCCACGTGGGTCCGTACGCCGCCGACATATACTCCTAGGGTAGACGCAAGATCCGCTGAGTTGTCGGCAAACTGCGGATCCGGTGTCTGTGCACCAGGTTTATTAATCTGGCCGTTGATAGCCCCCAATGTACCAGCCACGGCACCAAAAGCACCACTAGCAGGACCGAAGCCAACCAACGCGAGAAGACCAGATATGGCACCAAATACGCCCGACACAGTCACAAGAGGTGGATGGTGAGGCGCGGGTGAAGTTTTTATGCTGTGGAATTGCAAGGCGATGGACTGGATTTGTGTCAATGTATCGAGCTCTCCAATTTGCATAGTCTGGTATAAGTAGGTGAACATGTCGCTCAAGTTCTGCATCGCAATCCAAGCCAAGTATATTCTCGCAGAATCTGGGTCCTTGCCTTGATTCGGGAGATCCTGACAGCTTGTAACATAGTTGCACTGGTTACCGATGGTGCAGGTCTGACCGGAGCCTTTTGGAAAGAGTAAGTCGCGCTGCTCCGATTGATGATCTCGCAAGGGAACAATGACATACCAATTCTAAAGTCGCTTTGGAAAGCTTTTATCATGCCTCCTGCTTGGGCAAAAGACGATGAGCGTTTATCGTACCAGGACTGGAGCCATTCGTCAACCTAACATTGTGCGTGTCAGTTGCAACTCAAAGGGTGCTTTGGAACTGAGGGAACATACACCGTATGCAGACCAGGCATCTGATGTCCGCTCGATCTTACCAGACGCACAAGTCGCGTTCCCTACCGGGTGGGCACAAACAACCGAACCCTGGATGGACACTTCAAAAGTCACTTTGTCATTGGGGATAGAAGTCATTGAGGCTGAGTAAGAAGTCTGATTGGCAGGTAGGGAACCATTGTTTTGGAAAGCAAAGATAATCAGCTTGAGACCGCCATCTGTTATATAAAAAGTCGTCAGTATCCAGGCAATCCTTTGGCACGAGTTGGTAATCACGAGATGACTTACCATTTATAGATGTCGTGAGGGTAAAAGAATTGGGTTCTGTTCGATTGGCTACCGTTGGGCATGGTCGCCCGCTGTGACAGCCACCCCCCGCAGAGAAGTATGGGTCGGCAAATACTATCCCTGAAGTGTTCGACGAAAACGTCCAGTTGGTCCGATCTGCGGACATCCAACTGGCGTCATCTTCTATGCTCAGTTGGGCGCCATGCACCCACAAGTCTGTCTGAAAGGGGATGATTGACGCGGTACATTCAGTGGGTATTTTCGGAAGTGTGTAAGGTCCTTCGTAGGTCACCGAAGCCGGCACAGACGGGTCGTTAGGATTCCATATCTGTGCTGCATCCGTGGTAGAAGGCGACGCAGACGAAGCGTTAGGATCCGATGTCTGTGCTGCATCCGTGGTAGAAGCCGACGCAGACGAAGCGTTAGGATCCGATGTCTGTGCTGCATCCGTGGTAGAAGCTGACGAAGACGGGGCGTTAGGATCCGATGTCGATGCTGCATCCGTGGTCGCAGACGAGGCGTTAGGATCCGAT
>JAABUH010001643.1_pt1 | contig 23903 bp, 30 predicted proteins | sample 5559121 | NCBI WGS metagenome assembly JAABUH01 (sample SAMN10711871, study PRJNA513364) | rock metagenome | isolation source: Antarctica rocks | place: Antarctica: Victoria Land, Battleship Promontory nord | collected 2015-12-28
GGGGATACTCGGCCCCATCGGACAGTCTTCATGGCAACGGGTATTACACTCCCGATGCTTGCTTTCAGCTCTGCGAAAACTACCACCAGGCCGCTTACGGCCCGGGCAGTGGTATGTGCATTTGCTCCGGCGGGTGCAGCTTTGGCACCTGCAATGGCAACGGCACGAGTACTGCGGTCGAGTGTGTGAAACGAATGATGGCACTTAAGTGCGACTTGGTGACCCTACGTATGCTAGCTGTACGACCCTACCTGGTGCCGCTCTTGGCGGTGTCACTTGTACTAGCGGACAGTGCATGGCCTTCAGCTGCAAGCCGGGATACCGACTCCATGACCACGCCTGCATTCTTGCATGAGCGCCCCGGATCCGACGCTGAGGACGGATGATCATCCCGCGGCGATCTGACCAAGACTGACCCCCTTTCCTCCCTCTCCCATCACTCGATCTTATCTATCTTCCCGGTTCTCTCCGATTTCTATTTCCTTCTCTTCATCAAGCCGAGCCTTCACGCTCATTTCGACCTCTTTCGTTGTTTTGGGCTTCTGGTATGCTTTCTTGAGAGCAGATAAGGCCGGTAGTATCAACATGGACGATTCGCTTTCTCTGGTGTACCCCTGCAATCATTCCCAAACATGAAGCCGAGCACAGGGGTTGTCACAGCGTGGATCAGCCAGTCAATCGGTTCGACTCATGGTGATAATCAGCTCGGGTAACAGGGTGACCCAGAGCCGTTTGGGATCGTTCGGCCCCCTCTGCTGTCGGATGTCATTATGCCCTACGACTCTGACAGAGCCATGAGAAGGGACCGAGCGCCACCGGAAGTCTCCCGTCGAGCGTCTCGCGGCGGCTGCCACTCCGACAGTGAAATTTCGAATAGAACCGGTCTCCCGGGCCGAGTTCTGTTCCTGAGGAGCGGCTCTCGCCATCAATCCCTTCAGGAACCACCCTACGGCCGTGCATGTGAAGTTGCACAGACCCCATTTGTCACTCGCAACAATCTTTTCCCGATCCAGGTCCAACGTCCCTGTCAGGTCTGTTCGGATGAAATCCGGGACGCGGATTACCTTTTTAGACACCGGGAGATCATCACCTCATTACCACTGCGTCAGCGAGGGAATGCATGGGTGCCTGCGCGTTCCTCTCGTGCGCTTGGATCTTCGGATGTCAAGCTAAAAGCTCAGCGCTGGTGCCAGGCTGATATGGGGATCTGACCCCTGCATGCGACATCGATGGGCCACTGCCCTTCCGCCGATGTTCAGATCCCACTATTGGTCGATCCTGTATATGGAGACAGCAGAAGTATGCGACTTAGCCGAAGACGCCGAAAGTGTGTGTTTCCATCTTTCGTGCTGGGACAAAAACTCCGTTGGTAAGGCGGCGTACGACCATACAACCGCCGGAACTCAGTAGAGCCGAAACCGCGATTTCCCATCTGGGCATTGATCACTACCCGCGATTATCCGATAATGTCATCCGCCCCTGTACATGTGGTCGTGCACGTTCCCCTTCGTTTCAAAGCAGCGGCCGCAGACCAAACCAGGCACACGGCTCCCGGAATTTAAGGGCGAAATCAATTAGCGGTAGCATAAATCCGAAAGAGTCAGTTTCGGGCCGGAGTTGAGTTTTGGTAGTCGTCATGTCGACCCGTCACCTAACGTGCCATTCACATCATCAGAGAGGAAAAGTAATGCTTCGTGAGACAGAAATTTTTGGGTTGGTTTGGCTTCTCAGTCGTACACGGACCATCGAGGTCGGACATATAGGAGGTCATCGGCGAAGAAGCTGGATGACGATAGCGTGGTCGTTGGCCAAAGGAAACTAGCGATACTCAATACACAGACCGCTCAAACTTGGTCTAGCCTACAGTAATAGGGAGGGATCAGCGCGACACCCTAGATACGGTCTCACCGAGGAAGGCGGATCAAGAACAGGGTGTTTTATCGAAGCACAGACACCGGCGGCACGAGGTGACTTTCCGGCGGGAGAACCATCCAAGAGAACACCCTTTTCTTCGAGCGAGAAAATCCACCTCACGACAGCAGGGAGGCCTCCGAGCGCGTCGGAAGTCTTGATACATCAGCCTGGGAGAGCGAGTACGACTGGACAGAGTTTCAGCGGCACGGACCCTACTTCGGACATTTCGGTTGTGAACTCCAATCAGCGGATCTGACCCGCTGTTCTTCGATAAGAAGGCGGGGATGACCTCCCCGCAACCTAGATCGTCTCGATCCAACGCGCCCGATCGCCCTGTCGCTTCCTCATCGTCAACTTCGCCGCGCGTATTCCCCAGCACGGCGTCTGTCGCTTCCATCCCCATCCCACACGCCAATCGCGAACCCAGTCCATACCCATCCCAGTCCCTCCGCTCGCCATCATCCTCGTCCTTCCCCTATCGCCCCCACCTGTACTCTCGTCAGCCGTCCAATCCTCAACAACCGCCGCCGGTACCTCCACCGCCACCCAGCGAGCCGATAAATCTCCCCCGAATACACCTCCCCCGCCCGAATTCAGCTGCACGACTTACCGTCGGAGTCGGTGGCGATACTCCGCCGCTATCGTCTCGCGCCCTAGACAGTCCCTCTTGGTGCGGCGAGTCATCACGCAACGCACCACCGCCGGGCGTATATCGGACTCTAAGCGATTCAGCACGGGGCTTGAACCTCCCGCCTCTCCAATTCACCTCATCATCCGGTGCAGCCCCGTCTCAGCCCAGAAACCCTCCTGCAAGAATGCCTCCTCCGCCTCTCTCCCCCGGACGCGGAACATCGAGCCAAGTTAGCCCTCGGATTTACAACCCTCCGCCTCCCTCCGCCCTTCGACCAACTTACGCAGGCTACGAACCCCCTCAGACCGGACGATGGAAAGACGACCCTTACGAACTCCGATCGCCACCGCTCCGTGGTCTCCCTCGATCGTACTCGCCAGAGAGGTACGCCCCACCGCATTACTATGCGCCACCGCAAGCTTCGAGCTCCCGCGCGAGGACTGGACGGTCTCGGAGCCAATCGACCGCTTCGAGGAGGAGTGAAGAGGCCGTCGAGAGTGTCTCGAGGGAAGTTGGCGCAGGCCCGAATAGACGGATGGCCCATCTCATGTCTGAGCAGAAACGCCGCGAGTACGTTATCACCCCCCAACAATGTCTGCATCTAAGCTGAACACGATTTAAAGGTCGATCAACTCTGGCTTTGCGGCCTTGAGAACCGCGTTCCCCTCATCGATACCTACGGATAGCAAAGCGATCATCCTGCGCAAGGCGGTCTTACACATCAATCATCTCGAAGGACTGCTGCGGGACGCTGGGATCGGGTATGCTGGTCCGCCAACTCCAACGCGGGGCGACTGGGGCGAGGAGGATGTGAAGGAGGACGTGGAGATGGCGGAGGGTGGCGAAGGATCCTGTCGGGACCGAGAGCGGGAGCGGGAGCGTGGGGAGGATGTGAGACCGAGAAGGGGTTCGTAACCGTGAGTTTCGCACTAATTAGCTCGCGGCGACGAATTGGGAAGCGGGACACATAGTCGGCGTGGGGACACCTCCCAGATGACAGGGTCATGTTCTGCCCCGATTTCCTTCTTTACGGTACATGAAACCAGGTCTGCGTGTGCAATTTTCAGGTAAGTAGACGATGTTGTGGATCGATCTGCTACTGCTTCTTTCGATGACATGCCGACTTGAATATGCGTCATGCGGTTCTCAGGAAACCAATTGTTCTTTTGCATCGAAACGATTCTCTACGGTACGGTGACTCAGGTCTCCGACGTGCGCCAAGCGACTTCCTCCTCACTAGCCCGCGGCTGTGCTTCTTCCTCCGACAGAAGCCGGACACGGTGATTCCGTCCAGACTCCACATCCCCGTCCTCCCGATCGTCGCCATCGTTATCCTCATCGGGGGAACGAGGCGCCAACGGAAGGTGGCAATGACGGTGGGTGAGCGGAGCTATGAGCCATCAGCTACCTCGTCACCGAATCAAGGAGGATAAATACGGTAGTAGGTCCGGTATGACACCCAAGCTGTACATCTTGTCGTCAGCCACTTGAAAACACCTGAGATGATATGCACTGACCGATGAAGAGACCTAGAATTGACCCAACAAGCACATCCTGCCAGTGATCTATTCTTCTCAGCCTTGCTCGTTTCGGCCGGAAATCCGCTCACGTCGATTATCCTCCGTCCGACTGATCGCGACCATCGCCCCGCCCAATAACGGCGCAAGGGCAAACCAAGCCCGCGTCTATGCGAGACACGTCAGCATTCTCTTGCGAAATGGTGAGTGTGACTTACACGATGGCCTCGCCTGTCCCAAAGGTGCATCTTTCCCGCCAAATAGCAGCTCAGGAACCCCAGTCCGGCGAAAGACACTGCTTGATCAGCTTGCCGCTTTATGTTTCTCTAAGAAACTTACAGGAAGAATGACCGCTAGGGAAGCTCTGCGCGCAGGACGTCAATCTGACTTTGCCCATGATAAGGTGGATAGCCCACCTTGAACCCGTCGTCCAATTTGAGCTTATTAGTCGTCGTGCAAATCTCGTAGGTCGATAAGCCGAAGACAGGGTGGTCGCTCGCTCCGGGAGGCGGGAGACAGCGGGATATCAGGTCGGGTCGGGGTCGTCCAACCGTCATCTGAGAATCGATGTCAGCTTCGACTGTGAGGTTTGAAGATTAGATAGGACGGACTTTGACAGCTTGGGTTACGACGCCGGCCATGGTATATGACATGAACAGTCCTATTCTCTTCATCAGCCAGAACTTTTACACTGGGATGGCTGCATACCAAGAACAGAATTGTGCACGTCCCATCTGTTTCGCGAGACTAGCGCGCTTATCGGGACTAGGACGGCAAAGGGGAGACCGACGGAAATGACGGCGAGCAGCCTGAAGCCATCTCAGCAGCTTTCGAGTGATCAATATAAGACTCGCGAAGGCGGCACGCGCTCGTGTTCCGCGAAACTATGTTGTATCGTGGTATCGGTCAGGGAGAATTCCCGTTTATGCCCCGGCGACCCATTCAGCAGAGCCAGTACACCCCTTAGCATCACATCAGCATACAGGTCACACGACTGCTCAGTCTCCCGGATTGGTCTCACCAGAGAACGACAGCCAACGCCCAATCCGGTGCATAGCTCCGCAAGACCGTCCACGCCGTCATCTTCGCGACCCCCTTGGACAGGTCATCTTGCCCACCTCGACCTGATCCAGGCTGCGATTGGAGCGGTAGTTCTGGCGCTGGATGAGAGGAAGCAGGGAAACAAAAGTGGACCGCATCGGCGAAGGAGGTCATGCTGGGTATGAAAAGGCTAGCTATTTGCAAAGAGTTTGGCTTAGCACGAAGAGGAGTTTCGGGTGGAAATCATAATCTGGTTTCGCCGCAGTGGTCCTCGACAGATTCACTCAATGCATAGCTCCAGCTCCTGACATCCATGCATCAGAGCCGCTATCACCGTCTTTCAACGGGGTTCAGAAATCCCACGTCATGGACTATCACAGCTGATCCCGACTGAGCCATCAGCGGCGGGGACTTTAGGTGTCACCTCATCATCAAACCAGTCTTGGAAAACGCGTCAAAAGGGCAGCAAAGCGAGATTCCCTTCCCCTTGAGCTACAAGTTCTCATCCAGAGCTTTCGCCCCTGCAACAGTTCTCGCTCCGGACGTGCTTAGTTCAGCTGTGATTGTCTCATCAACAGGCTATCCGCACGATGGCTTTCCGTCAACTAGGTAAGCGGACAGCCTTCCAATGCCAGGTTGACCTTCCTGTTGCTTGTCTTGATAGGCACCGCTCGCTCCTTACTGCAGTATTCCACCCTCATCGCTCGCACAGCGCCTCGATATCCCCGGTCAAGCTTGCCGTTACTCCTTTCTTCCGCGTCTTTCTCCTCTTCCGCTCGACGGAGATATGCCTCTGAGCCCGGCATTTCCCCTCAAGAGCCCTTGCCGAAAGGTGCTAAGATGATAATAATGCCCAAGGTCAAATTGGCTCAGATACTACAAGACTCGAGCTAATATCTTTCTCGCAGCCTTACATCCTCACCCGCTGGCGGCGGTTCTTGCAAAACTTCGGACGCGTGACCTTGGTCGTACTCGCCACAGCTACTGGGACATTCATCTACAGTACGTCCTTGCAGCTCCCCATCTCGCTCCAGAAGCCTCCTAATTCCCTTCCTCTTGTAAGTTCACAGCTGATATCTGCCCAGTAACCCAGAAGGACGCTTATCCCGGCGAGCAACTCCCCAACGACCCTTCCAAACCCACGCTCGTCGTCCTTGGTTCTGGCTGGGGAGCCACCTCCTTCCTCAAGAACCTCGATACAGAAGAATTCAACGTCGTTGTCATCTCCCCTCGAAACTACTTCCTCTTTTCACCACTCCTTCCATCCGTGACTGTCGGAACTCTCGAGCCACGCAGTATCATTCAGCCAACGAGATACATCACGCGGCACAAGAAGAGGAGGGTTGCGGTATATGAGGCTGAAGCGCAAGCGGTGGATCCAGTGAAGAAGACAGTCACGTGTTCAGGTGAGCAATCCTTCGGTGGAGGGGGATGCCGCGCTGACTTGCACGCCATGCTAGACTTATCGGATATCAAAGCTGACGCCGGATCTGTCACGATCCCCTACGACTACCTCGTTTACGCGGTCGGATGCGAGAATCAAACGTTTGGGATCCAGGGCGTGAATGATTACGCTTGCTTTCTCAAGGAGCTCAGCGATGCGGATAAGATCAGGACGAGGCTGCTCGACTGTGCGTGTTGAGATCTGCCTGTCATAAATCGAGCACTATTGATTAGCTCGTAGGCGTCGAGACCGCCTCATTCAAGGATCAGCCCGACGAGGAGGTGGATCGATTGATGCATATGGTCGTTGTTGGCGGTGGACCGACTGGTGTCGAATACGCCGGAGAACTGCACGACTTCTTGATTGTGGGTTTCCGCTTTGGGCTTTTATTCCTCATCGAGCTCACATCTCGCAGGACGACCTGAAAAAGTGGTATCCCGAGATCGCCGACCGACTGCGAATCACGCTCATTGAAGCTCTCCCCAACGTCCTACCCGCCTTCTCCAAGCAGCTCATCCAATACACCGAGTCCACCTTCAAGCAGAACAAGATCGACGTCCTCACCCGCACTATGGTCAAGGACGTCAAGCAGAAGTCAGTCATCGTCCAAGACGCCAACAAGGAGGTCAAAGAAATCCCATATGGCCTCCTCGTCTGGGCAACAGGCAACACATCCCGCTCCATCACCCGAGATCTGATGGCCAAACTCTCGTCAACGCAGACGCAACGACGAGGGCTCATTGTCGACGACTACCTCTCCCTCCTTGGCGCGGACGGCGTCTACGCGATTGGTGACTGCACCGCTACACAGTACGCGCCGACAGCACAGGTCGCCAGTCAGCAGGGTATCTATCTCGCTCAGATGTTTGGGAAGCTGGGACAGAAGGCGAAGCTGGAGTCACATCTCGGTGAGCTTCGGGCGATGCCATCCGGATCGATCGATGCAGCGACAATCGAGGGAACCGTGAAGAAGCTCAATAGAGTATCGAAGGTCACCCCTTTCCACTATTCTCACCAGGTGAGTATTGGTCTTCCCACATGGATTTTGCTGACACTGAGGTCACAGGGTTCTTTGGCGTGAGATCTCCTCCTGAGTCCCCAGAGTGTATCACTAATTGCAGCAGATATATCGGTTCTGAGAAAGCCATCGCCGACCTCCCCTTCTTCAACGGAAACGTCGCATCCGGAGGCGGCGCGGCCATGCTGTTCTGGCGCTCAGCATACATCGTATGTCATATTCTATCTGTGACTGCTTACTCACGATGCCCCGCAGTCTACGTTATACTCGGTTCGCAACCGGACGCTAGTACTGGCAGATTGGATGAAGGTCAAGCTCTTTGGACGGTATGTTGTGTTGAGTGTCTCTCGTCTCAGCTGACATGGGATGCAGAGATGTTTCGCGAGAGTAGGCGGGAGAGGTGGGATACACTAGATGCGTTTGCAAGCAACCTATTCGGGTGCCACGAGATACCCAGCGATGTCATACATTCATGTAGAGCTCGCTCGAAGCCCGCTCCTGGATCCTCTGACAGTTTTTCCGACCCGACCGGCCAGACTGCGAACCCAAACGTCAAGCCGGAACTTCACAACATGAAGACAGCGAACCAACGCCTGCCTCACCCGTGAAAGCGCGCATGGTAGCAAAGGGAAGTGCTGATATCTCTCGTCCGCAGCTCCCGCCTATACCATTCCCCCTTTCTCTATACGAAGGTGGAAGAACCGCTTCCCCAACTCCCTCGCATTCGTCTGGGGTCCCTTGTTCAACCTGTGAAAGCCACTTTATGCCACGTCTGCTCTCTGCTTGACTCGCGAAGGCGCAGTCAGCGACTTCGCGATAGTGAAGAGGAGGTATTGACGCCTTCGATCCTCGCTTCGCCTTGGACATTTAATGCTGTCTCTCGGCCAAAGTGGACGAATCGCTTCGTCTTGCTTTCGTGAAGCGGCCTTCCCCGGAAGGCCTCGTCGATCAGGTCATCGTGATGTTTTGGCGCCATTTCTGCATTTCCCCCACCTCACATTCCCGTACTTTCCGTACTCCGTTATTGGATCTTTGACTAACAGCATGGTAAGTGATCGGCATGATCAGAGAGCTCACTCTGATCTGCAGAACGATGCAGGTTTGCAGAAACTTACGAGTCTTAACAAATCACCGCCAAATCACCGCAATGCAAGCCAGCCTTCACATTCTGGGTCCTTCCCTGCAACTACTGGCTCATACCAGCCTCAAAGCACCAATTCAGCCACCACCTCCTACCTGCTACAGGTATGCAGTATGCCCATCTGGCTGACATTGAGCAATCGGCACATCATCTTGACATTGATAACAGTACGGTAAGTCCACCATGTGTAGTCCTTCAGCACCTTGGTGTGATCCTTCCACTACATCCCAGGAGGCGCTTGAAGAAGTAAACAAGGGGCCAGCCGAGACTTGACGCCAGGCACAAACTTCAAGGTCAGCTTTGCCTTCTGAAAGTCCTGTGCCGCCTTCAATCGCTGAACACTTCAAGAGGCAAATTGGGGGACTCGACTGGACCATACTCAGTCAAAGCGAATTTACCCTGCTGCGTATTTTACACAGACAGAGGAGTCAACCGGACGCACCACCAGCAAAGGATCGGTCTCCAAGCCCAAAACTGGGCGCCACCAGTCTCACAAGAAAATATATCACGAGCCGACATGTGATCAGTGTTATCGTCGCAAGATACGGTGCCTACGTGTTCCTCCAGACTCAGAGGACTGCTCAACATGCATGACATCTAACCGAAAATGTACATGGGATAGATGGGTAAATTCGGGAGGAATCTCTGGGATGCAAACACGCAGCAACAGTTTGGGGAAATGAAGGGTCCGTGACATATCAGAGTCGGACTTGTGGATTCAAGGTGTTCTCTGTAAACTAGGAAGGGGATATGCTTCATGATGAGTATGAAGCATGTCTGATGCAGCAGCCCGTCGCTGAGACTAGCGGTCAGAGTGTCAGGACCGTCTGTCAGGGTGCTACGCCAAACACTGAATTGTCATGAACCCAACGGCGCCTGATTTGAGAAACCGCCACCACGGAGATAACGCCGGATATTACGTTATGTATCAGCTACGAACGTTGTGAAGGGTAAAAAACGAAACTCCCTACATGTCTACGACCAGCGTAAACGTTCTCCCACGCGCCCTCAACAATGCCACCGACATCCGCCTCATCATACGCCGAAGGCGCCCGGAGAGAAACTCGCCTTCCACCCTTTTATGGTGTCCCATGTCGCGTCGCCGATTGACCCGCCCGTAGTACCGATCGTTCATTCCGTCCAAATTCGACTCTACCGTGTTGCCGAAGGCTTCCGCACTTTGGACTACAAAGGGTAACCTCTAGCAAATTCCGCTAACAAGGAACGAACAGCACACCGAAGCAGCCCCAAGTAATTCGAAATTCACCGATGTATAAGTAGAGGGTCCCGCTCACAGTATTTACCTAGGCTCCGAGTATCATTATTGTCATCCCATAGTCCTTACCCACACTGGGCCATTATCCATGTCTGTGTTGAGCCATCCACAGACAACTCTTGTCAACGCGCTACGCCCACCGACGATCGATCAAGCTACGGATATCCAGACCGTCCTTTGATCGATTCGAGTCATTTCGCACAACCTCGAGCCACCTCGAGTTACCTAGATCAGTTTCGAGATATCTCCTCTTAATAAGCGTAAGTGAAAACCACGTCATATAGCCGTCGCGTGCAAGCCCTGGACGGTCCGTGCTTCGGCCTATCGGTCAGACGATCCAAATCCCTAGTATTCGAGGGGCTCCTTTTTCGCACCGCTTCCAGAACTTCGCGGATCTTTCACTGACACACAACGTTGTCGTCGGCCTTTATCCTCTTTGAGCTGTTTGTACTGTTATTGATGATCCGAGGTACCGCTAATTTCGAGACATCGAGGAATTGGGTATCCTTTGTCCTCGGTCCAACGATGACGTGGCCGAAGGTCCGGTGTTAGACTCGGATCACTGACCCAGATATAACAACGCGGGTTGATTGATATCCCCTTACCTTTTTCTTTATCGCTCATTCAGATCATGACGCCTGAACCGTCCAAAAAGGGAAAGGGTAAACGTCCTCGCGAGTCCTCGACCTCTCCCTTGCCTTCTGCTCCTGCTTCACCGGTTTCGCCTTCCCGCCTTCCACCGTCATCCTTCGTGACGAACCCGATCGGACCCGGGAGCGGTCCGAATCTCCCTTCCTCGTCTTCTCTCCCTCTCGCGAGTATTCCCGCTTACCTCAAATAACTTCGGCTGATTCTGTCACGGATCCTGCCGCGGATGACGGATCGGATCGGGGGTGCCACATAGTAAGACTGGACACGGAGTGTCTCTGACTTGTCACTGGAGGTATTGGGGCTGTGACCCAATGAGGTGGACTTGATACTAGGTGTCATGGACGGATTCGGGGAAGTTTAGCACGCACTGCGTCGGTTCCGATGTTCGGAAACGGAGTTTCCGCGTGGCGCAAAACGGGCCGGAGCCCGCGGTCTCGGCGCCTTAGCCGAGGCGTGCCTGAGTTTTCAGCCGCGGAAGTGAATGATCGGTAATATCCGGCGTTATCTCTGATGGTGGCGGTTCGTTTAACAACTTTGAGGTCAGATTTCAAAGGTCATCTGTGAATGACGACGGAAGCGCAGCTGTCTTACGCGTGACATATATTGTCTTGAGGTCTCATTATACAAGCTTCATATGGAGTAAAAAGATAGCCAGTCCGGGCAGCGGAACGTTCGTCCTTTGATATTACTATCCTCAGTAATGTTATTCACTGCACCTGCAGTATATAGGCAGAGTATGTTTCATTTCAAAGTCTCCGCAAATCACGTGGTTCAATGATCTTTCGACTGAAATTGATGGATTGCACTACTTCACCTGGAACCTCTCCTCATAGATCTTGAAAATGCATCTCACCGACCTCATCGCCACTCGATCCACCCCCTTCCACTCCTTCGAATTTTTCCCACCTCGGACCGAAGCCGGCTTCGTCAACCTGCTTGACCGGATCCAACGGCTCGCTGCCTCGCCTCTCCCATCCCCTCTGGCCGTATCTATAACATGGGGTGCCGGCGGAGGTACGGCCGATCGTACCATGGATCTTGCTGAGCAGGTCGTAAAGCTGGGACTGGAGGTGATACTGCATCTTACATGTACGAACATGCCGAAGGAGAAAGTCGAGCAGACACTAGCGGTAGGTCAAAGTCGATGATACTAGCTGATTGTTCGTAGAAAGCTCGAGCTCTGAAGATTCAGAATGTTCTGGCACTTCGAGGAGATGCTCCGAGGAGTGAGGAATATGCTATTTCCCCTCCGACCACTCCCGACTACTTCCAGCATGCCGATGACCTTGTTCGACATATCCGGGAAGAGCACGGCGATTGGTTCTGCATCGGCGTCGCTGGATATCCTACGCCACACCAGGATTCGGAGAGCGCTGAGACGGATCTACACTGGCTGAAGGTCAAGTGTGATGCTGGAGCGGATTTCATCTTGACTCAACTGTTCTACGATGTGGACGGATTCGCTGAATGGGTTGGGGCATGTCGCCGGAAAGGTGAGCGGTGACCAGGAAACTGATCTGACCAATACAGGCATCAATGTACCTATCATCCCGGGCGTCATGCCGATCCAAAACTTCGCATCGTTCCGACGTCTCGTCAATCTTACCAAATGCCCCGTGCCCGACTCCATCCTCCTCGATCTTGAACCGATAAAAGTACGCCAGATTCTTCGTTTAGACTCTTGCTGATCGTCGCAGTCCGATGACGCTGCCGTCAAGCAGTATGGAGCGAAGCTTGCCACCGAGTTGGTCGGGAAACTCATCGCCTCCACCCTCGTCCCCGGCGTCCACTTCTGCACCCTCAATCTGGAGAAATCCGTGCGAACCATCCTCGAGAATCTCGGTTGGACGTCTGAGCGCAAGAAGATCAAATCTTCACCCCTGCCACGACATAACCAACTCATCGAGGACGATACCGAATCCAAGAATGGGTTGAGCACGGTCAATGGCCATAGCTCACCGGCAAAGCAGATGAACGGGCTACCCATATCGCCTAGCAAGGCTAGTCAGCTCGCAGAGTGGGGTTTGACGAATAACGCACTTCCGCCTGCACCGAAGAAGGGTTTAGGTAATTCGGGGATGAATGGGAATGGCCCACAGGGACCGTCGGGAGAGGATAGCTGGGATGAGTACCCGAATGGACGGTTTACGGATGTGCGGAGTCCAGCATACGGCGAGATTGACGGCTGGGGAAGCGGGCTCAAGCTCACAGTGAGCATTGTCATTGATGGCGACTTTCGCTGATCTCTACTAGGCACCACAAGCGTTGCGGAACTGGGGCACACCCACCGATGCCGCCCAATTATCCGCCCTATTCACCTCATACCTGCATTCCAACCCTTCCGCTCCCACCACACCATTCTGCGATCTCCCCTTGTCCCCCGAGTCCTCCGCCATCCTGCAACATCTGGTCGACCTCAACTCACCCCAACTGCAACATTGGACAGTGGGATCGCAACCTGCTGTCGATGCTGCCCGGAGCGAGGACGCGGTGCATGGTTGGGGACCACCGGGAGGATATGTGTTTCAAAAGTCTTTTGTCGAGTTCTTTGTCCGGGAAGAGGTGGTGGCGCGGTTGGAGGAGCGGTTGTCGGGACGGGTGGATGGGCAGCAGATCAGCATGTATGCGGCAAACAGGAAGGTGAGCTCCTTCCGTAGTCCAGATTGAAATGACGTTCTGATAACGTAAATATAGGGCGACTTCAAGACGAACACTCTGAAGGAGGCAGTCAACGCCGTCACGTGGGGTGTCTTCCCTGGCCAGGAGATCGTGCAATCCACCATTATCGAGGAGACGTCATTCCTCGCTTGGAAGGTTTGTCCAGTCATGGTTTTAGATTATGTATACTGATGCGCCGCAGGAGGAAGCTTTTGACATCTGGACCGAGTGGTCCCTCCTCTACCCCCGACATACGCCCGCTCGCAAACTCCTCGACGGAATAGCGAGCGACTGGTGGTTGGTCAGTCTCATACATCACGACTACAAAGACGACGGCGCTCTCTGGCGTTTCCTGCTGGAAGAGCGATCATGACAATTCGATTTTGGGCGGATCTCAAGCATATAGTAAATGCATACACCTAATCCTCATCACTCTCCTCGCCGTTGGCCGCTTCGTCGCGCTCGTGTTCCGCCGCGTTCATACTAGCAAGAAGATCCACCTGCGCATCCGGGTTCTCCTCCTTCCTCATAGCCTGTATCCGTTGTCCTGCTCGCCATCAGCGACTCACCTTCCATGAGAATCAAGGAGACGTGCGGAAGATCGTAGCGATAGCCTCATTCGTTCTCCGTTCCACCTTGGCCATCCGATTCGTCATGTCCCTCTTCAAATCCCAATTCGCCCGTCTCGGTTGGATATTGAACAGGTCCTACCCCATCCACCTATATCAGCCCTGTACCTGATATCGCAGGCCGGGAGACGAAAGGACTGACCAACTCCTCCTTCCGCTTCTCTTCGTCCTCGCGGATGATCTGCTCCGCCAACCCCTCCACAGCTTTCTCGACCGTATCGTCTCCGCCCTCGCCCGCTTCTCGCCGACGCAGTTGACGGGTCTCGGGGTCGAAGTTTCGTTGTTTGAACGCGAAGTGGGATCTGTGATGTCTCTCTCAGTACGACCTCTTCCGCAGTATAGGTAATGCTTAGATGGGCTGGAAGATGATGGAAAGGAGTTGATTGTTCAGGAAAGGGGACGTACGGTCCGGATCCATTCGCGCCATTCCCTTGCTCGGCTGCTTGCTTCCGTTTCCGGAGTGCGATGAGGCGCTCTTTTCGAGCGGCGGTGGTCGCGGCGAGGTTGGTCTCCATATCAGCGGGTGTCGTAGTTAAAGGGTTAGAGAGCTGGGACCGAAAACAGCTTGATTTCGGAGGGTGGGACCGTGGGAAAGTTGCCACCCTCCAAACCAGAATGTCCCTTATCATTCAGAACTTGGCTCTCACACAAAGGGTCACTAAACGACATGGAGGCGACAGAAGGTATTGAGACTCTTCCACCACCCAAAAGTCCTGTGAAGCCTCGCAAACGCTTCGTCGGAACCACGACCAGCTCTCGAGCATCCTCGTCAAAGACCAGCGCACCTCGGCGGGTCGCCAACCAGATCCCTGATGATATCTTACACGATCCCGAGCTCAACGAAGCCATCAGAGGCGAGTGACGTCAACGCATCTGGGAGCTACATGGAAGCTGAAGGATGGAGCAGGTCTTCCGGGTAACTACAACTTCGAGATCCACAAGACTGTCTGGCATATCCGTCGAGATGGGGTCAAGACTGTAGCCCTTCAGATGCCGGAGGGGTTGATGATGTATGGCTGCGCTATCGCTGATATCATCGAGCGGTGAGTGGCCTTAGGTCCCAGTCCGAACTCGCTGAGCTCGACCAGGTTTACGGGAGCTCTGCCGCTGTTATTGGCCGACGTGACTTACGGAGCTTGCTGTACGTCCTAAAGACTGGGGTCGGACGCAAACTGAGGATCGCAGGTATCGATGACTTTACCGCCCGAGAGATGGGAGCGGAGATGATCGTGCACTACGGCCATTCTTGCTTGAGTCCGTTCCCCGTCTACCACCAAGTCCTCATCTTACAAGGGTCCCAGTCCCGGTCTCCCAGACGAGCCTCAAGACGCTCTACGTCTTCGTCGAGATCGCCATCGACATCCCTCACCTCTCCCTCTCCGTCCGTCGAAACTTCCCGTCCTCCCGAGCCGCCTTTCACCGGGCCGTACTTGGCGATGAGGAGGTCGAGCCAGGAGGGAAGGTCGAGATTGCCATCGATCCCGACGAGCAAAACCAAGAGGAAGTGGTAGCGAGTGACGAAGCACCGACTAGATTGGCTTTGGTCTCGACGATACAGTTTGTAGCTGCCGTCCAAGCTCTGCGGACGGATCTGGAGGTGGCCATACCGCCGTTGGAGAAAGATCCGGTCGAGGAGGAAGGTGAAGGGATGTTAGCGAGGATGAGACGAGCGGATATCGGGGTTTGGCGGGGTCGATATGAGGTCACTGTGCCGCAGTCGAAACCGCTTAGTCCCGGCGAGGTACTGGGATGCACCGCTCCCAAGCTGAACCATATCGATGGGCTCATGTAAGTCGCGCCCAAACTCCACGTGCTCTGTACGAGAGCTGATTCCTTGGGCAGATACGTTGGAGACGGTCGATTCCACCTCGAATCAATCATGATCGCCAACCCTTCAGTCCCGGCGTTCCGATACGATCCGTACTCCAAGAAATTCACGCGGGAGACATACGAGCATAAGGAGATGCGAAGAGTCCGAGGTGATGCTGTTCGGACGGCGAAGCAGGGACTGGTGGAGAAGGGGAGTGGGAGTTGGGCGGTGGTTTTGGGAACGCTTGGACGACAGGGGAGTTTGAGCGTGATGCGAGTGAGTCTAGCCATCGCCGTACTGCTTGAAATTGATCCTGGGGCAGTCGATCACCTCCTCACTCCCCGCTGACTCGGACCCGCCATTACTGCTCCTGCTATCCGAATTGTCACCCGCCAAGCTCGCCCTCCTCTCGCCTGACGACATCTCAACTTTCGTCCAGACTTCCTGCCCTCGTCTATCAATTGACTGGGGATACGCGTTCACTCGCCCACTTCTCAGCCCGTATGAGGCAAGCGTCGCTTGTGGGCGGGTGAGAGGATGGGGTGGGCTCGAATTAGCTGGGCGGGAGAAGGGTGCGGGGGATTATCCGATGGATTTCTATGCGGTGAGTTGAGCTGTAGGAAAAGGTTGAAAGAAGCTGATGGGAGTAGGACGCATCGCTGGGAGATTGGACGCCCCGTCATCGGCCCGTCAAGGTAGCGTGATGCATATTGCAACGAGACGTCCAGAAAACTCGAAGATCCAAGACGCCAAGAAATTTGCTTGTTAATGTTGCGCGCCTTCATTCGCCATTACCATCGCCTCCCTCTGCGGGAAGTGCGATGAAGTCATTCAGCCTGTTCCCATCAATGCCGAGTCTCGTCGGGGTAAAATACACACATGTGCACGAAAGGCGCCATCACCGCCACCACCTCTCCCACCTTATCCCCAAAGTCCACGGACAAGACCTCCTCATCTTCGAACCTAGCAACATCAGCCACGTCCGCCTCATCGACTCACTGATGAACCACAGCCACACTCCTCAACTTCAAAATATCGATATCCTTATGCCCCTTCTCCACTCCCTTTGGCGCGACCTTCAACGCGTCCTCATGACCATAAACATTCTGCCTCTTCCCCTTGGCATGCGGTTTCGCCGGTCCAAACAATCTCACGAAATCCGGATGCCCAATCGTGCCCCGAAATCGATCAGGTTCGGTCAACAAGTGATGTCGGATCGTCTGTAGTTCGTTTTTACCCGGTTGCCATACACCGGACGCGAGCATTGTCTTTTGGTTGGGCGAGATGGAGAGGTGATACCCCGCCCAAACACCTTTTCGGCCGCCGCGAGAGGTGGAGAGGGAGAAGGATCGCTTGTAGGGGGTCTTATCGGAGGAGAAACGGACGTCGCGGTAGATCCGGTGCTACGGTCGATCACACTGGATCAGTCAAGCTAAGGAGAGGAATGAAGGGGTACGATGACGTCTTTGGGAGGTAGAATTGGGATATCTTCGTCGGCATCATGGAATCTATGTTGTACGACGCCGACGAATGCCTGCCATTCCTTGTTGACGGGTGAGCGATTTTGCGTCAAATGGTCGAAGAGAGACAAACCTTCTCGGCTTGGCGGAATGCAGGCTCATGGGCACGGAACCAATCTCGGTCGTTCCGCTCGGGTATCTGGAGGTTCTTGAGGAAGTTGAAGGTGTTATGTGAGATCCGGCCGGGCGGGACTACGCCATGTCAGCAACTCCTCAAAACTTCCAAGTAAGAGGTAATATTCACCCAGCCCCGTCTTTGGAGCGGGATATATCCGACCCGCAATCTCCTGTCCCTCCTCCAGCTCCGGCTCCTCCCCATCATCCTCATCCTCATCTTCGTAGCCCTCGACCCTCACCTTCCCACCTCCACTCCCATTCCCACTCCTACCGCTCTTACTCTTCTCAGTCACAGGTGTAGTCTTCACCTTCTTCCCCGACCGCCCTCCCCCGCCTGGAGACTTCCGTTTCCTCCCCTTCCCCGAAGCCCCATAATCATCATCCTCCTCATCCAACGCATCACTATCCAACTCCGACTCCACTTCGTCATCCATCTCATCTTCGACCCGCTCATCCTCGTCGGAGATAGGCGGGTCAAAGGCGTCCTCGGTATCAGCGTCGGACGAAGATGGTTCTGGTGTCGGAGTCAGGCCTGTGGCCGAGAGCGTCTCCACTCGCCGTCTTACGGTCTTTGTGCCATTGGTTTTGGGGGTCGACTTCGGTGCGGGCGCTGGTTTCTGTTTTCGGGAGGCGGTGGCTGGGTCGGTGGATTGACGGAGAGATGAGGAGCGTTTGGTCGCTCGGGTGGATTTACCGGATTTCAGAGTGGATCGGGGTGAAGATCGGGCGGAGGAGGGAGAGGTACGTGCCCCGATCATGTTCGAGAAGCGTAGTCAGGTAGATATGCTTTCGCTGGTGAGGTCGGTACCTCCCCGGGGGCTCAGCAGCCGGGGGAGATAAGCTTACGTCATATCCGGTCACGTGAAAATCAGATCGATGGTGTCTTCCGTCTCGTGCAGCGGGTTTCGAGAAAGTTGTCAGTCAGCCTGCAAATAAGTTGAGATCAGGGCAGCCGAGGACCGAGTGGGTGTGTCGGAGGGTCATGTCGACAACAACGGCGAGGAAGAAGGTGATTGGTGACGATGTGCTCGACAGCTGACTTACTGAACAGGTGCTGTTGATGGGGAAGTCGGGTATATCGGGGCTCTTCGCTCTAAAGCCGGGGAGTCAAGCGCTGACTGAATGAATGACAGGGAGCGGGAAGACGTCAATGCGTTCCGTCATCTTGTGAGTGCTCTGCTCAACGTGTCATTCGGCTCTCCCCAACGTGTCATTCGGCTCTCCCCAACGTGTCATTCGGCTCTCCCCAACCTGTCCCTCAGCTCTCCCCAACCTGTCCCTCAGCTCTCCCCAACCTGTCCCTCGCCTCTCCCTGCCTCTATTTCCCGCTCACCTCGAGCAGCTCCAACTATAGCGCTAGAGATACCAAGCGCCTCGGCGCAACGATAGACGTCGAGCAATCCGCCGTCCGCTTCCTCGGCTCCCTCGTCCTCGTGCGCTCTCCCTGAATCCACTCCTTCCACGTCCAATTGACTCTTCAGAACTTGTGGGACTGCGGTGGCCAAAACGCTTTTGTCGACAATTACCTCGACGCCCAAAAAGACACCATCTTCGCCAACGTCGCCGTCCTAATCTACGTCTTCGACATCACCTCCACCGAATGGGAGACCGATCGGTCATACTTTGATGATATACTCAAGGCATTGAGGGAGAATAGCGCGGAGGCCGGGGTTTGGGTGTTGGTGAACAAGATGGATTTGATGGATAAGGAGGATCCGAAGAGACGGAGGTACGAGGAGAGGAGGGCGGAGGTGGTGGGAGTGGATGAGAGTTTGAGTGGGGAGGAAGGGAGGAAAGGGAGGTTGAGGTGTTTCCCGACGAGTATATGGGATCAGTCGCTCTATAAGGTGGGCCTCGCATACCCCGATACCACACCCTCATACCCTCACACCCTCATACCCTCACTTTGTCATCATCTCGCATCCATTCTTCCTCAGACTTTTCATTAGGCTAAGACTGAATACGCCCAGGCATGGTCATCCGTCATCCATACTCTCATACCCAATATCAACCTCATAACCTCCCACCTCACATTCCTCCGAAACCTCTGCCTGGGTGTTGAAGCCGTCCTATTCGAAGCAGAGACATTCCTCGTCATCGCCAAATCCGGTTCTCCTCTCGACTCACACGCTTCCGAGCTGGACGAGCGGGAACTTGACGGGGGGGCGAGGGCGTTGGACCTGCAGCGGTTCGAGAAGATCTCGGAGATCGTGAAGGGGTTTCGTAAGACCTGCCAGTGAGTCGAGGATCTCCCCTGTCCAGCTTGCAGTGTGACTGACAGGGATGCAGGCGGACGGGAGAACAGTTCATGGGGTTTGAGAGCAAGTTTGATGCATGTACGGTCGTTCTGGAACCTATGACGAGGAATACTTTCCTCCTCCTCATCTCGGTCGACCCGCGGATAGGTGAGTCCACCGTGACTCATCCGGTGGTAACGAGCTGAAGCCGAGCTCCACAGAGACCGCGGTGCTGCAGTATAATATGCAACAATCCCAAGTCCACCTATCAGAATTCGCCAATCAGTCGGTGCTGGACCGGAAGTGCGGGTGAGCCATCTAGAATGAATGAACCTGACGTCCAGCTTGTGCCGACATAACTCCGAGTTGAAGTACGACGTGAAGGGGGATGATGACCCGGATATCCCAGCTTGGGACGATGCGGGGCAGAACATCGATGCATCATGACATACAACAAGGCATCCCGTCCACAATGGGCCAAGACTAGAAACTCTCACTGATAGTGAAGCCATCCGAAGCACATTGGAACCAAAGACACATTGTACCACATCACTTGAACTCCGCAAACAGCTCCTCAAACTCATCCCCCTCGACATTGGGTATCGACCCATCCCCAAAATTGAAGTCATCCAAATCGATCCCGCCCAGATCATACGTCTCCTCCCCATACACGCCCTCCTGTCCCGCGTCCGCAAGAAGGGCATCTAGATTCTGCTGAGGCACGGGGTCGAGGGAGACTGGAGCGGGTACGGATTGTCCGGGGCCGCTGGAGGTCGTAGGGTCCGAGAAGAGACCGACGAGCTCGCTTAGGTCCACTTCGCCCCCGGCCCCATCTCCGCCATCGCCAACGGCGGGATCCGGATTCTGGAAGTCGAAATTGAATTCGCCGTTTTGATCGGGGTTGCCAATAGCTGGAGGTTGGGTGGATTGGAGCGACGCAAGTAGGGTATCGACGTTCTCCTCTGCTATAGCCTGCGTAATCTGCGGTCCATCCCCTGCAACCCCTCCCTGATCTTGTTGTTGTTGTTGTTGGGTGAGATCATTCATACTCGCCAAAAGCTTCTCCGTCGCCGCTTGCGTCCCCCGAGTCTGAGTCTGGTCCATCCCCCCGAACCCTCCAGCACCACCTTCACCACCACCGATATCAGGTTTCGCATCAACGAACGAATAGTCTTCCCCATTGATGATCGCGGTCAACTCCGATATCCCCAGACTAGAGAGGTCCATCGCCTGATCACTCTGAAACATCATCTCGTCCGGGAGGAACTCCTGGGCATCGGGTTGGCGGAAGGGTTCGAGTTGGAGTGCGGGCGGGGGCTTGTCGTATGAGAGAAAGGAGGCTGTGGAGAGCGGGATGGGGGAGGCGACTTGTGCTGAGGCGAGGGGGGTCGGTTCGGGGTTGACGAGAGCGGGGGCGGTGGTGGTGGCAGGTTGGGGAAGGGGTTTGGAGGGTGAGGAAGCATAGGCTGCATTTTGAGCCTGACGAGGGATCAACTAAGATCAGGGCGGGAAAGGTGACTTCAGGACGCACCATGTACCACTCGACATGTCGGCGGGTGGTATCGTACGCTGACCAGGAGTTGTTGAGTCTGCTCCGTAATTGCATGGGTATACGCTTGTCCCGCAAAGCTCTGTCCTGTGTCAGCTCCTTGACCTCAGCAGGAGAGGCGACTCACATCCGCTTTGAGTAGGCTTGATACCGTACAATCACAGTAGCTGCCATCACCGCTTCCTACTCTCATCAGTCCACTCCTCCATGGTGATCCCGAGCCGGACTCACCCGGTATTGCTCCAGCATCGGCTCGAGCATCTCCACCATCCATCGAGCACCCGCCGAGAGCTTCCGTTCCCCGAGTGAGTCGAGGCGGGCTCGTTTGCTCGACCTTTCGGGCGAGGAGGCGGCAGGGGAGGCACGGTCTCGAGGGGAGGTCTTCATTTTGAGGGCGAGTTGGAGGGGAGAGGGAAAGACTGTAGTCTCAGACAAGCAGAGAAGAGGAGCTCGAAGCCGTAGTGATGAAGCGAGAAGGAGGTACCGCCGGTATCTACGATATCGCGTAGCAAATTCTACACGGATCGGTATCTGGTAAGTACTCTTAAGATTTTTGTATCCATTTGTTCCTGCTCAAACTTCTTGGGCGCGAAAAGATGAAGACAAACGAAACTTCGCAGCAGCAGGTCGAGAGTCGAGAGATTATTCTATCCATCTCAAAGACAATAAACAAATAAATAACCTCTAAGCCGCAGGTACAGGTCCCTGACTGGCTGGCATCTTCGCCTGCTTAAAAAGGAAAGGGAAGACGAGACCGGTGAAGAGAACGTATCCTCCAGTGAAGTAGTAGGAGTTTTGCGAGCCTGTCCAGTCCGTGAGCGTGCCGTCACCAGTCGAGATGAGACCGGCTTGGACAGAGATTCCGATGACAGCACCAATCTGGAAGATGATGTTTGCGAAACTGCCACCGACACCGGCAAATTCGAGGGGGAACGCTTGGATGATGTTGGTGTTCATGCCGATAAAGATGATCATTCCGCCGGCGGTACCGATGACCTGACCGGTGAACATGTACTTCCAGTAGTCGTCGCCCTTGCCACCGTTGCTGAAGGCGAACAGCATACTTCCGGTGAAGCAGAGGACCGAGGCGACGGGTTGGACGAAACGGGGCTTGGTGACGAGCCATGGTAGAGCCTGGGTGGCGGCGCCGACGAAGAGAGCAGTGATACCCATGGGGAGAAGCTTGACGGCGGCAAGGATGGCAGAGTCACCGAGGGCGTCCTGGAAGTAGGTAGCGATTCGAAGCTGAGCGCAGGCGAACCACATGAAGATGGCCGAAGCTTGCAGGATAAGCGGGAAGATATTGGGGAAATGCCAGATGTCGTGAGGTAAGAGCGAGTATCCACGAGGCATGAAGTGCTCCCAGACGAGGAAGCCGCCCATGAGGACGATCGAGATGACGAGGGGCGCGATGAAGATGGCGGATTTCCAACCTTGGCTCGGAGCCTGGGTGAAGCCGAGGATGAAGAGGACAAGACCAGCAAGGAGGATGAAGACACCGCCGAGATCCATTCGCTTCCACTTTTCTGCGCCGGGAAGGTCTTCTGCGACTGCCGAGGTGTTGGGCATGAGGAACCAAGCGAGAGCGGCGAAGGGACCGATGATGATCGTGGTGAATCGGAAGTACCATCTCCAGCTGGCGAGGAGGAAGACACCGGCGAGAACGAGAGCGAGCGTGTTTGCAAGGGCACCGGCCATGCCGAAAAGCGCGAGCTTCTTGGCCTGTTCAGACGGATCGGGGTACATTTGGACGATCATGTTGATGGAGCTCGGAATCGTGAGGACCGCGAGGATCGCCGAGACGGCGCGGAGGACGAAGAAGGCGTATTCATTCGTCATGAAAGAGATGATGAGGTAGAACACGGCGATGCCGATGAAGCCGACGGTGTAGACTCGGTGCGGTGCATAGAGATCGGCCATACGTCCAGCGAAGAGCACTGCCGTCAGCCGGTGTTTCCCTTCATGCACTCACGAGTTGCGGCGAAGATCATTGAATAGGTACCAAGGATCCATGCTTCGTTGCCGACTCCAATGTTAAGGTCGGAGGCGATGGGAGCGGTCATAAGGAAAGTGGCCGAAACACCGGCGGAGTCGACTAAATCGTGAGCAATGGTCTAGCATGTTGTGACTCACTGAACATGGCAAGGCAGAAACAAAGGAGAAGGACATTTTTCCGTGAAGGCGGTAAGTCCTTCAATATGTTCTTTGCAGGCGCGATCGGCTCTCCTGCCGCCGCCCTTTTGGCCTCCACCTGGCCCAGAGTGCTCTCGGCTGGAATAAAATCGCCTCCAGAGTTCTCGGTCTTTGCTTTGTCATTGCCGTTGAGATCGGTGAGGGTGCGGGAGGGATCGGCGAGGGTGGATGCATCCTCGCTTGGGGAAGTCGCGGTTCTCGATAAGGAGCGAGAATCGGACATGTCGTGGGGTACTGTGAGGGGTGCGCCAGTTGCGAGACCAGCAGGAGCCTCAGCCTGTGCGAGAGTGTCGCCGAGACGCGAACCGAGACTATAATCGTCAAGAGGCATGATAGATATCTATGAATGGTGGTTTCCCATGGTGTGAAAGAGAAAGGTGAGGAAGAAATGGTTTTCGGTGGAATTTAAAGGCATGTATGACCTTCGGCCTAAAATGAAGACCGAGTCTGTGATGTGTCAGCCCGAACCCCCGATTGCTGGGGGTCAAAGGATTATGGCCGCCGGCCATGGATCCTGATCGGGATTTATGCCGTGACAGGCGCGTCCAAAACAAAGC
>JAABUH010001646.1_pt1 | contig 23884 bp, 29 predicted proteins | sample 5559121 | NCBI WGS metagenome assembly JAABUH01 (sample SAMN10711871, study PRJNA513364) | rock metagenome | isolation source: Antarctica rocks | place: Antarctica: Victoria Land, Battleship Promontory nord | collected 2015-12-28
CATTGCGACAAGTGGCACGGCTCACAGCGGAAGATCATGGCATCACGTTGCGCGGTCGCAGACTTGTCAAGTAGCGGGCGGCTGCACTATGGGCGCGCGGCCGGCCGCGGGCGGGGCTGGCGCACCATGGCTGGCCGCCGGCGGCGGCGCGGGCTCATCAGCCTCGCTGTCAGAGAACTCGCCCTCCTCGCCGGCCTCATCGGCGCTGGGAAAGTCCTCCTCATCCTCCTCCTCATCGGAGGCCACCTCCCGCCGGTGGGACATTACGCGGCCGTGGAGCGCTCGCCTATCGCTGGAAGGGTTGCCGCGAGGGAGCAAGCCGGGCAAGGAGGGAGCGCTGCCATGCAAGAGAAGGAAAAAGCTCCCGCAGGTGGATTGCTATCCTTGTAGGGCCGACTTTTATCGAGCTTGGGTGGCCGATTGCGAATGCTTGCATGGCGCTGTGTGGTGCGCACGAACCTCAGTGCTGAGATGCGGAGTTGCCAGCACTGCATGGACTTGCAGAGCACTGGTGCAAATGTGACGCTATCGGCTGCATGTCTGGTGTTGCTTGCAGTCAGCGCCGGAGCCTCAAGTTCTTGGGGGCCGCATGGGGCCTTCAAGCCTGACAAGAGCAATGACATAGGCTGTAACAGAGGCCAAATCACTGTTATGAGCAGGTGTGGCGCGCCGTGGCAAGAAGGAGCAAAACACATGTGCAGTATCATGCATAATGCGAGCGCTTTGATACAGGGTGTCTGTTGCTGTTTCCCTGAAAAGAGCATGCGAGTGTGTGTGCACACACATAGAGCGTAACTCCGGTCTAGGTGCTGACGGTGCAAACCAGAGGCGCGCACAGGACGCGCGGGTATACCCGCTCCCGGGGGCGGAGACCTTCAAGAAGTAAAGGCCTTTAGAAGTTGAGGCCAGTCTGCAGCAAGTGCGCTGCTCAGCCTCCTAAACTTTTTGGTAGGCCGCACGGTGCGTACATCACTATCGACTCCAGGCCGCACCAGTGTAGCATAGGAGTCTGCGAGGCCGCCATGGGAGCTTGTGGGAGCATGGCGCTCATAACCGAATACTTCATATCAAGACACTATCAAGCTTCACATTGGAACGCCCGACCATGCCCTATTAGGCTAAATGATCTCGACTACTAACAAGCAGCTGTTTTCAAGCATGCGTCAGCACGCTCTGCCGGGCTGGGCCTGAATTCCGCCGCGCACACGAAGAGCCGGAGTCTGGTCGCTGGGCGTTTCCGAGACGGAGCGGCTGCTGCACAAGTATAGCTTGCAAGTGCAGCAGTGTTGCGAAGCACCGCGTGGGACTGAGCTGAGACGCACGGCACGGCTGCCGTCACACCACGCGGCCCAGGTGCGGAGCTGGGCCTCTGACCCGTGCGACAGCGTGGGATGGGCAGCTCGGCGTAGTAACCGCGAGGTGTCCTGCGCCGCGACGCCCTGCCCGGGCCCAGCCTGGCAGCGGCGGCAACTGTCTACGTCCAGACGCAGGCTCAGCCTGCAGCGGGGACAATTGCTGCAGTGGCAGTTCCATAACCGCCTGCGCTCAGGAAGGAACAGATGGAGGTTGTGCATTGGCTCCTTTTCCTCCAATTATTCCTGCTTATGTCCTGTGCACACGGAGCGCCTGTTCCTGCTGCGGCAGGCAGTGCGGGAGGCAGACCCAGCGAGGAGAGAGGAGCCCGCAGCAGGCGTGCGTGGGCGCTGCAGCACCTCGGCAGGGCGCAAGCCTCGACCGCCTGACAGTCGGAGGGGGCACGGCCGTCGCCCGGACAGCCCGCGGCAGCGTGGACGCCGCGCGGGGTGCATAACCAGCACCGCTCGGCGTGAGGGCGGACGCGTGCGGGCGCGCGAGCGGCAGCATGTGGGGCCTGGCCACCGCCCTGCTGCTGGCCGGCGCCGGCTCGGCGCTCGCCCAGAACAACACGGGCAACCTCAATGGCAACTACAACACCTTTTCGGACAACAACGGCAACCTGAACGGCGGCAACTCGCAGGCGCGTGAGCGCCGCGCTCGCAGCCGGCGCCGCCGCTCGCTGGACGCACCCCCCCTTTCTGACAGCGTGCTGCGCGTGGGCCAGGTGACTAGCGGCTCCAATAACTACGTCTCCGCACAAGCGGTGAGCCCCCCCGGTCCTTCCCTCCAGACACACCTCCCGCTGGCGCTTGCTGCGTGTGCGGTCTGCGCTCACACACACAAGCATCGTCTCACTCGCACCGCCCGCAGAGCAAGAGCCTGGTGGGCGGGCCCACGTTCACAGACGCCTCTGGCAACGCTGTGGTCACCCCCAACAACGTCGGCAACGGCAACGGCAACTTCAACACAAACTCCTCCACCAACGGCAACCTGAATGGTAACAACGTCCAGGTGCGGCGCTAGCGCCGGCTGCTGCTGACTGCCAGACGGGCGCCGCCCGGCTGAGCGCTCTGGCACCTGACGCACTCCCTGGTGCCGTCGCAGAGCGTGGCTGGGACGAACAACACCGTGGCAGGCAACCAGGTGCGGGAATGCCTCGGTCGCTGTGCGCTCGCCGCCTGCGCCCCTGCGCGCCCCCGCATGCTCCCAGCGGAGCGCCAAGCCTGTAGCCTCACCCTGTTGACGGCGCGCACAGGTGCCGGGCGCCTCCGGGTCTGGGAACGGCAACAGCAACTCGTTCGGCCAGTTCAACGGCAACAACAACACGAACAACCAGCAGGCGCGCGCCGGCTGAGCGCGGTCCGGCAGCGCGCGGAGCCTCGCGCGCAGAGACTTGCATACTGGCCCTGCTGCCTTGCATCCCACTGCAGCTTACGGGGTGTACCTGCACCGGTAGGGCACCAGGCTCGCATGTGCCACAACCTGACCCGGGGCGTGCGCGGGCGTGCAGGTGGTCAAGGGCAACAGCAACGTCGTCAGCGCCCAGCAGGGCACTGACGTCCTCAATGGCCAGACCGCTGGGCATGGCAATGGCTACGTCGGCAGCTACAACGGTAACAGCAACGAGAACAACCAGCAGTACGTCAACGGCAATGGCAACAGCATCGTCGGCACGCTGTACGCGCCCGCCGCCGGGGTGCGTGCCGCGAATCTGCGCCCCGCTGCAAGCTCGCCCGCACCTCCCGCGCACGACGAAGGACCGAGCAGATCGACCTCACCCTGCGCCGTCGGCACATGTATTGCTTGAACATGCTGCGCTGAGCGCTCTGGCCGCGTCCCTACATGCAGGCAAGATGTATGGGGCCTCAGGCCCGCGGAGCTGCTGGCCGCGGCGGAGGGCCCAGAGACAAGAAAACGGCCCGACTGATTACCGGCGTGCGCAGAAAACGGCGGCGCTGGCCGGCTATGTGCCCGCGGCGGCCGACATCCCGCTCCAGGGCGGCGTCAACTCGCCCGTGGTGCCCAACCCCAGCTACGTGCCGCCGCCCAAGACCGCCGCCAACAACACGGACAACAACAACAACAACAACTACCAGCGGGTGACCGGCGACAACAACATCGTGGTCGGCAAGGAGGTCAACACGACGGTGGCCAAGGCGCGCGCGCGCCCGCCGCGGTCGGGCGCCCGCGCGCGCCTGGACCCAGCACGGCCGCCGCATCTCCGCCTGCATCAGCGCTGGCAGGCTGGCCGCGGGCCATGGCGGCGTGCAGTGAGGAGCTAGTCGTGGAGGCTGAGCAAGTGGGCGCACTGTGCGCGGCTGTTCGCCGGCAGTGCAAGCCCCGGCACAACGCGCATGCCGGTTTCCTTGGCTGCCGTGCCAAGGGCTGGCGGCGCAAGCGCGTCTGCGCGCAGACGGCTGAGTGGCTGTGCCGTGCGCAGCTGACGCCCGGGCAGAAGCAGGGCAAGCCCCCGCCGGTGGCCGACAGGGCGGCCTATGCGGGCATCGACAACGTGCAGGCGCGCGCCCGCAATCCTAGGCTGCCCGCTGCCCTGCCAGGCAGGCTGTGCATGAGCGCGCACGCTGCAAGCGCAACCTGCTGGCAGTGGCCCCCGCGCCTGATGCCAAGCGGCATGGGGCCTGCGGCAGGTCGTCAACGGCAACTACCAGACCAAGATTGGCAACACAATCGCCGAGTACATCACCATGGTGCGCGACCGTGCTCGCTCATGCAGCCACGCGCTCCGTGCCTGTCTCAGGCACCCAAGCAGGCTGCCAAAATAGATTTTTTCCATTAGCATTGCTAAAAATCTTGTCAACATGCCCTGGCATTAGACAAATGCGTGCAACCTAGCAGAGGGGGCGCATGCACCCCGTTGGTCAAGCTCCCTGCACATTGGTGTGGCGCCCTGCAGTGCTGGTCTGTGAAGCACTGGAGAGAGTGCCAGGCACCTGCAGCGCAGCTGACCGTGCTGCCATGGCGCGTGCAGGAGAAGGGCAAGAAGGCCGTGGTGACGACGGCCATCATCAACGGCGGCGGCAGCAGCGCGGTCGGCTTTGTGGCCGGGAACGGCTCCCAGGACAACTCGCAGGTGCCTGCATGCCCGGGCCAGACATGCCTGCTTCGGCAGGCAGTCTGCGTGCAGCTCATGCCGGCGGCACTTGCAGCCGTCCTGTCCACTCCAGCACGGCCGTGCCCTCTGCTGAGGGTTTTCATATGGCATGGGCGGTTGCACACCTGAGCAGATTCACTGGATGGACAGGGCATGCTACAAAGTCTGGTCGCCGGCAGGCGGCACAAGCCAGAATGTGGAACAAGTGCCAACCGTGGGTGTGGTGCAGGTTGTCAATGGAAACAACAACTACGTCGTCGGCACGAACGAGCACCGCTTTGTGTACACGGTGCGAGCGCGCGACAAACAATGACAAACAATCGCAAACTTCACAGTCGAGCTGCTTTCTTGTATGTGGCCTGGGACACCCCTGTGCTGGCCCGCGCCTGCCGCATGCTGTGCGGCCGTGGCTGTCTCCGCACGCCCGCAGACGAGCAGGATCTGATGGGGCCCGGCGCTGCCCGCGCAGGTGGACTCAAACAGCACCACAAAGAAGAAGAAGAAGGCGACCACCGGGGACGACGTCGCCCTGCTGGGGGCGACCGCCGCGCCGACCACCGCGCCCAGCACGGCCGCCGGCGTCACGGGCGTCACAGCCGGCAGCGGCGGCGCCGGCACCACGTCCCAGAGCGTCATCGCGCAGACCGCCTACATACCCGCCGAAGGCGCGGCCAGCAGCATCGCTGCGGGCGCCAGCAATGGCGCGCTGCTTGGCAGCGGCAGCGTCCCGCCCGCCGCCACGGCCGGCAGCAACACCGGCGCGCTGGACGGCGGCGCGGGCACCATGGGCGGCAGCGCGGCGGCGGGCATCGCCGCCGGCACGACAGCCCCCACCGCCGCTCCGACGACCGCGCCCAGGGCGAGCACCGAAGCCGCGTTGATAGGCAGCGGGGCCACGCTCCAGGCGGGCCAGGCCGTGGCGACGAGCGTCGGCACCAACACGGGCTCGCTCACGGCCGTGACCAAGGCCGGCGGTGACAACCGCGGCACCGCTTGGGCGTCGGCCGGGCGGCGGCTGCTGCGGGGGGCGTAGTGAGCAGCCGCGCAAGGCAGCCGATGCGGCTGCATGCGGGCGGTCGAGGGGAAGCAGGCCAGCCAGCGCGCGCTCGTGCACCCAGGGCTGCGCATTCGCGCCTGTACCCGGCGGCTAGCGCGCACTCGCTGACAGAGTCCCCTGAACTGCCATGCATCTCCTGAGGGGCCGAGAGGGTGTTGCGCTGGGCTCGCATGCTGCGAGCTCTGGTAGGGGCTCGAGGTAGCTGCGGGGGCCTGCGCGGGTGGTTCTGATTGAGAGGGGGTGATGATGCACAGCAGGTACCCGACTTTTGTGGGCACGTGCGGGGCCGTGTGTTGTGCGGCTGCGGCAGCTGGGGGCCTGCGGCCACACTTGTACCCTGGCGCCTTGCGGTGCCCCCCGCGCACCCCGGGCAGCACCTGCACGTAGAGGCTAGATAAGGACCCACACGCCTCGCTTGTCCATCACCCAGCATTTTGAACCCTGTAGGTGGCTGGCGTCTAATTTGCTACGTGCATTCTCCTGGCGCGAGTTGTTTTCCGCTCACCTACTGGCAATTGTATCCTACATTTCATCGGCCTGTGCGCTGGAGGTTGCATGCGGCGCGGGTGAGCGAGATGTCGCATGCGTCGCGATTCATTTCATCATGACTGTGTGTGGTTGCTGCACTGAAGCGAGCAGGCATGCAGATAAGTTGCACTGCATGCCTGGTCTCTGATCACATACATTCGTGTGTTATGGGTCCACCTGTGGTTCAACCCATATATCGTGGGTGCACGTACACTTGCACGCAGTACTCATTTTATGTGCACGCATAGGCAGAGAATAGCGACAACACTTGGGTGTGCAAGGCTCTATGGGTCTCTGCTCACGAGCAAATCTACATAACGGCAGGCAAGCTGTCACAGGCGACTGCTGTCCTTTAACAATTGCCAAGCTGCGCAGCTAGCCCAGAGAGCTTCTACAAGCCTTTGCAACGCTGTACACACTGCGAGGCTAACGCATGCACCCTGGAAATCGCAGGTGAGGTGATGTGCAGCAGTGAACGAGTCCCTGGGCATTGTCGTGCTTACAGATGCTGATTGCCTTTATTGCTTTATTAAAAATAGGAGATGCCTCCTGACAAGAGACTCCGGCGTGCACGTTCTCGTTCTCGCAAAACTTTGTTGAGGCTTTCGTGTGACATGCATGCAACATGCATATCACACGGCCTTCTGACTTTATACAGTCGACGGGGGGTGTTGCACAGCAGCAATTTCAATGGTTGTACGCTTGAAGCATCCTGAGGTCAGGCTGGCTTATGCCATGCCATGCCATACGCCGGTGGTAGTCATGGCGGAGAACGTTAAAAAGCTAGGCTGATTATCTGGAATCAGAAAAGGCAGGGTAAATAATAATTATAAGCAGGGTAGCACCTTGCAGCTAAGGCCTGAGCTGCTCGAGCATACGCTGCTCAGTCACACCGCGCATTGTAGTGATCTTTTGGAGACTCTGACAGCTGTCTGCTACTTGCTCTTTTTGTGATTGTGCGCAGCTCCCGCATCAACTAACTGCAAGCCATCATAAAGCTGCACCCGCAGCGCGCGGCGTGCTCCTCTCAACCGTGGCTCATATGCCGTTTTTTGCCATAGAGCCTTGGTCCCTTTGCGTGCCACCTGTCGCCTAGACCGAGTGCGTATGACGCTGCACGAGTAGCAGCTGCACAGCGTTGCGCGTGGGTTGCAAGCCCGCCATGATGGCTCGGCAGACAGGCTCGTTCGATCGTGAACGAAGTGCGGTGCTGGAGACCCGCGTGGTGTGGGGCCTGCTGGCTATCGCGACCGTGCTCACCGTGCGCTCCATTGTCAAGCAGGCGCGCCAGCGCTGTCTCCGCACAGTCCTGGGCATGCGAGCAGGCGCTAGGCTCGCACACGCGTTTACTAAGCATGCCTGACGCGGTGGACGCGCTGGTCACACCACTGCGCTGGTCACACTACTCTGTTGACACTGTCAGAGTATGCACTCAACCTCCGTCACTAATGCAAGTGTTTCAGTGCGTGTTTTAGCGCGTGCACGCGTCTCCGCCGTGCGCTTGCCCGCCAACTCTGGAGTGCTCTCCTGGACCGCTTTGAGCGCTGGAGCGTCGCGCGTGCAGGCGCCCGGCGGCACTGAGTTCTGGCAAAGCCCGGAGGTCGTCGGGACGGGCTGCCCAGCGCCTGCGCCGACGCGGCACCTGCCGCAGACGGCCGTTCTCATCCCGACAGTGGTGCGCCCCTTTCTGATGCAGCGTGCGCCTCACTAGCTCACTCGCGCGGCTGCACTGCGGTGTCCAGAGCGGTCTCAGCCCAGACCGTGTGCGTTACAAGCTGTGGCGCGGCTGGGCGGCGCGTGCGCGCGCGCACACCGCGGGCACGCGAGCGGGGGCCAGCGCGACGGCGTGCCTGTCCGGCAGGGGCCGCACGGCGCGCACGGCGCGGCTGGCGCCATGATCTGGGACGTGCCGGGCAAGCGCTTCCTGAGCAACACCTGCACGCCAGACCAGGCGCGGGCAGCCTGCCCTCACCTATCCATATCTCCGCGGGCGTCGCCCGCCCTGTCAAGTTCGAGCGCACCGACGCGCCCGATACATGCGTGTCCACATGGCGGGTAGCGCGCGTGCGGTCACGGCCCCGGACGGGGCTCACCTAGATCTGCGGCGCAGGAGCTGGTGAGCACAGAGCCGGACTTCCTGACGCCGGCGGAGTTCCGGGAGCTCAAGGCGCCCATCATGCGGCGCCTGGAGCTGCGCCGCCGGGACCTGCAGGCCAAGGGCCTGACCAGCTGCCTCTTCTGCGTGCACATCCTGTTCAACATCGCCGGTGCGCCGCCCGGGCGCGCCCGCGCGGCAGGACGCGCGCCCCATGACCAGCGCGCCCTGCTTGCAGACTGCTCCAGCCTCTCCAGTCTGCTGCTCCAGAAAAGTGGTCTGCTGCAGCCTCGCTTGAGCTGCCTCGCCTGTCCTGCTTGCACACCTTTCCCCACTGCTTGGCACAGAGCGGTCTGTGCAATCCCTAGCGGGAGACCAGCTGCCGGCACCCGGGCTGACCTGCCCGTGCGGCAGGCAGGCAATGGCCGGAGGCAGACTGGGCTCTGGGGTTCCTGCAGCCCGTGGCTAAGTGCGCCTCTTGAGCCGGGGGCCTGGCTTGCACGCCAAGCATGTTGCCCTCCGAGCTCCCGCCGCCGGCCACCGCGCGCCGCGAGCCCGGCGGCGGGCGCGGCGCAGGCGCGGCGCGGCTGCAGGAGGACGCGGACCTGCGCTTCCTGCGGCCCTACTTCGCCAAGGTGCAGGCGGTCGACGCCAACATGTTTGACCTCTCCGTCACCATGGTGCACCCGGCGACCGCCCCGGAGGCCTTCCGCCCGCACTACGACATCACGCTGTCCGACCACATCCTGACGCGCGCGGCCGTCGGCGGCCTCACCGTGCGCCCCGCCGCCGCGTCGTGCGGGTGTCGGCCACCCATACAATTGTGGGTGGTGGCATGTTGAATTGATGCTGATCACATCATCTGGCGCGACCCTGACCCGCGCCACGTGTGAGCAGCCTCGTCGCGCGCCTCGCACGCACCTGCGGACGCGCGGCCGGGTTACCCAACGACACGGCAATCAGCGTTGCGACTCTGCCGCGCTGTGCATATGCTGGCCGCGCATGAGGCACATGGGCGTGCGCTTGGGTGATCGTGTCTGGCGGGAGGCCGAGGGCGCTTCCGGGGGGCGCGCAGTTGATCCGACAGTGGGAGTACGGCATGCTGTCCGACACATCCAACGTTATCTACCTCCAGGCGCGTCTGTGCACACGGCGCCATGCCGGGGCAGCCTGTGGCGATGCAGGGCTGCCAAGCGACCGGTCTATGCCTTAGTTCATATGAGCATCAGCTACTTTTTTTAATCTGCGTGTCCACTCCTCAGTGTACTGCATGTTCAGGCTCACTGTTGGGTACAGGGTATGGTGGGATGCCTCACAGATCTGGCTGTTTGCTGACCTGCTGACTTACCATGGTCACATGTATGCCACACTAACCAGCACTGGAGTCGACTAAGCATGTCCAGGCCATGCAGACATGCCGGTGCGGTGATAGCCGAGTGCATGTCCGCCGCGCGTGCGCAGGTGCCCAGCGACCTGAGCGGCGGCGAGTTCCGCATCTGGGACCCCGCGGTCCACAACAGCAGCATCGCCGACGCGCCGGAGAAGCCGACGCCGACGCGGCGGCTGCAAGTGCAGGCGCGGCCTGCCGCGCCGCATGCATGCAGCCTGCCATTACCTTGCTGCTCTCACTGCCGTGCCTGCAGGCGCACGGCGTCGATGCTGCCCTGACCCTGGGCAGGCGGGGCGCGTGGCTGTGCACGTCATAAAGTGGCGCGTGGCAGGGGCCCGAGCGCGCCTGCATGTCATCAACCGGGGCATGGCAGGGTCTCAAGCATGCCTGCATGCGTCGGGCGGCAGGAGAACACCATGGTGAAGTTCCGCGGCGACGCGCTGCACAGCATCGACAACTTCCAGAGCCCGGGCGGCACGCCGCGCGTGTCGCTGGTGCTGAAGCAGTACCGCCTGTCGCCGGGCGACTATGCCTTCTGCCCCGAGTTTGTTGTCGGAGCCTGGTAGGGTAGCCTGCAGGCTGCTGTCATGTGGCTTAATCCACTGTTGCGATAAATTGACCGGTTTGTGTGGAGTGTGAGAGACGAATAGTGGCGCGGGATGCATCTCCTTCGGCGTACCGCTGGGAGTGCAGTGAGCCACCAGCCGCACTTCAGTCTGCAAGACCTGTCTTGCAGGGGGAGTAGCAGACTGCTTCAGTGGTGTCTCCCTGTGCCCCTGTAAGCGCTTTCTGTGCTCAGGAGGCTTTGGGTCAGAGGCGCTCCGCATGCCTCACCAGACCGCGGTGCACCAGCCTAACTGTAACAAGGGGATGTGTGGCCAAGCAGCTGGGCTGATCAGAGCCGAGAGGGTGCGCGTCCCATATTCTGCCCACCCCTCTTACGTGAACTGAATACCTGCTGCAGCACCGTTGGCAACACCAATTACAAACGCCACCAATATGCAAGGCAATGCGGCCCTGCCAGGAGCACTTTGCTCTAGTACGCCAGCAACCGCATGGCATCTGATGGCCCTACACTACACTTGCGGCTTGACCCAAGGGCTCCCCTTCTTTGCCAGCAGTTCCCTACATGACCAAAGCAGGCCCATGTATGTTCAACAGCAGGCCGAAGAAAGCAGTCGCTACCCCACTCTCATCCCCTGCCGCAGCAGCGCTCTGTTCTGTCCCTGTCAGTGCGCTCCCAAACTCTCAAAAACTCTGTTTGAGGACTGCAACGCTGTGGACAAACAGTCTCGCAATTTGCCGCAAGCACGCAAGCACATCTGCGCGCTCGCCTGCGGCTGCCGCTCCGGGGCGCCCAGAGCGCAAGGTGACCCGCAGCAGCCTCGCTGCTCGGGGCTGCGCCCGCAAAGCGGCCCGCTGCCCCAGCTGCGCAGGCACCCCACCCTGCTCTCCCGCGCACGCAGCTTGTCAGGCATCGCAGCCCTGCAGCGCGCTGGCCTCCTGAGCGTCGCCCGGCGCCGACTTTGCGGCGAGGCGCCCGGGCGCGGCGGCGGCAGCGGGCTGCTCGGCAGGCTCGACGTCCGCGCCCAGCGACTTCAGGGAGCCGCCGCTGCTGCTGCGCGGCACAAACTCGCATGCGCCCGGGTTGAGCAGCTGCCCCGACGCTGACTTGGCCAGCGCCAGCAGCGCCGCGGCCTTGAGCGGCGGCGGCGCCGCCGCGGAGCCTGCCGCGCGCGGGCACGCGCGCGTCAAGGCCTCCTGCAACAGCTCAGCGCCGCGCGAGAGCTGCACAGGAGTGCACGCGCGCAGCCCATGCCCTGCCGCCCCGTCCTCTTGAGGCGCCGTGCAGTGCATGCCCGTCCTTGTCAATGACTTTGATCTGGAGAGGCTTGGGCAAACAAGACCTCCCGTGAGCGCTTGAAGCTCCCTGCGCACCAGAGGAAAAGGCCACCCCTCCCAGACAACCAATTGTTTTAGGACTCGGGACGCTGTACCAAGCACAAGCGCATGGGCGCACCTGGTGTGCTGACGCCGTCGTCGGGCAGCGCAGCCAGGGGCGCATCGGGCGCAGAGCCCGGCGCGGCGGCGGCGGCGCCGCCGCCGGCCAGCCCGCGGCCGCGCCCGGCGCCGGCGAAGCCGCGCGTGCCGTCCGGGCCGCGCGCCATGCGCATCGTCTGGTTCCCGCGCGCGCCGGCGGCCTCCACGTTGCCGACAAACTTCTGCGCCGCCGGGTTGCGCTCTGCGACAAACTCCTCGTTCTCCTTGCCGGCCGGCGCCTCGCGGGTGCGCCGCACGCGGCGCGCGACAATCTCGCGCCCGCCGGCCGCGCCCGCCGGCCGCGCCAGCGCCTCCGGCTTGACCGCCAACGTGAAGGCGACCTCGTCGCCAGGGCGCAGCGGCGGCGCCAGATTAGGCTCCGCGTCGCCGGCGTTGAAGTAGACGCGCGGGCGCTCCTCGCCGCGCGCGTACTCCACGAAGCCGAACGCGCCCTTGAACGTGACCACCGTGCCGGTCAGCGCGTGCGGCGCGACCTCCACCGCGCGCCGGCCTGCGCGCGCGCAGCCGCACCGTTGGGACGGCGCGCAGTGTAGGGCTTGATGACCAAGGTCCCAGTGGCTTGCCGACACTCCATCACAGATGCGCGCTGTGGAAAGGTTGCAGGGATCACGTGAAGGAGGCACGTTGGTGGCAGCTCGTGATCAGACTCACGCAGCTGCCTGCCCACCGTCTCACAGCTGCAGTGCTGGTATTCACGCCTTTGCATGTGCTGGCACGAACAGCTCTGTTCACGTTCCACACCTACAAGCCGTGTCGCGCTCAGCTACTGAGCGGCGTTAGCGGGTCACACCCCCCATTGCTATAGCGTGCGTGCCTTTTTTTCTTGCAAAACGGTGAGCATGCGCAGGGCTGCCTTCAAGCATCGCACGCAGCCCTGATAGGCGCAGCGGGTGCCCATGCGATGGGCTGTGCGCGCGCGCACCGGCCAGGCGCGCGACGGCGCCGCCCAGCTTCTGCGCGGCCGCGGCCGTCTGCGGGCGCGTGGCCACGCGGAAGGTCACCTGGTCGCCCGCCTTGGGGCCCGCCTTGGCGCCGCCCTCCCAGCCCTGCGCGGCGCGGGCGCTGCCTGACAAGCGAGGCCGGCTGAGCCGCGCGACACAGCCACGGAGCCCCTGGACAGGATCGTGCGCTCCTTACCCTAACCCCTACCACTACCATATGCCTGCAGCGGCGCTTCCCGCGGCGACAGAGACCGCACAGGGGCTCCTGGCACCCACACCAGCCACCGCACAGGGTCGGCGGAGCGCCGCGCCTGCAGGTCCTCCGGCCCGAAGGGCAGGCGCGCGTTGGCGCCGTCGGGCGCGGCGAACTGCAGCAGGCCGCTGGCGAAGCCGCCGCTGCGGCCCTGCGCCTGCGGCCGCTCCACCACCACGCCGGCCAGCTGCTCCTCGGCAACCTCCTCAAACACGGCCGCGCCCTTGGGCGCCTTGCACACCCTGCGCCCCGCGCGCGCCCCGCCTGTTGGCTCGACACCCGGCGTCGGTGGCGGCAGCTGGCACCAGCCCAGGGGAGGCATCTGCCGTGCACTGCGCTTGTGGGAAACACGTGCGCCGCATCATGCTGGGTCGGAGGCTGGAGCCCCGCTTGCCAGGCGCGCCGTTTGCGGAGCCGGTGCACGCAAGTGCGAGCAGGCCGACCAACACCCCCCGCAGGCGTAAATACACAGCGCGCGCAGGCCAGGCCGCCGGGGGAGCGGCCGCGGGCGGCGGGCGCACGTGGGCGCGACCAGGCCGCGCGGCGGCTCGCGCAATACGGAAAATTCCACGTCGTCGCCGACCGCCAGGTCGCCCGGCGCGCAGCCGGCGAGCGCGGAGAAGTGGAAGAAGACGTCCGCGCTGCGCTCGCACGCGCGGATGAAGCCGAAGCCGCCGCCGCCGCCGTCCGCCGTCGGCTTCAGCGCCTTGATCTGCGCGGAGCAGCAGGCCCCTCAGGCGGGAGCGCCACGCCCTGCAGCGGTGGTGCGCCGTGCTTGCGCAAGCGGACGCCGAGCGCGACTCGGTGCCGCACCCTGGCTCGTAGCTGCGGCAGCATGCACCATGCGGTGTTCCATAGCCCAGAAGCTTCGCCCTGTCAGGTGCGGGGTAGCGCTTGGCATCACCCCGGAGCAATGGGCGCCACTCACTCAATCCAGACACACAGTCCCATGCGGCTTGATGAGGCAACCAGTGCGCTGCGGCGCCCGGGCGCGCGCCTGGCCGAGCTCGCGCCTGTCGGCGGCGCGCGTGAGCAGGCGCACGTCCTCCGCGCGCACCGCGCCCGTGCGCCGGTCCAGGACTACTGTGAAATCCACATCATCGTCTGCGGCCAGCGCGCCCGCCTCGCCCCCGCCGTCGCCGACCTGCCACCCCATCGTGCGCTCCTCGCAACCGTAGAAGCGTAGAGTGACATTAATCAGCCACTTCATACCATCGCGCTGCTGGGCACTAGGGACCTCTCCGGTATCCTTTGCGAAACGCACTTGCTGTCACAGCCGCCAGAGGCACTTTGCGTAAAAGGGAGAGGCGAGCGGCGTGCGCGGCGGCCTGGGGCACCGCACGTCACCAGGCCAACGGCGCTGCACATGTAGAGCCGCCCAGAGAAACAACTTTAGTACCAGACACATGATGCTTACTTGGACACACCTGATCTGCCGCAAAGCCGCAGCGGCGCTCCTTTCCGCCAGCATCCACATATGCGATCGTGCCCATGCCGGCGCGAGCGCCGCGCTCCGCGATCGCCGGCGCCGACGCCGGCGCCGGCCCCGCGCCGCCTTGCCCGCCGGCGCCGTTTGCTGATGCTGCATCCGCGCCAGCTGGCGCGCCCGGGACCGCATCCGCCCCGCGCTCGGGCGTGCACGGACCCCGCGCGTCCGCAACGCCGTTTGCCGCCTCCCAGCCAGGCGACGCGCCATTGGCGCCGCCCTGCGCGTGGCCAGGCGCGCCTGCAGCAAACCCGGGGTCCGGCCCTGGCTCCGCTGCCCCTCCCGCCGCGGCGCTGTCGGCGCCAGGGCCATCCGCTGCAGGCCGCGCTTCACGCCCCGAGCTATCGGGGGTGCTGGCATCGGCCGCGGCGGCACCGCAGCCGGCGCCAGAAGCGGCCGCGGCGTCAGAGCCGGGCTCGCCTGTGTGCGCCTCGCCCGGCGACGCGCGGCCCGGCGTCGGAGCGCCCTCGGCCGCGCCGCGCGGCTGCACGGGCAGCTTCAGCACGCGGCCCCTCACGCGCTCTGTCGCCCCGCACACGCCACAGCTCACACCGCGCTCACCGTTTGTGGACACCGAGCGGCACAAGGACCTGGATGCAAGGGCGCACCCCGCAGCTGAGAACTGCACTGCAGCCGTTGCATGTCGGGCGCCTGTGTCAGACAGTGCAAGCTCGTTTCAGACACCAGCCTCATGCTCAGGCCCTGGCCGGGGTTCCAGCGACCCCGGGAGGCCCCACCTGGCTGCCGCAGCTCCGGCTCCAGCTCGCCGGGCTCCAGGCGGCGCAGCGCCACGGCCACCGGCTTGCCGCTGCGCGCGTCGGCGCGCACGCGGAAGGACAGCGCGTCGCCCAGCGCCGCGCCGCCCGCAGGCGCCTCGCTCTGGTGGAAGAAGATCTGCCCCGCCCCGCTCGCCAGGCTGCGCGCCGCGCATCGGGCGACGGCCTCAGGGCGCGGGCGCAGGCCAGCGAGCAGCGTGAGATAAATAGCATTTTGAGCAGGGAGACACGGCATGACGAGCAGGGGGTCGCGAGCGCGCGCCAGGACGCAGAGCTATGTGACACATGTGTGGCGACCTGCAGCCGGCCGCACATCACATCGGTGCCATTAAGGTTCCACAGCAAGCATCCCTGCATCACTAGAGCGCCCATCAAATATGAGGCACAGGGAGTGACAGAACGATAGCCAATAGGCTTTTAGCCGGTGACCACAGCATCACAAAATTGTTTCAGCCTGTGCTTCTGTGACTCCCATACATTGGTCGGGTGCGGGCGCGCACTTGATAAACCCGTAGCGCGCCTCCGGCTTCAGCAGCACGACAAAGCCCCGCTCGCGCTCATCCGCAGGCTCCGCCCTGGCCACCTGCGCGGCCGCGGGGCGCTCGGAGGCGGATCGAGAGGCCCACGCCATTCGCTCCCCTACCCTCTCCAGCTCTTCCAGCTTGCACAGCGGCACGCCCAGCACACTGCGCACCCCAGGCGCAGGCCACCGGGCCCGGGGCTGCCCTCGCTGACGGGTGACACGGAGCACAGGGGACGGCCGCCCTGGCGGCTGAGGTGGGCGCGCGCGCCTGCGTGGCGCGCGGCCGCCGGCCCGGCCCGCCCGGCACCAGCACAAAGTCGACCGGCTCGCCCAGGCGCAGCGCCTGCAGCCGGTCGACCTGGTCGCGCTCCTCGAAGGCCACCGCCTGCTGCGCCGGCGCGCGCGCGGGCGCCTGGCTCGGCGCCGGCGACGCGGTGCGCGCGTGCGGGGGCTCCGTGGCGCCGGCGCGGGCCGGCGCGCCGGGGGCCCCCGGGGGCGCCTTCGCCTCGCCCGGCGTGCCGGGGCCGGCGGGCGCCCCGTCGCTGGCGGCGCCGCCGGTGCTGCCAGCGCCGGTGTCCGGCGCGCCGCCGGCGGAGGCGCTGGGCGGCGCCGCCGCGGCAGGCTGCGCGGGCTGCGCGGCGGGCGCGGCCTCATAGCCGATGCGCCCGCCATACTTCTCCGCCTGCACGCCAGACAACAGCGGGGCCTGGGCTCGGGCGACAATACACAGGAGCCTGCTCGCGGGGAGCGGGTGGGACAAGGCGCATGCTTGCCACAGCGTCCCGGCATGTGTTGCCTGCGCCAGGTAAACGTGCGCGAGTGGGCGGAGCAGGCGCTGCAGGCACGCTCGCCGCGAGCCCAGTTTTCTTGGCAAGCGGCGCGCCTGCGGCGCCGCGCGGCGCCGTTACTGGGGTGGGCGGGCGCGCGCCTTCACGCCCCACTGCGCGCTCTGCGAGCTGCCGCCGCGCAGCTCGCGCTGCACGACGCCGCGCATGCGCACGCCCTCCTGCGGCCCGGCCGCTGCCTCCAGCGTGCCCTTGGGCAGCCTTTTCACCTGCGCTGCCCCAGCCACGCGCGTCGCAGAGCGATGCTGTCACGCGGCCGGGCGCGGGGGCGCTGGAGGGCTGGGCGCCGCGGCGCGCGCGCCCGCCGCCCGCGCTGACAAAGCCCGTGCACCTCCTCGCTGGGCGGGTGCAATGCATGGTGCACAGTGCTGCTGCAGAGCGCGGCCTGCTGTCGCAGCGCACTCGCTTTGCAGCCGCGCAGCGCAGTGCGCAGTGGAGCCCGAGCACAGTCTTGCGTGCGCAGGTGGGGCGACCACCCGTGGCGTGCCTGCCGCGCCGCCCACTTGGCGCCCGGCGCGGGCGGCGGGTACGCGGTGAACGCCACCTCGTCGCCCTGCTGCAGCGCCTGCAGCGCCTCCGCGCCGCCGGGCTGCGGCGTCGCGGCGGCGGCCGGCGCTGCGGCATCCGCGTCCGCCGGCTGCACCTCGCTGGCATGGAAGAACACCTGGGCGTCAAAGTCGGCGGACCTGCGCGGCTGCCGCGCGGTCAGGCGCCTCCCTGTGATGCCACAACAGCCAGTGGCCCATCCGCACCGCGCCGCCAGCCCCTGATCCACTGTGCCTCGACACGCCCGAGAGAGACGGTCCTGCCCACTTGCATGCTGTGCCGCGGCGCTGCCTGGCAAGCACGCTGAGTACGTGTGCAGGCACCAGGCACAAAACATGCGTGAAGAGCTACAAATACGATAGCTCTGCACCTTGGTTCCACGAAACTGCTTGCGTGACACTGGGCTTACAGGATGCGCGAGGGAGTGCATCAAGACGCACCAAGGTAACCTCTTAAGAGTGCTGCGCAGGTGTGCAGAAGGCGGGACAGACAGCGGCCGGGGCGCACTGTATGAAGCCAAACGTGTCCTTGATGGACGCCACATAGCCAGTGCCATGAACGCCAGCCGGACTTGGCCCGGCTTGCGGGCTCGCCCGGGGCGGCCCCGCCTGCCGCATCGGGGGCCCGCTGCCCTGTGCCGTAGCCGGGCCACGCTGCTGCTGCGCCTCGCCCCAGCGCCCGCCCCTGCCGCGTTGGCCGCGGCCGCGGCCGGCGTCCATGCGCCCCGGTGGCGCCCGGCGCGGCTCGCCGCCAGCGCCGCGCGCCATGGGCTGGCCATCACCCTCCATCACGTCCAGCTTGCGTGGTACCGCGTCGCCTGCGCTGTCGGATGCAGCCGCCCACATCGTCGCAGGCCAGGCGTTGGGGAGCCAGACCCTGATCAGGGTCCATGGACACCTTGCTTGTTGAGGGTGTGCAATGAAACATGTTGCCCGTTACAGCATAAATGTGAGTACAACTGACTGTTGCAAATCAAGTCTATGCACATTGAGGCGAACCCATCTTGGCACACAGTGCAAGGGAGGCACCAGGCCGTTCAAGACATATGCACGGCAGCTCTGCATGCTGATAGCGCAAGCACTCAGTATGAGTACATTATCACCTGCCCCACTTTCATTATGCCCAGCGCAGGCCTCCACAACATCTAAAACACATAGCGGCAGCCGCCGGCACGTATGCCTCGACACAAGTTTTCCTAATGCTGCACAGATTCTGTATCATGCTGGCGTGCTAGGCGGCACTCGCCGAGCCAGACACAGTGATCTCCTGACTGTGTAGCCATTGAGCAGGGGAGCATGCTTACGGACACGCTTGTGCTTTGAGGGGCGCCGCCTCATGCCAGCAATTTTGTGGTGCCTCCAGACAGCTGTGGTGCTACTGCCCCAGCACAGGCTGTCCAGCGCAGTCGTTCAGCGGGGCGCCGTCGGCGTGGCGGACGACTGTGACGGGGTGCGGCCGCGGGCCCAGGCGCACTGCTGCCGCCAGGCGCGGCTCGCGCTCTTGGACAAGCGCACACCGGCGTCCGGCTTACTTGAACATCGGGAGCTGATGCCTTTGGGGTTAGGGGGTTAGGAGGTTAGAACATGTATGCAGCAGAGGGGCCCCAGCGCAGGTTCGCCAGCCGGTTGTCGCCTCCGTCTCCATTGATGTGCTCGCCGCTGTCGAGCCACGGACGCCACTCGCTCTGCTCGAAGGCGAGCAGCACCAGGGTGCTGACGGGGACTTGGCATCGACGACCCGGGGAGCTGTCATCCAGGGCGCAGGTGACTGTGTGGCCGCCAGGCTTTGCAGTGGGCTTCAGTGTTCTGCCGCTCGGGCCCATGATGCGGCCGTCCTCGCAGGCGTGGTACCTGGTGTACGGCTCAGGGCACGCGCACCAGCGGGGCTCCTTGACCACCTGCGTGCGCGCAAGCAATTGTCGGCAGGGCGCATGCCAGTACGAACCGCAGTACAAGCGCCATCGGAGCGCATGCAGCTGCCCTGCACATGGGCAAAACAGCTGCGAGCTGGCACACTTGGCGCGCGGTTGCACCACTTGAGGTTGTTCCGCACCACCCGCCGCGGCAGGCACCTGCAGCGCAGTACCTGTAGCCAGCACATACACACCAAAGCAGCAAGCGCTGACAGAACGTCGGCCCCAGGCGCGACAAAATGCGCACCGCGGTGCGCTCGCGCGCCGTGGCCAAGGCCCTCGAGACGGTTGCGAACATGGCGCGCAACGTGGCCGCCTGCGCGCACAGTGAGCACGCCGGCGCTCGCACAGCGCAGGCACCTTTGCAGTGCCAGTGGCTCTGATGCAGCATACAAGGTTATACGTGGCCAAAGCAGCAGCGGCGAGCCCGGCTAGCTGGGACAGCATTCCTCAGAAGCATGTGTGCGTGTCAATGCTGTACTGAAAAAGGCCGGCGGCGGCGCTAGAGCAGACGCACCAAGGTGCACGTGCTCAGCAGGTCCCACACCATCATAGCGATGAGCTCCGGGGCAGACGTTTCAGGGTGAGAGCATATCATTTCCACGCAAACTCTGCCATACATTGCTGTGCCGTCGCGCCAGCGAGTCCGGATGTCCTGTAGAAGCAGCAGCCTTGCGCTGGACGTCCAATGCAGTGCTCCAACAAAACGTGCTGCAACAGCAACGGGAGATCCCCGCACTCTCCACAGTGCGCCGCAGCCCACCTGAGAGTTGCGCGGTTGCTGGTATGGCATCGTGGTTCACGGTGCGCCAGCAACAAAGCGGCCAGACACGCGCACGCCGAAGCACAGAGCTGGCCTCTGGCGCCCGTGCAGCACGGATTGCAAGGCGAGATGCAAGTACGGAATTTTCTAGGCAAGTCCGATAACAGTGCGAGCCAAGGCGAGCAGGTTCAGGGCTCCGGAACCTAGTCCAACTGTGCACGCAGCATACGAAGTCCTTAGGCTCAATAAGCAGTCACCCGCAAGCGCCCAGGCGCCATGGCTGATGCAGCAGCAAGGTGCTTTCACTGATGGCGTGCGCCTTGCTTCGCAGTCGATCAGCCTTCAGCTGTGCGCGGCGCGCCTTCTCTGCCAGCGCAGCTGCGCCGGCCACCGCGGCTGGTGCCTCGAAGCAGACAAACCTGTGCACGGCCGTGAACGACGCGCTGCACATTGCTCTGGAAGAGAACAAAAGGTGTTCACCACTGACTGAGGCCAGCGGCTGCTCGTTGTGCGCTCAAACGCGCCCACCTGAGGCAAGAACACTGGCCGGGCGCAGAGCGCTAGTGTTTGGGGAGGATGTGAGTTTTGGCGGCGTGTTCCGTTGCACGGTCGGCCTCAAGGAGCGCTTTGGGGCTGCGCGCTGCTTCAACACGCCGCTGTCAGAGCAGGTAGGCGTGCGCTGGCTCGTCAAACTTGGCGTGCAGCGCGTACATCCATGCACTAGCGTCTGCCCCGCTTCCAGGCTGAGCAAACATATCCTCCGGCGGTATCAGCCGGGCTGGGCACGCTGCCTGTTGAGCAGTCTGTTCTCCTACGCGCTGCCCCAGTCGGGCAAGAGCAAGTGATGCGCTATTAGCGCCTCACGCGAGCTTGCCACTTCCGCCCTCCGTCCGCTCAGGGCATTGTCGGCTTCGGCATCGGCGCTGCAGCGCTCGGCTGCACCGCAATCGCAGAGATCCAGTTTGCCGACTACATCTACCCAGCCTACGACCAGATCGTGAACGAGGCCGCCAAGTACCGTTACCGCAGCGGCGGCGCGTTCGACTGCGGCGGGCTGACCGTGCGCGCCCCGTACGGTGCGACCGCCGCAGCCTTCCTTTAGCCTGGGACTCCTGCGAGCTGCTGCCCCAAGCAGCTCGACACGTGCATGGGCGCTGTCGGCACAGCAGCAGCGGCAGCTGTCCTGAACAGGTAGAATCGCCGTGTGAGCGCGCCTGCAAATGCATGCTGACGCGCCGGGGCTGTGACTCGGAAGCGGGGCATTACTACAGCATCATCACCTCCTCGCGTCCGCTCCTGGCCCCTGCGCAGCTGCCGCCCGCTGCACAGGTGAAAGAAAAGCCCACCTGTGCAGGCGCGGTCGGCCATGGCGGGCACTACCACTCGCAGTCGCCCGAGGCGGTCTTCACGCACGTGCCGGGCATCAAGGTGGTGGTGCCCAGCGGCCCGCGCGAGGCCAAGGGGCTGCTGCTTGCGGCCATCCGCGACCCCGACCCCGTCGTCTTCTTCGAGGCGAAGATGCAGTGCGGCGCCCCGCCGCCTGCGCCGGAAGCGCATGCGCTGGGGTGCGGGACGGGGGGGGCGCGCCTTTTCCCGGGCTGTCGTGGGGGCGCTGGTTGCCGCGGCCACGAGCAGCTTGCTGGCGTGTGTCGTGCCGGAGCAGGCTGGCATGCAGGCCAGGGGAAGGCGTGTGCGACGGGAGGGCGTGGCTGAGAAGGCAGGGAGTGGCTGAAAGCTTGTGAGCAGGACGGTGCCGGGTCTTGTGTGTGGAGCAGGACAGGCGCATGCCCTGAACACATGGATCATCCTCGGCAGGCATGAGCGCGGCGCAGCAGCGCGGGTGGGTGCAGGCGAGCGGCGCACGGCCCGCCGCTGAGCGGCCGGGCGCGCAGGTACCGGACAGTCGTAGAGGACGTGCCGGAGGGCGACTTCCAGCTGCCGCTGGGCGAGGCGCGCGTCGCGCGCCCGGGCAGCGACATCACCCTCGTCGCCTGGGGTCAGCAGGTCGCCGTGCTCGAGCGCGCGGTGCGGCCACCCGTGCTCACACCAGCTCCTGGCATGTACCCATGTTTGACAGCACGAGGCGTCTGGTGGCGTCGGGACCGGCGAGCTGCAGCTGGTGCGGGCGCGCAGGCCGCGGAGGTGGCAGAGGCCGACGGCATCAGCTGCGAAGTCATCGACCTGCGCACGCTGCTGCCCTGGGACCGCGCGACCGTGGGTGCGCGCCTGGCGCTCTCAGACCGCCGCTGGGTGTTGCGGGCACGCACGCCGCAGGCACGCGCCTGTGCGCGCCTCCGCATCAGTGCTGACACGTAGGCGCACACAAGCTGGCGTGCCGCCGGACAGACCCGCTTTCTCACGGACTGGCTGCAGGACAGACAGGCTGCACCATGCTTGCTTGAAAGTAGGCAAACGGTGCCGACGGGTGTGCAGCATTGAAGCAGTCTGCTCAGGAAGCTTGCTCTCGCGCCCGCTACCCTTTCACTATGCGCAGCGAAGGCCTCTGCCAGCAGGTTGAGGGCGGGCGGCGGCTGACCTGGGGAGGCCTGGCGAGCGTGCCACTGGCGCCAATAATAAAGTGAGTTGAGAGGGCGTCAACGAGCATGGACATTAGAGAGGCGGCCCGCTGGCCACCAGGCAAGCGCCCCGGCATGAGCCCGCCCGCGCCGCGCGCAGAGGCGTCCGTGAGCAAGACCGGGCGCCTGCTGGTGAGCCACGAGGCGCCGGTCACGTCGGGCTTCGGCGCGGAGGTGGTCGCGGCCGTGGCCGCGCGCTGCTTCCTGCGCCTGGAGGCCCCGCCGGCGCGCGTTTGCGGCTACGACACGCCCTTCCCGCTCGTGTTTGAGCCGCTGTACCTGCCGACGCAGCAGCGCGTCGCGGACGCGATCCGGGCCACGTGCGGCTTCTGACGGCGGGCGCCCGGGCGGGACGTGCTGCCTGAATTGCTGGGCGCCGCGTGTGGCAAATTTTGAGGCAATGTATGTAGCTGTGTGTGGGAGCTTGTATAAGTACAGTACAACATGCTTACAGCTGAAATGTCATTCAGCACTGTGTGGCTGATCAGCCAAAAGGGGCATTTGTGTGCTAATAGTCAGTGCTAATAGTCAGTGCTTGTAGGCATCAGAACTTGCTGCAAGTGGGTAGAGGGGAGGCGTGCACAGCGGCGCCGTAGCCGCAGGTTGTTGTATCAGTGCGGTTTTGTATAGCACAAGCGTTCACCAAACACACTTGCACTACACGGGCTTGACCGATCGTCTGCAGTATTGCAATCACAGCTGCTGTGACACACAGAAGCACGGCAGCGCACGCGCACAAGGACCTCGCCTCTCGAGCTCCTGTGCCCCCGGCAAGGATGTAGCATCGGAGTCCGGGCACGCCCCCGGGCGGGTGCTCGCGCCGGAGGATGGCGCTAGACTTCTACCCGTCCGAGGTGGTCACGCCGCCGCTCGCGCTGGTCGCGCTTCTCGGCTGCCCCAGCCTGCATGGCCGCGTCGGCGAGTACCTGCGCGCGGCCCAGAAACCGCCCATCAACTCGCTGGGCGTGGCCGACCCGTCCGCCGCGCCGCGCCTCTTCGGTGCGCCCGCTGCACCTGTCTGCCCCGAACATGCGCATTGGCGCGCGCCATGCGCCGCAAGCACCTGCCCAGCGATACCCGCGCCCACACTGATGCTCGCCAAAGCGCTGCAGGGGAGCGCAAGTCCTCCAGCGGAGCCAGCATGGCGGGCATTCTGAAGGTGCGGGCGCCGGCGGCGGCATCAGCTTTGAGCTCTCTTTCGGGCCTGCCTGCCTGCCCCTGCTGACAGGTAGCGGTCGTGCAGTGCTGCACAGCTGGGGCAGGTGGTGCAACAGAGCTGCTTTCGTGGGTGGCAGGCGGACTGGTTTGCCAAGCACCGGCAGCAGCGCCCGGCGGTGGCTGTGCTCTTCCTGGAACGGTGCGGGGCCTCAGGCCCGGCTCGCGTCAGCGTGCGCATCAGCCTGCCTGCAGCTCGACGGGTGCTGGCAGGAAATGGGGTCCAGCCTGCGCACTGCACAGGCGGTGGAGTCCTGTGCAGTGTCGGCGTGCGCGCGGGGAGGGGTGGGGGGCGCCCGCGGAAATAAGGGCGGTAAGGGTCGAGAGCTAAGTAGAAACACCGTAGGAGTGAAGCTGGTCTGTGCAGGGGCGCTGCAATGCAGAGCAAAGCGGACTGTGACGCGCGATGCGGCCAGCTCGGGACCTGGCACTGCCAAGCGTCTGTCCTG
>JAABUH010001647.1_pt1 | contig 23877 bp, 43 predicted proteins | sample 5559121 | NCBI WGS metagenome assembly JAABUH01 (sample SAMN10711871, study PRJNA513364) | rock metagenome | isolation source: Antarctica rocks | place: Antarctica: Victoria Land, Battleship Promontory nord | collected 2015-12-28
TGGTGTGGGAGGTGCGGCGGGTGCGAGGGGATTCATGGTGATTGAAAAGCAGCTACGACTGTTTTGCCAGCAGAACGACCGTGTGGTCAAGGATACGTAAGGAAAAATATATACGGTGCTAATTTAAGGAAGAACGGAGATTAGCAAAAGATTCGAGGTAATGTGTTCCCTTGGCTCAACAGGAATACAGTCTTGACTAGATCACTAGCTTGCTGGGCTACCTGTGATCAGGGCTTTCAACCAACAAGCAAACTTTGAGACTAGGTTGCAGAAAGCAATGTGTGAACAAGAGATGGTCAGTGTATGATATTCATGACTTGATTGACCGCCTCCTAGAATAATGTGGAGCGTGCAATATTACAATGATCTTGAAGATGAAGAATGGCCAAAGTAGATTTTGAAGATGTCAAGCTGCAGTATCGTTCAGACTTGCCCCTGGTCCTCAAAGATTTGAGCTTTTCAATCAAGCCTGGAGAGAAGATCGGCATCATTGGACGGACTCGCGAAGGAAAGAGCAGTATTGCCCAAGCGCTATTCCGGACTGTTGAATCGTGTGGTGGGAGGATCATCATTGATGGCAGGGACTTGACGCATCTGGGTCTAGAGACTGTAGGTTGACTTGTCAAAGTCTCATTCAATCCTCTTGACATTGCCTCATCCAGACGCAATTTGCAGACGTCACCCTGATCTCAATAGCACACCGCCTTCAGACTGTGGCATACTATGACCGCATCCTTGTCCTGGAAGCTGGTCAGATTGCTGAGTATGACACACCGCTTGCTCTCTTTGACGCTCCCAAATCGGTGTTCCGCAGCCTCTGTGACAAAAAAGGTGGGTGAAAATGAGCCCAGCCATACATAGGACTAATTCCGCTTCTAAAGCGCCTGACGCGTGAAGATTTGCTGAGGATCCAAGACGATGAGGATCCAAGAAGATGCAGCTTCAGCAATCGGCGCCGGTACTGCCACACCACTGCATGTACTTGATTGTCGACTGGTGAAAGAATGAATGTACGATGGTGTTTCCTTGTATGCTCTATGAATAGATGTGAAGGAGCTGGCTGCGCCGAGATGATCACCATTATGTTGAGGACCAGCTGAGAAACGAGGTCGATACAACCACAGCCGTCACTGTGATGACAATACCTTACCCTGCGGCCTGTGGTCAGCTCGTGGGATGAGAAGGGCTCCGTGACGATCAGATCGTTTCTGCAATGGTGCGCCGTTGCATACTGTAGGGATAGATGGATAGCAGTCCGCCTCGCCTGGATGAATCCAGCCCCATCACACGTATCTCGCCGTATTTTGCTGAGGGTCTCGGATGATCAGCCATCAAAGAAATCATGGCGCCTGGCCTGTACGTCGAGGTCGGCTAGTCCAGTAGGACTGATTTCGTACTTACGTAGCGGCTCATGCTAGAAGAACAAATCTACCAGAATTGGCGGCGCCGAGAGCATCGGCATCGGATTGTTGCGCCGATCTTGGCGCCTCGGAACAGGCTCATGAGGTCATTCTAAGAGAAGGCGGACCCGCCTCTCAGGGCGAGAGTCGAGTGATGCCAATTTGTGTCGACAATTTTACAGATGGCACCGTTCAGGGCCTTGTTCGATACTGAATTTGCCTGATCAGAACTCAGCGGAGACACCGAGACGATGATACGGGAACGAGACGCACTCGAGAAGGGAAGTGCAGTGAGAGCATTTGGGGCTAAAGGGCTCACAACGTCGCTTGTCGAGCACGCGGCATGAAAGCTGCGAAAGCGGGCATGTTCATACTCGTGTCCCCGTCGATGATCATGGCTCAGCATAAGGTCTGGCGCCGGGTTGTTGGAAGGCAGGGCGATAAAAACCTCCCCGATCTCCTCCTCCTCTTCCACCCCCTCCATGGGCATTATACGCTCTTGGACCTGGCATCATCCGCGGTTGCGCAGTCTCCTTCTGACCCTCCACCTCGATCCTCTCGATCGTGTGCCGGACCGCCTCATACCCCAGCATCCTCCCGCCGGCTGTCAATTCTCCGCCAAGACGAAGATCCGATCGAAGCCCTCCCCGTCCTCGGTCTGGGAGGTCGAAACGGACTCGTCATTTCTCCGAGCACACGCAACGCTGTCTCGGGGTCCGGTAGAGTCGGGTGAGTTGGTCGGATACGGGGTCGGGTTGCGAGGTTCGGGAGCGAGACTGAGAGGACTAGGCAGTATACTTTCGGTCGAGGGTATGTGGCGTCCGCAATGGCAATGAAATGCGCTCCCTGACTACTACTCTCCCATTAATCGAACACACTTTAGGGATGAGAAAAGCTCACACCCTGTCGAAGGCCACTCGGTGGACGACGACATAACATCCTCGTGGGAGTCCATTACGCACCATGGCCTCACATCCCTACCGTCGTCTACTCAGCGCATCATCTTGCGATGCTCGAACCCATCTCCTTCCTCCAGGCCATACTGGATCATGCGAGTGTCGGACGAGGGCTTACGGCAAAGGTCGATTTGCCAGATCCGGGAAGGCCGACCAGGACGAGTAAGATCTAGGCTTTGTGCGGATTAATCAAGGGGGTGAAGGATGTCTTCACGAGATAGGTAACCGAAACGTTTGCCTCCGGACGAGCTTCCGACATTAATTGAAACAGTTGGTACTAGTCAAGTACATGTGAAGATTGGTTCAAAGCGGCATTGAGTCGAGATGCCGTGCAGCAAAGCTTCTTGAGGATGCTTGGTGGAAGAATTGAATCCGACGACAATTCAGCCTTAGACCCATGATCGCATGACTGACCGTCTGCCACGCCGAGACTCCCTCCCCAGGATCAACATATCGAACAACTCTAGATCACACACAATATCCAGCCCATTTCACCATGCCCCGCCTCGTGCCTCCTCGTCCTCATCCTCACCGTCAGTCAGCAAGACCGTCACCGTCCCCCTCACCCGATTTTCACCACCGAGGCCCATCAAGACGATCCCCTACCCCCACACCGCATCCCACCGCCTATCCTCCACGCTGCGACCTGGACGACGTAGCTCTTTGGTCCAGCTGGGACGACGGCGGATAGTGCATCTCCTTCTCGCTCTCAGCATCCCGATGCTAGCGCTCGCGCTGCTTCATGGGTACGCATTCATGCCGACCGCCGAGCGATGGTTGCATCGTCGAAGCAGCAGCCAATCCGACAGTTCGAGCATCAAATACCTCAGAAGAGCGCTGTGGATCTCGTGGAGTTGAGGAGGGAGTACAAGAAGAAACGGCGACGGGAGTTTGGGGAGATACGAGCCCCGCATGGCAACGCATGGAGTGGATCCCAGAGCGGCGAGAAGAGCTCGAGGATGCGGGGGATGTCTGGCCCGAGTGGTGGGGCAATATGGACGAGGTTGGGAGGAGCCCTTTCGATCATGCGCCAGGACCCGTCGAGGGGGAGCGGAGGAGGGTACTGTTCCTCACTGGGGAGTCTCGGCCTCAGTAACGAGAAAGGACGCATGCTGAAAACGTAGATTACACGGACTGCCTGGAGAGGATGAACACTCACACATACGAAATCGTGGACGGTGAGCATGATCCAGTCATGACAAGGCATCGCTGATAAGTTCATCTAGCTGCAATTCGTCATCCTCACATCCAGCCCGATGTCTGGGGTCCTGGATGGGCAGGGTACAAGTCCAATCTCTCACTCTCGGTCAATGTCAAATGGCGGCAACATCGACTCGCGCAGCTCGAAAGATCGAAGCAGGAGTTTCACCATCAAGCGGTGTTGGCAGAGCAATCTAGGAAGAAAAAGAGGATCTGGAAGGAGAGGAGTTTCTGGTGGTCGGTATGGGCGGAGGTGGGACGACCGCCGGGTCTCGCAGTGGCTCCTGAGGAAGGGATGGATGCCGTCGAGCAGTGGACTAGGCCGGAATGGGAGGAGGTATCAAACGGGTGTCGCGAGCTTCGCTTCGATTTCGTTTGGACGATCTCGTGAGTTCCGGCTTTCGCTTCGTGCTCCAGCTGCTCATCTCACTTAGCGATATCTTCCCGCAATCTGACCCTCTCGTTGATGCGCTCGACTGGGACTCCCTCCTTGTCCAGTGAGCTGCACCGTCCGCCCGATCTGTCCAGATCTGAAGCTCCACAGGCAGCTGGGCGACTGTCATTCCCTTCGTTGCAAGGGAGAGTGGTATCCCTATGCCAACAGCACACTTTCGAAGTACGCCTTCGAGTTGCCCGAGGTCTTTGCGTACGACCAAGTTGATTCTCAATTTCCGGGTTGGGAAATGGGCATGTTCGGACACAGTCCTGACACCGTAAGTCCTCTTGTCGACGCAGATTGAGCTGAGCGTGGCAGAGGAACGAGTGGGATTTCTGGCCGCTTCCTTGGAAGAACCGGAGATCCGAAGCGACCATGTTCGGCTTCGATGGGTCTTGTGCGTCATTTTCCAAACAGGAGGATGTCGCTGATAAGATCAGTCTATCCCATTCGAACGACCACCACCGACTACCTGTACATCGGCGAATCCATGATCACCCGGGTTACGTCCTTGAGGGCAACGAGGAGGCGTATCGGCAGCCGCTCGAGACGGATGAGGTGGACCATGAGTATTATGCGGTACATCGAGAGTTGAGGGAGGACTTTGCCAAGCGCATGAGGGAGGCGAAAATTTGCGTATTCGACGCGAGTCTGGAGCGGAAGTTGATCCGCAAGGTCTTTAACCGAGCTCTTTACCACGCATGAGCTAAAATGGAGGATGTAGTATGCGCAAGCGTTTCTGAGCGGGTGCGTGCTGCCCACCGAGCACGAGGAAGCCTTGAGGGGCTTTACGATCGAGCTCAAGCCGACGTGGGGCATCGAATGGGACCACCTGGAGCTGGAGAAGTACCTCGCCGACCCTCAGAGGCTGCACCAGATGGCGATGGACGCGTTTGTCTATGCTCGGCAACAATTGACTCCCATGAATGTCTCAGTCGAGCGAGACGAGAATGTCTGACCTCGGTGTCAGGAACAAGATCTCCCATGTCCTTCGCATGGCGGATGACTATCGTGGCGGTGTCAGGGGTTACGAGTGTGAGTGTTCGTATGGCTAGAAAGCAGAGCTAAGCCGGGTAGTCCCTCATAGCTTCTCGTCGAGATGCAGGTCGTATTGGAGCGACGAGGATTCTTACCAGCAGTGAGTTCAGTCCAACCCACAATTATTCGCTGATGAGTTTGCCGCTTGTCAGACCCTGGTGTACTGCGGAAGGGTTCAGGGGGTTAGAGGAATGACAAAGCTAGAAAATACCATGCATCACATCGGTACCTAATGACAGCTCCCTACTTTGCGCGGGGCCGCCGGAGCCGGAGCCAATCGGCGGTAAAATTCGATGTTCTTTTCGATAAGGATCGACCCCGAGCTCGTCATTCAAGCATGGCTTGTTGCAAGTCTCCTCGATCCACCTGAATTCCGTACAAGGATTTGATAAAGCTGAGATATAAGCTTCAATATCGACGATGTCAGATGAAGGTGACCACTCATCAGGGAGCGTCTCGAGCTCCAGATCAGTCTCGCCAGCCAATTCTACCGACGCCCTGTTGGCACATGTGGGCGGGGATAGTGGAAATCCCGGTCTGGAGGTGCTCAAGCGAGTCGGACGGAAACCGAGAGGTCTCAAGGCGCGTCTGTGATCCTCCATCACTTGCAGACCAGCTGATCATGGGCGATCGTAGTGGCGGACCTCGACATGGTATATCACCACCGGTGTGTCCCATCATTTGCATCAGCACAATCACTGATCAGTACCTAGTCGTCGCTATGGGAGTCCTGACCGATGGTCTCGCCTACGTCAGTCTCCCCTTCATCATAACCTAGTGAATCCCGCCGAAGACGCTGCACAGACGATCGTCGTCCCCGTTCTGCCCTACCGCCTCCAAGCCCTACACTACAACAACATTTCCGCCCTAACCTCATGGCTCCTATTCGCATATTCCGCTGGAATCCTCCTCTGTTCGTCATCCACTCCATCCTGAGACTGATGGCTCACTGGGTCATCAGTCACATTCCCGATAGCCTACTTCTTCGATCGATATCCATGGCGGAGAGAACCGCTCGTCGTGGCCGTGCTCGTTCTCGAAGTGGGATTGGTACTGTTCATGCTGTTCACGCCTTTTTGGGTCATGGTGCTTTCACGGTTCCTCATGGGCGCGGCGAGTACTGTTGTGTGGTCTGGTGAGTCGATACGATGGGTAATATGCTCGCTGCTGATCATGACGCAGTTGGGTTCGCCTTGATGTACGTTTTTGGTTCCCAGGTAGAGAAGACATTGACGCGAGGTAGATGTGAGAATGTCGAGGAGAAGAACACCGGTCGGCAAATAGGCTTCGCCCTCTCGGGAGTGTCGATCGGTACTACCATAGTCCGTAGCCCTCATTCACCCTTTTCTTCTGCTGACGACGCCTGCCATGTAGGCTCCACCCATTGGCGGCGCTCTTTACTTCAAATTCGGATGGCGCGCCCCTTTCATCTTCTGCATCATCATTTGCGCCATCGACCTAATCTTGCGACTGCTCGTGATCGAGCAGAAGGATCTGAAGAGATGGGAGGTGACCGCGGCGAAGGAGATCCTGGCGGAGGACAGCCCATCAACGGAATCGTCGGAGGCAACAGCACATGATGGAGGATCTGGGCCGCAGCCAAAGTCGCCGGACGACATCACTTCCCGCGCGTCAAAACCCCCCGCCAAGAAGCTCGCGCCGTGGGCTGTCCTTCTCGCGCTTGTACGCTCACCGCGAGGCATGTCGGGTTTCCTCACGACGTTCATCTTTGGTCTCGTGCTGGGATGCCTAGAGCCGACGTACGTCGTACTGTGGTAATCATACACAGTCTAACGAAGTCCTACCAGCTTGACCCTTCGCGTCCAATCCCTCTGGCACAAGGACTCGGCCTTTGTCGGGCTCATCTACCGTACGTCGATACCATCTGATAAGAAGTGGCGCGGAACTCATGACCATAGTTGCCGCTTCCGCACCGACATTCGCAACCGGTCCCATCGTCGGTGCGCTTGCCGACAAGTACGGCGCAGAGTTCATCATCATGCCTTCTCTCCTCGCGGCCGTACCGTGGTTGCCTCTGATGATCCTCAAGGGGAGCCTTCCGGCATTCATCGTCTTCTTCTCCTTTGCGAGTAAGTCTAAGGCAAAACCTTGTACACAGAGGGTGACGCCGAGCCAGATGTCTTGTTGAGCTGCGCGATGGGGCCGGTCGGGCTGGAGGTGGCGATGGCGGCGAGAGCGGTGGTGGGTGGCTGTCTTTTGACAATTGCGTGCCATTCGCTGACTGGACTTTGTGCCTCCAGGAGGGAATGAGCGAAATACGTCAGTTGCTGCATTACGATATTGATACTGCCGGCTGACGATGTTTAGACCAATTCGCGGCCATGAACATCGCTTTCTGTATGCTGCTCAACTCACTTCGCAGTGGGCAACGCTGATTCCCTCCTCAGCCGTCTCTACCTCACTCGGCGCTGTCGTTGGCGGACAGATGTACAACAACATCCCCACGGGCTGGAATGCCCTGATCTGGTGCGTGTCCAGATGCACCTAGCTCATACAGGGATTGATGCTTCACATTTAGGTTGTGCTTTGCGTGTTGTCTGGTTTCGGTACCGGTCCCGTTCTGCTTTAGCGGTAATCGACCTCTGCTCTGGCGGGTGACCGCACGGAAAGGGGATTCGCGCCATACTTCGGCCGGCGCGGTTTCCGATGAGCCAGATACATCGCATTCAGCGTGATTTCATGCATCCATATAGATTCTCGGAAGTAGAACTCGAAGTCTTGTTAATTCGAGGACGACGCTCTGACCTGAGCGTATACGCTTCTGGCAATGGTCCTTCCTCAAGATCAGTGAACATGGCAGTCACGTGACTTGATTCTTCTCAACGCGTCTCAACGCGCTCCGTTTCATATCCCGTGCTCTATATCTAAAGCTGCTGCGCGTTGCGCCTGTATCCATCGCCCAAAGATAGCATCACCAGCTCATGATTGTATCCACCTGTCATCGTCGATCGAACGTCAACATGCCCATCCCGATCCACGATCAACGGTGAGCGAAAAAAAATTTCCCCTGCCTTCCTTCCTATAGCTAACCCGACTTGACAGGATGGATTACGAGTACGTCTCTCTTCGACCTTCTACACGGGTAGTACGATCAGGACTGACGTCAACGTCCAGTCCGAGCTCACCGCAAGTCATGAACGCCTTCTACCGCCGACTCTTCCCCTACCGACCATTCTTCCTCTGGCTCAACCAAGATCACGGTATGTTCACCTCCTTCCCCAAAGACCACCCGCCTGACTGCCCTCATCATAGTCCCCGCCAAGCTCTTCACGCACCGAGAATTCGCGTTCACGCTTCAAGGCGATGTGTATATCCGATACAATTCCTTCCATACCGCCGACGATTTCAAGAAGGAGGTAGTCCGGCTCAATCCGGCGAGGTTCGAGATTGGGCCTCAGTACTCTGCTCGGGTAGGTCGGTCTCATATATGGATCAGGATGACGCTGATATGATGGATGTAGCCGCGAGATCGGAAGACATTGGCTGCTGGAGCCCTCCAGCCGCAGAGGAGAGAGTTGGTATTCGATATCGACATGACGGATTACGATGAGATCCGGACGTGCTGCACGGACAAGAAGATCTGTAGGAGGTGCTGGGGATATATAGCAGCGGCGGTGAAAGTGCTGGACCACTCTCTTCGAGGTGAGTCGACAATGCAGAAACATAACCCGAACACTAAGGGTATTCATCCGGCGGATATCGCTGACCACGATCCCTCAGAGACATTCGGCTTCCGCCACCTTCTGTGGGTATACTCCGGTCGACGAGGGATCCATTGCTGGATATCCGATCAAGCGGCCCTCGACCTGAATGATGATCAGCGGAAGTCTTTGGTCACGTTTTTGGAAGTGATCAAGGGGAGCAAGGAGCAGGCGAAGAAGGTGAATGTGAGGGGATCGAAGGATGAAGGGTCGTTGCATCCAGCACTCAAGTCAGTCGCCATGACCGGAGCAGACCCGGCTCTTTCGGATAGCGCTCTGAAACGCTCGGCTGACTGGCGCTTAGGGATGCGTTGGAGCTGCTGAAAAAGGAGTTTGTGCAGCTCTGTCTGAGAGATCAGGATTGTTTCCGGTCGGAACGAGGATGGGAAGCGCTACTCGCGCTGCTGCCGGTCGATCGAGGTAAGTGTGTGCTTCTCTGCACGAGACACTCAGCTGATGTGGCCTGTCAGAGGTCACGGGAGCTCTTCGGAGTAAATGGCAGTCCACGCCTGGCCGGCCGAGCGAGGAGCGTTGGGGTGACCTGACACAAGCTATTGGGCAGCTCAAGAAGGACACCAACACAGTTCTTTTCGTGAGAAGACACATAGAGGCTTGTCGGGGCTGACAATACTGGCGTGTAGCGAAAATTCGAGAAAGCGCTGGAGGACGTCATCCTGCAATATACGTATCCGCGGATCGATGCCGAGGTGTCCAAGCACCGGAATCACCTGCTCAAGGCGCCGTTCTGCGTGCATCCTAGTACCGGTACGTCCCACTCCTCGTCCCAGTGCTTCGAAACTACCTCTGCGTATGCTGAGATCCGCTCAGGGCGAGTATGTATACCCGTCAACCCCTCGCTCGTGGACGACTTCGACCCGGAAACCGTACCGACTGTCGGAGAACTGCTCAACGAGCTCGACCGGATGCCGGCAGACGACGGGGAGGAGAAAGCGCGGCGGACTGAAGGTATGGCTATCGCCACTGGGAGAGCAGACCGCTGATATAAGGTAGACTACGAGCATACTTCGCTCAAGCCGTATGTGGAGATGTTCGAGAAGCATGTGGCGGCAATCTTGCGGGACACTCGGGGGTCTCGGAGAGGTGAGCGGAGATTAAGAGGCGGTGGTGAGAGCTGACTCATAATCTTGGCAGCTGTCAAGGAGGAGAGCATGGACTTCTAAAGTACTTTGAACTCTGCATTTGTAACGTTGTATGCATAGTTGCATCGTGAGACCGGTTTATGGGAGGCAATCTCGCACGGAGTCCCCTTGATTCAAAGTCTTGCCGTCCGAAATACTTTCAACCTGTTGTATAGTCAGGCAACTCAGTTCTAATGGGATTACTATTTGACTTGAATAGCGTATAAGCTGAACAACTGAGTACGACTTGAAATACAAGTTATACGCACTATGAGCAGTGATCACGTAAGATTGAGCACAGACCACCACCAACTCCTCCCGAGCATCCTTTGGACTTGTTCAACTTCGCCATTATCCCATCTATCCAACCGCTGCAGCTGCAGCCTTCATCTCTATACCATGCCTGCTTCATCCCATTGCGAAGAAGCCCTCCGATTCTTGGGACCCATCATCCTTGCGCTGTTTCCTCATCGCCATCGCAAGACCACTCGCCGCCATCTCCGAGTACTAGCTGCTCTGCACCGCCATATCTCCATCAATAGCTACTGGGACCGCTACCCAACGGTCAATGCCAATATCCCGCATCCCTCTTTCTCTCACCATCACATCGAGGCCGTCGTGGAACGTGGCTTCCCGCCACTACTAAGCCTTCCGAATGTCACACCCTCAACTAGTTCGCATTGTCGCCTTCTTCGAGCATGATCTAGTCTTTCAGTCAAAGGGCCGCAAGCCACAGGGCCTGTCCCTTATACCAGACAGGCCTGTTCGTCTATCGCATGGCTCAATTGCACTCGATGCGCGTCCTAGAGCGCACATGCCAAGTTTCAGGTGCGGCTTCCGCTGACTCTATGTAGGTGGCACCGTGAGCACTTGGACGCATCGCTCAATCATAGCCGTCATCCGCCAGCGTTCCCGCTTCACTTTTGGCCCACCGCTCGCCAGAGGAACCACATCAAATTCAACTTCATCGAAGGATACGGCTGTCACGAACCCAAACGCGCCTGATTTGTGAAACCGCCATCATTGGAGATAACGCCGGATCATACGTTATGCATTATGGGCTAGGGCTACGAACGTTGTGGAGGATAAGAAACTACGAAACTCCCTACATGTCTACGACCAGCGTAAACGTTCTCCCACGCGCCGTCAACAATGCCACCGACATCCGCCTCATCATGAAGTCGAAGGTGCCCAGAGAGAAACTCGCCTTCCACCCTTTGATGGTGTCCCATGTCGCGTCACCGATTGACCCGCCCGTAGTGAAGACGAGTGGGGGGAAGGTCGCCCGTGTGTCTCCTTGGGGAGGCAGCCGAGCCACCTTGTCTTGATGTTTTCGATCCATGACGGTGCAAGCTGCTTCCTAACGAGCTCTTCCGGCGGTAAGTCGGAATGGGTTCGGGACACGGTTGCGAATATCTGGCGGGCCAATACCGAACGCGGAGACACGACAGTAACATCGAAGTCGGTCACCGCTCCCCCGTAGTCTGCACCGCCGGTGAGGCGAAAGCAATTTGGCTCTCCCACCAGATATCGTTGCGCCTGGAAGAAACACCGGTTGTGGGTTCGTTGTAGACCTGGGCTCCGGGAAGCGTCTCGAAGCCCCGAATGAGCGAAACTTTGACGTGGTTGTGACGAATGGTCGCGTTCGGCCCGGCCGGATTACAGTGCTCATCGTGCAAGAAGCTCCGTTGCTTGCCGCATGGCTTGCACACCCGTCCCTCATCCGGTAGAAGGGATCGAGTGCAGAGGCCGGTGGCGACCTCCCAATTGTTGACTCGGTGAAAGACGTGGGTTGGGTTGGTCACTAGCCATAATCTGCTGAGAGTGGATTGGTTTTCGGTGAACTGAGTCCGTTCAGCAGTAGGTAAGCGATCAAACAGATCCCGTCGGCGGGCGAGGTGGTCTTCGAGGCAGCGTTCTGTTTGGGAGGTGATCTTTTCTGGAGGGTTGACGTCGGGGACTATCGGCGCTAACATCGAGTCCGCAAGGTCGTCTGCGGCCGTCTTAGCCATCGGGGCGGAGATATGATGGGAATGCAACCCTAGACCTCCCAGACGAATAGGCAGCGCAGTGACCGTGTCGTCTATCTGCCTTCTTGTCTCAACATCCGGTCCGCACCTTCCTGTCATGCGGTAGAGTTCCTCTCTGATGACACCATCGAGCTCTGTCCAGAGATGGTCGATGACCGACGTTACCAGCGACCGCATGAGATGGCGGAGGTTGGCTTGAAACCGGATATGACCGATCGTTCATTTCCGTCCAACTTCGAGTTGACTCTACCGTTTTAGACGAAGGCTTCCGCACTTCGGGTTACAAAGAGGTAACCTCTAGCAAGTTCCGCCAACAAAGAACACACAGCACACCGAAGCAGCCTGAAGTAACTCGAGATTCCCCGATGATCCCCCAAACACTACTGGGGAACCTACTATGCCCGACACGTCGGACATGGCGGAATCAAGAATGATCTATGAGAAGGAGCTCGGGCGGGACATGCGAGATGCGACCAATGTTCAGGAAAGGCCGAGGGAGAAGGACGAAGTTCTGCGAGGTTCCAGCAGGTTTGCCGAGGTTACTGGAGATGTATAAGTAGGGGGTCCCGCACATAGTGTTTACCTAGGCTCCGAGTATCATTATTGTCACCCCATAGTCCTGATCCATATCATATCCACATGTGTGTTGAGCCTTCACAGACCATTCTTGTTACTGCGCTACACCCACCGACAATCGATCAAGCTACGGATATTCAGACCGTCCTTTGATCGATTCGTCGAGCTACCTCTACTTCGAGATATCTCCTCTTGATAAGCAAGCGATTGGCGTACTAAAGTCGCGCTGGACGATACTTTGCGACCTCGCCTTGCGCCTGCGGACCAAGCACGATCAAGCTCTGGCTCACGGCGTCATGGTTGCATGCGTCATCCTGCACAACCTCGTAGTCAGCACCGATGATGAACCGCTCGACGATGACAAGAACGCCAATGCGGAGGCTTGCCATGCAGCACGTACCGGTCACGCAAGACTGTCTGTTGAAGGACTGAGGGTACCCGAGCATCAACAACGGTGCGAGAAATTAGTAACGGAGTATCCATAGCTATGGAAGAGGACGGAAACTTTGACTTGGATGAGTATGAGGTCTGGTAGCTGGTACGCCCTACTCTCCCTACCCCTCCATGAGCCTGTCATACCTCTCTTCCGCCTCCACGATCAACACTTCATATGGAACAGCGGTTGTGAAGCGGAGACAATCCATAGCTTCTTCCCTCGTCGCTTGATATCGAGCATTCAGAGCTTTGCGATGCCTGTCCGACCTCCGATCTTGATGCTCTGCCTCCTGGAGCTCCAGCTGGCGCTTCTACAGGCAGGCCCATGAACCCTCATCCTGGTCCCCCATCACTTCTAACACCGCATCCAAACCTCCAACCGGCGACGACACATAATTCCTTCCACCCCTCCGCCTGCCTTTGATCGCGTCAGCTATACCTTTTCCTGGCGGATATGGCCGTCCTTCAGCCGTGCCTGGACGTACTTGAAGTCCGTTCCCGCACAGAAGGCGTTCTGGCACCATCCTGCGAGTTTGACTGCGAGCGGTTGAACGGATCGATCAATATCGGCGGCAACTCTGGCAGGGTCTCTTCAACGTCTAGGGAGGACATGAGGCACTGTTGGCGGGAGGCCCGCTGAATTCCAGATGGCACGGAGGGGTCTTCATGGCCGCGGGCAACGCCTTCGCCGTCGAGCAGAGCGCCGAGGGTGATGGCGGCGGTGCTACTGGTCCCCGTGCACAATTCCTCGTTGCCGCCGTCCTTCTTGGCAAAGATCTCGTTCACTAGGTCCCACTCGGGGCAGCGTTGGTGGAGCTTGGTTACGGAGAATGAGTAAGGGGCGTGCTAGAGACGTACATACCATCGATGTAATGCTCGGCGTCCTCGATAGCTTACTCGTCTTCCTTGCTCTCTGCATCATCCATAAAGGACGTTCCCTTGCCCTGCCCGGTAGCATTACACCAGTCGCGAGCTGCTCGCCACCCGACCTTCGGGCTTGGGAGTGGCAAGACCGGAAAAGACCGAGGTATACAGAAGTATAATCAAGCGGGCGGGTATGGTGAACAGTGGGACGCATAGATTTTTAGCGGTGAACCCAGAGTCGGCGAGGACGTATTCGGAAGGGCTGCAGTATAGGGAATGCACTGTGAATACGTGCATAGAGCGTTGAACTCGATGATCGCTGACGATACTGGGTAGCCGTATTGTATGTAGCGAATGCGCAAGCCGTCGTCCACAAGCGCAAATAATAATAGGCCAGACTTTGTTTTCCAGGTGTGGATGGAACGCTCCTACGTCTTCTCGAGCAGCTTGGGCTTTCAAGTTGACATGACATCCGTCCATCAGTCCAACGCAGTCGGGGAGGCGGTAGTTGCGCTCGAACTGGTCTTTGATGATGGATCGCTCGATAGCTTAGGGGCAAAGGATAACTCTGGGGCCCAGCGGAGGATGGCTTTGAGGGCGCGATCGGTCCAGAAGTGTACACCGCCAACTGCAAGCAGTTCGAGCAGGGGAGACGAAGGGAAGGGAGACCTCCTTGAAACACGAAAAAGGAAGGATAAGTGGCGTACCCCATCGCTGTGTGCGAGCCGGTAGAGTAGCAGACTCAGCTGGTAGATTGGTGGTGCTTGGTGCTTCGTCCCTGAGGGCAGGAAAACTTGATCGTTCTCAAACAGACGGAGAAAGTCACGCAGTTCGTATGGGTACAAGCGGAAGGCGTGATAGTGCTCCGAACTCTCCGATTGAAGGGTGGTCTCCGTAGGTGTCGAGGAAAGCGGTCAAAATAGCGGTGACGTCTGATCAATGACGTATAGCAAAAGAGAAGGCGGAAAACGCGGCGAACGGACATCAAGCGGTAATAAAGTGCCAAAGCAACGATGCGGTTATCAATGTGGCGTAGCCACAGCTTGCATACTCGCTGAGAGGCATTGTGTGGACTTTGAGCCAGATTGAAAGAATGGATGGCGAGATATGAGGATTCAAAGTCAGAGGTAGTCAAAGGAAGACGAATTGAGTTTGGGTGTGCACGGTCCGGGCGGTGTTAGAAGGCGTGCAAGATCGGAAGCCTTCTAGATCAGGCCTGCCAGATTTCACGCCTTCCTAAAAATGAGACATCTTGTTTGGCAATGGGATGTTCACTTGTAGCTGCTTCAAGCTAAACAAAGTCGTCTCTAGAAGTGAACAGCCTAAGTGACTCTTCGCCAAGTTGAATATCGATAGCCGAGCCAAGATGACCACCGTCCTATCCCGCCTGAGCCCTGTGGAGATCGGCAGCGCGTTCGAGCGCCACTCCCTCCTCTTCTTAAACCACCACCTTCACATGTCACTCCGTCGAGTCGGAGGCGCGGGTGACGAAGGGATCGACCTCAAAGGGTGGTGGTATGTCCCCTCCACGGCCCAGCGGATCGACTCGACGTCACGTAAGGCGTTGGACGTGCAGGAGTCCCTCGTCTTGGGACCGTCAGAAAGTGGGCTGGAGAAGGGGAAGAGGACTGGGAAACATAAAGGGTTGGACAAAGGCAAGGGGAAGGAGGTGGAGAAGGAGGTGGTGGAAGTAGAGTCTCCGGCGGATTGGATGGGTGGGTTCGGTGAGGATTTGAGCACGGGCGTGGCGCATAAGAGGGTTAGGGTGGTGGCGCAATGTAAGGCGGAGAGGGCGAAGATCAATGGGCGGGCTGTAAGGGAGCTCGAGGGTGTCATGGGACATCTCTACGGTAAGTCAAGTCATCGACCAGGCCGACATCATTCATTGCACATTACCGCAGACAGAGCATCATGCCTGGGACTAAGCCGATGAGTTGAGTAGGTAGAGAAGCCCTCCGTGGCCCCCACCAATTCTCATCCTCCGGCAAACCACTCGACCGGCCCCCTCCTCCCTCCGTCGCCGTCCTCCTCTCCCAGTCAGGCTTCTCGCAGCAGGCGATGATCCGCGCTTGGAGGAGTCCGAGCCCGATGATGCTTGTGCACTTGCCAGGTGGACGACCACGGGGCGAATCACCCACCTCTGACTCGGAGACGGAAGGCGATGATGGAGCTTTAGGTGGAGGGGATGGTGCGGGCAGAGCAGGTTTAGGGGGTGGAGGAGCGGAGATCATGGTGGAAGGAGCATGGTGGAACCCGTCCCTAGCTGGGAAACGGGGATTATTTGGAGGGCTTTTGGAGTTGCGCCGGGAGATCTTGGACTCCAGTGGGAGGAACGGGGTCATGGGGGAGGCCGAGGTGAGGGCGCAGTATCGGGTTTGGTATGAGGGGAAGAGGATGCCGAGATTGGGGCCGGCGTTGCAGGACGAGGTGGATTAGGAATGGGGAGGGTCTGGTACTGCTCTGCATTGCATTGCATTGCATTTCATGGCATGGAAGGGGTCATACAGGATTTGCATTACGTTGCACTGCATAGCATGACATGATCATGATACTCGTCTAGAAATCTCATGGTGTATCATTCTGACGCAACCAGACCTCCAAAGTACGCCGTCACAGCCTTGAGCTTATCCCCGACCCACTCCTCCTCAATCTCGACCCACTCCCTCTCCCTCCCTTGCTCAGGCGGATCTAGCCGTCGAGCGAGCAGGGATACCTCGTCGATATCGACGTTTCGCGGGAGATGGAAGGCGATGTTGGGCGTCAGTGTGGATGAGATTTCGAAGAGGTCCGGACCAGGGATGGGGAGGATCGCTGAGAGTAGGTAGACATGGGGGTCGAGGTAGTCTGGTCCGCCTGAACCTGCTCAGTTCCAATTTGAGAAGATGAAGATACGGCTCACCCCATGGAGGACTCAGGAAGACCACGTCGATCTTTTCCCTCGTATGGCGAGCTGAATAGGTTCTCGCGAAATCCGTGAAGTCGGCTAGGATGAACTCGATTCGATCCGCTACGCCGTGATGCAGAGCGTTATGCCGAGCCAGTCGTAATCGCGTCAGGTCATTATCTATCGCAATCACTACAGCTCCGCATCAGCTCTGCTCCTCCACGTCAACGGTCACGCGCTTGATCCAGCACGACAACCTCGACGGCGTGAAGGTAGTAGCGACCCACCTCTCTCACACGTCCTGGCGAATTCGATAGCGTTCCCCCCAACTCCACAAAAAGCGTCCAACACCACGTCACACCGACACCGCTCAGCGATGTGTGCGGCTATGGGTTGCGGCGTTATGGAGTACCACCCCGTCTCGTCGAGGAGGAGGGGGAGGTCGTCATATAGCGGGAAGAGGAGGTGGCGTTGGGCGAAGTCTACCTCGACACTTCAGCTCAAAGCAGTAGAATACAGCAGGAGTGTAGCGCACATTTGGCTAGCTGTTGAGGGAGCTGTGAATAGTCGGAAAACCGGGGGACGAGACCGGTACAGTCCCAAGCATGACCTTGATGGGGGTTGGCCGGGACCTTCTCCTTTCCTCTTCGCTCCTTTGCGGATCGAGGGCTGGTGAGTACATTTTCGGGCCGTTTGGTCCGCAGCGCAGCGGAGGTAGACGATTCGGCCGGCTCCTCAGTCAGGTCAACGATTTCCGCCGCATCAGGGGAGACTCCAGGGGATTGCGGTTGGGTATGGAGCAATGGACCGAATTGGACGGTATCCGCGATGAATTCGGCTTTGACCTGGACCGAGTCGAGACGAGGGGCGAGGGTGTATGGCTCGACGGTTTGGGAGCGGAGTGATTTCTTGAGGTCGATGGGGAGGGAGGAGAAGAGAGATCGGGAGGTGCGGCTCTTCGGCATGACTGCGGACTCTTCACTCTCCGCCTCCTCCTGGCACCAAATCCTTACCTCTTGAGCCTGGGAGAAATGGTGGCGAAGGAGTAGCTACAGGGATCAGGGACACAATAGTCAAAAAGCAGGATGTAAGAAGGATTTCGAATGGACATCTGGTGTCACGTGACCCGCAATCCAACAAAAGACTACATCCCGACCAGCTGTACAGACAAGAGACGCGACGACAGAGCGTAGGAGCTTGGGCTCTCCCTAAAAAGTTCTCATCGATCCCGCTGTCACTGGAAGACTTGAGAAGGTCGCGCGGTTTTGGGACGACTCCTTTCGTTGCGAATCATCATGTCGCCTCGAAAGACGGTTGGCATCCTCGGTTAGTCCTTTCAGCCTCAGGAAAGCTCGTCGAGCACAAGCTGAAGCTGCCAGGCGGCGGCCAGCTTGGTCGCATGCTCACCCACCCGGCCTCCCTCCTCGGTATCCCCCTCCTCATCCTCGACTCCGGTCCCTTCACTCCCGCAAAGCAGACTCTCCTCCCTCCCCAACCCCACACCCACCTCGACGGTCCATTCACCTCCGAGTCCCATATCCGCGAATTGGCAGCAGCATGCGATATCCTGACGGTCGAGATCGAGCATGTTAATGCGGATGTCCTCGAGACTGTGGAGAAGGAGGGGTTGTGTGAGGTCCAGCCGAGCCCACAGACGATCCGGTTGATACAGGATAAGTACCTTCAGAAACGGTACCTCGCCGAGAAGGGGATTTCCGTTGCCCCATTTGCGGTACTGCCGGAGAAGCCGAGCGACGGGGATCTGGGCGAGTTGGCGGGGAAGTTGGGGCTGCCGATGATGTTGAAAGCGCGGACACTGGCTTACGACGGTCGGGGGAACGCTCCTCTCCATTCGGTGGAATCGAAGGATATCGAGGCGGCATTGGAGCATCTGGGGGACCGACCGCTGTATGCTGAGGGATGGGCACCGTTCGTCAAGGAGGTTGCGGTGATGGTGGTGCGGAACAAGCAGGGGGAGGTACGGAGCTACGATGCGGTCGAGACGATCCATCGGGATAGCATACTGAGAGTATGCCTCGTTCCCCTACGAGCGAGCGGGAAGGGGATGGAGGCTGTGAATGGGAGGGCGAGGGAGATGGCGGAGGAGGCTGTTGCGACGCTAGACGGAGCTGGCATCTTTGGGGCCGAGATGTTCCTCATGGCCAATGGCAAGTTCACCTCGCTCTTGAGAGGGGAAATATTGATATTATGCTTGTGCAGGGTCATTGTTACTTAACGAGATCGCACCCAGACCCCATAACTCGGGCCACCACACCATCGAAGCCTGCCACACCTCCCAATTCGAGAATCACCTCCGCGCGATCCTCTCCATGCCCCTCGGTTCCACATCCCTCCGCGTCCCCTCGGCAGCCATGATCAATATCCTCGGCACCTCCTCATCAATGGAAGAGATCCACGCCATGGCGGATTCCGCTCTTTCAGTCCCCGGCGCAAATGTTCACCTGTATGGGAAAGCGGAGAGCCGGAAAGCGAGGAAGATGGGACATATTACCCTCGCCGCCTGGTCCGATGCGGAACTCCGGATACACCTCCGAACATTGCTCCTCGCTCAACCTGATGCGGGAGAATGGATCGACGAGATCGCTCCTGAGCCGCGGACGGGTTTCTCACATCCCCAACCGCTGGTAGGGATCATCATGGGTTCAGATTCGGACCTCCCGACGATGCTGCCCGCCACGAGAATCCTCGAGCAATTCAGCGTTCCGTACGAATTGACTATCATCTCGGCCCACCGAACACCGGAGCGGATGGTGGCCTATGCGAAATCATCGGTGAGCAGGGGTCTGCGAGTCATCATCGCCGGAGCGGGTGGTGCGGCTCATCTGCCTGGGATGGTGGCGAGTGAGACTGCTCTGCCTGTTATCGGGGTGCCGGTGAAAGGGACTGTGCTGGATGGGGTCGACTCGCTGTATAGTATCGTGCAGATGCCGGTCAGTGCTGCCTCTCACCTTGGCTTGAATCTTGAGCTGACAAGGTGGATTTAGCGAGGGATCCCAGTGGCGACAGTAGGCATCAACAATTCGACCAATGCCGCACTGTTGGCCATCAGAATACTGGGTACATCGATACCATCGCTCAGCACCAAGATGGAGGGATACGCGAACCAGCTCGAGGACGAGGTCCTGGGGAAGGTGGAAACACTGGAGGCAGAGGGGTGGGACAAGTACGCTATGAGGTTGAAGAGATAGATACTACATCAGAGCCACTACATCTGGGTAGGGCACAATGCATGCTAGCGCTACAAACCTGAGAGTACGTGCCGTCATTGATCATCACCTGCCGATGTACTTGCGAAACAATACGACTCCACTCATACCGCCTCGGCCCCTCAGCCTGATCCCGCGCGACAAACGCGTATCAGATATCCGTGTCGTTGTGACTCGATCTTCGGGTTTTACCCTTCCTCGGCCCCGCTGCCAAACCACCCCCAAGGCCCCAAAGACCCCCCCGGCTACTCCCGTCCCCTCCCAAAGACCACCAAACACCGCTTCTCAAACGCCTCCACCATCCTCTCCGCCACCTTCGGCAACACAGCCTGACTGGCGATCCGATGTAACGGGTTGACGAACGCGAAAGCGAGGTCGATGGTCAGGAGGGTCGGGCCGGATTCGGGGTTGGCGTCCGATTCGGTAGTGGAGCCCGGATGTCGGGGTTCGGGTGTAGATGGGGATGGGGAGGCGGAAGAGGAGGCATTCGAGGCGTGGGGTGAGAGTGGGGATGCAGGGGAGAAGGCCCCTGTCGCTCCATCAGCTAAATTTCACATTCTGACAGAGAAGAGGTGACCTACATGTGGTCACGAGCGATTTGAATAACGGCTGATCCGATGCCGTCGCCTACTTCCATCAGTGACTGTACGGTTTGCGCCCAGAGGCGACCCACAGTGACACTCTCGAATGGCCGTCCCGTCACCCGACTAACATATCGCTCCTCCAACCCGCCAAACCCCACGCTCATCTCAGCTTCAACGTCGAAAGGCTGATCGTCCGGCTTCCACGCATCGTCCACAGCGCTTTTTGCCCCTCCTCCTGACCCTGATATTGAATCCGAGGTAGTGGCGGAGGGTTTCGGGGAGAGGACGGCGGAGGAGGTACAGAATGGGATGAAGGAGGAGTAGGAGGGGACGTCGGCTATGAGGGAGTAGAGTTGGGCTCGGGTGTAGCTGCGGCACTATCAGCTCACATTTAAGAGCAGGAGGGAGCGAAGGAAGTCGAAGAAAAGTATTGTTAGAAAGAGGAGAAGGAGGAGGGGTGGAGGACGAGGCCAAGGACTAGGAAGTGACGTACGGGAGAATCTTCCTCGCATGAAATCTCTGTTGCTCCCCATCCGTCTCTACACCCGACGGATCATTACTCTCGGCGGAAGAATTGAGTCCCGCAAGTTTAGAGATATCGGGCAGGGAAAAGAATGTCCTTGAGGGAGATGCTATTGAGCTTCGACGAGCAGAGGATGAGGTAGGAAGGGGTCGGAAGTGGATGGATCGAGCGAGGGCCGGTGTGGTTCGGATGGGTGAGCGGATGGAGAGAAATCGAGCGAGGGCGACGGTGACGGTGACGGATCGAGAAGTCGAAGCTTGCATCGGACGATGATCCAAGTTTGATCTTCGGCCAGAGCGGAGTATACAGGTGTTATAGGGCGAACCGTTGTTTGAGATCAACCGATGAAGGCGATGCGTCTCGATCCAGAAGTCCCGTCCGTTCCGGAAGTATCTATTATCCGAATCTCACTGCAACGGATGCGATTCACTTCTGGCATCCTTGGGGGTGGGTGGAAGATAGTCTGGGACGACGTCGCGCACGGGGATAGCCACTTTAACTCACTGTCAAGTTGGCAGGGCATTGAGCTTGAGCTCTTGCTGGATAGTATGCAACTCGTCAAAGCCAGCTCCTTCTCGATATCGAGCCGTCCACCTCTGGCCCCGAATAGCGTGCTCGCGGGAGAGAACGGCTCTTCGCACATCCCAATTCATCTCCTCCCCAGGGTCATCGAGCTACGTGCTCATCCAAAAGTCTCATCGCCAAATCAAAGCGACTTGAGCAGCTCCCTCAATCCCTCGTTCGGCACAAACCCGCCCTTGCGCCTCACATCCCAAGCCTTCTCCGACGTCGCGATCGCCACGCACACCTTGCCTAGGTCCGACGCGTCGATCTGCATGTTCGGGACGATCCAGCGAGCTGCGAAGGCGATGGAGCGGATACCGTAGCGCATCATCAAACCCATACGGGGTGCATGCTGAGATCACCCATCATAAATTTGCCAATATTCAACTTGGGATAGCGGGAGTGGGGAGGGTAACATACCTCGGCGGTAGGGTTGATAGCGCCCGGTCGGACGGAGATAGTCTTGAACGTCCCCGTCTCCGCCTCGTCTAGCTCGCGCTCGGTACGGCCCTTGATCCGCCCAAACAGCTGTCTGCTCTTCTCGGTCTGGTCCGCGCCTTCACCAGAGACGTAGATGAAGCGGAAGGGCTGCTCCTTCGTACCCAGGGTCGAGAGGGCTTTCGCAGCGGTCATCGTGTAATCATGCGTGATCCTGTCTTGTACTACTTAAGTGGTCTCGGAGAACAGGTGGAGACTCACTTGACGTAATCATCCTTCCCAACCTGAGTCTGTGAGATCCCCAACGCCCAGATGACCGCACTATGATCCTTCACCATCTCGACGAGCGAATTTGGGAAGTCGTCGAAGCCTTTCGGGAAGTCGAGCGAGGGTAATAGGATGCTAGTGAGTTTGGGATGCGTGATGTATGGTGGTCGACGGGAGAGGACGGTCACGTGTGAGATGGAGGAGGAGTCGAGGGCGGCGGTGAGGATGGCGCTTCCGGCTTCACGGAATCAGCTGGGTTCGAGGATGGGAAAGGGTGAGGATGGGAAAGGGTGACAGACCGTTACCGGTGGCACCGGTGACGATGATCTTGTGTGTGGACATGATGGTGAGAGCATTGTGAGAGAAGAGAAGAGACGACGGTGTTGTATAAAGGATAGATGCGTACTCATGGCCGACGGGCAGATGTCCGGGAAGCCAGAATCTTTGACCCACTGTGACTGACCCAAGGCACGATCAAGACATGCATATCCTATTCTCGTTCCTAAGATTCCGCTTCTCTCACCCAAAACAGAGATCATGAACCTCAGATTCTGGGCCTCAGCGTCTGATCAGGCTTTTCAATGACTCTTCGAGACAGGGCCCAATTCTGACAGACCTATCGGAAGTGCGGGTCTTCTGCGACACCTCCATCAGCGATGCTACCATGGCGTTGAACAACCACCCACGTAGATCTGTGCCATCCGTCTCCCCCGCAAGCTTGTTCAGATGATCCTTTTCCTCCATCGACATCCCAGAAGCTATGAACGCCGCGTCACGCTGCCTGTTGACACGGACGTAGTACATCCACCACGCGACGATCAGAAAGCCGTTTACACCCATGACGACGGCGCAGGCGGTCTAACCCGGTCAGAGCCTTCACGAGCCGCCGAGGAGAAGCTCACTAGTCCGCGAGCGTACTTTGGTGCGTCCGAGGTGAGGAACGTCTGGGAACCAGTGATAGGACCCCGCGCAGTACGCCTGTGAGGGAAGTTGTCAGCAGTGGGAATTTAGGTGGACGTATGCTTGCGACGAAACTGCTGGCTCCGAAGAATGATTTTTTGGTCCGACCAGCCGTGTTCAGTGGAATGATGAGCCATATCATGAAAGTGCTGATGGCGAAGACGGAGATGAAGGTGAAGGCGGCCGATTTTTGCCACTCTGAAAGAGCTCGTTATCAGCATATTCAGGGGATCACCTCAATGCTGGACTCACTGCTGCCGTTCGACAATCCAACGTATGGGGAAGATGATCATGGGCACGATGTTCCAAAGCGATGCCGCCGGGAAACGCAATTTCGGGAACCGATTGACGCCGAAAGCAGTCAAGAGGATGAAAACCCAACCGATCGCGCTGGAAGGTAGACCATGCAGGACGGATTGCAGCGCGTCGAACCCGAAGGAGCTGTACACCAGGACCGGGAAAGCACGCAGTCCGCCACTGGAGATCGTCGCCAGGATGTTGCAGAGGATGGCGAAGTAGTATTGGGGGTCGTGGAAACATGCTCTCACTTGACTCCATTTCCAAGGATGTTGTTCCCCTCCACCGGCTGGAAGTCTGATCAGGCCTTATCTAGTGATTGGTTCGGTAGCCCTCA